>Ga0255150_1000086_pt1 | contig 37697 bp, 56 predicted proteins | sample Atl_Yuk_RepA_8h_FD_183634 | JGI IMG/M metagenome (GOLD analysis project Ga0255150, IMG submission 183634) | Freshwater microbial communities from Altamaha River, Georgia, United States - Atl_Yuk_RepA_8h | ecosystem: Environmental > Aquatic > Freshwater > River | place: USA: Georgia | collected...
CCGCGCAATCTTCCCGTGGGCAGGCACAAACGGCGCTGTCTATGGAGCTATTGGCTGCGAAGACAAACTGTACGCGCTGACTGGCGCGACCTACACCGATATCACGCCTCCCAATTTTGTCGGCGCAGATGTTGGTGTCTATGGTGCGTTCGGAACCGGCAACTATGGTGCTACCTATTACGGCGAGGACACTGACGCCACGTACCCACGCGACCCTACGCAGAGCTTCCTGCCGACATTTTCTTGGACCATCGACAACTGGGGCGGCGACATCCTTGCGGTTGCCTCGTCAGACGGTCGTCTGCTGCACTGGAACCACGACGAGCAGTATGCAGAGCCGGTCGGCTATGCGACGGTTGTAAACATCGTTCGCACGTCAAACGTGGCGACCGTAACGACGGTGAACCATCATGGCTTTGTAACTGGCAATCAGATTGTGATCGCTGGCAACAGCGTCGGCAGTTTCAACGGCACACACACGATTACCAGCACGCCATCGCTGACGACATTCACTTTTGTAAGTGCTGGAACGAACACGACGGGAACAGGCGGAACTGCAACATCAATCGCCGCAGACCTGCCTCCGACTAGCAACCGTGGCGTCATCGTTACGCCAGAGCGTCACTGTGTTCTGATTGGTGCTGGCGGCAATACTCGTCGCGTGGCTTGGTCGTCGCGCGAAGACTATTCTGACTGGGACTATGCGAACCCGGCAAACACGGCTGGTTATCTCGATCTAGATACTCAGAACAAGATCACCATGTGCGCCCCTGTGCGCGAAGGCACGCTGATCTGGACGGAGGACGAGGCGTGGCTGATGCGCTACATCGGCCTGCCGTACATCTATCAGATTGAGCGCATCGGTTTCGGCTGCGGCCTTATCGCACCGAAAGCCTTTGCAACATTCTCTGGCCGGTGCGTCTGGATGGGCCGTGAGAGCTTCTTCCTGTACGACGGCGGCACGGTTCGCCCGCTGCCTTGCGATGTCGGTTCCTACGTGTTCGACGACGTTGATCCGCAGGTCGGCTCGCTGTGGACGCACGGCTCTGAGAACAACATCTTTCCTGAGGCGTGGTTCTGGTATCCGTCGCAGGGTTCGACGGTTCCTAACAAGTGCGTTTATTACAACTATGCCGAGGGCTGGTGGGGTATCACCGACACCATGACCCGCACGGCTGCGTGCGGTTCTGGCGTGTTCCAGTATCCGCTGGCTGCTGACGAGGTGAACGACATTTATCAGCAAGAGAACGGCTGGACGGCAGCAGGAACGCCGATCACCACTGGCAGATTTGCTGAGACTGGATCGCTGAACATCCAGAATGGCAATTCCATCTCTCACGTCAGGCAGGCGATCACTGACAGCGGATATGGCTACGACAGCACGCAGTTGACCTTCTTCTCGTCCTTCACGCCTGAAGCGGCTGAGACGACGAGTGGCCCATACAACCCGCGTCCGTCTGGCTACACCGACATGCGCGTCACAGGTCGCGACTTCCGCGTGAAGATCGCTGCGACCGAGGACGGCGAGTGGTCTATCGGTGAGATGCGGTTGGAGATGATTGGCGGAGGTGGCCGGTGATTATCAACCTGCCAACTCCTCCCGGTGGCTACGACCGCGAGTATTTCCGGTTCGCCTTCTCGCTGCTGGAGCGGGTGCTGGGGCAGAGCATCGGCAGGCTGGAAGCCGTTGATGGCGTTCTCCTTCAGGCTCCAGATGGCGGCGTCTGGAAGGTGACGGTCGATAACTCGGGCAACCTTGTGACGACATCGGTCGCACTCGGTCAGCAGGGAGCGCCGCCGTATTGATCGACAGGGAACACATGATTGCCCGTCTGGAGGCGGCGCTGGAACACGGCGGCGGCACGTATGCCTTGCATGACATCGTGGCCGGGTTAGAAGAAGGCAGGTTCCAGCTGTTTTGGAACGACGGTGGAATGGCGGTCACGGAAATCATCCAGTGTCCGCAGAAGCGGTATCTGAACATCTTTCTGGCTGCCGGTGAAATGGCTGCTGTGCTAAAGTTGCACAAGAAGGTCGAGAAGTTTGCCCGCAAAAACGGGTGCAACTTCATGCAGGCGATGGCTCGAAAGGGCTGGGAAAAGTTCAACCCGGAGTATGGGTGGCGATCCACCCACACCGTATATCAGAGGGAACTAACATGAGCGGTGGCGGTGGAACCCAGACGGTCGTGAACAAGACCGAAATCCCGCAGTGGGTGCAGGAAGCAGGTCAGCGCAATCTTGCGGCGGCCTATGACGTTTCTGGCGCCCTGCAAGGCCCGTATGAAGGGCAGCGCGTGGCTGCCATGACGCCCGGGCAGATCAGCACCATCGGCTCCATCGCCAACAACTATGCGATGGCGCAGCCGGCTTTTGCCTATGCGCAGCAGATGGCCGCGCAGGCTGGCGGCTATCAGCCGACGCAGGTGCAGGCTGGTCAACTTAGTCAGGCTGACCTGTCTCCGTACATGAACCCTTACACGCAGAACGTGTTGCAGACCTCGCTGGACACCCTCAACCAGCAGCGGCTGATGGGCCTCAATCAGGCGTCAGACGCCGCCATCAAGGCCCGGGCGTTCGGTGGCTCTCGTCAGGCTATTCAGGAAGCCGTGGTCAACGCGGCTGCCCAGCAGCAGGCTGGTCAGCTGGCGGCGAACCTGATGGCCCAGAACTTCGCGCAGGCGCAGCAGGCAGCGCAGGGTGACATCGCCCGCCAGATGGAGGCTGCCCGTCTCAATCAGGCGGCTGGGATCACCGGGGCGCAGCTGGGGCTCACGGGAGCCCAGACGCTCGGTGGCCTTGCTGGTGCTGGACAGGAATCCTTCCTCACTGGCGCCACGGGTGCGCTGGCTGCCCAGTCTGCCATCCAGCAGCAGCAGCAGGCGGAACTCGATGCCGCGCGTCAGGCGTACACCGAGCAGCAGCAGTTCCCGCTTCAGCAGTTGCAGATACCGTTGCAGGCTCTCGGCGTCACCCCGTACGGCCAGACGAACACGCAGACCGGCCCCGGGCCGTCTGGTTCTGGCCTGATGACAGGGCTTGGCGCTGCGGCCTCCGCTGCCTCGATCCTCGCGTCACTGGCTGCCCTGTGATCGACACGGCAATCCAGTTTTCAGGCGGCAAGGACAGCCTTGCCTGCCTGTACCTGTACCGTGAGCGCTGGGATACCACTTATGTGGTATGGCTCGACACCGGGGCGGCGTATCCAGAGATGGTCGAGTACATGGAAAAGTGGAAGCAGCGGTTGCCTCACTTCATCCATGTGAAATCGGACCAACCTAGCAACGTGCGTGAGCGTGGCTGGCCCGTTGACGTGCTACCGGTTGAAAACACGCTGATCGGGAAACTGATCACCGGGAACGAAGGTCCGCTGATGCAGTCGCATCTGGACTGCTGTGCGGCGAACATCTGGGTGCCTCTGTATAACGCCTGCCGAGGGCTAGGCATCCGCTATCTGGTTAAAGGCCAGCGCGGCAACGACCGCCGCAAGTCAACGTCGGTGCATGGGCAGGTCGTTGACGGCATCCAGTACCTGATGCCGATCCAAGATTGGACCGAGGAGCAGGTATTCCAGTACCTCAAGGATGTCGGCGCTGAACTTCCGCCCGGGTATGCTGAGGGCGAGAAAACTGGCCGCGACTGCTGGAACTGCACGGCATATCTGGATGACAATCGCAAACGGATATACAATCTGCCTGAGCAAAAACGCGCAGAAATGCTGCGGCGGCTGGCGATTATAGACAGCGAAATCGAAAAGCAGTGGATCAAGGTATGACCTACGAGGAACTGCTCAGGCGCATATCGCAGCTGGAAAGCAGCGGAAATCCGATGGCGCAATCGAAGACCACGTCTGCTGGTGGCCTGTATGGCTTCACCAGCGGGACGCTGGCTGGCGTTCTGAAGCGCATGGACCCTGAAACGTATGGCGGCCAATCGACGGCTGACCTCGCGAAACTAAAGTTTGACCCGAACATCTCTGCGGCTGCTGCCAAGTATCATCTCCAGAACGACATCGTGCCTGCATTGCAGAAGGCTGACATTCCGATCAGCGGCGCGACCGCCTATTCTGGCTGGTTCCTTGGTCCGCAGGGTGCGGTGAAGGCATATCAGGCCGATCCTTCAACGAAGATTGCTGACCTGTTCCCTGATTACATCAAGCCGAACGCTGCGATGAAGTTCGAGGGCAAGCCGTTTGCCGAATGGGATGTCGGCACGTATCAGCGCTGGGCGGCCACCAAGGCTGGAATGGCTCCCACTGATGCTGGCTCCGTGTATGCGGCCAAGACGCCACCCGCAGAAGGTCAGACGATGGCTGACTTCGGCCAAAGTCTGCTCGGCGGCATGACTGGCGGACTGTTGGGGAAATCAGCAGTTCCGTCTAGTATGGGCATCGACACTCGCAAGTTTGCTGCGTCTGCGGAACCCGGGTTCTCTGGTGAGGCTGGCAAGCAGGTGCAGGCTGCTGCGACTGACTACGGGTTCAAGGATTACGCGCCTTCGATGGGTTCGCAAGCAACGCAGATCGCTGGACTTGCTGGCCTCGGAAACGCGCTGATTGCTGCCGGTCAGCCGAGGCAGACGTGGACACCGCAGGCCCCGGCGCCTGTAAACCGAGGCCGCTGGCGAGACGACATCTTCGCTGGCCTGTTGGGGTTGTAAGATGGCTATCAGAGACGAAATCGCTGCGCTCTACCAGAGCATCCTGAAGCGACCGGCTGACGAGGCTGGCCTGAACTATTTCACCAACGCCGTCACGTCTGGCGCTGGTACGCTGGCGGATGTCGCGCGTGATATGCGTTCTTCTGCTGAAGCGCAGGGTCTTCTTGGAACCACGACGCCTGTCACCCCTGTGACCACGACGCCTGCGACGACTGGCCTGCTTCAGACCCCGGTCGCACCTGCCGGCATGTCAGCAGACGCCGCCCGCAGCTACGTCAGCGGCCTCTACACGAACGACCTGAAGCGGCAGGCTGATGCGGCTGGCCTTGATTACTGGGCGAACCTGCTGACCTCTGGCCGCGCAACGCCTGCTGAAGTGCGTGCTGGCATCATGGGATCGCCTGAAGCGCAGGGCGTACAGGCTGGCGTGCGGCAGGTTCCGTTTGGTTCGCAGGCTGTCGGCGGCAACGTCTATCAGGTGTCTCAGATGCCTTCGATGGCGCAGATGCCGTCGATCCAGAACGCCTTCCAGCAGGCTTTGCAGTATCAGGCCGCGCTGCCGTATATGATCCCGCAGTTCAACCCGGCTGAAATCCCGCCGACGTATCAGCAGATCGCTGGTCCTCGTCAGCGTCTCGACATCTCCAATATCCAGATGCCTCAATGGTTAATTGATGCGGCCAAGAAGGATGAGGCGCGCATGGATGCGGCTGCTGAAGGTGAGGCAAAGGCTGTTACGCCTGCCGAGCGTGTCAGCAGCGTGACGCCAGTGACGCCCGGTGCGGCCACGACGCCTGCAACTGCTGGCATCCCTGACTGGATCGTCAACACGTATGTCAATGCGCTCGGTCGTGCGCCAGAGGCCGCTGGTGCTGCTTACTGGAACGCACAAGCGCAGGCAGGCGTCCCTGTCGCCGATCTGATCGCGACGATCCAAGGTTCCCCAGAAGCCCAAGCGTATCGTGGCGGCGGGCTTCTGGGCAAATAGCAGCACCTGCTGCAAGATGAGGAGAGAAGCATGTTTATCGTGAACGCAGATAACTCGGTCGCCAATCCTCCGGTCTGGCTGGCCGACATCTACAAGGCAAAACTGGGCCGCGCCGTTGACATCGAGGGCGCTGCCTACTGGCTCGGCGTGCATCACGGCGGGCAGACCATCAGCGCCATCGAGGCTGGCATCGCAGACAGCGACGAGGGCCGCGCCTACGCACTGGCGAACAAGAAGGACTGAAGACATGGCTGACGGTGACTTCCTTGGCGGACTGTTCGGCGGCGTAAAGGATGCCGGTTCCGCTCTCTATGGACTGCTGGGTGGTCCGACTGGAACGCCGTCAGCCGGTTCTCCGACCGACATCATGCAGCAGCTGTCCCCCGAGGAGCAGCGTCGCCTGACTGCCTCGACGCTGGGGCAGATCGGGGCCACACTGCTTGCGGCAGGCCAAAAGCAGATGCCTGCACAGCGCGCCCAGATACTCGCGCAGCTCGGCAACGTCGGTCCAAACATCGACGCCCAGATACAGCGTGCAGTGGCTGTCCGTAACCAGCAGGAGCAGCTGCGTCGGCAGAACGAGCTGTTTCCGTTGCAGAGGCAGCAGTTGCAGGGTCAGCTGACGCAGCAGTCGCTCCAACAGCAGATGCTTGAACGCCAACTCGAACAGGCGCGTCAGCAGGCTGAGTACCGCAAGCAACTGATGGAGCAGATGGGTGGTGCCGGGCCTGCTCCTGCCGGCGCGCCGAGCGCTGGTGTACCGGGTGCAGGCGCGCCGCAGACGACGACCGTTCCTTCGTCAGCAGCTGCCGACCAGAACATTCCTGCGCAGCCGATGCCTGCCCCGGCTGCTGCTGCTGCACAGCCTTCAACGGCCTCTGTGTTGTCGTCACTTCCTGCTGAATACCTTCGCAATCGGCTGTCCGATCCGAATGTCACTATCGCAGACATCTACAAGGAGGCGCTGGCCGCCCAACAGGGTGCTGAGAAGACGCAGTTCGAGCGTGCAGACAAACTGCGTGACGAGTTCAGCAAGGTTGCGTTGCCGTTCAACGACCGGCAGACAGCGTTCATGACGATGCGCGACCTCGCCCAGAACAAGGCTGGTGCGAGCGACATGGCTCTCGTTCTGTCGATCATGAAGGTTTATGACCCGACATCGACGGTGACTGGTGGTGAGGCCGCAAATGCTCAGAACGCAGCAGGCGTTCCCGAGTTTGTCAGAGGTTATTACAACAAACTGATGGGCGAAGGAACTTTGAGCGCCGGAGCAAGGGCGCAACTGGTGCGTGCTGCTGAGACGCGTTTTGAGCAGGAGATGGACAAGTTCGAAAAGGACTTGGGCCGCTACTCCTCGCTGGCAACCCGTGCGAAGGTTGATCCAAAGGATGTCGTGGAAGACTTCCGCAACCCTGAACTGGCTGCAATTCGCACGCGCAAACGTGATCTTGAGACGGCATCCAAGACCATTGGTGCAAGTGAAGTTATGGGTCTTGATGCAGATACGTTGCAGCTGCTCAATCCGAACCTGATGAGCAAAGCAGCAAAGGATGCGTATTCTGCACGTCTGCAACAGTTGCAACCGGGGCTCGCTCCTCCTGTCGCGCCGACTGCTGTGCCTGCTGCTGGATATGGTCTTGGTCAAAGCCCGCTCGGTGCGGCGATGCGCCAGTATCCACGCGGTTTGCTGCGTGAAGAAGAACTTCCTGCACCCCGTTTCTGAGGTTTACTATGGCAGAGCAAAGCGCACTCGACATCCTAAAGAAGTATCGCGCGCCTGCGGGGGAAGCCGTGGAACCGCGCGATCAGGCCGCCATGCTTGCCCAGATGCGGACACAGGCAGGGCTGCCCGAGCAGTCGTCGTTCATCGGAGACGTGCTAGGTCGTCAGTTCCTCGGCCAAGGCGTCCTGATGGGCTCGGGTGACGAGGCAGAAGCTGCTGCGCGGTCGATTGCCCGTGGCACTCGCTACGATGACGAACTGGCCTATGTGCGCCAGAAGAACGCCATCACCCGGGCCGAGCGTCCTATGTGGTCCACGGCTGCCGAGATCGCTGGCGGCGTGGTTCCTGCCATCGGTGCGACTGTTCTTAGCGGTGGCGCTGCTGCTCCTGTAGCTGCTGCACGCACTGCCGGTCTGGCCGGTCAAATCGGTCGCATGGCTGGCACGGGTGCCGCTGTTGGAGGTGTTCAGGGTGGTGTCGAAGGCTTCCTGAAGGGCGAGGGCGGCGCTGCTGCACGGCTCGACAAGGCTGCCGAGGAGGCCGTGACCGGCATGGCGCTTGGTGGCGCTGTTGGCGCTGCCTTCCCGGCTGGCGCTGCTGCCTATCGCGCGGTGACGAGGCCGCCTGAGCAGCTGGCGGCGGGCGTGTTGCAGCGTTCGCTACAGCAGGAGGGCATGACGGTTGATGACCTGCTGCGGGCGTACCAGCAGCGGCAGGCGACTGGCGTGAAGCCGGAACTGCCGTCCGAAGTCCTACCTCCGGGTAGCGCGCTGGAGGCACAGGCTCGCCTTGTTGCCCAGACGCCCGGGGCGCAGAGGGCTGGCGTCGGGCAGCAGCTGCAAGAGCGTGCTGCCGGTCAGACGCAGCGGCTGGAGGAGGAGTTCACCCGCGCCATCGGGCAGCAGAAGAATATCTTCGCTTCACTCGATGAGCTTGCTGCCACTCGTGCAGAGATCGCAAAGCCGCTCTATGCCAAGGTCGATCCGATTGTCGCGCGATCCGATGAATTGGATGCGCTCATCAAAAAGGTTCCGAACAGCGTGTTCTCTGAGCTTGAGACTGTTGCCGACATCCGTGGCATCACCCCGGCAACGATTATCAAGCGCAACGAGAAGAACGCGAAAGAGATCGCCCGCGACTACACGTTCGCCGAGGTGGACAGCATTCAGAAGGCGCTCGATGACGCGGCTTCTGCGGCATACCGGGCTGGCAAGGGCAACCTTGGTGGCGATCTGAAGTCTCTGCGTGATGCCATACTGGCTGCTGCTGAGAAGCAAAATGCTGACTACAAGCAAGCCCGCGCTATATGGTCTGACACCCGGGCTGCCGAGCGTCAGATGATGGAGGGCCAGAAGGTCTTCAAGACGCGGCCAGAGCTGATCGAGAAGTCGGTGAAAGATATGTCGCCGTCCGACAAGGACGCATATCTGGTCGGTGTCTTCGATGCCTTCTCTGGCGTTCTGAACGGTCGAGTGACGGGCGAGGATGTCACGCGAGCCTTCCGCACAGGCCGCGCCAAGCAGCAGATGGAAGCGGCCATCAAGGCTGCATGGAATGATCCCGCTGAGGCCAAGAGGATCACCGACACCCTGTTCGCCAACATCGAGCGGGAAGCCCGGATGGCGTCGTCCAAGAACAAGCTGCTGGGCGGCTCTCAGACCGCGCAGACGCTGTTGCAGCAAGAAAGCAACCTTGCCGCCATGAGCCCGCTGGCGTCGATGGCGCAAGAGATGGCTGCTGGCGGCCCCACTATCGGCATGATTGGCCGAGCAGTTCAGGGAGCCGCGCAGGCGGTCCAGAAGGGCATCACGCCTGCACGGCAGGAGGCGGCGAACGAGCAGCTGCGGAAGGTTCTGTTCGCCCGCTCCGAGGCCGACCTGCGCCGCGAGTTGGAGGCGATGCAGGCCATGCTGGCCGCGCGGCAATACACGGCTCCCACTGGAGCCCGGGCGCTGGTTCCCGGCTTGCTTGGTGGCGCGCTGAACCAGTAACCTGTCAAAACTTTGACAGCGTTAACCATAGCAACATGCAGCCTGCGGAAATTATCCACAGGCTGCATTTTTTTGTTTGCATCTCCCGTCAGACCGTCTATAATTTTTTTCATGGACAGGCGCTGATTTGCCTGACCGGCAACGATGGAGACGAAGATGATCGAACTGACCCCTCACACTGCCTCGCACGCCAACCAGCTCGGCTATAGCGATGCCGAGCCTTTTGAGATTGTCCGTGTCATCAGCGACAAAACAATCGAGGTTCGCGCCATGAATGCAGAACGCGATCCTTCTTGGAAGCCAGAGTTCGTCCCCGGAGGGTTTTCTGCCTACTGCATCAATCAGGACGAGCAGCGCTGGATCATCACCCCTCGCCCGGATGCCCCGGTCGTCCGCATCCGCCTCGGGAAGAAGGGATGGCGCGACAAGCACGGCTCTCGCTACGTTTTGAGCAACCAGCCCTACAAGCACTACGATTACAACTTCTGAAGACAACGGGGGCTTCGGCCCCCACCTACACCCTGATGAGGAGACAACAATGATCCGCGAAGTCATCTATGAAATCCTGAACGCCTCGGCAGCCCTCAGCGTGCTGGCCTTTGTCCTGATCCTGTGTCTGGCGATGGCATGACCGACGCGCCATTCGTCATCGCATTAACGCTGTTTTTGTTTCTACCGGCGATCATTCTATTGGCCGCCGTGGTCGTGGGGGTTCGAGATGCTGACAAAAAATCCGATAGAACTGAAAGAAGAACACAAGGGGTTCTGGGTTCTGACCTATTTCGGCGAGGAGGTCGGGGTGATCGAGAAGCTGACCCGAAATAACAAGCGGACAGATGTTCCCGTCTGGCGGGTCTGCTCGGTGCATGGTGAGCTGGATTACTGCGGGTCGCTCGGGTCCGCCCGCAGCCGTTTGATGGAGATGCACCATTGAACGCGCACGACCTACTCCAACACTACAAGAACGTCCGTGGCCGCATCAGCAGCCAGCAAGCACCGAAGCCGGTTGTAATCCAGCCGCCTCCGCCACCCCCGCCGCCCGTGCAACCATACCAGAACAGAGAGCCTGATCGCCTGATCTTTAGGGACGAACGCAAGGCAGTCTCAATGGAGAACTTCCTGCGCTGGTTCCAAGCGAACAAGGATCGCTGCTGTGCGGAGATCAAGTTGCCGAAAGAAGCCCGCGCCATCGTTTCCAAGATCGTCAGGAAGCATGGGCTCACAATCGACGAAGCGTTCTGTTATTCACGCGTCCAGTTCCTGTCCGTATGCAGGCATGAGGTCTGGTTCGCTCTAATCTCGAACGGGTTCACCTACGCAGAAACTGGAAGAATGTTCAGCCGCGACCACACGAGCGTGCTGCACGGATCAATCAAGTGGAGAGAAACTAGTGGCAGACAGTATTCAGACTACATTACAGACCCGGCATCAGTCGCACGGAGACTTTCGCTACGTTTCAGCAATGTCCCAAAATCTAAAGCGCACGCTGAAGTCCTCGCGGTCGTTCGAAGACTTGGAGCAGTGGCAGCAGGAGTCTCTGGAGGCGATCTGCCTGAAGCTGGCAAGGATCATGTCGGGCAACAGTTTTGACCCGGATCACTGGCATGACATCGCTGGCTACGCATCACTCGTGGTCCGTGAGATCGAACGCAGAGAGATCGAGTACCAGCTGGAGCAGGGTGTACGCAAAGCAGCAGAAGAAGCCGCACGGCAACCGCCGAACATGGAAGAACTGATCAGGGAGATGCCAGATGAGCCGAGAGAATAACCAACTGGCGCAGTACGTCGCCCGGGTGGAAAAGCTGGAGGATGAGAAGGACGACCTGAAGTTGTCCATCTCTGACCTCTATACCGAGATCAAGGCGGCAGGTTATGACGCCAAGGTCGTCCGCAAGATCATCGCACTTCGGCGCAGGACGCCTGAGCAGCGGCAGGAAGAACAGGCGCTGATGGTCGTGTACATGGACGCACTTGGCATGGACGATCTGCCTTTGTGGAAGGCTATGGGGGGCAAAGATGGCGAACCTGACGCCTGAAGAAGCGCTGAACCAGCTGCGTGATGGCATCTATAGGGGCGAGACTGTTGTCACCTTCGACTACAACACAACCTTAGAGCTGTACAACACGTTCAAGGAGTTGAACTGGACGCACAAGCGCACGGTGGCCGAGTTGGATATGTGCAGAAAGGACAGGCTGCGCGACTACGAGGACAGGCGAAAGTCTGTTGACAGGTACTACAGCGTCCTGCGGCAGTATGCCTGCACCTGTCCAGAGCCATGCCCGGGTGAGACAAGGAACGCTGAATACTGCGGCTGGAACGCCCAGCAGGCAAATGGAGGATGAGATGACTGACGATCTTGTGGCGCGGCTGCGGCTTGCGGTGAACGAACTGTATGGAACGCACCCGTGCGGCCTAATGAACGAAGCTGCAGACCGCATTGAGAAGCTGGAAAAACAATTCGAAGAATTGCTAGTCCAGAATAACCGCTTGGAGGATTTCGTCACAAATGATTGCGTCCTACGAACAGAGGCCATGCTCCGCATGGAGAAGTTCAAGGAAGAAATAATGAATGTGCTGGAGGGGAAAGATGACTAACGATATTGTGGCGCAGCTGCGTAGTTCAGACTTTTGCAGCTGCGAAATCATCTACCGCGCCGCCGACCGCATTGAGCAACTCACCAACGAACGAGATAAGGCGGCAAGACTAGGAAAATCTGGTGGCTATAAAGCCACGCCAGAACACTCATGGGCGGAATGGTGTGATGAGCTTTATCGCGATCTGAACAAGGCCAATGACCGCATTGAGCAGCTAAAGGCTTTGATAGCTTTGATTGAAGACCTTGATCCTAACGTCATGGATGAAGCCCGCGCTGCGCTGGAGGGGAAAGATGGGCGATAACGTAGTGAACCTAGACGACCACCGCCCGCATGAGGCTCGGTATGTCGTCTGCATCAGATGCGCGCATGACTGGGTTGCCGTTTTTCCTGCAAACGTCGTGGGGCTGGAGTGCTCGGAGTGCGGAGAAATGGCTGGGGAGCCCGTCAACTACCACGATATTGATTGGTTCAACAAGTTCATGGGCGCATCAAAGGACAAGAAAGACCAGATGAAGCGAACGTATGTTTTGTTGAACGCAAAGAGGATGGGGCTATGAGTGAACCACAACAAGCCACGCCGCCGGAAGAATTAAGGCGGCAGATCATGGATTACAACGAACCAAAAAATGAACGCGAGTGGTGGGCTTGCAACCGCATACATGCCCTAGAAAAACAAATGCCCGCGATCCTCGAATATCTGGAGCAGCAGGCGGACGTGGTGGACGGTGACAACGGCATCCCGCATCCGAACAAGGCGATGACTTTGCTTGTCTGGCTGCGGCATGAGGTGGAGAAGAAAGATGAGCAATGATCTGGCGAAGCGTTTGCTAGAGTGTAGAGACGTGAAGTTGGAAAGCATTAAAGACCTTCATTTTGAAGCGGCGGGATACATAATCGGGCTGGAGAGAGCTTTGATGCTGGCAGAAAAAAGTCTCATGTTTTTTGCCGAACACGCCGATCAATACACCCAGCAGCGCCTCCGGTTAGTAAAAGAAATTGAGATCGTCCGCGATGCGCTAAATGGAAAACCATTCGACTGACGCAAAGAGCAGGCCGTCCCGAAACCAACGGTGACTGCAAACTGGCGTCAGGCGTAGGCGCAAAGCAAGTAGAGAGCGACCCGGACAGTCACAACACGGGGCCGAAATGTCAGCGCCGCCGTCATGCTGCATCGCGCTCTGGTGCAGGTGACACTGGGGACAAATAGCGCAAACACTTGTGGCGCAAAGCAAACAAGTTCATGTTGTTCATGCGTCGAACACAGGGGAGCGCAGATGGAAAGTTGTCTCAGTTGCAAGTTCACGTTGAGCAAGGATGGCGGGTCGCTGTCCTGCAATCGGTATCCGCAGCAGTTGCGGGTTGCCCGGTCGCACTGGTGCGGCGAGTGGAAGTCTGACCCGAACTACGTGATCCCGGTGAAGCGGACGAAGGAGCGACTGATGAAGCCAGCCGCCGATCTGCTGAAGGACATTTCAAATGCTGAAGGTTGAAGACGTGCAGGACATCCTGACGCTGTTGGAGCAGGAGCGCACGGCGCAGGGCAAGACTAAGCGGCAACTGTGCAGCGAGGCCGGGCTGTCCGCGATGACCTTCAATGCGCTGCAGACGCGGGGGACTGGCGGCACGGTCAAGAGCCTGCTGGCCTTCTGTGATGCGCTGGGCATCCAGATCACCATGCAGAGGAAGCAATGATCCTCGCCGTTGACCCGGGCGCATCTGGTGCGCTGGCTTTTTTCAACCCGGAGGCCGGGACGTTGGAGATCATTGATACGCCAGTCGTCGAGGTGAAACGCGGGACCAGGGTTAAGAAGGAAATCAGTCCGCAGATGCTGTCAGCGATCATCCGGTCGCGTGGTCCGAAGATCGCCATTCTGGAACTGGTCGGCGCGATGCCCGGGCAAGGCGTGTCAAGTATGTTCCAATTTGGACGTGGCGTTGGCATGTACGAGGGCGCACTGGCTGCACTGGAAATCCCGGTGACATACATCACGCCGATGGGGTGGCAGAAGGCAGTGAACGCACGATCTGGGAAGGATGGGAACAGGCAGCGCGCCGCAGAGCTGTTCCCGGCATATGCTCACCTGTTCGCCCGCAAAAAGGATGACGGTAGAGCAGATGCCGCGCTGATGGCGTGGTGGGCGGCAACACGATGAGGAGAAAGACGTGAGCAAGCACAGCGACAAAGAAGAAATGTACGACCTAATGGAGCAGGTCATGGAGCTTCTGGAGCAAAGAGAGCCAGCAATCGCTGTCGCCGCCGTAAGTCAGGCATTTGGCAACGCGATCATCTGTTCCACGACAAGTCAGGATCAGGCGCTGCAGCGGTTGTCCCGCTGCATCAGCCTCATCACAGAGATGTTCGAGGAGTACGAGCTGGAAAAAATGTGCCACTGGGAACACGAAGACTGACGGCCACGGGGGTGGACCATGCAAAACGATTACTTCAGCATCGAGGCTCTATCTGCGTCCGGCGCCAAGGAGCTGCTGCGATCACCGGCTCACTATCGGCACTGGAAAGACAATCCAAAAGAGCCCACTGCCGCAATGGTTTTTGGCACACTGGTTCACGCGCTGATCTTGGAGCCGGAGCGCCCGATTGAAAAGGTCGTCTCGATCAAGCAGCTGAACTGGACGACAAAGGAAGGCAAGGCAGAACGCGAGCAGCTGCAGAAGCTCGGGCTCCCGATCGTCAGCCAGCAGGATGCAGACAGGGCGCTGCTGGTGCGGGACGCCGTGTTCGCTAATGAAGAAGCAGCTGACCTGTTGACCGATGCTGTCTGTGAGAAGTCGTACACATGGACAGGCTACTCGGCTCGCGTGAAGTGCAAGGCAGGCGTGGATGCCGTGACGCCGCGTGGCATCGTGGACATCAAGACGACCATCGACGCATCGCCAGACGGGTTTGCACGGCGCATCCGCAGCCTGAACTACCATCTGCAGGCAGCACACTATATCGACGGACTGTCGAACGTGGACGGAGTTATGCACAACTTCACGTTCATCGCCGTCGAGACGTTCCCACCATATGCTGTGGCCTGCTACCAGCTGGACCGCAATGCCTTGTCGGCTGGCTATGCAGCGATGGATCGGGTCGCAAAGGTTTACGCAGACTGCCTTGCTTCAGGAAGCTGGCCTGCGTATCCGTCGAGGTCCACTGTTCTTTCACTGCCGCACCTGTCCGACATGGACATGGGCAGCGTGGACGCAGAGGACTTCGACTAACCCAGCTGTCGGGGGGACAGCAAACTCTGAAAACTGGAAAACGAGGTAAACATGGAAAACGCAAACACACGCATGGTCATCCGCAACGTGCGCCTGACCTACATGCACATCCTTGAGCCGCGTGCTGCTGCTGAAGGTGCTGACCCGAAATACAGCCTCACGATGCTCATCCGCAAGGATGACAAGGAAAACATTGAAGCCATCAAGGCGGCGATCAAAGCAGCCATCAGCAAGAAGTTCGGTGACAAGCCGCCGAAGGGACTGCGGAACCCGCTGCGCGATGGCGACGAGGTGGACGGTGAGACTGGCGAGCGGATGAAAGGCGGCGAGTTCGAGGGCTGCTACTATTTGAGCGCGTCGAACAAGAAGCCGATCAAGCCGGTCGTCGGTAAGGCCAAGTCGCCTGCAACAGCCGATCATCTGGTGAACGGGTACTACGGCTGCGTCGGCGTCAACTTCTACGGGTATGACGCGGCTGGCAACCGTGGCGTGGCTGCCGGTCTGAATGATCTGTGGATCACCAAGAAGGGCGACGTGCTGGCTGGTGCGTCCGTGGACTGGGGCAACGTGGAGGCCGATGACTTCGGCAGCACGGCGCTGTCCGGCTCGATGGATGACGAGGACGTATTCGCCTGATGAAGCAAGTTGGCCCGGTAGCGTATCTGGAACCGCTACCGGGCCTGCCTGCGGTCGGGGGGACCGTGCCGCCAGCATGGGATGAGGAGAGACATGCCGAACGACAGCAGCAATTCTAACACGGTCGTCTACGCCGCCCAAAATAGGCAGGCAGCCTTGTTTGATGCGTTCGATGAATATCTTGAGCGTGCCACCCTGCACATGGGTATTGCCCGCGATTACGGGCTGGCAGGAGACCTGCCCGGCATGGCCTACGCAATGCGGAAGGCTAAAGCATATTTCAAGGCTGCCCATGACGAGATGGCCGAGATCGTGGCCGAGCGCCAGAAGGATGCCGAGGCCGCGTCAGGCGAGCCGTCAGCTGTGCTGAAGGGTGAGAAGAAAGACCAGCTGCCGAAAGAATGGTGGGAAGAATGAGCGGCGACACACTTGACGACTGGTTTGCTGAGGACGACGGCCTGCTGGAACAGGCAACCAAGCTGATCGAGGCCAAGAAGGTCAGCACTGGATCCGGTGGGCAGGCCGTCTGGTCCACAGAGGAGGACGGGTCAGAGAAGGCCGTCGTGCTGGCTGACGCGTGGGAAGAAGGGCTTATCCGGGACGCCAAAGGCCATGCGCTGTTCAACCAGTACAACGTGGCGCACACGCTGCGCTGCTGCCCGGAGTGGGACGGCGTGTTCGCCTTCAACGAGTTCACAGGTAGGAAAATGGTCCTATCACCGATACCGGGGTCAAGGACGCCAAAGAAGCATTTTCACGCCCGTGAATTGGCCGACAGCGACATCTTGACCGCTACCGCATGGTTCAACCGGAACAGGTTTCCCCGGGCATACAAGTCAGTCATTGCTGACGCTATAGACGAGGTGATCTTGGAATACAGGTTCAACCCGGTGCGCGATTACCTCGATGCAGCGGCAGCCGCGTGGGACGGTACGCCGAGGATCGCCGGGTGGCTGGAAGCCTATTGTGGCGTGCAGCCGGGCGATCCGTTGGAACAGCAGTATGTGCAAGAGGTCGCCGCCAAGTGGCTCGTCAGCGCGGTTGCGCGGGTCATGGAGCCCGGCTGCAAGGCTGACGGGGTTCTCATATTGGAAGGCATCCAAGGAGCAGGGAAAAGCACGGCTGCCAAGATACTCGCGGGAGCAGACTTCTTCGGGGACAACCTGCCGCCAATGCACACACGCGAAGCCAGCAGCTATGTGCGGGGACGCTGGATCATCGAGTTGGCCGAGCTTGCCAACGTATCAAAGGCCGAGGTGGAGATCGTGAAGGCGTTCATCAGCCGCACGGAAGAACGGTTCAGACCTGCTTACGGACGCAACGAGGTAACTTATCCTCGACAGTGCGTGTTCATCGGCTCCACCAACCGCACAGACTACCTGCGAGATGATACCGGCAACCGTAGGTTCTGGCCGGTAGCCATTGATCGCGTGGACACGGCTGCGCTGGCTAGAGATCGTGACCAGCTGTGGGGCGAAGCCGTGGTCGCATATAAGGCCGGGGCTGCATGGTGGCTCTCAGAGGCCGTGGAGAAGGTCGCAGCGCAGGAGCAGAAAGACAGGCTGCTGGAAGACCCGTGGCAGGCGAACGTGCTGGAGATCATCGCCAAGGAAACTGAAATCTGTGTGCCGAAGATCATGGCCGAAATGGCTATCGAGACCGCCAGACGAGACCGGGCTTCAAGCAATCGGGTCGTCTCGATCCTTATGCAGAACGGGTGGATCAGGTCAGGCAAGTTCACCACTGGATCATGGGCTGGGCAAAGCAGATATGTGCCACGGAAGGGCATGGAGCAGGCTGCAAAGGCTGCCGAGGTTGCGCCTGTGGCCGAGGAGGACCTGCTCGATCTGAGGATGGAGAAGGACGTGTTTTAGTTGAGCTTGGCATTAGATAACTTTTCTGGATAGCGGGGTTTCCGAGACATCGTCGGAGAAAATGAAGTCGGTCTGGATAGTGGATAATAATATAGCTTATTCAAACGATTTATATAATATATTGATAATACAGGGTTCACGGCGACTATGTCTCAGGGTTGATGCTATCCAGACGTATTATCCAGATGCACTTAGCAATCGTAATAGTCATTCTCCAAAATGTTATCCAGCTATCCAGCGGTGCAGGCTAAGTCGGGGGAAAGAGGACAATGAGCAAGGTAAAGACCGCACTTGCGGACGCGCTGACAAACCCGGTCGAGAGCGACACGGAAGCAGCGTGGCGGGCTGCAGTGCAGTATGCGGACGAGGCTGCGCTGCGGGTTGAGGGACAATGGGGCATCGGTCGCATCGAGAGACTGGTGCCGCCAGAACTGGCTGCCAAGTTCGCCATTGCACAGCGGCAGCTGGATGAGGCGATACGCCGAGGCGATCCTGCATTGGCTGCACAGAAGTCTGCGTCACTGGCGAAGGGGTGGCAGCTGATGGACAAGGCTGCACGGGAGGCTGGTCACAAGCCAGAGGATGCAGGCAACGTCTGGTTCCAAGCCAGCGAGGACGGCAAGCGGAAGTATTGCTTCTGCGCCCGAGGCAGCGAAGGGTCAGCACTAGCTCGACGGTATCCAGATCACATTGTCGTATCGTTCGAGGAGGTCATCCGGCTGCTGGAGACGACGGAAGCCGGGTCTGCAGTGTCTGCGGTTAAAACGGTGTTTCCCGGGGCTACGCTGGCCGCTGGCAGGATACCGAAGGATGGTGATGAGATACCCTTTTGACCTGTCAATGTTTTGTCAGTATAACTGCCGAAACCGTTTAGCTGGGGGTCTGGGTTGAGGAAGAAGGACAAGCCGCCGAGAACGCCGCCGCCTGTAAAGGAGGTTGTCATTGAGCAGCTGCCAAAGAAAACAGGCAGGCCGAGCGGCAAGACGCCAGAAATGATGGAGGCTGTCTTGTTGCGCGTTGCGTCAGGGCGGTCGCTGGCTTCCGTTGGCAACGACGAGGACATGCCAGACGTTCGCACGCTGCATAGATGGATTGCGGAAGACGAAAGCTTCCGTCAGTCCTACACGCGCGCCTGTGCGAACCGTAGCCTAGTCTACGCTGATACCATCGGTGACATTGCGAAAGGCGTACTCGCTGGCCGCATTGATCCAAACGCGGCCCGTGTCGCCATTGACAGCTACAAATGGCTTGCAGCCCGGCTACAAAGCGGCACGTACGGCGAACGCTCCGAGGTCAACGTGAACCACAACCACACGCTGCATCTGGACGCCTTGCGTCAGTTGGCCGATGAGGCCAAGGCGAACAGGCCGACAGTGATTGATGTAACCGCAGAAAAGGTTCTGCCTATAGAAACCCGGAAACCTATAGGCAGCGACGAAGATGTTCCATAATGCACGTTATGCGAACGAGCTTAACCGCGATAGGAACGGATGCGTAACGGTTACAGATGACGCACGGTCGCATGGTCGCAAGGCTTCACCGGAACCATGTTCCGCCAGACCCCCCCCGGCACCCCCACCCCCGGGGGGCGGCTGCTGCGGCAGCACCCTCTCCACAAAAATACATGGTGAAAAATGAAAACTAAGGCGCAACCGCAGCAAGGCTACGAGATCAGCTGGCGCGACATTGGCGACCTGCTTCCGTATGCACGCAACAGCCGCACGCACAGTGACGCGCAGGTTGCCCAGATAGCCTCGAGCATCCGTGAGTTCGGGTGGACCAATCCGATACTTGTTGACCCGGACGGCACGATCATCGCGGGCCACGGGCGCGTCATGGCGGCAAGGAAGCTGGGGGAGAAGCGGGTTCCGGTGATCACGCTGGGGCATCTGACGGACGCGCAAAAAAGAGCTTACGTCATCGCGGATAACCAGCTGGCGTTGAACGCTGGCTGGGACGCCGACATGCTGAAGGTGGAAATCGCGGAACTAGCTGACGCTGAGTTCGACCTCAGTCTTCTGGGCTTCGATGACAAGATGCTGGCTTCGCTGACGGCGGAGGAGACAGAAGGGCTTACTGATCCTGATGAAGTACCGGAGCCACCGGCCAACCCTGTGTCTGTTTTGGGCGATGTCTGGGTATTAGGAAACCATAGGATTGTTTGCGGCAGCAGCACCGAGGCTGACACGGTTGCGAAGTTGCTTGGTCCTGTGAAGCCGCATTTGATGGTGACTGATCCTCCGTATGGCGTGGAGTATGATGCCAGCTGGCGCGATGGCGCACTTGGCGGCAAGGCTGGCGGTCGAGCCACAGGCGTCGTGAAGAACGACGACAAAGCAGACTGGCGTGAGGCGTGGGCATTATTTCCCGGTGACGTGGCTTATGTCTGGCACGCAGGCAACATGGCGCACGTTGTTGCCGAAAGCCTGCTTGCTTGTGACTTTGGGATTAGGTCGCAGATCATCTGGGCAAAGTCGCAGTTTGTTATTGGTCGCGGAGATTATCATCCGCAACATGAGCCGTGTTGGTACGCTGTCAGGAAGAATCGCAAGGGTCATTATGACGGCGGCAGGAAGCAATCGACCATATGGAACATTGAGAAGCCTAAAAAATCCGAAACCGGCCACAGCACGCAGAAGCCTATTGAGTGCATGAAGCGGCCTATAGAAAACAATTCATCACCGGGTCAGGCTATTTATGAGCCGTTCAGCGGCAGTGGCACGACGATCATTGCTGGCGAGATGACTGGGCGGCATGTTTACGCGGTTGAACTGAACCCCGCGTATGTCGATGTTGCAATCAAACGCTGGCAGGACTTCACCGGCCAGCAGGCTATCCTTGAAGGCGACGGTCGCACGTTTGCGGAGGTGTCCGGTGAGCGGCTGGTATAAGTATGTTATACACAGCATGGTTGCGGCGTATGAGGCCGCTGGCTGGATCACGGTGTCTGATCTCGGCAGGCCGCATGGTGAGTATTCTGTGCTGATGCAGTGGACCGGCGACGGCGATCCTGTGATGCCAACGAAAAAGGCTTCCGCATGACGCAGACAAATGACGCGCAGGCATATGTTGATTTTATCCGGGCTTATAAGGATGACCCTGTTGCGTTTGTGCGAAAGGTGCTGAAGGCGGAACCGCTTCCGTGGCAGCAGGATTTCCTGCGCGCCATTGCGCGGGGTGAGCGCCGCATCAGCGTTCGCGCTGGTCACGGTGTCGGAAAATCGACAGGCTGCGCGTGGGCTTTGATCTGGCACTCACTGACCCGGTTCCCGCAGAAGGGTGTGGTCACGGCTCCAACGGCAGCCCAGTTGTTTGATGCGCTGTTTGCGGAACTGAAGGCATGGGTAAACAAGCTACCGCCTGTCTTGCGCGACAGTATTGAGGTGTTTTCCGACAAGATTGTGCTGCGTGGCGCACCTGAAAGTAGCTTTATCTCGGCTAGGACAAGTTCAGCAGACAGACCGGAAGCCTTGGCCGGTGTTCACAGCGAACACGTCCTCCTTGTCGTCGATGAGGCCAGTGCCGTACCGGAGGCGGTGTTCGAGGCTGCCGCTGGCTCGATGTCAGGCCATTCGGCGACGACCATTCTGATCTCCAACCCGACGCGCAATTCTGGCCTGTTCTACAAGACGCATCACCAGCTGGCGTCGGACTGGTTCAGGATGCACGTCTCCTGTTTAGACAATCCGCTTGTCGCTAAGGACTTTGTCAATCAAATATCGGCCACCTATGGCGAGTCGTCCAACGCCTACCGCATCCGTGTTCTTGGTGAGTTTGCTCTGACCGATGACGACACGTTGATCGGGGCGGAACTGGTTGATGCAGCCATTGATCGCGATGTCACGGTGACTGAAGACGAGCCGATGATCTACGGCCTCGACGTTGCCCGTTTCGGTACTGACAGGACGGCCTTGTGCAAGCGGCGCGGCAACTTGGTTGTAGAGATCAAGTCGTGGGGCGGCCTCGATCTGATGCAGACGGTCGGCATGGTCGTCAATGAAGCGAAGCTGGATCGGCCAGCAGAGATATGCGTGGACACGATTGGACTGGGCAGCGGTGTGGCGGATCGACTGCGCGAGCAGGGGTTCAACGTGAAGGACGTGAACGTGTCCGAGAGTTCAGCCATGAACCCCAATGCAAACAAATTGCGTGATGAACTGTGGATGTCTGCGAAGGACTGGTTGTCCACGCGGTCTGTAAAACTCCCCAAAGACGACATGCTTCGCATGGAGTTGGTGGCTCCGCGCTACAATTTTACGAGTTCAGGGAAGCTTGTGGTAGAGTCGAAGGACAGCATGAGAAAACGAGGGCAGCGTTCGCCTGACTTAGCGGATGCTTTCTGCCTGACGTTTGCTGGCAATGCTGCGATGGTTGGAGGCCGCGCGTCGGCATGGGTGCCGGGTCGTCCTTTGCGGCGGGGTATTCGAGGGATCGTGTGATGGCGAAGACACCTGCATGGCAGAAATAGGTAACTAGATGATGCGTTCTTATAAAATTTCTAATTGGAATGGTAAGTGTCTTTCCTGCGGGGAAGATGCAAATGTCGTTAAGTTTGGAAAGGGAAAAGCAGGAACTTGTAACGCATGCTCCAAAAGTGAATGGGACAAAAATAATGCGTTAAAAATTCGTTGCCAACGCCTTTATGGGAACGCTCAAAAAAGAGCTAAAGCAAACGGATGGCCGTCTCCAGACTTTACATCTGAGTGGATTGAGGAAAAGGTTCTGGCTGGTTTTTGTGAGGCCACAGGAATCCCATTTGACCTCCAAACGAGGCGGTCTGACATTCATGCATGTAATCCATGGGTTCCTTCTTTGGACAGAATTGACAGTTCAGGCCCATACCTAAAAGAGAACGTTCAAGTAGTTGTTTACATGTACAATGTCTGTAAGGGTGAGTTTTCTCACGAAGATGTTGTTATGTTTGCAAAGATGCTTTCAAGGAATGAAGTCGATGTCACTTAAAACGTCTGCTTGGCAACGCAAAGAAGGCAAAAATCCCAAAGGCGGACTGAACGCCAAAGGCCGCGCGTCGGCGAAGGCTGCGGGTATGAACCTGAAGCCTCCTGTAAAGTCTGGCGACAATCCTCGTCGTGCGTCATTCTTGGCTCGCATGGGCAACATGCCGGGGCCGGAGCGCGATGAAAAAGGAAAGCCAACACGTTTACTTCTATCGTTGCAAGCGTGGGGTGCCAGTTCTAAGGCGGATGCCAAGGCCAAGGCCAAAGCTATCTCCGCGCGAAATAAGGGAAAGGGCGGCAAGTGAAGAAGCCAGTCTGGAAAACGAAAGACCCGACGAAGGGCGACAAGAAGCTGACGCCGAAGCAGAAGGCGTCCGCGAAGGCGATGGCGAAGTCAGCCGGTCGTCCTTATCCAAACTTAGTCGATAACATGCGCGCGGCGCGTAAGGCGAAAGGAAAATAACGATGAGCAGTTTTCTTGCGAACGGTCGCACTTGGGGAGATGCCGTTGCGATCACCAAATCTGACACGGAAACCAACGCCTACTCTGGCATCTATGTCGGCGGCACGGGCGCTGTGACTGTTGTTACTGAGGACGGCACGAACGTCACGTTCAGCGCGGTTCCGGTTGGCACGATCCTTCCGATCCGCACGCAGAAGGTGATGGCTGCAACCACGGCGACCCTGCTCGTCGGCTTCAAGTGAGGCAGTCATGGATGAAGAAATGATGGAAGGCGGCGAGGGCGGCGATGCTTGCCCGGCTGCCACTGGCGACCTGACGCTGAACCTGAAGAATCGTGGCAAGGCCATCGACAAGGCCGACTATGGCCCGATGGACCCTAACCTGCCGAACCGTGAATACTGGCAGCGGATGGCTTCCCGGTGGGACGAGACGCCTGAGAACGCGAAGAAGATGCTTTGTGGCAACTGCGCTGCGTTCAACAAGACGGAGAAGATGCTGAAGTGCATCGAGGACGGCCTGTCTGAAGACAGGATGCAGGATGCGATGGAAGTAGTGGACGCAGGCGATCTGGGCTTCTGCGAAATCTTCGACTTCAAGTGCGCTGCCAAGCGGACCTGCGCCGCATGGATCGTCGGTGGCCCGATCACCGATGAAGGCGAAGGCGAAGAAGAAGACATGGGGGATGAGGAAGGCGAATATGACGAGGAAGCCTATTAACCTAAGCATCTGCGTTCCGACGCGTGACACGGTCAACTCCGGTTTCGCGTATGACCTGACGCTTATGGCAGCGCGTTGGTACGCAGAAGCACCTGCTGGCTCGGCCTTCAATCTGCACTTTCTGCAGGGAACATTGATCGCCGACCAGCGGTGCAAACTTGTTGAGTTAGCCTTGTCGCGAAAAGCCGACTATGTGCTGTTTCTGGACAGCGACATGCGGTTCCCGGCAAACCTGATCGACAGGTTGCTGGCGCACGACAAGGACATCGTTGCCTGTAACTACGCGCAACGGCGTCTACCTGTCCGCACGGTTGCCTTTAAGGACTGGGCTGCGCTGGATTATGTGTATTCGCTCGGCAAAGAAGGCTTGGAGACTGTCGATGCTGTCGGCATGGGCGCGATGCTTATCAAGGCTGAAGTCTTCAAGCGGCTTCCGTATCCGTGGTTCCAGATACATTATCTGCCGTCCGCAAGAATGTGGGCTGGTGAGGACATGTTCTTCTGCAATCTGGCGAAGAAAGCAGGTATTGAGGTTATGGTCGATCACGATCTGTCGCGTCAGATAGGGCATGAAGGCATGTTCACCTTCTGCCATGAGCATACTGAAGACGAAATGACGGCACAGCAGCAGCGCAAGGAGGCAGCGGAATGAAAAAGGGTGGCGGGAAATCCAAGATCGCCAAGGTCATGGGCGAGTATAAGCGCGGCACGCTGAACGCTGGCGTTAATCCGAAGGGTCCGGCCAAGGCTCCAAAGGTCAAGAGCCGCAAGCAGGCCATCGCGATTGCGTTGTCTGAAGCTGGTATGTCTAAGAAGAAGAAATGAACCACTTCTTCGAGGACATTCAAGGCTGGTTTTGCTTCCAAGAGCCGTACCGTCAGGCTGTCCGTGAGGCGTCTGATGGTGCGGTCTTTGTCGAACTGGGCTGCTGGAAGGGCAAGTCTGCCTGTTTTCTTGCGGTCGAGGTGCTGAACAGCGGCAAACAAATTGAGATGCACTTCGTTGACCACTGGGGCGGGTCAAACGAGGAGGCGCACAAGGCCGATCCAGAACTGCAGCGGGTTTTTGACATCTTCCGTGGCAACATTTCACGGGTTCCAGATGTCGATGTTATGATCCACCGGACAGACAGCGCGAAAGCGGCTGACTTGTTCGAGGATAACAGCATTGACTTCATCTGGGTTGATGCGGGGCATGAATACGACGAGGTACTTGCTGACATTGCGGCTTGGTGGCCGAAGGTCAGGGCTGGCGGCGTCATGGGCGGCGATGATTACCCCATGCCGGGCGTCGGCAACGCAGTGAAACAGTTCTTTCGCAGCCACGAAACGGGCTCAGAGGCCGGGTGGCAGTGGTGGCGGGTAAGGAAAGGCACGCAAAATGGCGACTGATGGCATCACCCCCGGCAGGTACAACCCGGACCTGATCCCCATTTCTGCCGATGGCGTCACGGACAGCTCGTACAACACGGAAACCGGCTATCTGACGCCGGATACTCGTCCCATGAGCGACGAGGAGTTCCGGTATATTGTTTATCAGGCCATCGAGGACAGCCAGACCTACATCGACAGCTACATTGCGCCCGAACGCGAGGCTGCGATGTCGTTTTACCTTGGCAATGCGCTGGGCAACGAGGAAGAAGGCCGCTCTCAGGTCATTATGACCGAGGTGCGGGACACAGTTCTTGCGATGATCCCGTCTCTGCTGCGTATTTTCACGGGCGGCGACAAGGTTCTTGAGTTTGTCCCGAAGAACGCGGAGGACGTTGAGGCCGCAGAGCAGGCGACCGACCTCATCAACTACATCTTCATGCAGGAAAATAGCGGTTTCCGCATCCTGCACGACGCCATGAAGGACGCTCTCATCCTGAAGACGGGCATCCTGACGTGGTACAAGCTCGATGACGAGCGCGTCGAGTATTACACCTATTCCGGCCTCTCGATGGTCGAGGCGAACCTGATCACGCAGGACAAGGACGTTCAGGTTGATGCGTACACCGAGGAAACTGACCTGCTGACGGGCGAACAGGTCATCAGCATGACCATTCGGCGTACAATCCGCACGCCGCGCTACATCGTCGAGTGTGTTCCCCCTGAACAGTTCCTCATCGACAACGAGGCGATGTCCATTCAGGACGCGATCTATGTCGGACGCCGCCGCCTTGTGACCATTTCTGACCTTGTGGCGATGGGCTACAAGCGCGAAGACATCGAGATGAACGCTGGCACTGGCGGCTTCGAGATGAACAACGAAGTCATCGTCAGAAACCCGGCTGACCAGTCGTTCTTCGGCGTCACGCAGACGGCAGACGAGACGACGGACAAGGTTTTCTACGTCGAAAGCTATATCCGCGTGGACAAGGACGGCGACGGCATCGCCGAACTGCATAAGGTCTGCACGGTCGGCAATGGCTCCTTCATTCTGCATGATGAAGTAGTGCAGTCGGCTCCGTTCTCCATTCTTGAGCCTGATCCGACGCCTCATACGATCTTCGGCATGTCTATCGCCGATCAGACGATGGACCTGCAGCTGATTAAGTCGTCGATTATGCGTAACACGCTGGACAGTCTTGCCCAGTCCATCCATCCGCGCACCGTCGTGGTGGAAGGTCAGGTCAACATGGACGACGTGCTTAACAATGAGACGGGAGCCATCATCCGGGCGCGCAACCCGGGCGCAGTGGTGCCGTTTGCCACCCCGTTCGTCGGCCAGCCTGCTCTTGGCGTCATGGCCTATCTGGACGAGGTGAAAACTCAGCGCACGGGCATCTCCCGCACGTCGCAGGGGCTCGATGCTGACGTGCTGCAGTCCACAACGCGGTCAGCGGTGCAGGCACAGCTGTCTGCTTCTCAGGACCGCATCGAGATGATCGCCCGCCTGTTCGCAGACGGCCTGAAGGAGTGCTTCCAAGGGCTCCTGCAACTGGTCGTCCAGCATCAGGACAAGGCGAAGATCGTGCGCCTGCGTAACAAGTTCGTCCCGATTGATCCGCGCGGCTGGGATAGCTCCATGGATATGGTCGTCAACATCGCACTTGGACGTGGCTCTGACGAGATGCGCCTGATGGGTCTGCAGCAGGTGGCTTCAATGCAGCAGGCTGCGATTGAGAAGTACGGCCCCAACAACCCGCTGGTTGATCTGACCCAGTTCCGCAACACGCTTGCTCAGATGACCACGCTGCAGGGCTTCCAAGACGCATCGCAGTTCTGGAAGGAGATCAACCCGCAGGAAGTGCAGGCGTTCATGCAGCAGATGTCGGCTGGGGCGAACAAGCCTGACCCGGCGCAGCTGCTCGCTCAGGTGGAGGCCGAAAAGATCAAGGCCGACATCATCATCAGCGCCGCCAAGCAGGAACTGGATCGCCAGAAGGCAGTGGCCGACGCTGACCTGCAGCGCGACAAGCTGATCGCTGACAGCGTTCTGAAGGCTGCCGAGATACAGGCGAAATACGGGGCGCAGGTGGACATCGCCTCCATCCGTGGCGAGATCGACCGGCAGCGGACGGAAATACAGGAGATGTTCAAGATGGCGCAGGCATATGCCCCGCCGCCTGCTCCTCCTCAGTCGCCTGCTGCACCAGCTCCAATGATGCCTCCGGGCATGATGCCTCCGGTGGTTTAATGAAACAGCTGGATCACGAAGCCATCGAGGCATCCACGATCCATATGATGCGCCGGGGGGTGTATCTATTGCAGGCTCACCGTTTCGCGGGCTCCGAAATGGAACATGCGAACCGGCTCCTGCGCTGGGCGGACCCGGAACCTGATGCAAAGATCATTGATCTTGGCTCAGGCACCGGGTCGCTGGCTGCTGCATGGCTAACCATCCGCCCAGACCTTCAGTTCACGCTGGTGAACATCAACAAGTTCCAGCTGGATATGTCTCCTGCCGCCTGCACGACGATCCTGTGCGACATGGAACAGGTGCCACGGTCGGACGCCCAGTATGATATGGCGCTGTCCTGTTTTGCCTTTGGACACGCCGACGCCGAGCCGATGATGCTGGAAGCCGCGCGGCTGCTGCGTCCGGGTGGCGTCTTTTTCATTTATGACATGCTGCCAAACGCATCTAAGACGGACGTGATGCTGTCCTTCGGATATGAACTACACAGCCGGGAAACGATGGAGCGGTTGGCGAAAGAGGCCGGACTACAAACAGACTTTTACATGGAGCCGTCAGATCGGCGCATCCTGCATGATCGCGTGCCTGAGTTGGCCGAGGTTTTCCATGAAATCCAGCCGGTGATTTACAGGTTTACTAAGGGGGACGCATGACCTTCGAGCAGGAAGAACTGTGGCGGGAAGCCAAGGCGTTTACTAACAGCGCCGCCTTCAGGGAAGTCATGCGGCTTCTGGACGAGAGATACACGTCTGACTGGAAGCTCTCCGAACCGGAGGACAGTGAGGCGAGGAATGACGCGTACTACATGGTGCGCGCCATAACTGCGCTAAAGGACCAGCTGGCGATGATCGCCTCTGCTCCTGATGTGGCGCAGTTCAACCGCCGCTTGAAGCGGAACTGAAACGGAGTACATTATGTCTGAAGCCGAGCAGTCGCGGTCCAGCGAAATCGGCCTTGCTGAAGCAGCACGCGCGTTTGCGGCTCTTTCGGAAGGTCAGCAGACCCAAGCCGAACCCGTCAAAGTCGATGCTGCAGATGCCGAAGTCGATGAGACAGAGGCGGCGGCTGAATATGCCAATGAGACGCCATCAAACGAGGACAGGACGCCATCTGACGATGGTTCCGAGGATGATGGTGAGGCAGAAGCAGTCGCGGACGACGAAGGTGGCAAAGATAAGCCGATTGATCCGAACACGCTAGTAACCGTCAAAATCGACGGCAAGACGACGCAGGTTCCGCTGAAAGAGGCTTTGGAAGGCTACCAGAGGCAGTCCGATTATTCGCGTAACATCGTTGCAATTAAGCAGGAGAAGCAAAGGTTAGACACTGAACGGGCTCAGATGGAGCAGGTTCTCAACTCGGTTATCCCGATCCTGCAGTCGCAGGTTGAAGTGGAGCCGGATTGGCAGCAAATCCATCGCGATGACCCAATCAACTATCCGATCCTCCGCGACCAATGGAGAGACAGGCAGGCTCGACTGGCTGCAGTGCAGCAAGAGCAGCAACGTCTCGAAATGGCTCGGCAGGCGCAGGAGGCTGCTACGAAACAGCAGCTGATTGTGGAAGGTCAGAAGTTTCTTGCTTCGACTTTCACGGAATGGTCTGACCCCGGCAAGATGGAAACCTCGATCAAGCAGCTTCGGTCGTATGGCGAAACTCAAGGCTTTACGAACGATGAATTGAGACAGGTTTATGATCCTCGCTACGTCGTCATCCTCGAAAAAGCTCGCAGGTATGACGCACTGAAGTCGAACCGCCCGAAGCCTGTGAAGCAGGAAGGGCCGCGACCGATGCGTGGTGGGTCTGCATCAAATCCTGTACGCGGCAACGAAGTTCAGCGAGTACAACAGCGTCTCAAAGCAACTGGCCACGTCAATGACGCGGCTGCGTACTTCAGTCTTCTAGACTCTCGGAGAAAATAAAATGGCTGCTGTTTCCAAGGTTACGACCTACGACGGTCCGAACTCGATCCGTGAAGACCTGTCGAATGTCATCTATGACATCTCCCCCACCGACACGCCGTTCATGTCCAACATTGGCCGTGACACCTGCGAAAACACGTACTTCGAGTGGCAGACGGACGTTCTCGCTGCGGCGAACACGTCTAACGCCGCCATCGAAGGCGCGGATGCCGGTGACGCCGACTTCGTGGACACCGTTCGCGTTGCCAACTACACGCAGATCAGCCGCAAGGTTATCTCCGTGTCGAACACCGATAACAAGGTGAACAACGCGGGCATGACCTCGCAGATGAGCTACCAGAAGGCGAAGGCTGCTAAGGAGCTGAAGCGCGACATGGAAGCCATCCTCACCAGCAACCAAGCTGGCGTGGCTGGTAACTCCACCTCGACGGCCCGCAAGACCGCTGGCCTGCCGACGTGGCTCATCACCAACTCGCAGGCGAACGGCGCGACCGTTTCCTCGATGTCGGGCGCTGGTGGCAACGGTTATCCCTCGACCGCGTGGACGAGCCTCTCGACCTCGACGGACGTTGCGCTGACCGAAACCATGCTCAAGACCGCCATCCAGCAGGTCTGGACGCAGGGTGGCGATCCGAAGGTGTTCATGGTGAACGCCTACAACAAGACGGTGGCGTCTGCGTTCTCTGGCCTCGCCCAGCAGCGCATGAACTACACCTCCGCGCAGCCGATGAAAATCATCGCCACCGCCGACATCTATCTCGGCGACTTCGGCGAGGTTTCCATCGTTCCGAACCGCTTCAGCCCGGGCAACTTCGCCTTCGTGCTGGATCCGGAATATGCGTCCGTGTCGTACCTGCGTCCCTTCCAGACCTTCGACCTCGCCGTGACCGGCGACTCGGTGAAGGCGGAAATGGTCGTGGAATACGGCCTCCGCATCAAGTCGGAAAAAGCACACGCATGTATTGCGAACATCATCGCTTCGTGATCTAAATTGTAGGGGCCGCACGCGGCCCCTACTCTTTAGGAGGCGTCATGGGAAAGCATAATCTTCCCCTTATCGTTAGGGTGCTTAACAACTGCATCCCGGAGCCGAATAGCGGGTGCTGGCTTTGGATGGGGACGACGAACGGAAGGTATCCGCAATTAAAGGTTGGGCAAAAGAACATTTATGCTCACAGAATATCTTGTGAATTCATACATGGCCCGATTGGCAGCCTTAATGCCCTGCACAAATGTGACAATACATTCTGCGTAAACCCAGAGCATCTTTATCCGGGCACGCAAAAGCAAAATGTCGAAGATTGCAGGTCGCGTGGGAGGCTGTCTGGCGGTGCAAAAAAACCTCAAATGGGATCAAGCCGACCGCTTGCAAAACTGACGGAACGTGATGCTGCCGAAATTAAAAAATCAACGGAAAAGGGTATAGTGTTGGCTAGGCGGTTTGGGGTTTCTGCGGGGATTATCTCCCAGATACGATCTGGAAAACGGTGGAAGCACGTTAATGGCTGATTACGACATCAAACAAAACACATCTGAAGTCATCTCCTACGACAGCCTGACCGGCACGTTGCAGAAGATGCACTTCACCACGGACAACAAGCTCGTCCTTGAAACCGAGTACGCTGTCGATCCGATTGCCGAGATGGCAAAGGCGGAACGTGACGCAATCAGCCGCACGGAAAAGGTTCCAGACGGCATGGTGAAGGTCGCGTCTTTGCCGATGATGGTGTATCTTGATCTGCGGAAACGCGGTATTCTTGGCGACCGAACGGAACTGCGGAAATGGCTGGCGTCTGAGGAAGCCGCGCCATTCCGTACGCACTGGATCAAGAGCTGATGGCGACCATTACCAACTATGCCACGCTGAAGTCCACCATTGCGGACTATCTGAACCGTGCTGACCTGACGTCTCAGATCGAGACGTTCATCCAGTTTGCTGAGGCGGACCTGAACACGCGGCTACGGTGCCGCGAGCAGATTGTGCGCGCCGAGGCCACGTCGGATGCCGAGTTTGTCCAGCTACCTGCTGACTGGCTGGAGGCGATCAACCTACACATTGTTGGCGGCCAGCAGCCGCTTCGCTATGTGACGCTGGATGAGGCCGACATCATCAAGAAGGAGCAGATTTACACGGCTCCCCATAACTATTCGCTGATGAACGGTGCGATTGAGATCATCCCGGAGCCAGCGGACGACATCGACATCGAGATGATCTATTACGCCAAAATCCCGGCGCTCACCGATGTCAATACGACCAACTGGCTGCTGACCAAGGCTCCTGACGTTTACCTGTATGGCGCACTGACGCACGCTGCTCCGTTCCTCATGGATGACCAGCGCATTGCTGTCTTCGCCCAGATTTATCTTGCTCGCGTTCAGGCGTTGCAGGATGAAAGCCAGAAATCACTGCATAGCGGTTCTCCGCTGATCGCGCGCACCCGGAGGGTTTACTGATGGCCGGTTTGACTAATTACGCTGAAGACCTTGTTCTCGATTGGCTGTTCACGACTGGCTCGGCAACCCGTCCGACCTCGTGGTATGTCGCTCTCTACACCGTGGCTCCCGGCGAAGGTGGCGGCGGCACTGAGGTGTCTGGCGGCTCCTATGCCCGCACGGCTGCCACGTTCACTGTCTCCGGCACCGCGCCGACGACAGCCTCCAACTCTGCCGCTGTCGAGTTCGCTGAGGCCAGCGGGTCTTGGGGCACCATCGTCGCGGCTGGCATCTTCGACGCCTCGACCTCCGGCAACCTGATAGCGTTCGCCAACCTGACGACTTCGAAGGCCATTGATACGGGTGACGTTCTCCGGTTTAACACCGGGGAGATTGATATCACGCTCGACTGATGGCGCTCGGGCGGGCATACGGCGAATATGACTATGGTGACGGTGCATATGGCACTTCAGTCACCATAGACGCCGCTTGCCTAGTTGAGATCACGTCAGACGCCACGGCTGCTGCTTCCGTCACAAGATTGGCCTCTGCGGCTGCGGCCTGCCAGTCTGATATGTCAGCTGCCGGGCAGGTTGTTGTTCTCGCATCTGCGGCTGCTACTTGCACATCTGATGCGTCTGCTACGGCATCCCGCTACAAGACAGCCTCAGTCACGATTGCCTGCCAGTCAGACGCCTCTACTGATGCGACAGCTATCAGATCAGCGGCTGTTACGGTTGCCGCGTCGTCTGATATGTCGGCTGCGGCCTACGTTGTCATTCTCGGCAACGTGGTTATTCCATGCTCAAGCGATGCCACATTTGCAGCGTCGGCAATATCGCCTGCATCTGTCACCATATCCTGCACATCGAACGCAACCGCAACTGGAAACGGTATCTATTCTGCGGTATCACTAATAGCAGTCCAGAGTGATATGACGGCTGCTGCGGGCATTGATTTTTATGCCTCGGCGACTGTGACGATCACCTCTAACATGACGGCAAACGGTCGGTATCTGTGGGAGAAGGAAGCTATAGCTGCTGAGAGTTGGACGAACCAGTCATCGACCGCAGCGACATGGACACCGCAAACAATTTCGCCTGAAGTTTGGACCATCCAGTAGGAGGCTAATGTGGCCGACAGTTTCACAACTAACCTGAACCTCACGAAGCCGGAAGTTGGCGCTTCGCGTGATACGTGGGGCGGAAAGCTCAATACCGACCTCGACACGCTTGATGCTCTGTTCAACGCGGCGGGCAACGGCACGTCTGTCGGTCTTCAGGTTGGCTCCGGCAAGACGTTGACCATTGGCGGCACGATTACGCTCAACGGCACGATCAATGGCTCTGCGGCAGTTGGTGTGGCTAATGGCGGCACGGGAGCCACATCGCTCACCGCGAACAACGTAATCCTCGGAAACGGCACGTCGGCTGTACAGGTCGTCGCGCCGGGCACGAACGGAAACGTCCTGACCTCAAACGGCACGACATGGCAATCCACGGCGCTTCCTGCTGGCTTCAGCACGTCTGCTGACAATACGTTCACGGGCATCCAGACATTTTCTGGCAGTTCGTCTAAGTTGGCGATGGTTGTTTCTGATATTGCAGAAGTTGCAACTGTTTCTGCGACGGCTGCTACTGGCACCATCAACTACGACGTTACGACACAGAGCGTCCTGTATTACACATCTAACGCATCGGCCAACTGGACCGTTAACTTGCGCGGATCGTCTGGAACGTCGCTGAATACCCTGATGTCCACTGGGCAGATGATTACCGTCGTCTTCCTTGTCACGCAGGGTGCCACTGCTTATTACAACAACGCTCTCCAGATTGACGGATCGTCTGTTACGCCGAAGTGGCAGGGCGGCACGGCTCCGACGTCTGGCAACGCTTCCTCGATTGACGCTTACACGTACACCATTGTGAAGACCGGCTCTGCCGCGTTCACCGTGTTCGCGTCTCAGACCAAGTTCGCGTGAGGATAGAATGGCACCTACCGCAATCACGTTTGGCGCTGCGACGGCAAGAGGGCTTGGGTTCCTTGCTGCTGCAAAGGCGGCAACGCCGACTGTCGAATATCTCGTCGTTGCTGGCGGCGGCGGCGGCGGATCGGGGGCGGGAGGTGGAGCTGGCGCTGGTGGGTACCGGACAGATACTGGCCTCTCTGTGTCTGCTGGGATTCAATACACAGTAACCATTGGTGCAGGCGGAACTGGATCGTCAAACCAGCAGCGTGGAGGATCTGGCGGAAACTCTGTATTCAGTTCAATTACGTCCAGCGGCGGCGGCGGCGGCGGATCGGAGGGGGGGCTTGCAGAAGCTGGCGGGAACGGAGGGTCTGGAGGCGGCGGATGCAATCAGACAAGCAACTTTGGAACAGGGACGTCAGGGCAGGGGAACAACGGCGCTGGCGGATTTAAGGATGACGAGAATGGACAATACCGTGGCGGGGGCGGCGGCGGCGCAGGCGGGTCTGGGTCAAACGGAAGCTCGTCTGGAAATGGTGGAACTGGGTCGTCATCTAGCATAAGCGGCTCGTCGCTTGACTATGCTGGCGGCGGCGGCGGTGGTGGTGTTAATCTTACTAGAGGATCGGGCGGGTCAGGTGGTGGAGGGAACGGGGCTGGATCATCAGCCGCTGGAACAAATGGGTCCGCTAACACTGGCGGCGGCGGCGGTGGCGGGTCATTTAGTTATAACGGCACAAACGGCGGCTCAGGCATCGTTATCATCCGCTATCCCGATTCTTATTCAGCGGCCACATCGACCACAGGTTCACCGACCATCACTGTTTCAGGTGGTTATCGCATCTACAAGTGGACCGGCTCCGGTTCGATCACGTTCTAAGAGGGGCGCATGGCTCACTTTGCACAACTCGACGAAGCAGGCGTTGTTACGCAGGTGATCGTCGTCCACAACAATGAGCTGCTTGACGAGAATGGCGTCGAGAGCGAGGCAAAGGGCATCGCCTTCTGCCAGTCTCTCTTTGGAGCGAATACCCGCTGGCTGCAAACAAGCTACAACGGGAATTTTCGCAAAAACTATGCGGGCATCGACTATAGATATGACGAAGCTCGCAATGCTTTCATCCCGCCGCAGCCATATCCTTCTTGGGTGCTAAACGAAACCACCTGCTTGTGGCAGGCTCCTGTCGCGCGCCATGATGACGAGAAGCTGTACCGCTGGGACGAGCCAACGCTTTCTTGGATTGAGGTTGCGTGATGACCGGACATACCGACGAAACAGTGAAGCAGATCGCGGACGCAGCGTCGGTTGTCACGGTCGTTGGCACGCTGGCGGGCATCCTGCCAGCGATGGCTGCTTTGTTCACGATAGTGTGGACGGGGATACGGATTTACGAGACAGACACAGTGCAAAACATCCTTCGCAAAAAGGATGAATAATCGACGGCACAATGATGAACGGCGGCGTCATATATGCCCACGAAACCTCTATCGAAGAAACTGGCGCAGCAGGCAGTTGACGCGGTAAACGATGCACTAAGGAAAGGCTACAAGCCCCCTGACGCAGCGCGCGCCAGCCATGAGATCACGGCAGTCGGCGTGGCTGCTCGATCACTTAACCTACCCAGCGGCACCATGTTCAACCGGCTTCTGCGGGCGAAGTCGCTGCATGGCATGGAGCCGGACTGGTCCATCTATGTTCCGCCACCTCAGAAAGAAATTGAGGAAAAGTCCACGGTGGATCACCGTGAGACAATCCGCCTGAAGGATGAGATCAGCAACCTTCGGCGGCTTCTGATCGACGCGCAACGTGACGCCATTGATGGCGAGGCGATCAAGGAACTTCTGCATGGCGTTGTCAGTGCGCCGGTTGAGCCTCCAAACTGGCTAGTTGAACACAAGTCGCCCGGCAAGGCTCTCCACGTTCCAATGGTGATCTGGTCTGACTGGCATTGCGGCGAGGTCGTCAGCCTGTCTGAGACGAACGGGCAGAACGAGTTCAACACTCAGATATTTGAACGGCGCGTCAGACGGCTGGTTGAGAAGACGATCCACCTGTGTCGCCATCACGGACCCGGCAACTATCCCGGCATAGTCATCAATCTGCTTGGCGACATGGTTTCTGGCGCACTGCACGCAGAGTTGCTGAAGACAGACGAGGAAGAAGTGATCCCGTCTGCTTTGCGCGTCAGGGATATTCTGGCGTGGGCGCTTGGCGTCATGGCTGACGAGTTTGGCCGTGTGTATGTTCCCTGCACCAGCGGGAACCACGGCAGAAACACCATGAAACCGCAGTTCAAGCGGACTGTGTTCGAGAACTTCGACTGGCTGATCTACCAGCTGCTTGCTCGTACGTTTGCCAAGGACAAGAGGATCACGTTCGACATCCCTGACAGCAACGAGGTTTCATACAAAGTCTATGGCCTGCGCTTCCTCGCAATGCACGGCGACATGCTGGGCGTAAAGGGCGGCGACGGCATCATCGGCAGCCTTGGACCCATCCTGCGCGGCGAAATGAAGGTCGGCAAGCAGGCGTCTGCGATGGGCCGACACTACGACGTGCTTCTTCTCGGCCACTGGCACCAGCACATCATGCTGCGGCGGATCATTGTTGCTGGTACACTGAAAGGCTGGGACGAGTTTGCAGCCAAGGCACTCCGGGCTCCCCCGGCTCCCCCGTCGCAGCCGCTCTGGTTTGTCGAACGCAAGGTCGGCATCGTTCAGAGCATGGAAGTTTACTTGGAAGACAATCCGACGATGGACGCCGGGAAGGAGTGGGTGGCATGGACCCGTTGACGCCAGAGGTTAAGCACTTCCTGTCGCTCAGGTCATCCTCCACCGAGGAGGCACTGACCAAGGCGTGCAATGACATTGTCTTGCTGCACCGCAAAATCTGGGCGCTGGAAGACAGGCTTCTGGCCTATCAGCGGGACCAGTCTGCGGGGTATAAGAGAAGGCGACCGGATCACCCGGCAAGAGCGATAATGAGCGATATTTCGGAGCCAGTCACAGACGACTGGATTGCGACTGGTAAGGAATAATCACGGAGGCAGGCATGGCAAATGCTGACGCTGAAGAAATCGTTGAGATTTTCGACGATGATCTGTCGTTCGCATCCGCGACCTATGCCTCGCACACGGCTGAGTTGGCGCAGGCTTTCGGAAACCTGTTAAGCCAAGCAGCCCGACTGCCTGCTGACTCGGCCTTGCTGCCGGTTGCCTTGGAGATGCTTGCCCGCGTGGCTGCTGTGGTTGAAACTAAGCCAAAAGGGCAACTAAAGGCGATCAACAAAGAATAGGACGACCATGAAGACTTCGGCAGCAGGCATCAAGCACATCCGTGAGTTCGAGGGCGAGCGGCTGAAGGCGTACAAGTGCAGCGCAGGCGTCTGGACGATTGGTGTCGGGCATACGTCTGCCGCAGGTTCTCCCTCCGTCACCGAGGGCATGACGATCACCGCTGCCGAAAGCGCCACGATCCTTGCCCGTGATCTGGCTGCGTTTGAGCTTGGCGTCGATAGGATGCTGGAAGTCGAGGTCACGCAGGCGCAGTTCGACGTGCTGGTGTCCTTCGCCTTCAACTGCGGCCTCGGCGCCCTGAAGAAGTCCACGCTGCTGAAGCGGGTCAACGAAGGCAACTTCGACGCCGTTCCTGCCGAGCTTATGAAGTGGACGAAGGCAGGCGGAAAAGAGGTCGCCGGGCTTGTACGTCGCCGGCGTGCAGAGGCTAAACTGTGGCGTGGCGTGGATACTGAACAGCCTGTGGACATTCTGGAGGCTCGCCTGAAGCCAGAGCAGCCGAAGGCGTCGAAGTCGATCACGCAGTCGAAGGAAGCCAACGCTGCGGTGGCGGCTGGCGGCCTTGGCACGATTGCGCTGGTTCAGGAGGTCATCCCGCTGGTCAAGGAAGGCGGCAGCATCCTGTCG
>Ga0255150_1000092_pt1 | contig 36985 bp, 58 predicted proteins | sample Atl_Yuk_RepA_8h_FD_183634 | JGI IMG/M metagenome (GOLD analysis project Ga0255150, IMG submission 183634) | Freshwater microbial communities from Altamaha River, Georgia, United States - Atl_Yuk_RepA_8h | ecosystem: Environmental > Aquatic > Freshwater > River | place: USA: Georgia | collected...
TTCCACCATTTGTAATGGCTACTGAACCAATTGCTGTCGTTTTAGTATATACATAAAACGTTGCTGTTGTACCTGTTCCAACATTCTGTGACCAAGTAGCAGATCCTGATGATGCTGTTACTGGAGCAGTTGATGTTGCTACTGCTGGTACTACTGTTGCGTTTGTTGCGACTACTGAAACTACTGTTCCAGTATCTACTGTTACAACGAATTCGACTGTATCTGCTGTATCTACAGAGTTATCTGTTGGTACTGGCAAAGTAATCGGTGTAGTTGCTGCTGTGCCAAGGGTAGTTGTTGTACCCGCCTTCTTTACAGAAGTAATTGACATAGGTGCAGCACTTGCAGATGTTGCAACAAGAGTGCTCATTGTCATGGCTGCAACCACGGCTAGAGCGATTTTCTTGAATGATTTCATTCTTTATTTTCTCCTTAGTTTATCTACCTCAATTTGAGCGTAGAGATTAAATGTGTTCTGCTAACTCTTTTAGCAAAACATGTTTTGGTTTTGCACCAGTAATTCTCACTACTGGCTGTCCATCTTTAAACAAGATCATGGTTGGAATTGATACCACATCATAATCTTTTGGCTTAATTGCGTTTTCGTCAACGTTTATCTTAGCCACAAGCAGATTTTTTTCTTTAGATATTTCATCTAAAATTGGTGAAACTTTTTTACAAGGTCCGCACCATTCTGCCCAAAAGTCTACTAAAACTATTTGATTTTCTGCAACAACAGAGTCAAAGTTACTGTCAGTTAATAACACTAATCAGTCTCCTGTGCTCTTTGATATTGTTCTAGTTCATTTTGAACGTCCCAGAATTCTTCCATAACCTTGTCATATCTGTCAAGTATTGCTTGAGGGATATCTACAAGCTCTGTATCAAACGAACTATCAGGTTCAATGATATCATATATTGCGGAATTTACCAAGGCGATTCTAGGCATTGTCCTTAGATTGCTCTTCTTCTGCCTTAATTTGTGCTGCTGCCTCATTGAATTTATCCATAAAGCGTTGTACCACAAAGTAAGTTACGTCTGCAGCATTCTTGCCCAGCGTAGCAATTGACTCTTCATTCTTTTGCTGCTCTTCAGGTAATTGATTAAACCATTTCTGATATACCTCAACAACGATGTCTGAGACAATTCCTTCAAGCATGCTTTGTTGCTTTTCGATCATTGGATCTTTTTCCATTATTTGGTTGCCTTTTCTATATTAATTAAAGAACCGCCCTTTACTTTGCCGTTCTCTACAATTGTAGCAGTGGATTTTAAAAGATTATAAAGTTCATCATATGTTAAGCTTGGCCTAACCATTTTTACAGTAGCCCACTGCATTGCTGCTACTTGATTTGCTGCAGATGTGCCAACTACAGTTGTTATTTCTCCACCTGGAAACACAGCATTTCTGTGATGGCCTAAAGCATAGAAATCAACTTGAGAAGGAGTTCCATTGCTATAAGTTGCAATAATATTTCTTTCATCTACAGAGCCTACTGTAATTGCCTGTGGGATACAACTTGGATAATCTACTTGTTTTAAATCTCCGTCATTACCTGCTGGGAAGAATAGGGCAACGTTTAATTGCTTAAGCTTATCAGCATAAGGAGTAATTAAATTATTTGGACATAGTTGTTTTAAAGTGGCTGCGTCATGAGTACTTTGGCTCATTGCAACTGCAGCAACATTATATTTGTCTTTGTTAGCAATTACCCAATCCAATGCTCGTGTAACTGATGTTGCTGTTGGATTTACTCTATATCCGTTATAGTATCCAACAATTCTAACAAAAACTACGTTAACATATGCATTAGTTTTAACTGCAATTGAAGCCATTGCTGTTCCATGTCTAAATCCTGCAGATTTAAGAATTTGAGGAGCAAGGCTAGATGCGGATCCAGAACCTTCCTGGAATTGAGTATTGTTTGGGCATACTGTTAAAACATTCTCCAAAACACATACTTCTTGAATAACTCTTTCTTTAAAAATTGGAAGTGAGGCATCAATTGATGTATCTAAAATTACAACTGATGGCTTAATTGGCTCAGCTTGAGCCTTTAATGCAGAACATCCTGCTATAGTAGTAAGTATAAGTATTGTGGTCAATGCGACCTTTGTTATTTTATTCATTGCTCTATTCTATTAAATGTAGTTTGGTTTGTCAATAGTTATAATTCTATATAATGATAAGGTGGGCATACTCCCACAGAGAATTGAGATGCTGCAGACAATGCTAACTCCATACGCTTATAAGGATCTCTCATGTTTTGAGTTGAATGTAATGAGCCTAGGGCAAAGTCCATACCTATACCCTCTGCATAATATGGAATAATGTTTTCTCCAACCTGAAAATCATCATCTACATAAAAAAGTCTGCCTGTTCCTCTTACTGAAACTAGGAATATTCCACCTTGATCTCCGTCTTCAACATTCGGACCAAAGTTTCCATAACCTCCGCCTTTAAATGCATCTTTAACTGAGTCAACAAACTTAGTTCTCATAAATTTATCTAAAGCTTTTGGACTTCCAGTAAATCTTGGTGGAACCCACTCATATTGAAGAATTTGACCCATTCTAAAACTATCAACAAATGCTATTCCAAATTGTCCTACTGTAAAAACCTTTGGACTTTTTTGAGCAAAGATGTGTCCGCCTTTTTCATCAACGGCTGCTGAATCAGATCCCATATAAACTTTTCCGCTTTTGATGAGTCCAACGACACAAGTCATTTATATATTCTTTCTTAGTTTAGTTTTATTGTTTAATAGTTGTATTAAGTTTTCTACTTTTTGCTCTTGAAGATATTGATTGATTCTTATCTTAAGAACCAATAAAAGAATGATTGGGACTAAAAGATCTTGACCAGATTGCCATCTGTGGTACATAAACCAAGCTATAGCTATGTTTACAATTGTGGTTAAGCCAATGCCGTACCACTTAAGTCTTTTTTCAGATATCATATACCTATTGTATAATATTGTAAATTTGATGTCCAGCTCTATTTTAAGGTTAGTTTGGACATTAATTCGCTTAATTCATAATTTACCTTGGCTAATTTTTCAAGGGTTTCGTAATATTTTGCTTGCCAAATTAACAATTCATTCTCAGACATTAGCAAGGCATTTTTAAGTTTTTCTAATTCTAATTTAAGCTCAATTTTGCTATGCTCAATATCTTCTTCATATGCCTTACGGGAACTACGCTTGCCCCAAGCTTCTATTAATTTGGCAGCAGAACCTCCAAAGACTGCCATTAATAGCATCAATATTGTTTCTGAAGTTGTCATATTAAACATTATATGACAATTATATCAAAAAATGTATTTTAAACTAAGAGCTCATCTGCTAATATTGGTTGACCAATATAGCGCTTTTTAATAATGTAGTCCTTAACATGATCTGGGCCAAACTGCCTGCCAGCCAAAATAATTGTCCAGCGTGGCTCAAATTTAGACACAATACATGTTTCACACATCAACAAGTTAATTGTTAGCAATGCTGATTTTTTTGTGTTTAACTTATTCTTACTTTTGTTGCAAGAATAACAAAGAATTTTTTCCATTAATCTTCCTCTACATGTGAAATTACAAATTCATCCATAATTGTAAAATCACTATTTTCAATTGTTTCTTCATAATCAATGCCGTCTTTTTTATATCTAACTACAGAAGCATATGTTCCTAAAGATTCTACATCTCCATAAACTTGTTCTTCATGTAACCACACAATCAGATATTTATCGTAATATTCTTTCACCTTTGGCTCCCTCTAGTTCAACACGAACCCCATAAGATTCTAAGACACGCTTTACCATTTCAATGTAGTCTATGATTCTCATTCTTTCAGAATCTCCATACTGCATGAAATTAGATTCATATAACCTAATTGCTAAAAAATCTGGAAACTTAACTATATCCATTTGTAAACCATGGACTGGTTGTTTTATTTCTCTTACTTTCTTAGCCATTTCTTTTGTGTAGAATACTGGTTTATTTATTTCACCTGTCCATTGATTAATGTCCATGCTTTACCTTTAATCTATTCCACACTTCTTCAGTTTTATGAATATTACGTGATTTATCTGTTGTACCAGAAGTAAGGTATATTCCGCCCCATACTCCGTATTCATTGTTTGTATTGCCTGCTCGTAGACATTCTTTGGCTACTGGGCAACTAATGCAACACTCGTCAATGCTTTTAGCTATGTTAAAATCTGCTTCATACTTATCGTAAAATAAGTTTGTGTCCATCCCATTGCATACCGCAAGATGCCACCATTCAAAATCATCTGGGTCTACACCTAGATCATTTAATATATTTGACATATCTGTCAGGGAGTTCCCATGTCCCCTTATCATTCATGGCAAATCTATTTGTTAGACCCCATGTATTATTTCTAAACATGCCCCGCTTATTAGAAAAACCAGAAGCATCTCTTTTCCAAACAACTAACGTGTAGCCGTCCCAGAAAGCATCCTGATAATCTGTTTTAAAATTTTTAATAAGCTGATTTACTTTGTTTTCTTTTACTAACACTTTTTCTCTTTTCTCGTGCTGGTCCACCTGGACTCGAACCAGGGACCTAGAAGTTAACAGCTTCCCGCTCTGCCGACTGAGCTATGGACCAAAGGGAAAGCCCCGTGGTATATATTATACTGTTTTCCACAGGGCCTTGTCAATCGAATTTAATTAATTTTTACAACTTTTTTTACATTTATTGATTTTACTTCTTGATCTGAACCAATAATATCTTTTACATAGTCTACGGCATCTTCAGGCGAAAAAGCCTCAATTTCTAAATCCGCTTCTATTTTAACCTTGTATTGGTCCATGTATATATTATACTACTTTTGAGATTTTTTATCTACCCTAGGGTATTTTTCTATATAAGACTTTATTGTGCCATCTTTTCTCATTCTAACTATCCAACCATTTTTAATTTGAATTGGATTAAAGCCATGATGAGGCTTGTATTGTCCAGAGCTCATTTTAGTCTTCCTTTCTTAATGGAATAGTCGCCAACCAAATAACTGTAGAAATTACAGTTGCTACTCCAACGACTTGTTGTGCCGTTCCAGTAAGGGTAAGCCAGGCTATAAAAAAGCCTAAAAGAGTAAATATCTGAGCGATACTTTCTTTAATTACTTCCCAAGCATAGTTTAGGACTGCTTTAATTATTTTCATCCTATCCTCCTTGTCATGGCTGCTGCCACAATGTTTGACGCAATGATAACTGGAATAACTACTTCTTGTGCTTTTTCCCTTTGATCATCTGTCATATCTTTACCCCATTCTGTAGGGCTCAGCAATTTTTCAAAATCTATATCTGTTAACATTCCAAGAGGATCTGCAAGAAAAGCTTCTGCTTTTATTTCAGTAGTTGCATCTGCTAAAGTATACGGCATTGGAGCGTTTGCATTCTCTTTAATTCTATCACCAAATTGCTCCAAAGCCTGTGCAATAGATTCATCAGACTTTGCTAAATTAGCTACAAGGGCTATTTCTTTTACTGATATACCAAGACCTTCTGCTACCGCCGCTTTTTGTTCTGGGGTCAGTTTAGTTAATGTGTCCTTACTTGTTAAATCTGCAATTAGATTTGCCGTTTCTTCTGTGATAGCATTAGGTTGTGATGGTTTTTCAGAAGGTTCAGCAGGAGTTGGCTTTGGTTCAGGAGTTGGCTTTGGATCTATATCCGATGGCAGAGGTGAAGGCTCTGGTGAAGGCTCAACAGTGGGCTCTGGATCAACAGTTGGTTCTGTCGTCGGTTCATCTGTGGTATCAGAACTTGGCTCTGGAGTGGGATCGACTGGTTTTGTTTGCTCAGGCGATGGCTCAGGAGAAGGCTCAGGCGTAGGAGCAATTGTTGATTCTGGTGTAGGCTGTGGTTGATTTGCCATAGCTGCCGCAATTGCTGCTTGAACTCTCTGTTGCTCTTCTATTTGCCAAGTAGAGTTATATGAATCCCAAGCATCATCTATTGCATCATTCATATCTATTATTGCTTGATCATAAGCCGCAATTGCATTATTTTTATCTGTTAATGCTGTGGCGGTATTAGAAACCGCAGTATTATATGCAGCAGTCTTTGTAGATAATGTTTGATTGTATGTATTTAAAGTAGAGTTAGCTGAATTGTATATAGATAATTTATCATCATATGTTGCTTGTGCTGCTTGTTGTGCAGCAACTGCTGTATTATATGCATCTATTTCTGCTTGAGTAGATCCTTGTCCATATGATAAGAACTGTGAAGGTATGCCAGACCAAATTCCGCTATGACCCCATCCAAGGTGCATTACTCCTGGGCCTCCGCCGTTGTACCACCACACTTCTAATTGAAGAGTTTTATCTGTTGTTGTATTAAAATGTCTTGTGTACGGACTCCATGTAGCCCCTTGTTCACGCCATAATGATGATTCTAAAACTCCATCTACATATATTCTAGATCCATCGTCTGTATATGCTGCAAAGTAGACATCGTTAATGTCATTAGGAACTGTTAGTGTGGCTGTAAATATGCCTATCATGTTTTGTGAAGCACCACATATTGCCCAGTCTCCAGCGTATGTATAAAATGTAGGTATAGATCCTTGGCATATTAATCCAGGATTAGGCGGAAGAACTGCTGTGCTACCACTTCTTACCATTGGATATATTTGAAATGCTACTCCCTGTCCACCATTTGATGGAACTGGAGTATTTGAAAGGTTTACATTGGCTACATCTAAAGCATCTTGAGCATTGTTTTTATTTGTTAATGCGGTAGCAACTGTTACTGTTTGACCATCTACTGCATTTTGTGCTGCTGTTTTTTCAGATAATGCTGTTGCTTCAGCCTCAACTGCATCATCATAAGCAGCTATTTTATTATCTCTATTTGTCTTTGCGGCAACGGCTGCATCATATTTAGATTCTGCTATATCTATTAAATCTTGTGTAGCCTGTTCTTCATTAAGGTTGCCAACCTTTTCATTTAATTCTGCTATTTCTTGAGCGGCTATGCTTAACGGATCATCACTATAAGAAGCAGGAGTCATAAATAGCCAACCAAATCCTAATATAGCGGCTAATGAGAGTCTCCATAATTTAGTTCTAGTCAACTATAATCTCCTAAGCAAAACTATGTTTGCTTATTTAATTATATCATCTAACTACTTAGCGTTATCTGTTTTATAAAACCCAGAACCTTTAAACTGTATACCAAAAGATCCATACTGTTTAACCATTGCAGCACCACATTTTTCACAAAGCTCTGTCATTGTTGCTTCGTTAATAGATTTAGTGATTTCTTTAACATTTTCGCATATAATGCATTTGTATTCATAAACTGGCATGATTACCTACTTTAACATTGGAAGTTTATTTTTAAGAGCCCACTCCATTTTTGTCCAAAAAATAGACCAGGTGTATCTAATGCCTTCTTCAATCATTTTTACTCCATGAAGATGATTTTCATCTCCTTTAAAGCAAATTAACATCCCTGGTTCTGGTTTGATCTCCCAATTCCATTGAGGCATATACAGTTCTCCGCCAACATAATCTGTATTAAAATAAACTAAAGAAGAATAATGTTTGTCATTAAAATCTTTTTCAAATTCTTCTAATGCATCTTTTGGTAGATTATATTTTTCTAACATTTCAAAATCATGATCTTCTGAAGAGTCGTAATAGTCTATATGTGGTTGCTGTTCTCTCCCAGGTCTCCATCTATGTAGACCAGACAATTGTAATATAAGAGGGTCCTTAAACCTTTTTTCTACTAATTTTTTAATTTCAAATTCTTTTTGAATTAAAAATTCATGAGGAAGTTGTGGAAAATAATTTTTAGAATTTACTCTAGATGTTAAATCTAAAGTCATTCCATACCAATTTTTTTTGTCGCCCTCACGAGACTTTTCTGATTTATAATCTTTCTTTTGTTTTTCTTTAGATGTAATTTCCCATGTTTCTTCATCACAAGATTTTAAAATATTTAAAATTTTTTGAACTTCTTCTTCATTTAAAAAATTTTTAATAATTAAAACGTCTGGCTCTTTTAGATCAATTATTTCCATTGTTCTCCAATATTAAATGGGCAGTTTACTTGGCCGTGCCCAGGGCCCTTATGCCCGAACTAAGCGGTGCACAATACAATTATACCCCAATGGGGTAGCATTGTCTAGTATTACTTGATTTTGATTGTTTTAGGTTTCTTATCTTCAGGAACAATACGCTCTAATGAAATTTTGAGCATACCGTTTTCCGCAACCGCACCAGTTACCTCAATGAATTCTGCAAGAGCAAATTCACGGATAAATTTTCTGGTAGCAATTCCACGATGAGCGTATTTAGTCTCATCCTTAGAATCCTTGATCTCTCCCTTTACGGTCAAGACTTGTTCCTTAATTGAAACATCAAGGTCTTCTCTAGCAAATCCCGCAACCGCCAGCTCAATAAAGAATTTATCTTCATCGTCTGTTGTAATTACGTTATATGGTGGATAGTTTGTGCCTGAAGCGTGGGTGTGGATTCTTGACAACTTGTCAAAATCACGATTGAACCCTATAAAAAATGGATCATTAAAAAAATCCATTGCGAATTGTGTTACCATTTTATTCCTCCTTTAAGCGAATAAATTAATATACGGGCCCCTAATGGCGACCCGTATATTATTATATCAAATGATTAAATTATTTGCCACAAGTTGGGCATTTGCCGTCTGCTGCAACAGCAGGTTTTACCGTTCCACCAGATTTAAACTTTGGACGCCCAAATCCTACAATTGAAACCATTACATTCTTTTTGTTTTTCTTATAAGCACGTAGTTTCTTGCAGGCTTCTCCGCCATTTCTCTGGCTTCCCTTTTTACCGTCTGCAGTAGTATTTCCTTCAATACACCATACGGTCCCGTCTTCATTATCCTCAATAACAATTCCGACATGAGAAATGCGGTCAACGCCATCAGAGGGGAAATCAAAATAGGCAATATCTCCTGGCTCAGGATCAGCAATATCTCCGTCAATCCAAGAGTTTGCTTTCTTAAATGCTGCTGCTCCTCCAGGTGTATATACTGTGTTTGGAATCTTGACTCCTGCCTCGTTTGCACACCAATTTACAAAACTTCCACACCAAGGTTGGAAATTTGCCTTGGTGTACGCTCCATATTTTGTCTCGTTGTCTTTTGGTCCCTCGATGTATCCTACTTGAGACTTTGCAACTTGAATTAAACGAGCAGCGGTTCCTGCGGGAGCCTTTGCTGTTTCTGCTGGTACTGGAAAATCTGTCATATTAATCTTTATCCCAATCTGTATCAACTGGTTGTTCTGCTGGCATAGCACCATCTGGTTTGTTAGCAAGACGTGCTCTTACTTCGTCTGCTTCAACGTCAGCTTTTAACTCGTTAATTGATAATTCTGATTCAAGCTTCTTATCTGCTTGCGTATTCTTTGCATCCATCTCTTTGTTATCAAGTTGAGCCTTCATGATATCTTTAGCTCCTGATTGCCCAATCAATAAACCTGCTAATGTTCCTGTAATAAATGTTGCAACTGATCCAAGAACATTGAAAAACATCTTATCGTTTTCTGATTGTGCTCCAATTGGTTGTGATACAAAAAGCAATCCGTATAGAATTCCTACTGATGTTAAAAACAAAATTGAACCTAGTGTTAATCCTAGGATAAACTTTAATCTTGCCTCAAGATCTGCTGGGGTTAATCTTTCTTTAGCCATTTTTTACCTTACTATTCTGATAGTCTGTCCATATTTTTTCACCAACAATATCTTTGCTGCATGTTCCTGTTGATTCACAAATTGGAGGATTGCATTCTGCTTTATCCCAATTTGCTTGATCTTGACATGGGTAGCGGAAGCTACCTTGATAGCCGCATGATGTTAGCGCCAAGGCTAGCAGTACGGCTGATATTGAGGCTATAGTCTTTTTCATATTACTATTATAGCATTTGCGCCCCTGAAAGGAATCGAACCTCTGACGCAGGCCTTAGAAGAGCCTCGCTCTATCCGCTGAGCTACAAGGGCATGAATAAAGGCCAACTTTCGTCAGCCTTTATCCGTAACCATAATCATCCTAAAGTAGCGAGCCCGAATGCGTAGGGGGGTTAGCGCCTACAGGATAATTATATTACATAATTAATTAAAAATCTTTTTAGTTCTCTTAACGCAATTGGGAACTTTTTTGCCACCTTTATTTTTCCAACCAATCATTTCATATCCGTCCCAGCATGGGTTGGCTTTTTCTGTAACGTTGGCATAAAGAGCTTTCATGTGCGCTGTTGCGGCAGTCTTACTAGCATGGCATCCAACCAATTCTCCAGTATCTTCTTTAACTACTGCATAGCCTTTGCATCCAGCAGCACCCTGTTCAACTTTCCAAGGCATAATTACCTCCTAATTATTTGGAATATCTTTTTCAAAATCTGTTGGAATGAGTCCATGTTGTTTTGCAACTTCCATTCCTTCTTCACTTAAAGAAAATGTTGCTTCCAGATTGTCGTCATATTCTACTTTCATAAGTCCAGCTTTATATAGACCAATCAAAGTTTCATCAATATGATTCATGTGTGCAGCCCATAGTTCTGGGGCAATTTCTTTTGCCGCTTCTGTTATCTGCAAGATGAACTCTCCACTTTCATCTACCCCAACAACCTCTATAGCGCCTATCTCTATATAACGATCTAAATCTGGCATATTGTTTTCCATTTCTCTCCTTGTGTGGCAAGTAGGACTTGAACCTACGATTGCCGAATTATGAGTTCGGGGCTTTGACCAACTAAGCTATTGCCACGTTGGTACATTATAACGTTTCCGAACTAATATTGTCAATAGATGTTTCTACAACCTGTTGTACATATTCAGAAAAATGTTTTCTAATATTTCCAGCTGGCCTAGAACCAACTTGCTTCCATATCCTAGTATACTCTAATATGTTTGCATATGTAGTTGGACATACCATGATTCCATTAAATTCTCTTAAAACAGTAGGCAATGGGACATGTTTTCCACAGCACTTACACTCTTTTGCTCTTTCTTGATATAGATTTGTCATAGCATCATCATTCTTCCTATTGCATCCTGTAAATCATTTGGCATAGCCTTTGGAGGCTTTATAAGGTTTATTGCCTCTTCTTTTTGCTCACCAAAATCTGCTTTATAACTCATTGATTCATAAGTATGAATCTCTACTTCTTCATTGTTGTCAAACCTGCTCCTGCTAATTGTGTTAAATATTGAACCACAGACAGCATCGGCCAAGTCTTTAGAACCTTTTCTTGGGTGATCTACCTTATCACGCATAATCTTTAACTGCAATAATTCATCGATAAGCAGCGGTATATGTGGCCCGCTCAATCTTTCTTCAAGCACAACCATTGCCATGTCATCGTAATGCTTTTTTGCAACGGATAAAATTTCTGTATTAATTCCATATGTTTTTAATTGCTGCATCATATCGTGAGAATTCCATCTATCAAATGTGCATATTCTAATTCTGAATCCTCTTGTTTTTAACGCAAGGATGTAGTCTTTAACTTCAGTAAAATCAACTGATTTATCTGGAGTTGGTGTCCAGAACCTTACAGCGTCTACTTCTACAACTGGGGCTGGTTGAGAGTATGTATCAGTAACCTTTACGTTTACCCATTTATTAACATGAGACATTGCTACTGCACAATGGTCATGTTTTTGAGCTAGATCAACATGGATAAAGTATTCTTTTTCTGGATCTGGAATAAACCACTCTTCAAGTCTTCCAAAGCTGTCTACTGCAAGATGAGCTTTATTAAAAGCTTTTTCAACCTTTTCTCTTGATTTAAAAAATGCGTCAACCATTTCTGGTGGCATACATGCAAATCTACCAAGGGCATCTAGTCCGTTTTTATAAAAGGGAATCTTAAAATCTTCTAAAGATCTTGTAGGATTAATCTCCCATGTCGGTCTTTTAATTGCAAAAACTTTAGGGACTTTATATGAAATAATGTTATCCTCTTCCCATTCAATTTCAAATTCATTACCCTCAACTCCGTCTGGCAAATCAACGTCCATCTTAAACTTATGTTTTTTAATTATGGTTTCTTTTTCAGCAATGACATTTTCATAAAATTTTTGTATTGGATCTCCCTTAAATCTAGGGAAAGACAAAAGAATTACTTTTCCAAAGTCAGGGAAACGAGAATCTACGGAACCTCTATACATTTCATATATAGCATCAGCAGTTTTTGCTTGGTCATGACCAGTAGTATTTTCAATAGAGAATCCAGAAATTTCATCAAGGACAACTACTATTACGTTATATCCTTCCCATGCTTCTCTTTCTGAGTGTCCAGAATGTACTGTTATGCCTTTATCAAATTTAATTTCAGAAGCTTTTTCTGTATACTTGCCAACAAACCAAGGGGATTTGCTAATTCTTGTTCTAAATCCTTTGAAGAAAACATTGTTTGCCTGTTGTGCGTTAATAGCAATATTTAAAATATCTATTGAGTCGCCAGATGGTTTTCCATAGTATGTAGCAGGATCTTTAAGAGAAAGAAGTAAATAAACTATGTATGCTACAGATATAGTTGAACAATAATCTTTTCCGCTACCCTTACCCAACTGTGCAATAACTTCATTACATGTTTGTTTAAATCTACGCTGCCCCTCTGTCTCTCCAAAAAGTTTTATTAGTGTTGACTCTTTGTAGATCTGGCTGCTCTTCTCAATGAGTGTATACTGGTGCTCCGAAAGTGGAGGGAGGCCAAGGTAATTTGGTGACGTAACAAATGTTCGTAAATCGACTGGTCTTTCATCAAATTCCTCTCCGTCTAGGATATCAATGAGATCATTAAAATTAAGATCCACTGGCTTCCTCTGTATTTATAACTACTGGCTCAACAACTCCTGTTATTTGAGAAAGTCTTTTAGCAACATCCATTTTACACTTAGGACATGATGCCGTAACTTCTTTTAATATGCCAACAAGAATTTCTTGCTTCTTTTCTGTTTCTGCAATTTGCCCAGCAAGTTCTGCGTTATCCAACAAACCAACCTGCTGTAGCATGCCAATTCTTTTTGTTTCTATGTCTGCAATAAGTTTAAGAGAGTTGGCCTTAACATTTAGTTGGCCTTGTCTATCTGCCTCTTCAACGGTGTTCCAGGCTTCTTTAATAAGCATTGCATAATGCTGATCCGCTCCAGAGATAGCTTCTTTTGCACGTTCTCTAGAACTTTGATCATTGTGTACGACATTTTTCCACTCATCAATTAGTTCAACAACTTCTGCCCTTTTAAATCCAGTTATTGTTGCTATCTGAGTTGGATTATTGCCTTTAAGTAGTTCTGAAACTACTTTATTCATGCGATCAAAATGATCAGCTAATTCAATTTCCATATGTATTATTATACTTCTAGTCGACTAAAATATCAACTTGATTTTGATTTGGCAATTTTTAATAGAATTAAATAGCCAATTAAATCATCAATATCATTATCTCCTGGGTAATCCGTACCCTTCATAAGTCTATTTAATTTATCATCTATACGAACATGCAATTGTTCTCTTGGATCCGCCTTTGAAAATATACGAACAGGGTCAAGTGCTGAGTCCCCGTAAGATATATTTTTATCAATAAGCATATGAGCAATCTCATGACATGCTTTCCAAATTCTTGTTCCCGAAGGAGCTGCTGTAGCATGAAGATATAGGTCTTCACAATGAAAATCTTTTACGTCTGCAAATACTGGTTTTAACATTACCGCCTCCTTATTAATCCAAATTGTTCTAGGTATCTTTGTATTGTCATAGCAGAAACTTTACACTCTGCTGCTATTTCTGTAACTGTTTTCTTTTGAACTACATATCTTCTATATAGCCAATCTTTGCTTTGATAAAGTTTCATCGTTCTGTCAACACCGTATTAGAATAGTGGGCAATACCAAAAGCGTCTGCCACATCAAAATCATCTAAAGACAGACTGTATTTTTTATTAAAGTAATCTACAGTCCTTTGTTTTCTGATTTCCCGCATTTTTGCTTTGTACCACGAATCAGCATGTCCTGGATTTTCAAACCTAAGTTTGTCTTTCTCCAACTTTGTTGGGTTTTTATTTCCAATATGTGCCTGCCAAGATGTAGGAGATATAGTAATAACACGAGCACCAGTAGACATAAGCTCAGCAATGACGACACCGTATACATAGGATAATTTTATCACAGCATCTGGCGATTTGACAAATACTGCACCCTCAACAACAATATAATCTGCACTTAATTCATTTAACATTGCATTCATTTTTCTTTTAGCATCATAGATTTTTTCATAAATGTCTTGACCATGCAATTCTAATTTACCCCATTTAATTGGCACATTATTATCCATTAGACAAAATGCTATTGAATTTGTTGATGCATCAATTCCCAAAACTCTAACTGCTTTTGATTTAACTAGATCAGCTAATCCCATCTAACATCTCCTTAAGCTTTTTACGAGTTTCTTTTTTCTCTTTATCTATACAAACAGTACATATTGATTTTTCTGTATATCTACTTAACTGTGCTCCACATAATTTACACCCACGTTTTGCGCCATTCCTAATTGCTTTCTTTTCATAATACTTTTCCATAATTCTTTTGTTTGTTGCAATGCGGCAGCATTCGTCAGAACAATATTTTTGATTATGTGTTTTAGGTGAAAATTCTTTTTTGCAATCTGAATTAGCGCAAATCATTATGCTTTTACCCCCATAGGAGATATTTCAATTGAACCAATGTCTGCAGTTTTAGACCAACAGTCTTTTTTAATTGGACAATATTTACAAGGCGACTTTGTTTTTGTGTAGCCTTCTGGTCTAATTGGCATGTCTCCTTCTTTAAAATTATCCCAAACCAGTTTTAACCACTCAAAAAGATCTTCGATTATCTTTTCATTTTTAGCATTCATTTCTATAGGCATAATAAGAATTTCTTGAGTATTCTTATTTTCATATAGCAAGAACCCTTCTTTTGCCCCTGTGAGTTTCATGTATGTAAGAAGCTGAAATAGGTGATTTTCTGAAGGCTTCATCTCTGCTTGCCTTGTGTCCCACACTTCCTGCTTTGCTGTTTTAATTTCTCCAATAACCGTTTCACCATCGTAGCTCATAACAAGATCCATGAACCCTCTAATTGGTGGGTATTCGTTTTTAATTTCTCTTTCTTCATCAACAAACTCTGGAAATGTTTTAATTAGATCTTGCAATCTTCTATGCGATTGAGTTCCAACAGACATGTTGGCAACATTTGTTGCACTATTTTCATCTATAAAATATGCACCACTAAAAGCCATATACCAATATCTTGGACAATTTCCATGACCATATCCAAAACTACTAGGACTAAAAGAATATTTAGTCATCTCTCCATCTTGTCTTTTAGTGGCAAGGTAGGCCTCGTCTAATCTTTTTCCAAATGCGGCAGCGTCAAACTTACCATTATATTTTTTAAACTTTAAATTACTAATGATATCTTTTGCCATTATATGCTGTACCTAGCCGAATACTTAAGAGCATCAACAAGTCTATCTGTTGCTTCTTTTACAGAATAATATATATTTTTTTTGTTATTATTTACTGTTCCAGCTTTATCTTTTGCAATTGTTGAATAATAAGATGCAAGTATCGCAAGCTTTGCGCTGATTGCTTGTAATTCAATAATTAACATAGGGGCTTTTGCAGATGGAACTTCTGGCTTCATAATCAACTTAACAAGAATCTCTAGAGCTCTATCTAGCTGTTCATCTTTCATAAACTCATGTAGATCATTAAACTCTGTTATTTCGCTTATTAATTCTAACGGACTTTTATCGCTCATAGAAATAACCTTTGCACCATTCCATAACCAAGCCACAATCCAAATATACCCATTAGTCCAGCAAATACTGGTGGCGCTGGAACTGGCAATTTAAATGCGGCAAACACTGCTCCTACACCTGCTCCAGTTAGCGTAGTCATAATAATTTCTTTAATCATTGTTTTCCTCCCAACAGTTAATTAACTGCTCTAATAATGTCCATTCAATTACTGCAAGCCTTGTCTTTGGTCCTTCTCCGCCAAGTATAAGCTTTAAAACAGGCATCTTGTCTCTGCTTACTTTAAATGTATCAGTACAAATTTTTGCCCAAATATCTGTAGAAATAGATATAGACTTTTCATATTCTTTATAATCTACAACAAAATCTTTCCATGAGGCATCACCCTTTTGATATTTTCCTCTACCAGAATTTTTGTGACCTTTTGCGTTGTCTCTTTTAATTTCTCTTCGTTCAGACATTATTTAAAAGGAACTGATGAAACATGGCCCATAGGACATGTCCAGACCAGTTTTTCCTCCTTATGTTTAAAAAATGCAGTATTTAATTCAGCGTTACATTCTTGACACATAAAAGATCCACCAACTACTGGAACATCTTCATCAATATACATCTCTGTGTTTTTTGATTCTGGCTCTTTGTTTGTCAAAAAATCATTAAGATCTGGCATATATCTTCTCCCTTAAATCATTAACTACTTCTTCATTAGACTTAAGGTATTCTAATGCCTTAGCACGACCTTGAAATCTTTCTTTACCAATTGTGTACCATGCTCCACCTTTTTCTATGAGCCCGTACATTTCTGCAACATCTAAGGTTTCGCCAACTTGATCTATACCAATAGCTTCCCCTTGGTAATAAAAGTCGTATTGTCCTGATAAATTTGGGGGGCCTTGTTTGTTGTAATCAATAATCCAATTAACTGGTCTTCCGACTCTTTGTTCGATAATTTTGTCGCCAACTTTAACGCCAGCTTTAATAGCATTAGCTTCAGCCTCAGAAGACCAGAGCTTAACGACGGTTGTAGAAAAGAACTTGACTGCCATGCCACCTGTGGGGATGTGACTAGCATGCATAGATCCAAACTGATTTCGTTGCTGTGAGATGAGAACAAGTAATGTGTTTTTGTTTGCATAATTTAACATTTTGACCGCATGGGTCATATCCTTTGCTTCTGCTCCAATTTGTTTTGTATCTTCTAACTTTTTTAAGTCAGTGCTATCTTTTTCAAAATAGATGGCTGGTAGCAAAGCCGAGATTGAATCAACAACAATGATGTCAACATTTGCTTCCATTAACTGTGTTGCAACATCAACCATGTCATTAACTGATTTTGCTGGAGAATAAATAAGCTTTGAAGAATCAACGCCAAGTTTATTTGCCCATTCTGGATCATAAGAGTCTTCTGCATCAATCCAAGCACATGTTTTTCCTTCTTTTTGTGCCATACCAATCATTTGTAAACAAAATGATGATTTACCTGCAGATTTGTTTCCCCAAACAAGAACTTGTCTTCCATAACCAAATCCGCCTTTAAGGGCAAGAGATAGTCCTATGCTTGGAGTTTTTTGTTTTTGATTGTCTACTTCTGTTGCAATTTGTACTCTTTTACGAGTTTTTGGGTCTAAGCCCGCTAATATTTCTTCTATTTCCATTTAAACTCTTTCCGTGATCCATATAGTATACCATTAAAACAAATTGCCGTGAAGTCTTGGCCTATTTCTATTTTTATCTACCTTATGATCTAATATATCGTCTAACGAATCTGTTACAATTCCAGCATTTCTCATAGCACCATATAGATCTAACAATCTAATTAATACATCTGCCATCTCTTCAACAATTTCACGACTACCCTTGTCTTTTCTAACTGCTTCTAAAATTTCTGTAACTTCAGAATGAACAAGTGCAAGTTTATTTCCAAATTTGTCATAGTTATGCTCTCCATCCCAAAATCCTTTTTCTATTGCAGACTCATGTAATATTGCTGCAAATGCATCTAAACCGTAGTCTAAAAGCACACTTGACGCAGTTTGCGTAGTCTTTTCTGTATTAGGCGGTGTTCTAAAGTTATCTGTTTTAATTACTCCCATTATTGTCTCCTAAAGATATTAAAAATGTTTGATTATCGTCATTATATGTTACGGTTATTCCAGTATCTTCTGATGCTGGATTAAGTAGAAGACCTGATGGAACTTCTACAGTATTAAGTGTTTTTAATATTGCCACAAGAACAGAAGTAACACTGATCTCTTGAGACATTTGTATCTTGTCGTCGCTCATTATTCTCCTACAATAATTTCTACGTCTTTATTGTTTTTCATCCATTCACACAACTTCATTAGCCACTCTCTAGTTTCGCAATTAGAACATCCGTCAAACGGTTGATACGGCTCAAAATCATCTGCTACAGAGTCTTCGTCGTATACAGTGTTGTAACATTGTTCCATGTGATAAACCAAAGTGTCTTCTAGATCCCTGGCTTCTTTTTCAGATAGTATTATTTTTGTCATTTTATTTCCTTAACCATTAGTGTTCCATCGTCTAATTTTGAAAGAGTGACATTGCAAATCATTCCTTCTCGCATCTTTGCTAAAGCAATTTTATACATAGTTGAAAAAACAATTGCTCTAACTAAACCTTTATCTTTATCTGTTAGCACAATATGAGCCATCATTTTCCCAGCTTTTGTCTTATATGGTGTAAAATTCAATACCATATATTTACCTTCTTCAATATTATCGTATTCTTTTCGATATAAGTAGTCAACAAAAATATCATCATTGTCTTTAGATATTTCAGAAACCTTTACATATCTTGCTATTCTATTGTCCCCGACCAAAATAAAATACATTTGACCAGTTTCAATTTGAGTCTGCTCATTGTGGAATAAACCAATAGATCCAGTTTCATCTACCAGTTCTATTCTTGCCCATCCTTGACCACGTTTAATTCCTTTAACCATTCCGAACATAACAAATGATCCAAGGTCATCAAACTCTTCAATTGGCCTTGCCTGTGCTTTAATAATTGGGGGCAAGTCTTGCAAATTAAATTGTGGGATTCCTAGATACTCATAAAAATTATCGTGCTCTAGTCCTGTTCTTGTATTGTCTTTAAAAGCTGCTGCCCCAATAGCATTAAGAGCCCCAATAGCACGGCTATTGACACCACTACCTTTAGCAGAACTTTTATCCATGAAGTCTTCATAGTTTATATACGGCCTTCCTTTGATTATTTTACTTGCAATATTGTTTGATATAAATTTAATATCTGCTAGTCCAAATCGCATTGAATCTTTTTGCAAAGAAAAATCAATTTCAGATTCATTAACATGTGGTAGCAAAACTTTAAGACCAAGCCTCTTAGACTCAATCAAATATTCTGTTCTGGCATCTTTGTCAGTTTCATTTTTAAGAACTGCAAACATGAACTCAAGAGGGTAGTAAGTCTTAAGCCAAGCCGTATAATAACTAAGCATGGAATAAGCAACAGCGTGAGAACGGTTAAAAGAATAGCCAGCATGAGCCTCGAAAGTATGCCATAGGGTTTCGGCTTGCTTCTTAGAAATGTGTTTTGAAGCCCCAGCAATAAATTTATCTTTGAACTGGTCAAATTCTTTTGCATCTTTTTTCTTTCCAATGATCTTACGAACCTTATCGGCCTCAGACCATGACATTCCCCCTAGGTATACACAGGCCTGCATAACCTGTTCTTGATATATGATAACACCATATGTATTTTCGGTAAATGGTTTAAGAATTGGATGTGTGTAATCTACTGCCTCTCTTCCATTTTTTCTATTAATATAAGAAGCTCCAACAGTGTTCATTGCACCTGGTCTAACAAGGGCGTTTGATGCAACTAAATCTTCAAATTTATCTATACCCATTCTAATAAGAAGATTAGTATAAGGAGTTGCTTCAGCTTGAAAGATACCTTTTGTGTATCCCTGATTTAGATTCTTGTAAACTTCTGGATCTTCTAAATCTAGTTCACTAAGAATAATATCTTTGTCGTATCTGTCTTTAATTGATGCCAAAGTATCAGACAAAATAGACAAAGCTTTCAGACCTAGTGCATCCATCTTAATTAGGCCAATGTCTGCTACTGTTTCCATTTCATATGCAACCACTGGAATTCTTCCAGAAACTTTATCTTTAGGGTCTTCTCTTGTTTCAATAGGGGCATAGTTTCTTAAATCATCTTTAGCAACAACAACACCAGCAGCATGTACGCCAGTAGTTCTAATTCTTCCACGCCAATTTTCTGCAAGCCAGCCAACTTCTGGATACTTCATTCTAAATTCTTTAGTGTTTGGAGACTCCATATAGTCTTCAAAAGTATCGACAGATTTTAATGCACGGTTTACCTCTTGCAATGGAATCATAAATACACGAGCAGCATCACGAACTACACCCTTATCTTTAAAATAAGTAAATGTAGAGATAGACGCAACATTCTTAAAGCGTTTCTTTAAATAATCTTTAACTTCTTTTCTACGACGGTCTTCAAAGTCTGTATCAATATCTGGAAAGTCATTACGCTCTGGATTAATAAATCGGAAAAATAGAAGATCATACTTGATTGGGTCTACATCTGTAATTCCCAATGTATAGCAAACTAAAGATCCAGCCGCAGACCCACGTCCTGGCCCAACCTTAATCCCTTGGTCTTTTGCCCAATTAATCATATCTGAAACAATCAAGAAATAGCTGGCAAAATTTTTGTCTTTAATAACCCCTAGTTCTTCCTCTAGACGGTCTCTATATGCCCCCTCAGAAGCCTTTCCAAGCCTTTTAAGGCCCTCTTCAGCCATCTTCCTAAGCTGACTGTCAGCATTGGTCTTTGGGACTGGCAGGAGGTCTAGATTCTCATAAAAGCCATATTCTTCTACTTGGTCTGAAATATACATAGTATTGTCAAATATGTCTGTTCTTGTAATTCCTTGTTTAATAAAACGATCAGACATTTCTTCTCTACTCATAATAAACAAATCTAAATGCTCAAATGAGATTCTTCTATCTGGCCAAAGATAATTAAATCTATCAAACATATTGTCAAATTTACGTGACTTATCAAAGTCTAGATCATTATTAACTTTTGGAGATGTAGATAAAATAAGCATGGCTTCTTCTAAGACCCGCTCATCTTCTTTAGAAAAATGTGCATCTGCAGTAGCAACTGGCTTTATACCAAACTCATCAGCCAACTCAAGCAACTTATTATTAATTTCTGGTGGATTAGCAGGCTGTACTTCAATAAAGAAGTTATCTCCAAAGTTTGTTTTAAACCACTTTAACATCATTTTGGCATCAGCAAATTCATTCTTTTCAATTGCTTTAGATATTAAACCATTAAGGCAACCAGATAAAATAAATATATCTTGACCATATTCTTTTAATATTTCTCTATCAATACGTGGCTTATGATAAAAGCCTTCTGTCCAAGCAAGTTCCTGAAGCTTATTAATATTGTTTAATCCATTTTGGTTTTTAGCAAGCAGAATTATATGATTGTATGCCTGAATTGTTTTATCTGTTTTAGAAGATCTATCAAATCTATCAGTTGGTGATATGTATGCCTCTACTCCAAGTATGGGTTTCATACCTAGTTCTTTTGCAGCAATTTGCATTTCACGATGTGAAGACAAAGTTCCATGATCTGTAATTGCTAAAGATGTTTGTCCTACATTTTTTGCAGCCTGCAATAACTCTTTAGGGGAATTATAACCATCCATTAAAGAGTAGTAGGAATGAACGTGCAGGTGTGTAAAACTCATAGCGTATGTGTCACCCAAAAATACTTACAGTCTGTACAGCACGGTTTATTGTTTGGGTCATCAACAGATGATGCAAATGATGCGTAATAGATTGGATCTTTACGATATAGGTTTGCTTTATGTGTTGCAGTAACACGCTTTAAAATGCTTGGAGTTTTAGCCCATAATGGCTGATTGTCTTCCCATATTAAAGACTTACGTGAACGTGATAAAGCATGCATGTTAGCTTTATTTTTATCTGTTTTAATTCCACGCATTTCTGCAAGGACAATGGCAGTCATTCCATATCTATAAAGCTCTGACTCAGCGCCTTCCCACATTAGTACAGCTGGATGATTGCGCCAAGCACCTGACTTTGAATTGCCAGTTAATATATTAAGTATTTGATATGTTTCTAAAATTTGTTTGTTAAGTCTCTTATTATCTAAGGCATCTAGACTTTCACGCTTAGATGGATAAGGTAAAAATGTTTGCATAATATTCCTGTCTGTAAAAAACTATAGGGGAAAGCTTATCACTTTCCCCCAAGTTTTGTCAATGGCTACCACTCTAAATTACTTGTTGTTGATTCTGAGCCTTCGCTCTTATCGTTTTCTCCAAATAGATAGAATGTTTCTTGGTCCGCATATGGCAGGTCACGGACTGCTGTTTTTTCCAACTCAAAAATTTCAAGTTTGGAAGCATCAAATGTTACTTCATCTTTTGCCAACGGGATGATTGTGTAACTTGTATCTGTTTTTGTTCCTGAACGCTTAATACGCCACATAAGATTTGTAATACTTCCCATTTCTCCTGCGTATTCAATTAATGTTGGTGTAATTGTCTTTCCACTTGATCCTTGTGAAAGAATTGCAACATACGGCTCTTCCTTGCCATCATCTACCAATACATTGATGTATAGGCGTGAACGGCCCTTCCAGCCAGCTTTATAATCTTTACGGTGTTGTTCGCAACCCCAGCACTTACCTTGATCGTCAATTGAACAGAGTGCTTTTCTGCGATAGTCTTTTGGATTTGTATGTTCTACTGCAATAAATCCAAGACCTAGTTTGTCGTTATATGTTGGAGAGTCTGGATCAAGCTCTTGAAGGAATCTAACCTTAATGCTTTCTCCGTCTTCAAGTTTTAGCCATCTTCCTTTTACGCTGTCGCCACCAGAAGATTGTGGCTTATCTAATGTTTTATTTAAGTCTTTTAGACCTTTTACTATTCCCATTTTATATCCTTTGTTTAATGTATTTGATGGTATAAATCCATCTGTATGACCATTATATCATTCCCAACTGACATATTCAATATGGGAAACTGAATTATTTATACAGGCTTTAATTTCTTCATCAGTCATATCGCCAGCATCTTTTGCATCATGTGGGTATACTTTACCATATTCATATGAAGCCCACAAGATGTCTTTATTACGTAATTTATTAAATATATTATTGCCTAATGCTCTACCAGCCTGATCGTTATCAGTCATAATAATAATTTTGTTAAAATATTTATTTAACAAAGAAAGATTATTTGAAGATATATGTCCTCCTAAAGTTGCAACAACATTTGGGAAGCCAGCCTGATGTACTCTCATTGCGTCGAAGCTAGATTCGACAACAATACAAACTGCGCCAATACGTTTAGCCCTATGAATGTTAAACATAGTAGAATTACGAGGAAGGCCTGGCGAGTTTTTAAAGTCTTTCTCCTTGATACTGCGCCCAACAACGCCAACACAAAGACCATCTGGACTGTGCACAGGAACTGTAACCATACTGCGGTTGTTAGAATATCCAACATTAAAGTACTCCAATGTCTCATCTGTAAACTTTCGTCCATGCATATAATCTCTTCCTTCAGAATAAGTATTCATTTCTAAAGTTAATTTTTGAATTACTGCTGGATCAAACTCTATAAAATCTGGTTTATCTTCCAATGCGTCTTCAAGAAGATCATCAAAGTTAGATAAAACTTCTGCTTCTTTTAAAGAAACAAATCTTAATGCTTCAAAATCATTTCTTTTGGTAATCTTTTTTACCAAATCTATTAACGTTCCGCTTTCACCGCAGGATGGATTAAAGCATAGCCAAGCACCAAACTCTTTGCTTACGCTAAAGCTTGCGCTATGTCTATTTGAATGAAATGGACAATATGCCAAGAAATCGTTACCAGTTTCGCCAACAACAGAAATATCTAATGATTTTAGAATTGATTTAATGTGTGATGACGTGTATCTCGTGGAATCAACTTTCCTTGCAAAATTCCCTCTGACTCCCATGCCTTCTTCTTTCCTACGTGTACGCTGTGCATTGTTAATATAAAAGACCAAACTCCTTGGTCATATGATGTTGAAAATGATGGATCTATGTCTAGGACTCTTACAAATCCTTTGTCTCTCATTTCCTGAATTAAGAGTGACTCGTACTGAGCACGAACACGGATGATATCTGCATCACTATGAAACTGTGCTCTGACCTGGAATCGTTGTATACGCTGATGGGTCATTTCTGGATATTTTCATATATCTCCTTAATTATACCCCGATTAATGTCCCAGTCCAAATAGAAGCCAAAGTCACTGCCGTGGCGATTTTTTCTAGAAACAATTTCAATCATATTTGTGTCAGTGTATTTGTGAATAGCGATAGCCATATCAGCATCATATTCAATAGCTTTAGACCATGCCACCTGCGATAGCATAGGCGGATTATCTTGATCTGAAACATCATCCATAGTTGCCGCTGTGATATCAATAATTGGAATATTATTATTCATAGCAAGCATCTTGAATTCACGAGAAACGTTCATGTTTCTCTCAGTTGCACCAGTGCTTCCCTTTGTATCAGAAAATAGCTGGTGGTAGTCAAGGATTACTATATCTGGTTTATGCTGGTCAATTTTTGCTTGAACAGTATTAGCATTTACAGAACCCATACCTTCATTTGAAACAAGTATGAAACCATTCTTGCCTTCAAAATTCTTTTTACTCCAAGACCTGAAATCGTCTACGTTTACATCTCCTCTTGAAAAATCGCTGGCCTTAAATAAACCAGAACCCATCATTGTGTATATACGGTTACGCATATCTTCTGGAGACATTTCAAGGGAAATAATCATAGGCTTAAAACCTTGTTCCCATGCCTTGCATGCAAGGTAGGAAGTAAACCATGTTTTACCACGTCCTGGCCAACCAATAGCAACAATTAAATGACCTGGAGCCATTCCAGTTGCATATGCAGTATCAATTGCTTTAAACCCAGTTGGGATACCTGGACTTCCGCCCATAATTCCAGAGCGTTGTCTTACCTGCTCAAAATATTTTTCTGCAGACTCAAAATCAGTTACGTCTAAATCTCTAACGTTACTAGTAAATTTTGAAAGACTTGCAAGCTCTGCTTGCATCTGTGCAATGATTCTAGATGGGGCATCTTCCTTTAATGAAGATCCTCCACGAAGAATAATACCCTTTAACTTACTTGAAAGGTATTCTGCTTTAAGTTGGTCTAAATAATATCCAGTTTCTGCTTTTACATCTGCTGGATCAAAATCTCTAAACTTATCTGTTAATACACCAACGTCAGGAACAGCCTTAAATTTATAATAGTATGATTTTAGTCCTTCCCACACATCTTTATGAGAAGTAAATAACTCATCAACATTGTCTGCTAGTAATGTGGCGATGTCTTTATTTTGGCATACTGCTGATATCAGCGTTGCTTCCGTGTTCATTTAACCGCCTTTCTCTCTCTTCCACCATTTCCTTGGTCTTAGATCTTAGCATATCTCTATGCACTTTGTCATCTTCAATATCTTTCCACAATTTATCAAGCTTATCAAAATTGTAAAAGAACCATTGCAGAGGATGATTATATTTATTTAAAGTAAAATAATATTCAACCAAATCTTTTGCACGTTGATACCCTACGGTATCAATAACATCTTGCATTCCCCACTTTTCTCTATATCTATTCAAGATTGGGTCTCTGCCGTATCTATCTTTATATAAAGAAATATAGTGTGTTAGCAAGGCATGTGGTTGCTTATTACCTTCTTTACTTGCCACCCTTTAATTCCTCTTCCATTTCTGAAGCTTTTTCAATTAGCTTCTGCTCAACAAATTTATAAACTCTATCTGTAGCAGAATCTACATTTTCTCCAGAACGAACTATATCTTCAACGCCAATTCCTATTTTGATGCTTTCGTAGTTCCCCAGGTTGCGGGTGAATTGTAGATCTACTTTTACTATTGTTGATGATGATTCCGTCATCTTCTTCCTCTTCTTCTATTCCGAATCCTATTGGCTTTTTCTTTTTTGGAACATATCCTTCTGCTATTCGGTCTGCTACCGACATCCAGACACTTGCAACTGTAATAAGACCCTCTACGCTTTTCTTTTTATTTGCATGCATAGAAGCTAAATCAAGGTTGGCTGCTGCTCTGGATAAAGCAACATTTTCATTTAATGACTCGTATTCTTCTTGGTTGCTCATTCTGCCTTCCATACTGGTACAAATGTTCCGTCTGTGGTCTTAGTATACAATATGATATTGTTTTTTATCAAGGCCTTTAATTCATTTTTTGTTGGAAGATTTTCTATTTTTCTTCCAGCAGTAATTAAATAATCATAAAGATCAAATATGTTTTCTTCGCTAAACATATATTGTGACCAATTTTTACTTTCAAAATTACCTATCGGATATACCTTTTGTGGTGATTTAATTTTGCCCTGTAAAATATATTCTTCTATAGTAACTTTATGCTTTCCAAGCATTTGTGCTACCTGAGTCATAGAATAAGCATTCTGCATGTTTTTATATACATCAGAATAAGAATACATAACTCTTTTTTTATCTGGGTAGCACCATGCAATCATTTGGTCTTTGACTCTAGATGCTTTTAAAACCTTATGTAATTTCCCGTTTAAGAAGAAATACCGAAAGCTTTTCTTTGATTGAACTCTACTTGATCTAGCCATCTTCCAAAACTACTCGTTTCTTTATTAACCATCCAGCGTCTTCCACAAAGCAGGCAATACAGCTCCATATGTAACTTTTGTGAAAAAACCCTGTCCACAAATACTCTTCCGCCACATCTCCTGCAATGCATCATAGTTTGAATACCTTCCCATCAACTACACAAGAGTAGTCTGGTGCTACGTGAATCATTTGAATATGAGGGTAGTCATTTACAATATGTGCGATTGCAAAACCTTTTTGCCAGTCATGATGTTGTGTATATTTCATTCCTGGACCTTTTTCATCACACATGTGACCAATTTCATATCCACGCAATGTCTCTCCCTCACCATTATTTCTTAATTCATAAGTAACTAAATGTGAAGCAATTCTGTGTGAATGACCACGAATTAAAGAAACCTGTAGGTCTTCCATATCTTTACGAACAGATCCAGTGGCAGCAATTGAAATTCCATGGTGAACATGGATATCTCCAAATCTACGCTTAGGTAGTTCATTATAATAAATATATTCATACCCAAGACTGTCTAAATTCCACAAAGATTCTGGTGTTACATCTTTGATATAGTCTGGCAACTTCTTGTCAACGTAATCAAAGATTCTTATATCGTGATTTCCAAGAGCTGAGAACAATTGTGCCTCTGGCAAAATCTCTCTAGTTTTAGCATAAAAATCTCTTGCACCTTTAGCCTCATGCCTCATTGTTGGAACAATTAAATCTGCACTATCTGTTTTATAAAGGTTCAAAAATTCTGCTGATCTGCCTTCAGTATATTTACTATAGCAGGCTTGATCATCAGTATCACCTAGGTAGTCAACCACATCTGGTTTAAACCACTTCATTACTTTAAACCACAATTCAATCATCTTATCATCTTGATAAGGGAATTGCTGGTCGGATGACAACATCCATTTTAAATCATTGCTCATATTTTTCCTTAACACGAAAAAGACCACTTTTGGTGGTCTTGTTTGTAATATTGTACTATTATATTCTAATCTGTCAAGAGGACTTTGCTATTGCAAAATAATGAATCTTGACTGCACTTGGGCTTGTAACAGACTTACCAATTGCATTTGCCGCTCTAGTTAAAACTGCTGTGCATCCAGTAGATGTTGGTCCACTTTTTAAAAATACTATAATCTCAGAATCTACCGAACTTGTTTCAACAGTAAGTTGAACTGAAGCAGGAGCAGCAGTAAGTGGTGGTGTAAATGTAATTGGAACTTCTTTAGCGGCAGTAAGGCTAAGGCTAGGAACAGATACAGTTCCCATAGTCATTTTTTGAGCAATAGCCTTGTCTGCTAAAGTTCCAAATTGGCCAGGTAAAGACAATGCCTGTGCATTAACCTTGTTAACATATTCAACAAGCTTTCTGAGTTCTGATGCTGATATAGGTGCACCATCTTCAAAGTTAAAACTTGCGTCTGCCATTTTTTAGTTTACCTCATCCATTTTATTTTGTAAAGACTCAGCATATTGAATTGCCGCATCTTCTTTTTTATTTTGTTGATCCATCAACATTGTTATTTCTGCTCTAAGAATTGCAATTTGTGTCTCATAATTTGAGACAACTTCACCAATTCTTTGTTGTAGAGCGGCTATAACTAATTCAGCTTTTTCAGCCATTTAATTTCCTATTCTACGATTGATTGTTGCTCTGTTACCAATACTGCTCTTTTAGCATTTAGCACATTAAGTTGGCTATTGTAGTTTGCCAATCTTTCTGCATCTGGATTTGTGGCAGCATTTTCTACAAGAATGTCTAGCTCTAGACCATAAATTGTATAATCTATGCTTCTAATATGCTGATTAACAATAGTTAATTTATCCTCTGTTGTTAGCAGGGTAGTTGGTTCTGTTGTTGGTGTCATTGTTTCCTCCTTTTATATTATAGCATTTCAAGCATATTAGTCAATGCCTGAATTTTATCATTTATTGTTTTTTCTGTATCATCATCTATAGGGTTATTTTGAAATAAAAGCTCTTTTTTTCCATTTAAAACCTTTATTTTTGTTTGAATTAGATACTCTTTGTCTTTTTTTTCTAAGCTCATTTTATAGCCATCCTGACCATGTTCCATAATATGTGCCTCCATCACTTCCATTTATAACTACTCTAGCACGTCCGTATCTTGCTGAAGAACTATATGCAATATCACCATTTGCTGTACCCATTCTAAATGCCCATATTGTACCTGCGGCAGAATATGGATATACTCCTGCTCCTGGATAAGATCTTGTACCGCTTGCCAATAAAGTTCCTCCGCCTGCGGTTGTTCTAATTTCAAATTGCATTCCACTTATTGAAGAATAGCTACCTGAAGGTGTTGGGTAATCACAATACCAGTCTAATCTTGACGATCCAGAAGTTCTTAAAAACTGTAAAGATGGAGCAACACATGTTGGAGTTACAAATGATGACAATGTTGTAAAGCTATAATTTGCAGATGCAGTATTTCCAGTAGTAGAATATACAGTTACTGTTCCAGAATATGTAGTACTTGCAGATTTTCCAGTAAACGTATAGCTATTAACATTTCCTACATATGTGCCGTCAACATAAGCATATGATTGATTTGTTGATGACCAGTTAATAGTTGCACCAGAAGATGTAACTCCAGTATTTGATCCCATTGTAATTGTTGGAATAACTGCATTGCTTGTCCACTTAGCATATAAAGTAATATTTGAAGTTGGAGTATATGAAGAATTAGCCGCATATGTTGTTCCAGTTCCAGATGAGTTTGTGTTCCATCCATTAAATGTAAAGCCAGACTGACTAATAGCAGCTGGTAAAGTTACTGAGCCACCTTCTGATGTTTGAGTTACATCACCTGGAGTAGATGAGCCACCATTAGCGTTAAATGATACTGTATACAAAGTTAAATTAACCAATGGACCCAATTCTGTTCCGCCAACAAATCCAGAAGAATAACTTCCATTAGATGCGTTTACAAAAGATCTATAATACTTTCTATTATTTGGGTCTGTAAAATCAGAAGACGGTATTGGGTAAGTACCGCTTGTTGATGAAGTGCTTGCTGCTAAAGTTTCAAATGTGGCAACGTTTTGAGTTCCACGATAAAGTCTTAAATCATAAGATGTTGCGTTTATCCAAGATCCTGCACCGTATGTAAGAGTTTGCCCTACTTTAGTAGTTCCAGAAAGTGTTGGATTAACTGTAACTAATGGAGACATTGTGACTGGTCCATTCCAATCGCTTACATTGCCAGCACCAGTGCCATTTAATGTTTTTGCAGATCTTACCCACCAATAATATGCGTATCCTGATGTTGCTGTCAGAACTCTTGAAGCTGAAGAAGATGAAGAGGTGGCATCTGGTGTGCTAGATACTGTTCCAGTAAGTGTTGGAACAGATGTGCTTGTGGTTGGCTGATACCAAACTTGATAATATGGTCCAGATCCACCAGTATAATTTATTGTCCATGTTTGATTTGATGTGTTATAGCCAACACTGGTAATTGTTGGAGATGATAAATTTATTCCAGTAGTAATTGTATTACCAAGTTGGGGTGATCCAGCATATCTCACACCAGTAGCATATTCATAAACTGGAGTTATCTTTAAATAATATTGTGTATTATAATTTATTCCATCAGCAGATGTATACTGAACTGATGTACTTGAAGTTGATGATGTTGTAACACTTAACCAGCTTGAGCCATTCCAATAAAATAATTCAATGTCATATTTATTGGCTGCACCGCCTCCAGTCCAGCTAAAATTTATTGTTCTTGGATCTGTTCCAAGCGTAGGGGTGTTTTGAGATACAGTTGGATTGTCTCCTCCACTTAAAACTTTGGTTCCATAATTTGTTAATGTTCCACCAGGACCAGTTTTATTTGAATTTCCCCATGCTCTCAAATAAGCAGTATAACCCCTGCTAATTGAATTTCCTCCAGATAAAGCTATTACACCTGCAGTATTAGACCCAATGTTTACATACCCTGGCAAATAGTCTGTTGCGTTTACAGAATCATATTCTAAAGAACCTTCTACTGAACCTGTATTAGATCCAGATGTAAAAAATATGTGACCACTATAATTACTAAAAGATTTTATAACAACAGAAGTTGGTGCAGATGGTGGAGTTACAGACTGAATGCTTAAAGAATTACTTTCAGAACTGGTCATATCGTCATAGTTAGTTAATCTTATTTTAACTGTATAAGAAGTACTGTTATTTACATATATTTTTCCACCATTAGCGGTATTAATATATCCAGTTCCAAAGGTTCCAAGTGTGCCTGTAGATATCTGAGTCCAAGATCCATTGTTTATAGAGTATTCGTAGTATTTGTCTATATTGCTTCCTGTAGAAGATTGAGATAAGTCAAAAGCAATGTATGTTCCAAAATAATCTGAGTTGGACGTTCCATTATATATATATGGTGTAGATGGAGCTACAGATGGTGGGTATAGTGTATTTGTTGATATAACAGAGCCTGTTGTTGTACCACCATTTTTTGATCTAGCTGTAATTTCATAATATTCATAGTCATCAACATTTACACTAGCAGTTAAAACACCATTAGATCTGTTATATTCATAAAAATATGGAGACGCATCATAAGTTAATAAAGTTACATAACCCATATACATATTAAATGTATATGTACCACTTACGTTTGGAGCATATCCACGTACCTGTAATTCATATCTATCTGCATTTGCAGATTGTCCAATTTCAACAGAAACAGTTCTTTTATAAGTTTGTGATCCAGCGTCGTAATATCTTGGAAATTTTTGTGCATTTGAAAGAGTAAATGGACCATTTGCTGCTGTTGTTGCTACTGTTGTAATTTGAGTTCTAGAAACATCTGAAACTGGCGGCTTTTCAGTCCAAGTATTTTTAACAATTAATTTTGCCAAAATATATTTATTAGAACCAACGGGTGTATATGTTGCGCTTCCTTGTAAACTTGTAGAGTTATCTGTTGTAATTGTTGTATTGTATAAAGGCGTTGTTTGTTTTAATGTATTTGAATCTAATGTTTGACCTGAGTAGTCTACCTCATGCCACTCAATCTTAGAAGAATATCTATCTGCGCTTCTCCACCATTCATTTTTTAAATTATATGTAACAGTTTTTGCAGTTCCAACAACAGCCACACCAGTATCAACCATTGTAAATGAAGTTACTTTTGGCTCTTGTTTAGATACATATACAGCTTGACTAAAGGCTCTTCCAGTATACTGTCCCACAGTTTTGCTAATTCTATACCAGATATAATAATTGTCGTATGTTCCCATAACGGCTTCTGAGTTTCTAAGCTTATCGCCTTCATAATTTCCTTCATCGTCATAAGCTTGGTCTCCGCCATATGGATCCAAATTTGTGCTCCATACAAAGGTTGCGTTAGTTGTTGCATTTGTAGAGTTAACCCATACTCCGTCTTTTCCCCATAAAAATGTTGGATTAGAAGACCCTACTTGATTTCCATTACTATCTAAGTACCAAGTATTTTGTCCAATTCCCAATGGACCTGGACCCATTTGTACCCATTGAGGTTGATATGGGTCTGATGCCCAGAATGCTTCTGAATCTGTACCATATCCATCAACAATTGTTCCACTATAAGAATTATATCTAATTGTTGGTGCTACAGTTGCAAATGGCTGGTTAGCGTTTTTATAATGTATTCTGTACCAGTTTCCATTTCTAAAGATATACATAGCTTTAATTCTTCGCCAAGATCTAGTTGAGTCTGTATATCTTCCAGGTACGGCTGTTAAAGATGCAGTTTCATTACCACTGGTTTTTCTATAAAAATTTGAATGCTTTCTCCAATTTTTTGAAGAATCTGTAAAGTTGCTTGCTGAAGTAGCATAGTATGTTGCTGGAGTTGTTTTTCTGTACATTGCCATTTTAGTCCACCGTCATCCATATGTCTCCAGACCTAAATGGTTCATAATCCATTCCACCAGTTAAACTGTTTGGAATATATCTTCCTAGATTAGCAGAAGTTGGAATTACAACTCCGCCATAATGTAATGCTCTTCCTCTAGTAAGCTCACCATTAGAATTTAAAACAAGATACCCATCGCCGCCATAATTATTTTGATCGCTATCAATAACTCCGTCTTGAATTGCAGCCTTACTAAATTTAACATATCCAGTATCAAATGTTAGTGGGTTTGCTCTTGATGCAGCTCCACCACCAAATTGCAAAACACCATTTCCTAAATTAAATTTACCATTTGCCTGCCAATAATCATTATTGTCAAGGTAAATTCCTTCCGTGGTTTTAGTTTGTCCATTAATAATAACATTTCTACCAATCTTCATATTTCCTAACGTCAAAACAAATGAATTTGATAATGGGTTAGCATCAAATGATAGTGCTCCTCCTGCAAAATAGAAATCGCCAGAATCTAAGTTTATGGATGTATATGGAACGCCAGAAGATATTTCTCCATTAGATCTAATTACTCCAGTACTAATTGCACCGCCCTTAATTTTAGTGTAATTGCTATATGGAGTTATTACGGAATCTCTAAAAGTTTCCCATTGAGTCATGTTATTGGTATATCCGCTAACCGTTAAGGTAAGTCCTGCAAGATCCTGTACTGCCCCAGCTGCCGCATCTTTGGCCTGTTGAGCTTTTTGTGCAGCATCATCTAATGCAACTTTTGTTGGTCCACCTATAATTTCTAGGTTTCCACGCATGGTAAGAGAAGAGCCATTCCATGTTAAAAAGTTTTGAGTTCCTATATCATTGCCAAGTTGCATTGTTCCAGATGTAGTTATTTTAAAATTTCCAACAGTTGAATTATTTAGTTTATGAAAAATACCAGCTTCTGTTCCATCAGAGGCAAGACGTAGATGATTACCACTTGTTGCTCCAAGCGTTATTATTCCGTCTTTATCAATTTTAAATGTATTTCCAACATTGCCAATTGATTGTGCTGAAAGACTTAGGCCACCGATTGTTCCAGATTTTGCTTCTATAATTCCACTAGAAGTTAAATTAAAATTAGTTGATGTTATTCCTGATGAACCAATTGTAATTCCACTAAATGTTCCACTTGCACCACTAATATCTCCGCTAAAAGAAAGGTTTCCTGCAAAGTCTGCCCTCATTGCTGGAGTTGTTCCATCAGACTTATAAATTGTAAGTCCTGGAAGAACACCATTAGTTGTTGTAGTAAGTCCGCTTAATGTTACTCTTGCTCCATTAGATGCGCCAGCTTTTAGATATGTTGTAAATTCTCCATTGCCAGCAACAAGGTTTTCAATCGATATGACGCCATTTTCTAAATCTACTTTATTGGCTTTTGTTGGTCTAACACCAGTTGCATTAATTCTTGTCCATGTGGCGACCCCATTATTTTTATACAGGTCCCCGTTTGTATTTGTAGCAATGTAATATAAATATGTATCGGCAGTATAACTAACATTTGAGCCAAGTGCTATGTTTGCTGAGTTTGCGCTATTATTAACAGAAAGTTGTGCTACTGGAATTCCTGGTTCTGATGTAACAGATGGACCTAAATTTGAAGTTGCTGCATATACTATAATAGATTGGAATCCTTTAAATGTATTATCTACATATGATCCATCCCAACTTACCTTTAAACCAAATGGTATTGATACCACACTTAATCCTGTTGGTAAAGTAGGTGCTTCAACTATTACAGATGTTCCAGTTACTGTTACGCTTCTTACTTGGCTAAATACAGATACTGTTTTTCCGTCTGCTGCAACTGCTTTTAATTGAACATAATATACTCCAGCTTCAGCAGCAATTGTTTTTGTTCCAGGCGCAAGAAAATAATCTGCTGGAGTTGAACCGTCTCCAAATTTGCCTCCAGATATATGAACATTTACTCTGGAAACATTTGGTATTGTGTTGCCACCAGAATCTTTTCCGCTCCATGTAATTGCAATTACACCTTGTCCTCCAACAACATCTGTTGCTGCAAGTCCTGGTTCTCCTGGTGCTGGAATCGTATTTGCTAAAACGTATCTAGTTGCAGACCATGCGCCAATTTGCCCATTGGCAAACACCCATTGAAACTGGATGCCGTAGCCAGTATTTGGCTTAAGTCCAGTTATCTTTACGTCCCAATAATTTTTATCGCTGGGATCTTGATATCCAGTAAAGTTAAGATCTGCTGGTACTAGTATATTGTCTGCCATTAATAATCAATACCTAGCCTAAATTCTATATCTGCTGGTCTTCCAGCTTTTTTATCTAGTACAACAGGAAGAACTGTTCTTGCTATCAAACCAAATCTTGGATCAAATGTATCTTCATCATTAATTCTGATTCCATCTAGATATACAGTTGTTGATCCTGTGCTCTTTGCAGATATCTCAATACCAACTTTAGTTATAGAAGTTATATCTGGAGAACCAGATGATTGCATTGTAGATATTGATTTTTGAAGTATTTTTTCTCCAGTTCCTGAAAGATTATTAAAAGTAATATATGAATATGCTGTATCAGAACTATAAAACTTTACTTTGATTGAATCTAAATTTGAATCAGCCTGATTATATGCTAACGTAACTGTATCATTAACGCTATATCCAGATATGTCAAATGACGAATACCTTGATTTGTATTCTACACTTTGTGAAGCGCTACATACAACCTTTGACATAGTTGCACCAATTCTTGGTGTTGGTGTACTTACAAGCTCTGGATTATTATCATTTGAATCTAGCCATAGCAGATTGTTTTCAAAATCCGCTAAAAACTTGCTATCAAAATTGTTAACAGAGACTCTTGAGGAAGGGTATAGGCCAACTTCTTTTATAATGCCTGCTACATCTTGTGGAAGCGTTGCTTTATAAACTACAGCATATGTGCTGTTCCCACTTTGATCCGTTTGAATGTCTATTGTACCTAATGTTACTGGCAATCTATAAAATTCAAAACCTAGCCTTGTGTCGTTACCATTTACATCTTCAGTTGTTGAATCTATGCCAACTGCAAGGTCCTGCGCTGGAAATGTTACGTTTCCAGCTAAATATTGCGCTATGAATCTTTTTCCAAATTTAGTTATCATTGTTTTGGCACCTTTGCATTTAATCCCACTACGGGATATCCAGTTGAATTTTTAACTCTAAAAGTAATATTTACAGTTGGAGGATTTACACTATAATCAATTTCTTGTTTGTATATTTCAATGTCAGAAAGATCTGGAGCGGGATATCCAATAGTAAATGTAAATTCTGGAAACAGTGGCTTACTTGTGTCTGGACGCTCTTTAAATCCTTTATTTGAATCTCCGCCTTCTCCTGTTGAACCAGGCACTGTTCCAGTTGAAGAACCACTTGTTCCGCCAAGATCTCCAAAACCTAAATTTCCATATGACCCATATGCGTTTGCTTTTCCTCCATCCAAAACTCTAGTAAATAGAGGGTCTAGGTCTTCTAGCTCATACGAACCGCTAACCAAAAAGATAGGTGCGTTTTTGCCTACCTCATTTGTAGAAATATTTTGTTTAGCCATTTTTTTATTATACCATTTGGTCAACTATAAATTGATCTAGCTGTTATATCGGTACTTAACCCCCCATCCCAAGTTTGGTCTACATTTGTAATAACAAATTTTTGAGTTCCGTCTAAATTATTAAAAGGATAATTTACTGATATAACATCTCCAACTGAAATTAAAGGATTGGCAAAGGTTCTTACCTTAATAACCATTTGTTTATTTTTCCATTGTTTTGTTATCCAGTCATAAAGATTTTTAGCATCATCAGCTTTTTGAATCCACTGTGAATCAAAGGATACTGCTTCTTCTGGAGAATAAGGATCAGATGTTTCTTCTGTATACGTGAGCGGACTTGACTGAACAATACTATTACCAATAATAGCAAATGATGTCCCTGTTGCATCATCCAAAGGAATATAAGTTCCAGAATTATTTAAGACATACATCTCTCCAGTAAATGTAGAAAGATTAGATGCAATAACAGAAACTCCTTTATTAACTCCAGTTGTTGGGTATTTAGGGTATGCTGGCGTTGCGTCATATCTAACTTTTATACTTCTTATTTCTCTAGCAACTGGACCAAATTCTTCTATGTATCCATTTTGAGTATTTTCAACTTTTTCTAATCCAGTAACAAATACATCTCCATAAGCATTAGATACTACGGTATTTGCAAATTGTTTTTGATAAACATTAAATAGTTCTGCGCTATCATATTGCTCTTTTGTAATAGGAATTGCATAAACATAATCAAATGAGCATGTGCCTCTTCTGGAATATAAGCCAATATTTTTTGTAACTGGAAGTTTGGCCACAGTTATTGTGTTTCCAGCAACTGTGGCTTTTGTTCCAGTATCAGATGCAGTTATTTTAAATCCATTTACGTATCCAATTAAATCAACTCTATTTGTAGATACCTTTACATAGACATCAATTTTAT
>Ga0255150_1000097_pt1 | contig 36607 bp, 37 predicted proteins | sample Atl_Yuk_RepA_8h_FD_183634 | JGI IMG/M metagenome (GOLD analysis project Ga0255150, IMG submission 183634) | Freshwater microbial communities from Altamaha River, Georgia, United States - Atl_Yuk_RepA_8h | ecosystem: Environmental > Aquatic > Freshwater > River | place: USA: Georgia | collected...
CATTGCGACCCGCGTCTCGGCATCTCAAGTCACGCTGTCCCGCTCCGCGGCCGCCACGGTTTCGGGCAAGGATGTCTATTGGGGGACCGACTCCACCGCCGCAATTCAAGCGGCCATTGAGGCTGCGAAGATCGACAAGATGCGAGTTTACATCCCTCGCGGGAACTACCTTTGCAACCTGCTCGGCTATTCGGACATGCAGATCGAGGGCGATTCCTCGGGCAACGCCCTTAGCAACATGCCAAGCTACATATCTCTTCCGACCAGCGGTTCATCGACCGTTTTGTTCCCGGCTCACACAGCGCTTCCGGTCATCCGCTATGATTACGGTCACGGCTCCAGCGTCAGGCGTCTGACTATCATTGGTTCTTACGGCAAGACCGGGATCGGCGTTGAAATCGGAACCCCGGCGATTCTTGGCGTCTATCACGCTCAAAACTTCGTCGTCGATTCGGTTTCCGTCTTCGGCTTCGACAAGTGCTTCGCGGTGAAAAGTACGAACATGCTGGCTCTTGCGATGAATTTCGGGTGGGCAAATACGGGATTCTGGGTTGGGCATCAGAGCTACGGCGGCGGCGGGGTGGGCCTTTGCGCCTATGCCCCGGCCGGCTACCACTGCACCAGATTCTTCGATGGCAATTTGAGTAACGGGCTCCACGTCGGGGTTCTTGTCATCGACAACGCCGACTTCAACTTCGGGACGACTGTCGCGCGAAACTGCAATCTACAGTGGCGGCGAGTGAACTTCGAGGACATCACCGGAAACGCGGTGGAAATCGGTTCCAATGCCGGATTCGCTCATCTCCGAAACGTCACCCATCTCCGTCTAACTGGCGACCTTGTGCGCAACGCTGGGGGGGCAGGCGCACGGGTCAGCATCGACTGCGAGAGCGGCACCTATTCGACAGCCTTCGCTGATTACCCTCAAATGCTGTCGCCCGCCATCACGATTGCTCGCTATTCTTCAACCGCGTTCACGACGCTGATGGAGACCGAGCGGGCGAGCGTTGTTTACATGCCGACCGCTCTCACCGAAAAATACCGGCGAATCGAAGAAGCGTGGGCTGGCGTGCTGACTGGCGGCGCTGGAACCAATATCGGACAGCTTGCATGGACAACCGCCAACATCACCAACACGTTCTTGGCGCGGCCGTTTGTCGGCGGTTGCGAATGGTATTCGGGCAGCAACGCCGCGGGCACCGCGGCCCGGTTTGCGCTTCAAAATAACATTTGCTTCGCAAGCTCTGATTTTTACGAGATCCGCAGTATTATCAGGGTTTGGGATGGCGCGGCGACCCCGAGCTACAAATTCCGCTTTGGTCTTTATGAGCGCGAAACGACCGCGGACATGGACCCGACCTATGGCATTGGAATATTTGTGGACACCGCCGTGGACAATTTCGTCAAGCTGGAAATCCGCAATGGCGGCACCTCAACGCTGGTTCCCACGACATGCACCGCTGCCGACCTGAACACGTTCCGCGAAATCAAGATTTCGCGCCGGGCCGGTGGCGTTGTTTCGCTGGTAATCTCCAACCTGAACGGCAGCGCGGCGTTCCCTCAAGTTTCGTCCTCCGCGACCTCGCCCTCGGGCGCTGTGACGCTCGCCGCGTTTTCGCAGATTCTAACCGGCGGATCGTGGCACAGCGTCTATTTCGGCAAGACCACCATGCAGTTCCTTCCGTCGAATTGACCCCACCCACCGCTTCACCCACCATGTCCCGCGACGAACAGCCATGAAACACCTCGCCCTGACCTTCCTCTGGCTGACCGGGTGGACCGCGCTTTGCCTCGCGCTGCCCTCGTGCTCGCAGGACGTTCCGCCGTCGTGGCAGGGCAAGCCCAACCCGCTCGACACCCCGGCCACCCGCCGCGTCGAGCCCGAGGCCAACGGGCACTGGGGTCCATTCGGCACCGCGCCTGCCAGCCACCGCAACTTCAACGGTTCCCCCTGACCATGACCAACGACTTCCTCGAAGATGCGTCCGACATTCTCGACGAGTCGGGGGAGCCCTATCTCATCATTGTCGGACGGAGCGGAATGACCCGCACCTACTCCAACACGGGGCCGGAACACCGCCAAATGCTACAGGATTGGCTTGCCACCGACCACGTGAATGACATCCTCCGGGACCAGCTCCAAATCATTTCCTCGCCATGAATCCCGCTCTCCACGCCGTCCTCCGGGCCATCGTTCTCGGGGTCATCACGTTCGCCGTAATCTTCGCGACGAGCTGCACCCTGCGGATCGACAGCGACGGTGCGAAGTCGTTCTCCATCGACGGCGAGCAGGCTGCCCGCGCCATCTTGATCTACTCTGAGAAGTGACCGACATGAAGAAGGACTCTCGACTCTCCCGCGCAGGCGTCTCCGGCTACAACAAGCCGAAGCGGACGCCGAGCCATCCGACCAAGAGCCACGTCGTCGTGGCCAAGTCGGGGGACCAGGTCAAGACGATCCGCTTCGGCCAGCAGAACGTCCTCGGCTCGCCCGAGGGCACCAAGCGCAACGACGCGTTCAAGGCCCGTCACGCGAAGAACATCGCCCGCGGCAAGATGTCCGCCGCGTGGTGGGCCGCAAAAACGAAATGGACCTGAAACCATGATCCCGCCCTCCAGACCTCGCGCCACCCGCATTCTCGTCGAGCGCCTCGCGAAGAAAGCCGCGAAGGATCTCCCTGCCGTCTACCTCGTCGGCGTTCGAGGCTACTACCGCGACACCATGGGTAAGCCCGGCACCAACGACCGCGGCATCTACGACGACGCCATCTTCGTCGTCGGCCCGGAGACCTTCGCCGCGTTCAACGCCAATACTGACCCCTCCGTCTTCCGTCCCGGCATCGCCTCCCTCGTCCCCGGCGTCCATCTCTACCGCCCCGGTCGCCACGGGATCAGCCGCGATCGTCCCGGTCGCATCGTGTCCTACCCTGCCTTCCGCCCGGCGACGCCCGGCGAGCAGCTCCCCGTCACCCGTGACGGGGTTGTCAACCCGCGTCCGGGTGTCGCTATCAACATCCACCGTGGAGGCCGCAACACCACCAGCTCCGAGGGTTGCCAGACCATTCCGCCCGCGCAGTGGGATGCGTTCTACGCCCTCGTCATGAAGGAGCTGAAGGCGTCCAGCCAGAAGACCTTCCCCTACGTCCTGATCGAAGGCCCCATCACCTGACCCACACCCCCATGCACACGGAGCTTCACACCGACCTCATCAAAGCCGCCGCCGGAGGCGGTTTCGCCATCACATCGTGGACCGCTGGCCAGTTGGCGCAAGCGGTCGAGACGCTCCCGCCGTGGGTCAAGGCTGCCGATACCCCGCTCATCACCGTCGGCTTGTCCTACGCCGTCATCCACCTGTGGCGCGAGCTGAAGAAGGCCAACGATGCCCGGATCGTTGATCGGGACGCTCTCATGAAGAAGCTCGAAGAGGACTCTGCGAGGAGCATGGAGTCCCGCGAGCGTCTCATCCACGCGACCACGGAGCAGACCTTGGAGTTCAAGGCCCTTCGCCGGGCCGTCGAGAACCGCCACAACACCAACGTCCTGATGCAAAAGGACCACCGCGACACCGAATGATCTCCGAAGCGCCAGCGTTTCTTCTCGGGGAGCACTTCCGCCGCAACCGCAGCAAGAAGTGGAGATACACGACGCTGCGCACGACCCGAGTCGTGATCGACGTGCCTCTGACCGACACGATCTCTTTCCGGGACAAGCATGGCATCGAGTGGATGCGGCTGGCCCCGTGCGAAAACAACCGCTGCATCCTGACGATCCGGGAAGGCTACTCGTGGAACGGGGCCACGGCCGCGCCGGACTTCTGCCTCTTCCTCGAAACACTGGTTCACGATGTGCTCTACCAGTTCCGTCACACCGAGCATTTCCCGTTCTCCCGGCTCCAGTGCGACCAAGCGTTCTACGACCTGATGCGGTTGGCGGGGTTCCCGCTCGCCCCGATCTACTTCGCGGCGGTCAACGTTTTCGGCGGATTCTTCCAAGCCAACGACGGCGAGTGCTCCAAGGTGCTTGCGGTTCGCGTTTGAAACTGATTCCCTGAGCCATGCCGAAGCCTCCCGAGCAAGAACAGCGGCCTCGTTCACCGTCGCCGAGCATTGACCCCGTCTTGACGTGGCCAACGCCCGGACGCGAGGACTTGCTCTTCTTCGTCGAGCGCAACGGCGACCTCCCGGAGAACAAGCAGTGGAAGTTCGGAGACCCGTATCGGGGTCGCGGTGAATACCCCGAGCACAAGCTGGTCTACGTCAGTCCGCAGGCCCCGGACAAGTGGTCCCGGTGGTTCTACGCTTCCGACCGCATCAATCAGGAGGCTTACAACTTCGAGTTCACGGGCGATCAGCTCACCCGCAGCTTCCTCGTCCCGCGTGAGAAATACTTCGCCCGCACCCGTGCGCAGGCGGACGCGGTCGAGCCCACCGTCGAGAACGAGTTCGTGCGGCCGGTCGTGGGCACCGCCGATACCCGCTTCAGCCAGTTCGTCTACGCGGAGGATGCCCTGAGCCGCACCGAGACGGAGCTGGACTCGCTCTACGTGCTCGTGCGACAGGTCTACGTCCCGGAGCGACTGGTGTCCTACCAGTGGGACGAGGTGCTTCAGCGCACCATCCGCATCACCCGTCAGGTTGTCCCCGCTCAGACGGAAGTCGGCAGCGGCACCTACGGCACCTTGGTCGAGATCCAGCCGGGCAACATTTTCCACGACTTCAAGATCACCTCCGAGGTGGTCTGGGAGCCGGGCGACCTCGACGGGAGCGGCAACCCGAACTTCCCGATCCAGATCGACTCGATCGCCTCGGACGCCAACTACCAGTTCCCGCTCCTCCTGAAGTCCATCAAGCTCTTCGGCGCTTGGGCCTACGCCTTCAGCGACGCGCCTCCCGACTACGCGGAGGACTTCTTCTTCGAGATCGACCTCGTCGAGCCCGCGCCCGGACCCTACGACGCCACCGTGTTGCGGTTCATCACGGACGACCCCGACGCCGTCCGAGCAGCCTACCCGACCACCAAGATCACGACGCGAGCCGAGACGTTCGGCATGGTCCGTTGGTGGGCGTCGGCGCACGATCAGGGGAACCGGGCGTTCGCCTTGGCCCGGCAGTACAACGCCCCGGCGTCCGTCCACGACGAGATCGAGCTGCCCGCGCAGGTCAACTACGTGCAGGGGGGTTCGCCGTCGGACGCCTTCAATGCCCCTGGGTCCAAGACGCTCCCTGCGACACCCAACTTCGCGGGATTCGCCGGTTCGTCCACCACCATCGCCGGAGTGGACACCCGCCGCTCGCGCCTCGGGCTGTGGGAGGTGCAGGTCACGATCATCAATGCTGGCGGCGGCACGGTCTACGACAACGACACCGCAGTGAGCCGGGTTGTCCGCTCGGGCACCGGGAGCGGTTCTATCCCCGGCTACGAGAGCGATGTCCACGATGTCCGCATCGTTGGTATCGGGGTTCGGGGGATCGAGGTCGGCTCGCAGGGCGGCACTTTCGCCCTTCAGATCATCACCAAGAAGACCATCACCTTCAGCATTCCGCCGGAAACCCCGTGGCTCACCGCGAGTCCGCTCCAGATCGAGATTCCCGGAGACATCAACACGGTCCAAGAGTTCTACTACGCCGTCGCCGCCAACCCCACCCCCGGCACCCGCTCGTCCCGGATCGACTTCCTCGACCCCACCACCAACGAGATTCTGGCCACAGCATCCGTCTCCCAGCTCCCCGCATGACCGCTCTCGAACGACTCCGGGGCGTGATGCCCGCATGGTCCGCCGACCCGGCACCCGAAGTGCTGATCCGGTCGAGAGGTGGTCTTGCGCCCCGACGCAGCTATCCCGTCGCACAGAACGATCGCTTCGTTCCTCGGACCACGTCGGTCGGGGAGGACTTGGTGCTGGAAAACATCGGCGAGGGCAACGACATCCTGACCGAAGGGGAGGAGGAAGGAGTTCTCGACCGCGCCAAGCGCCTCAAGAACGTCGGCGGCGGCGCGGCGGTGCTCGTGGAGCAGGAGGTGGGTGACGAGGAGAACAAGCTGCGTTCGATCCGTGCCAGACCCGGAGCGGGCGTCACCGTTGAGGAGCAGGACGAAGACATCATGGTCGCCACGGTCGGGGCGGGCGGCTCGGCCAACTTCAACATCGACGGGAACATCACGGTCGATCAGGGCTTGGTGACGGCCATTTTCGAGGGGGAACGTGGCAAAACCGGGGCCTTGAAGATCCTTCGCTGCGGCTCCACGGTCCCCGAAACCATCCTCGAATGGGAGAATGGTCAGATGAAGACCGAGGGCGATGTGGTCCTCGAAGTCGGCGAGTGCAACGACGGAGGAAGCGGCGGGGGCTCTTTCTTCTGAAATTCGGGATGGAGTTCGCCGCTGGAACCACGTAGAACGAGCCATGGCCAATCTGGACATCACCATCGAGCGCGGGGCGGACTGGTCCCGTGTGGCGACGATCAAGACCCGAGACGGGTCTCCGGTCGATATTGGAGCGGCCACGTTCGTCGGGCAGATCAAGAATCCGAACGCCACCCAAGACACCATCACCGCCGAGTTCGAGTTCGACCTCGTGACCGACGGAGCCGATGGGAAAGTCACCATGTCGCTTTCCGACACCCAGTCTCTCCTTCTCCGCACCGATCGGGGCTACTCCTACTCGATCTTCATGACGCTGGGTTCCCGCCGCTACCTCATGCTGTGGGGCCGGGCAATCCTCAACCCGAACATCCCCATCCCGCCGTGAACGACCCCGTCGAACTGGAAGACAACTTCGTCCTCGTGCTCTCCAACCTCGGCTACGCCGACCCGTTGGACCACGCCGCCACGCACTCCGCAGCCGGGAGCGATCCGATCACCATCTCGCCGTCCCAGGTCACGGGCCTCGGCACGATCGCGACTCAAGCGGCCAACAGCGTCAACATCACGGGCGGCACCGTCTCGGGCGTCACTCTCAGCTCCTCGGCGGCGACCATCACGGGCGGCACCGTCTCGGGCGTCACTCTCAGCTCCTCGGCGGCAACCCTGACCGGCGGCACCATCAACGGCGTGGTCATCGGGGGGAGCACCCCTGCCGCGGGCACCTTCACCAACCTGACCGGCACCAACTCGACTCTCGGCACCGCCTCGGCCACCACGCTGACCTTGACCAACCCTCTCGCGGTTCTGCAAGGCGGAACAGGCTCCACGACGCCTTCGGGCGCACGCTCCGCGCTCGGCATCGGCTCCATGGGCACGCAGAACGCCTCGGCTGTAGCCATCACGGGCGGCTCGATCAACGCCACGACCATCGGGGCGTCCACTGCGGCGGCGGGCACTTTCACCAACCTTACCGCGACGGGCACCGTGTCGCTCACCTCGGCCCTGCCCATCGCTAGCGGCGGGACGGGAGCCACCTCCGCGTCCGACGCCCGCACCGCCCTTGGTCTGGCCATCGGCACCAACGTGCAAGCCTACGATGCGGACCTCGCCGCGATCGCAGGACTCACCTCGGCCGCGAACAAGGGCATCTACTTCACCGGAGCGGGCACCGCCGCCACGTTCGACCTGACCACGTTGGGTCGGGCGATCGGTGGCGCGGCCAACAGGGATGCGGTCCTCGCGAGCCTCGGCATCGTCTACGGGGTCGTCACCCTCGCCGCGGGCACCGCGACTGTCTCCGTGTCCGGCGTGACTTCCTCGTCCTACGTCATCGCTACTCACGCGGGAGCGTTGATCGCTGGCTACACCGGCCACCTCGTCTGCACTCCTTCGACCGATAGCATCCAGATCGACTCCTACACCTCGACCGGGGCGCATGCCATCGAGACCAACGATGTGAACAACATCTACTACTTGGTCATCATCTGAGGATTCCGCTTGACCGAGGCGGGACTTCGCTACAAGGCTACGAGCGTGACTGACACGCCGATCCTTTGCGACCTGTTCATCCGCACCTACCCCGGCGATGCCGCCTACCACGAGAAGTGCTTGGCCAGCATCGACAAGTTCTGCACCGGGTTCCGCAACACGGTCGTCGTGAACAAGACCGATCGGTCTCCCCGCATCGGCTACCTCCAACAGCAGGTGGACAAGCTCCACGCGGACACTTGGACCGACGCGGACTACGTTCTCATCACGGATTCCGACACGCTGTTTAAGACCCCCGTCACGCCGGAGACCTACTTCCGCGACGGCAAACCGATCTGGCTCCACACTCCGTGGGACTTGGTCATCAAGGCGCTGCCGTCAACGGCGAAGTGGAAAAGAGTCATGCAAGAGTTCGCGGGGGTCGAACCCGAGCACGAGTTCATGCGACGCCAACCCTTCATGATCCCCGCGTGGCTGCTCAAAGACCTGCGTCAATGGTGCGTGTTCCAGCACACCCGCGCTCTCGCCGACTACGTGATGAACTCTCACTGGTTCACTGAATACAACGTCCTCGGGCACCACGCATGGCGCTTTCACCACGACCGGTTCCACTGGATCGACACGTCCAAGGACGAATTGCCGGAGCTGACCGTCCATCAGTTTCGGACACTTGGGCGGAATCCAATCGAAGCAGACCTCGAAGAGATCAACCGCATCCTCGCATGAAACCACCCCCCGGAATCGAAGCTCTACCCAACGGTCAGTGGGTGATCGAAGGCGACACGCACCTCTCCGCATGGGCCAAGCAGAAGGGCACCATCGTGACCGACCCGTGGGTCTTCAAGTTCCTCGCGCCCTACGTCTCGGGCGTCGATGTCATCTGGGACATCGGAGCCTGCATCGGGGACCACACGCGCCAGTATATCGACTGGGGTGCGGAGGTCATCGCGTTCGAGCCGAACCCGCCCGCGTTCGCGTGCCTCACTCACAACTGCCCCGACGCGACGTGTTACAACGTCGCCGCGTCCGATCGTGACGGGACCCTCAGCTTCACGCAGCTCGACAACGCGGGAGCGTCTCGCATCGTCCGGGAGGGCGAATGGTCGGTGGACGCGGTCGCTCTCGACGACTTCCCTGCGCCTCGCCCCGCCCCAGGATTCGTGAAGATCGACTGTGAGGGATGGGAGCCGAACGTCATCACCGGCATGGCGGGCACCATCACGCGCCACAAGCCGATTCTCTTCGTCGAGATCAACGAAGGCGCTCTCAACGCGAACGGATTCACGGGCGAGGGGCTGCGTGATCTCATCAAGTCGCTCGGCTACCGCACCGAGATCCTCTACCCGTCGAAGGCGAAGCCCGGCGACCCGCAATTCGATTGCCTCTTCATCCCGTGAAAACTGAAGTCCACACTCTCCGGTTCGGCGACGCCCCGTGGCTCGCCGAGTGCGCCCCGACTCTCGACGCATGGTGCGAGCGCCACGGCTACAAGCTCCGTGTCTGGAGCGACCCCTCCGCGTGGGAAGCCTACCCGTCGCCCAAGTTCGTTCAGATCGACATGCTGCGCGAGTTCCTCAAGGGCAAAGCCAGCTACTTCCTCTACGTCGATGCGGACGTGCTCGTGCGCGACGATGCTCCCGAGTTCCCGTTTCTCCGGGGGATGCGGCTCGCCACCGACTCGACACATCGCGCCCACAACGATCTGTGGTACGCGTGGTGCGCGGAACACTACGGCCCGGCCACCCCTGACCACGATTACTGCAACGCCGGAGTCTGGTCCATTGACCGCGAGTCGGCGAAGAAACTACTCGTGGAGATGGAGCGGCACGCGATGATCGACGCCGGGGGCTTCCAAGAGCAGCACTGGCTCAACGCTGTCGCATGGGCCGCTCGGTTCAACGGGATGTCGATACTTCGACTCTCGTCCGACTGGAACCGCTGGGGCCGCGACTTCGAGGCGTCGTGGTTCATCCACTTCTGGGGCACCGAGAAGGAAGGCGACATCGAGACCTACCGCAAGACGGGACTGCTCGATGTCAAGCCCGACGGTCTCCGTCGCAACGTGTTGCCGGAAGGCCCGTTCGACTGCTGGGGCAAGGTGGTCGTGCAGGAGTTCGTCCAAGACGCGGGTCTAGGGAATCAGCTCTTCGAGTGGGCCGCTGGCTACAGCATCGCCAAGCGACTCAACCTGCCGTTCCGTTGGATCTGGCGTCCGAGCAACAAGCGCGACTTCGGTCTCGCCGCCTTCGGCCTCGGGGAGAGTCCCTACGTCGAGTATCCACTCCTCATGATGCGGGCGGGTCAGGGCAACCGGACGCTTGTGGAGCGGGCGGTCACGCGCATCACCGAGTCCAAGGAGCGGTTCTGCGGTATCTCGTGTCCGTTCCAAGCCGAAGAGTGCTTCGACGATGCGGCCGACGACATCCGTCAAATCTTCAAGCTCGAACCGATGGAGCTGCCGAACCCGGAAGGCACGACGCCCGTTGCGGTGCAAGTCCGCCGCGGCGACTACATCGGCCACTCGCGACTGCAAGTCACGACCCTCGACTACTTCAACAACGCGATGGCGTGGATGCGGGCCAACGTCTCCTCGCCTCATTTCATCGTCGTCTCGGACGACCCCGAGTGGTGCCAGTCGCAGTTCGGCAAGCTCGACGACGTGACGGTGATGCCGCCCCAGGAGCCGATCGACGGGTTGCGGACCCTCGCTTCCTGCGACGCTCACATCATCTCGAACTCGACCTTCGGTTGGTGGGGCGCGTGGCTCGGCGAGAAAGGTCCCGTCATCGTCCCGGAGATTTGGCACCACAAGCCGGGTGCCTATGGCGACTGGAACCCGGTCCCCGACCGCTGGCTCAAGATGGGCATTTCCAAGGGTTTCGGGATTCAGGCTCCGGTCGCCAAGATCGCGCTCGAACTGCCGCCGCCCGGCATCGAGCGGGCCATCGTCTACCCGTGGCACGCCGACGCGGAGCGATGGGAAGAGCTGCGCATCTCCCTCCGCTCCATCGAGAAGCACTTCGAGGATAAACACTGCCCCATCTACATCCTCGGCACCCGTCGCCCGGCGTGGCTCGCCGAGCACCCCCGCGTCAATTACCTCGGGGCTTGGACTTACCGGGAAGCCCTGACACGAGGAGTCCAGATGGCCGAGAAGGTGCTCTGGATGAACGACGACATCGTGCTGCTCAAACCGGTCACATGGCGGGATTGCGAGGTCACTCGCTACCTTCGGGACGTGAGCCCCGACTTCCTCACCCGGACCCACGTCAACCTCAACCCGTGGCGCATCGGCGTGCTCAAGGTATCCCGGCAGCTCGCCAAGGAGGGCATCACCGACCAGAAGGTCTTCTCGACCCACATGCCCTACGTCTTCGAGCGGACCAAGGCGCTCGACGTGTTTCGTCGCTTCGGGACGTGGGAGAAGTTCCCGATGGAGATCCCCTACTTCCACCTCTACGGCGAGAACCCGGTCCAGATCGGCGACGAGCGTGCCCACGGGCTCCCGTTCGGTGATGCCATGTTTCTCAACTACGCCGACCGGCACCTGACCCACGAGCTGAAGGAGGCCCTCATCGAGAGGTTCCCGCAGCCTGCCGAGTGGGAGCAGATGCTCATGAAGTAACGTGTTCGTGCTTGCCCGTAGCCGTTGATTCTGCTAGCCCTGCGCCACCATGAGCAACAACCAGTGGTCAACCGCCATCCACGACGTGCAGGCGCGGAAGCACCAGCGCACCGTCTCGGAACACAACGAGGAGCGGAAACGGCTCCTCGCCATCATCGAGGAGCAGTCCCTTCAAGTGGAGGCGGCTCTTGCAATCACCGGCTCCCAGCCGAGCATCACCAAGATCAAGCCCGACAAGTCCATGGACGGCGAGGCGACAGCGTTCGCCATCGCGTCCGACTGGCACGTCGAGGAGACCGTCGAGGGCAAAACGGTCAACGGGCTCAACGAGTTCAACCTCGACATCGCCGAGCGGCGCATCGAGCGGTTCTTCAAGAACGTCGTCCGCATGACGGACATCCAACGGGCCGGGGCGAAGATCGACCGGCTCGTCCTGTTTCTCGGCGGCGACCTGATGACCGGCTACATCCACGAGGAGCTGGTCGAGTCCAACGGACTCTCGCCGACCGAGACGGTTCTCTGGCTCCAGGATCGCGTCGCCTCCGGGGTCGAGTTCCTCGGGAAGCACTTCTCGGAAATCGTGATTCCTTGCACCTATGGGAATCATGGCCGCACCACCCAGAAGTCTCGCGTCAGCACCGGAGCCAAGAACTCCTACGAGTGGATGCTCTACCACGTCCTCAAGAAGCAGCTCGGCCACAAGGCGGATTGGCACGTTGCGGACGGCTACCACCTCTACCTCGACTGCTACGGTCGCAGCGTGCGGTTTCACCACGGCGACGGTCTGAAGTATCAGGGAGGCATCGGGGGACTGACCATCCCGGTCGAGAAGGCCATCGCGAGCTGGAACAAGGGCGTCACCGCCGACCTCGACGTGTTCGGCCACTGGCACCAGAGCCAGCAGAACCCGAAGTGGATCTCCAACGGGTGCCTGATCGGCTACGGCCCCTACGCCCTGTCTATCAAAGCACCGTTCGAGAAGCCGTCGCAGACCTACTTCCTGATGGACAAGAAGCACGGTCGCACCGTCACCGCCCCCATTTTCCTCGACTGACACCCAAGCGCCCATGAAGAACAACTGGAAGAAGACCATCGACACGCTCAACGCGGAGCGATTCACCATCCCCGAAGGCTGGGACACCCGAGACCAAGTCGCCGCCAGCCTCGAATGCGCCCCCGACCGGGTCTCCGACATCCTGAAGCCAGGCATCGCCAGCGGCGACATCGAGCGCAAGGAGTTCTCGGTGTGGAACCCTGGGCGCAGGATGACCGAGAAGGTCGTCTGCTACCGCGTGGTCCAGCGTGTCGGGGAAGCCCCCTCCGCGCCGTCCTCGTTGGACGATCGCATCCGCAAGGCCATCCTCGCCTATCCGGGCAAGACCAACCACCAGATCGCCAAGAACTACAGGGGCGTCTCGGCCGCGCAAGTGGCCAAGATTCGCGAGGAATTGGCGTCAAGGTAAATCCGCTCTCGACTTTCAACTCGGGGCGCGTAGCATCCGCACATGCCCACCGTCACAAGCCTCAAGGAAATGTTCCTTGGGAAGATTGCGCCCAATGACGACGACGAGTTCCTCCGTCTCCTGACGGAAGCGGACATGCGTCTCCTCGAATACGGGCGCTGGCGCTGGACGAAGACCCGCACCACGCTCACCCCCGTTGATGGTCTCGTGGTCCTGCCCGCCGGCTACGCCTCGATTCTCGGGGCACGGGTGTCCAAGGATGCGGTGGACATTCGCGACGAGGACTACGAATTCGTCCCCGGCGGACGCGGCGAAGTGGACCTCGGCGTCGGTTCGACCCGCCTGATCGACCAGGGTCTCAACGATGACGGGAACCGCCACTACAAGGTCACGGGTCATCTCGACGATGACGACGTGGTCACGGCTCTCGTCCACTACGCCCCGGTGACGCTGTTCGACCCGGAGTTCAACGACTCCAGCGTCCCCGAGGACGCAGTCTCCGTGACCCGTTGTCCCGACGCCACGGCCCTCAAGCTCATGATGTTCGGCATCATCTTCGAGGAGGCCAACGACCTCGGGCAGGCCCGCAGCTACATCGCCGACGCCCTCCGCTCCCTCGACAACAAGGAGCAGGCACAGCGCGGCAACGCCACCCGCTCCGTCAATTTCCGTCCCTCGGGCATGGGTGTCCGGGGCATCCGCAACGTCCGCTAAATCACCGCCATGGCCGAAGAAGAGTTCAAAGGTCTCAATCGTCTCAGTCGCCTCCAGTCGAGCCCGCTGGGCTCCATGTCGTCCTTGCGCAAGACTCCGCTCTCCGGCATGGCCGGGCAGCAGTATCGCAGGCAGCAGGAGGACTACAACACGGCGATGCGCCTGCTCCGTCGTCAAGCTCGCCGGGGCGACGCTGGCTCCGCGCTTGAGGCGATCAGGCTGCGCGAAGAGGCCAACATGCGTGGGTTCTCGCCGGGCGGCATCCGAACCAAGACCGAGTTCGACGCGGGCATCCAAGGGCGTCTCGATGCTCAGGGTCGCGCCGCGGCCGACATGGAGCGCAAGATGGCGCTGGATCGTGCTGCCGCCGAGCAGATGGCCGGTGGAGCCGCCCCTTCCGCCACCCCGTCCACCGCAACCGCCCCCGCCGCTGGACCCGCCATGCCGACCCGCGCCACCGCAGCCCTCGACATGCTCGAAGGGGGCCGCAACGAGACCGACGTGGACGCCGAGCAGTTCCGCCGCGGCGAGTCCGCCGCACGTTTCCTCGGGGTCGAGAATCCGACCAACGTGTTCAAGGGCGACCAGCGGCTCAAGTATCGCCAGACCCTCGACACCGCGCTCAAGGAGGCCAAGACGCCCGAGGAGGTTGCCGCGCTGAAGGAGCGCGGTGCCCGCTACGGCGGCGTCTCTCCCGAGGCGTTCGATCGCCGGGCGGAATGGTGGAACCGCAACCGCTGAACACTCATGGCCGATCCACTCACCGCCGTTGCCGACCGGTTCGCTCCCCCGCAGACGAACTTCTTCGACCCTGCCGCCGGGCAGAACGTCATCTCCCGCTACGCCAACGCCCGCATCGGGCAGGAGGCGTCCGAGGCCCTCGCCGGGTCGGCGGAACGACTCTACCGGCTGCGGCAGGACGAGCAGCGGCGCAAGTTCGACGAGGAGCAGATGGCCCGCGAACGCCTGACGTGGACCCGCGAGGACGAGGACTACGAAGCGCGGAAACAGGCCGAGTCGTCCCGCGTCGAGCTGTTCCGTGCCTTCAACCAGATCGACGCCACCGCGCCGGACTACACCGAGCGGCTCGCCGAGTTCGTCACCAGTCTCCCGCCCGCACTTGTCGAGGACGAGGCGCTCCGTGTTGCCATCCAAGCCAAGAACGCGGACGCAGACGACGCCCGTCGCGCCGTCGAGACGAGCAAGACCCGCGAGCACCAGCTCACCATGCTGAAAAGCCGTGCGGACTTGAACCCGACCATGATGTACCTCAAACCCGAGGACCGGCAGGAGTTCACCCTGCCCGACGGCACCGTGGACCAAGCGGGTCTGATCGCCCGCGCCAAGGACCGCGAGTTTGCCGCCAAGGGGTCCGAGTGGGACCGTCGCCAGAAGGCGATGCAGGAAGGTCGCATCCGCGCCACGAAGCCCGAAGACCTGAGCAAGAAGACCCGTGAGCAGCGACCCATGTTCAAGACCATGGTCGAGGACAAGGGCGCTTTCCCGAGTCAGGTGGACGTGTTCCTCAAAGCCTCTGGCGAGAAGGACATCGAAACGGCTGCACTGGACAATCCCGAAGGACTTCGTCAAGCGAAGGCGTGGGACGCGAAGAAGTTCGACAACGAACTGAACGCGGCTTACCGGTTCACCAACGCCGAGGACTACGTCAACGCCGGGGAGGACAAGAGCCCCGGTGCAACCAAGCTCACCGAGAAGCAACGCGACCTGCGCCGTCGATTCTGGAAGCACGCCCAGGAGTCGTTTGAAGAGGACGAGGCTTCTGACACGAAGCCCGCCCCGGCGGTCCAGCGCAAAACCATCGACGGCGTCACCTACGAGCACGACGGAAAAGGCTGGAAACGAGCCACGGACTGACACTACAAATCGCCATGCCTTCCGACTACATCACCGACCCGGAGCTTCTGTCGAAACTTGAGGCCCCCGAGTCGGAGGACAACGGCTACGTGACCGACCCGAAGCTCTTGGCGCAACTCGACGGCGAAGCGGCGCAACCTGCTGCGGTGGAAGCGCCCGCCGCGCCGATCCGCCGGTCCCGTGCGTCCGATCTCGCCAAGACACTTGAGGACAACAAGCTCTTCAGCTCCGTCACCACGGCTCTCGAAGGGGCGCAGGACAAGGGCATCCGCCGCCGTCCCGATGGTGACTGGGACTTGCCGCTCTTGAGCCAGCAGCGTGAGGGCATCGTCGGCACGATCGGTGGCGTGACCACCATGGGAGCGCAGAAGATGGGTGCGCGTCTCGACTCGGCCGGTCCCGCTGTTGACCAGAAGGCGATCCAGAAGGTCTTCCACGATTTCCAACAGGCGAACAACCTGTCCGACGAAGAGGTCCAAGCCGCATGGTCGGACCTCGGCAACACGCAGCGGACGTGGACCGAGGGCGAAAAGCTCCGTGTCCTGTCGGATGGCTCCATCATCCCCAACCCGCAGGACTCCGACTGGCTCGACCCCGTCAAGTCGGAGCAACTCATCGCAAGCGCCAACGCCCCGCAGGAGGCCAAGGACGCCGCGCTGCGTTCGCTCCCGCAGGCACGCACCAACCTCGCCAGCGAGAAGCTCGCGGCGTACGAAGCTGCCGCAACGGTCGTCGGACAAGTCTCCGACGTGAACCCCGCCGGGGCTCTTGGTGCCAAGGCTCTCGAAGGATTCGAGCCCCCGAGCGAGTGGGCCAAGAAGCAGAACCGCACCGATGTCGGGACGCCCCAGTTCGTGCTCGACTACGAGAAGGATGTCTTCGGACGCGCCTCCGGTCTCAAGGAGAAGCTCTGGGGTTTGGCCGGTCGCGCCGTCACGGGTGGCGCGAAAGTTGGCACGCAAATCCTCGGCGCTGCGGGTCTCGCAGGACTAGACGCCGCAACCCGTCTCGCCGGAGAAGCCGTCGAGGGCACCAACCTCGTGCGCCAGGGTCTCCCGGAGACGGGCATCGTCGGCGACATCATCGAGGAGATTCCCTCGATCGGGGCTCAGATGGCCACTGGCCGGATGCTCTCGGTGTTCGGCAAAGCCCCTGCTGTCCTCGGCACGTTCGGCGCGGCTGGTCTCCAGTCAGCGGGCTTGACCTACGCCGATGAGATTGCACAGGGCACCACGGAGGACGTGGCACGCGACAAGGCCGCACGCGCCGGTATCACCACGACTCTCGTGACCGCGATGTTCGGCACGGGCTCGGCGGGCGCGGTCGAGCGTGTGGCCGTGGGTCAAGCCGCCGAGGAGGCGACCATCCGCCAAGTGCTCCAGATCGCCAAGGAGCAGGGCATCAAGAACCTCGCCAAGTCGCCCGAGCTGCGGTCACTGGCAGGCGGTGTTGCCAAAGCCTACCTTGGTGAAGCATCCGAAGAGGGCATCGACCAGATCCTCCAAGCGTTCCTCCTCGCCGACCCCAACGAGAATCTCGCAACCGCGTGGTCCGATGCCGTCAAGGCGTTCCAAGTCGGCGGCGCGATCGGTGGAGCGGTGGACGTGGCGCAACGTGCCGCGACCGATCTCGCCATGGGCGCTGTCACCGAGTCCCCGGAGTCCGCCAAAGCGGCGATGGAGCCAATCACGCCTACCCCGACACCCGATGAACAACCCGTCGAACCAACGGTGGCGGAAGCCGCCGATCAACCTGTCGCGCCGGGAACCGGAGACGTGGCAGGGCAGCCCGCCCCCGCCGAGCCTGTTGGACCTGCTCCGACGGGCCGAGAAGCCATGGCTCCGCCGAGTCAAGGAGTCGAGGGAGCAGTGGAGCCGGGGCAGCCGGTAGTCGGACAAGAAACCGGACAAGTCGAACCCCCGAAACCGGGTCAACCGACTCAGCGTGAAGGAGAAGTTTCGGACATTCCGGCGGTCACGGAACCCGTTGTCGTGAACGAAACGCCGGTTCGTGCAACACAAACCGGTTTGAGTGACACGGGTGAGACACAAGCCCCACAAGTTTCCGACAGTCCCACGAGCGCGACCGCTGCGGCGAGCGAACCAGTCGTGGGCGATTTTCAGACCCCGAAGGACCGGTCGCATCTCGAATCCCTTGAGAACCTTCTCGCCCGCGCAAAAGGTCGCCTCGAAACTGCGAAACCCGGCGAACGCCGCGCCCGCGAGGTGAATGTTGCGCAGCTTGAGAAAGAAATTCGGGACGAGAGAAAACTTCTCGGGCTGCCTGAAGAGGGGCCGACCCCTACAGACGAGGAACTTCTCGCCGAACTCACAACCCCGCAAACCGATGCCACTCAAGAAAGGGACCAGCAACAAGGTGATCTCCGCGAACGTGAAGCGACTCGTTCAGGAGGGCCGACCCCAGAAGCAGGCCGTCGCGATCGCACTGTCGAAGGCGAAGCGCGGGGAGGTGCCGCGGCCGAAGAAGGGGTATCGCTGACCCCCGCACCCTACTCCAAGGACGCCATGGTCGCGAACCTGGGCGTCACCCCGGAGCAGGCCGAAGCGGTCGATGTGCTGATCCAAGCGTCCGGCCTCGACGTGTCCCGCGTGGTGGTGACCCGAGGCGGGACGCCGGGGTCGGGGCTGCGTCAGGACGATGCCGCGGCGGCGCGGGATGCCGAGTATCTCGCCGCCGTCGAGGCGGGCGACATGGAGACGGCGCAGCGGATGGTGGACGAGGCGGCTCGGGCTGCGGGTTACACAACCGAGGTGTTCCATGGCACAGCTTCCGAGTTCACGGAGTTTCGTCCAAGCAGGATCGGGAATTTCGGACCCGGAATCTATGTTGCATTGGAAGATAAGTCGGCCAAGGACTACGCGAAGAGGCTGGGTGGGAGTAAGGTAATCAGGGGTTACGCCAAGATTGAGAACCCCATCAAAGGAGACGATGCTACCGCTGCGGCTGAGAGGCTTTTCAGTATGTTCCCAGTCGGCAGCGACGCCGAGGTTGTCCAGCAAGCGAAAGACGCGGGGTATGACGCTGTTTGGGCTACGGGGACGTTGAAGACTCCCGCCGGGGGTAGCCCGCCACAAATCAGTCTTTTCGACCCCAACCAGATCAAGTCCGCCGACCCTGTGACCCGCCGCCCCGACGGCTCGGTGATCCCGTTGAGCGAGCGGTTCAACCCGGAGAGTCCGAGCATCCTGTATCAGTTCGCCGGGGAGAAGGCCAACGTGCCCCAGTTCATGCGCGACTCGCTGGAGACGGCGAAAGCGATGGCGGCGGAGGGCAAGGACTCCGAGACGATCCGCGCCGTGACCGGGTGGTTCCCCGGCATGGACGGCAAGATGCGGTGGGAGATTCCTGATGAGGGTGCTTCGTTGCAGTCCGAGTGGTCGAATGCGACCCGACTCGGGGATTTGGTGAACCACCCGGCTCTATTCGAGGCATACCCTGAACTCGCGGAATCGCCTGTCGAATTTCGCCGGTGGGGCAACTCTCTTGGGGTCACGGCAGACGGCAAGCTGACCATCCCGGAAATGGTCCGCGGGTTCTCAAGCGACGATTTGCTCGGCAGCGTGCTTCACGAGGTCCAGCACTTGATCCAACAGAAAGAGGGTTTCGCGGTCGGGGGCAACCTCCAGTCGATCTACGGTGAAGACAAAGCGGCGATCCAACGCGAAGTGGACCGGTTGTCCCGTATTCGTGATGAAGCCAAGGCCCTCTACGATGCGGACAGGTCCAATGAGAACCTCGCCGCATGGAAGTCGTCCGTTGATGCGGTGTGGGATGCGATGGGGCAAAAGCCCGCGAGACGATCCGAAGAGAGCGAGATGGATTACTACACCCGTCTCGCCGGAGAGATCGAAGCTCGCGACGTGCAGGCCCGGCGCACCATGACGCCCGAGCAGCGTGCCGCCGTCGCCCCCTACGCGACCCAGAACATCGCGCCGGAGGATGCGATCATCTTGTTCCAGCGTCCCTCGCCCCAAGGCAACAAGGGCTCCATCGAGTTCCTCGAAGACGGCCGCACGCTCATCCGTGGCCTACAAAGCCCGGAGAGTCCGAGCATCCTGTTCCAAGGCACCAACGCTCTCACCGACGCCGAGTATCAGCGCCACGCGGATCTTGAGGCCCGCAAGGACTCGCTGACGCCGGAGGAGCTGCGCGAGGCCGAGGCGCTGGTGGAGAAGGCGGCGAGAGGTGCGGGTTACAACCGTCAGGGAGTCCGGTTCGGTTTCTACGCCAACGGTGTTCCTCTCCCTCCATCCCGCAGCTCCGAGTTGAACTTCGGCCCCGGTTACTACGTTGCGGAGGATGCCGAGCTGGACACGACCAGTGCAGGCAGCGTCAGCGTGAAATCCAAGGCCAACCTACGCGACTTGGAGCGTCTTGGTCTTCGACCCGAGGATGTGGAGTTCCGCCGTGACAAGGTGTTTGTCCGGGCGGCAAAACCGATGCGAACCGAGTTCGGCGGCAACTACTCGCAGGAGACGGCGAAATTCATTGAAGCTCAAGTAGCATACGATTCCGCAGTGCAAGACGCTCGCAGGACGGCGGGTCTCCCTTTTGAGCAAACCTCCTTCGCCAAAACGGTTTCCGACATGATCGCCCGCGGCGATCTCCAGTTTGATTCCTTGCAGGGCATGACGGGTCGGTCGGGCATGTCGTCGGAATTGGTCGTCCAAGATCCCGCTCAGATCAAGTCCGCCGACCCCTTCACCGGAGTCCCGCTCCGCGAGCGGTTCAACCCGGAGAGTCCGAGCATCCTGTATCAGTTCGCCGGGGAGAAGGCCAACGTGCCCCAGTTCATGCGCGACTCGCTGGAGACGGCGAAAGCGATGGCGGCGGAGGGCAAGGACTCCGAGACGATCCGCGCCGTGACCGGGTGGTTCCCCGGCATGGACGGCAAGATGCGGTGGGAGATTCCTGATGAGGGTGCTTCGTTGCAGTCCGAGTGGTCGAATGCGACCCGACTCGGGGATTTGGTGAACCACCCGGCTCTATTCGAGGCATACCCTGAACTCGCGGAATCGCCTGTCGAATTTCGCCGGTGGGGCAACTCTCTTGGGGTCACGGCAGACGGCAAGCTGACCATCCCGGAAATGGTCCGCGGGTTCTCAAGCGACGATTTGCTCGGCAGCGTGCTTCACGAGGTCCAGCACTTGATCCAACAGAAAGAGGGTTTCGCGGTCGGGGGCAACCTCCAGTCGATCTACGGTGAAGACAAAGCGGCGATCCAACGCGAAGTGGACCGGTTGTCCCGTATTCGTGATGAAGCCAAGGCCCTCTACGATGCGGACAGGTCCAATGAGAACCTCGCCGCATGGAAGTCGTCCGTTGATGCGGTGTGGGATGCGATGGGGCAAAAGCCCGCGAGACGATCCGAAGAGAGCGAGATGGATTACTACACCCGTCTCGCCGGAGAGATCGAAGCTCGCGACGTGCAGGCCCGGCGCACCATGACGCCCGAGCAGCGTGCCGCCGTCGCCCCCTACGCGACCCAGAACATCGCGCCGGAGGATGCGATCATCTTGTTCCAGCGTCCCTCGCCCCAAGGCAACAAGGGCTCCATCGAGTTCCTCGAAGACGGCCGCACGCTCATCCGTGGCCTACAAAGCCCGGACGTGTCCACTGCCGCCCACGAGTTCGCTCACCTGATCCGTCGTCAGCTCCTCAACCGCGACGTGCCCGCCGAGGGCATCACTGCGGAGGACATCGAGACGGTCGAGAAGTGGGCAGGTGCCAAGGATGGCACATGGTCCGTCGCGGCCGAGGAGAAGTTCGCCCGAGGCTGGGAACGCTACCTCGCCGACGGCAAGGCTCCGGTCGCCCGGCTCCAAGAGGTCTTTGGCAAGTTCGCCAAGTGGCTCGGTGACATCTACGGCCGCATCGCCGGGTCGGCGATCGACATCGAGATCACCCCCGAGGTCCGGGCGGTGATGGACAAGCTGGTGACGCGGAACCTGGAGAACGTCATCCCCGAAGAGGACATGACGCCGCTCACCGCTGCGGAGGAGAAAGCTGCCACCGAGTTCTTCGAGAAGCACGTCGAGGAGACCGGGCAAACCGGTCTGCCGCCCATGTCACCGGTCGAGCCGCCTCCGGGTGTCCTGCCCGAGCCGACCGAGGGTCTCATCAGCAACATGAAGCGTTACATCAACGCTGCCCGTGCCCGGCGTGGCTTGCCCCCGTTGGAGAAGACTCCGCAGGCCACGTTCCCCGAGATGTGGGACATGGCGCTGCGTGCCGAGGCCGAGCATACCGCGAACGCGCTTCCCGGAACCGCTGGCAACGATCTGCTCACCAAGCTGCTCAACGAGAAGCCCCAAGCCCTCGACGACGCACAGTTCGCCCTCCTGCTCCACGAGCAAGCGGTTCGCTACGCCGACGCGGACTACAAAGCCTACCTGCTGAACCAACTGCCCGAGGGCTCACCGCTTCGCGATGACTACAAGAAGGCATACGGCGAAGCCCAGGACGCCTACAACATCATCACCACCTACATCCGCTCCGTGGGTTCGATTCGCGGTGCCCAGCTCAACGCGATCAAGATGATCGTGGATCAGGACTTCTCTCTGGTCCACGTCAAGGAGAGCCTCCACGCGGCGAAGAACGCGAAGTCGGACAAGCCGGTGGCGATGACCCCGGATGACCACGCCAGAGCCGAGGCGTGGGTCGAGAAATACGAGAAGCTCAAGGCGAAGGTGGACGGGTTGGAGCAGACCAACACGCTTCAGGCGCAGCTCATCGAACAGCTCGTCGCCGACGTGGAGCAGGCCAAGGCGAAAGCCTCGCGATCGGAACGCGCCAAGGTGCTGCCGAAGGTCCGTGCGAAGCTCCAGTCCGCCGGAGACGAGGCCCGCGCCCGCATTGAGGCTCGCAAGCAGGCTCGACTCAGTGCCGGTGGTCCCGAGACCCTGTTCCAGTCCGGCCCGTCGCCTGACCTCATCGAGGACTTGAAGGACTACGCGGTCATCGCGTCCGCGTGGTTCGCCGATGCCACTCTGAGCAAAGCCGAGTTCCTCAAGAAGTTGACCCTTGAGTTCGGAGCGGGAGTCGCCAAGCACGTTGACTACATCCGTGGCGAGGCCAAGCGGGTCTACTTGGAGACCGAGGACTCGATCACCGGAGCCGCTGCCCCGACGCCGCAGGAAGTGGTGGACGGCATCGACGCCGAGGCGGACGAGCCGACTCGACAGGACATCCGCGACCTTGCCCGTGCCCACATCATCGCCGACGACACGATGCGTGGCGACAAGGTGATGAAGGCGGTCATGGAGGACTTGGCCCCGCTGTTCCCGAAGCTCACTCCCGAGCGTCTCTCGGAAATCTTCACGAACTACGGCAAGACCTCGGAGCCCGACCCGGACCCCGTCGAGAAAGAGCTTCGTCGCGTGAGCACGATCGAGCGCATCGGCCTCAAGCTCGCCGACGTTCGCGCCGGACGCATCCCGAAGAAGACTGGGGCGCAGCGTGACGAGACGGACGCCGACATCCGCACCATGGAGAAACAGTTCCGCGATGAGTATCGAGGACTGGAGAAGAAGCTCCGCGACATGGGGATCGAGCTGCCCGACGACGCCAAGCGCATCAAGTCCGCGATCGGTGCGGTGAAGCGCCGGATGCAAAACGAGATCGAGGAGCTGCAACTTGCCATCGAGAACCGAATCGCTCGCACCACTGCCGTCCGGCAAACGATCGACTACAGCAAGGACGAGGACGTGGTGCGTCTCAGGTCGCAACTCGAAGCGAAACGGGCTGAGTATGATGCGATCTTCAACCCACGCCCGAGCCAGTTGCAGAAGCAAAAGGAGTCGGTCTCTGCTTCTCTCGATCGCTACATCGAGATGCTCGTCAAAGGAGACGTGAGCGTCGCCGAGAAGGCAAAGGTTGAACCCGACGAGGAACTCAAGGAGCTGATGAGTCTCCGCGACACGTTCGCCAAGCAAGTTCGACTCGTCCGCAACCCGAAGCCGACCGAAAGCGAGATCACCGAGCGTGAACGGGTCGCCGCGATCGCAGCGGCGGAGAAAACGCTTGCGGAGATCGAGCGTCGCATCGCCGAACGGGACATCGCGCCGCGTGAAAAGGCACCTCAGAAATTCACCAACGACCCGGTTCTCACCGCTCTCCGTGAGCGGATCGCTGCGGGCCGGGAGACCCTCGCCGAAATCAAGCGTCTGAGCAAGCCGCAGCGCGACCCTCAAGAGGTCAAGATCGAAGCAACGCTCCGTTATCTCGATGCCCAGATCGCCGCCGAGGAGAAGATGCTCGCCGACGGAGTCCTGAAGAAAGACCCGGCGGTGCGCTTGTCCACGCCCCAGATCGACGCGAAGCGCGACCAGCTTGCCAAGATGCGCGAGCACCGTCGCAGCCTCTACGCGGCACAGCACCCCGAAGTCCCGTTGGAGCAGGCCAAGCGCAGCGTCATCAGGTCCATCGAGAACCTCACGGAGATGATCGTCGAGAACGACGTGCGGGCCAAACGGAAGGAGGCCATCACGCCGGATGCCGAGCTGGCAGCCTTGCAAAAAACTCGGGAAGCTCTGGTTGACTGGGTCAAAGAACTGCGGAAGGAACTTCCGCTGACGCCCGAGCAACAAGCCGCCAAGCTGCGTCGAGACATCGAAGCGGCGGAGCGGACCTTGGAGAAGGTCAAGGCGAAGCTCGACTCCGGTGATCTGTCGGTCCCCGTGACCCCGCAGCGCCAAGTCGCGCCCCAGGTCAAGCGCATCCGCGATCAGGTGAAGGCGCTCAACGCCGAGCTGGATCTGCGCCGGAAAGAGGCCCAAGTCGGCCCCTACTCGGAGGAAGCACGGATCAAACGCCGCCTCGGCTCCATCGAGAAGCGTCTCAAGGAGACCAAGCGCCGGATTAAGGAGCAGGACTTCTCGCGCAACAAGGTGCCTGCCCCAGTGAACTCGCGGGAAGTGCTGGAAGCGCAATACGAGCTGGACCGCCATGAGAGCCAGCTCCACGACATGCGGGCTGAGATGATGCTCAAGAACGCTCCGCTCGGAGAACGGATCTGGCACGCCATGGGCAGCTTGTCCCTATCGACCAAGGTGCTCGTCCTCGGCGGCGACTGGGGTGCGCTCCTCCGTAACCTGAACTCCGCGACCATGTGGGCCGTGGCCACCGACACGATCAACGGAGCGAAAGTTGCGATGAACAAGCTGGCCGGGACAAAGATGACCCCGTCGCAGCGCGGTTCGATCCTCGCTCGCGCCATCCGTAAAGGTTACACGGCCGCGTTCTCTCCCACCCAGCACAACGACCAATACCGGAAAATTCTCGAACGCCCCAACGCCCGGTGGTACGACGCGATGGGGATCAAGCTGATCGCTCCGTTCGACAAGGCGAACAAAACCGGGGAGGACATTCCCCCCGCTCGTCTCATCGAGAAGATGCACTGGACCGTGTGGCCGATTTTTGCAGGAGTCACCGGGGCGGCTATCATGATGTTCCCCGTCATCTCGGGGCCGCTTGCGATGACGTGGGGCAAGATATTCGCGCTCGTCGGCGTCGGCACGGTCCAAAAGCAACTCATCATGGCGCTTAACCGGGCGCAGGAAGCGATGACCAACGAGATGCGTGTCACCATGGCCGACATCATGATCGACTCCTTACCTCACGGCCCCTCGGTGAACGACGCGAGGGCCATCGGGCACTCGGTCAACGTGACCACTGGTCGAGGCGGTGCGCCGAAAGGTGCTAGAGGTATCATGCTGAAGATCGAGAAGATGATGCCCGGCCTGAACGTGGTTCTACTGGCCGCACGTTTCTATCTCGCCCGTATGCTGGCTCTCGCGGCGCAACCGCTCTACAGTGGTCCAATGTCACGTCAGACCCGGTTGATGATCGCCGCCAACTACGCCAAGACGGTCTCCGCTCGCACCGCCGTCTACGGGCTGCTCCTGCTCGCCTTCGGTAAGGCGGATGACGACGACCCAGAGGATTCCGGCGTGGTGCTCAACCGCTACAGCAAGGACTTCCTGAAGGTCCGCATCACGAAGAACTTGGCGTTCGACGTGATGGGCGGCTTCAACCAGTTCATGACCCTGTTCGTTCGGCAGTCCACGGGTGTTGTGCAGGACAAGGAGACGGGTCGGTTGAACGTCATGACCCCCTCTGAGAAGAAGCGTGATCTCTCGGGTTTCGGGGCGTCCAAGCTCAACCTGCTGCTCAAGTGGAATTTGGACACCGTCGCGGGCGAATACTTCGGCGGCAAACCCCGGACGTTCCTCACCGGTCTCAACGAGATCAGCTCGATGATTATTCTCGACGATCTGGTCAAGGTAGCCGAGGAAGCACCGAATCCTGCGGTTGCGACCGGAGTTTCTCTCCTCATGCTCTCCGGCGGCGGTATCAACGTCGGCGACTACGAAGAGGAGAAAGAAAAGTGGGACAAGCTGAGAACCAAGCTCGAAAAGATCCGCCGCAAACGCGAAGCAGAACTCAACCAATGAACCCCGACCGACTCATCGTCCTCCGCGATCTGGAACGTCCGCCCGAAGCCTGGCGCTACACGGTGCCCGAGACGGGCGTCACGATCACTGCCGACTTCTACCACCTGCTCTACCCGCTCGTCGTCGCCCACTGCCGGGCGAACAGCGTTCCCATGGGTGACGACTTCGACCAGATCGTCGAGGACGGGGCCTGCCGCGAGACGCAGGGTGCCAAGTGTGGCAAGGCCAAACCGAAGCCGGTCGCGGGGATGCCTCCTCTCACACTAGACTTGGTTGAGAGATTCATCCGGTCAATCTGGGGAGCGATCCGTGAACGTCAGTTTGTGACCCAAACCGAAGCAGAGCGTCGTGCCGCCATTTGTGCGTCATGCCCGCTTGCCGCGCCGAACGACGTTGGTGGGTGCAAAAGCTGTTTCTCCCTTCTCGGGAAAGCAACGAAGCTCGCCGTCAAAAGCCAGCTCCCCATCCCCCAGGACAAGGAGCTGTGCATTGCGTGTGGGTGCATGACCCAGCTCAAGTGCCGGATTTCGAACGCCGCGTTGGACAAGGCGGAGGGGTCGCAACGACCTCGATACGCGGAAGGGCATTGCTGGAGGCTTGGTTTCTAACTGGGGTTCGAAGCGCGTCCGCTATACTGCATCCCTTCTTGACCCTAAGCATCACGGTCTGGTACCTGATCCCGAAAACCTTACACGCACTGGAGAGAGTCATACGGACACCGTCAACGTCGATCACGTAACGGTGTTTGCCTCCGTCAAGGGGGAGGCCGTGCCTGATTCGGTAGGTTAGTGCCCCATTCGAGACACCAAGCATTGATGCTAGATCCGTGACGCAATAGGGCTTACCTTTGTATCGCACCTTGTGGTTGGTACACTTGTTACGGGCTTGCTCGGCGAAAGACGCCCATACGCAGTTGTCGGGCGAGTAACCCTTGAGATTGTCCACCCGTTCGATCGTGGCTTTTGGAAAAGGTCTCTCCCCCATGTCTTCCAGAAAGTTCTCGAAGACCCGCCACCTCTCGCAGACGCCGATCCCTTTGTCCTTGTAGTTCTTTTGACTCAGGTTGCCGAGTCCACGGTTCAACATCCCCCACCAGATTCGGTAGGTGCGGGTTTTGGACATCCCATGGGTCTTCGCTTTGTCGGACTGGTAGCACCCACAACTAGACACCCTCCACGGTTTCAACTGCGACAAATAGATAATGCACTCGTTACCGCACTCACACCGGCATCTGACCCTCCTGAGCAGTCTTTTCGCCCCGCGGTAGGGTTCGGCATCCCCGAGGATTGTGAGTCTCCCATAGATTTCACCGGTGCGATCTATCCATTCCCCTCTCTTCAGTCCTTTCAAGTTTCTCATAGGTCAAACAAAAAGGCCCGCCCGAATGGACCCCCTGCACCCGGCAAGCCGGAAAGGTCCGCCCGGACGGGCAGAATCGTTTAGTGGTTAGGGCAGGTGCATTCTGCTCTGAGACCAACTGTAGGATAGCTCCTATTGAAATCAAGCCCATTATGAACTCGACCCTGGACAAGGCGGAAGGAGATCGCCGTCCGCCGTACTGGGAGAAGTGCTGGCGGAATGAGGGTTGAGTGAGGCGAGGACTTCGTCGGCTTGTTCAACAGCTTCACGGGCGTCTTTGCCCCGTGTCTCTTGGATGCAATCGCGGAGATTCCGCAGCGCGGTTGCCAGCCGGTCCCGCTGCTCACGCGCCTCGTTGCGCTCATGCAGCGCCCGCAGCGTGTCGGCTTCCGCCTGCTTCCGCCTGCTTCCGGTCGCTCTCGGCGTTGTCGCGCTCCGTCTCTGCCTTCTTCCGCAGCACCTCGGCGGACAAGGCGAGCTTTCGCCACGATTCAAGCTGATCCCCCGCCTCGGCGAGTTCGCGGGCGAGGCGGTTTAGCTCGTCGGCGATTTCAGGCAGCCCTCCAATGTCGCCGCCGTTGTTTGGTGCGGCTATCCACCCCCCGTCCTCGGCGTGGTATTTGTAGGCGGCATCCGTCCTCGGCGTCGGTCGCTGCCCAAACATCAGCCGGAACTTATCGCCCGGCGTCGGTGCGATGCGGTCCAGCTCGCGAGCCATCGCGGCGCGTTCCTCTGGGGTCGGCGAGTCGCCTTCTAGGTTGTTGGGGTCGCTCATGGTTGCTCCTTTCTGGCTGCTAGTTCCGATTCAAGGTCGAGGATGCGGATGGCCAAGTAAGCCATGCCGGATGCGTGTGGGACGTTTTCAGCGAACTTGACCAATTCGTCCCGCGACGCGGGAATCTCAATGGCACCATCATGAGAAACTCTGGCTAGGGTTTTTGAGGGTCCGACCAACTGAAGCCGGTCGGACATAACCAAGTCTGGCATGCCGAATGACCCAGTCAAAGTGGAAGTGGTAGGTTCTTGGCCGCTCATGGCTTCTCAGGGTATTCGAGTTCGATCATCAGGCGGATCTCGTGGATCGCCTTCTCCAAGTCTTCCCTGCCGTTCTTGTTGCGATGGCGGCAGATGCGTTTCACGACGCAGCCTTCGAGGAACGTGAGATTGTTGGCGGTGATGAACTCGACCGGCTGGATCTTGCAGTCCTTGTAGTGGGCACCACCGACCTGCTCGTCAAGGGCGGCTTTCGGAGCGGGGTCGATCAGCTCTTGGATGTCGGGGTCCATGGTTTGCGCGTCCACCGCGGGGCCTTTGGTGAAAACGAACTCGACCAGATCGCGAGGATGCGGGGCCACTCCTACACGTCCAGTGTAGTCCCACGAAAGAAGGCCAGAGTGAATGCGCCCCCGGCGGATCAGCTCGATGCAATGGTGGTTGCCGACGCGATCCTCCCAGACTTGGCCGACTTTGAATTTGGTGGTGCTCATGATTCAGGTGTCTTCGTTTTCAGGTTGAGGTGCAAAGTCTCCGTCCGCGTCGCAGTGAGGCGGGGGCCAGCCGTGGTGCTTGATGTTGCGGCTGCGGAGCCAGCGGTTCCAGCAGTAGCGGAACGCGTCGAACGGAAGGGAAAGCAAGACCCATGTCCCGACGAAGGCCAGAAGCCGGACAGGGCGATTTCGAGGAGGTCTTTCATCAGGGTTGGAGGTGGGTAGGGGCCAGCGCGTAGTGAGTGAACGGACGGACGCTGACATCGAACGTAATGGTTTCGTGGTTCGTGTAGATCTGCGAGATCACGGAACCGTTGGAAACGCGGAACAGGATCACGGTCCTACCCTTGGTAGTCTTCGGCAGGTAGCCGGTCTTCCTGTTGACCGGACGAATGGTGAGCTTTTGCATCGTCATGGCTTCTCCTTGGTTGCGCCGTAGTGGCTGCTCAGCATGTCGGCTTGGTGGAGGATCAGCGCCTCGATGGTGTGCGGAGCCTCGGGCGAGCCCCACTCCTTGACGGGTCCGTGGTGGGCGTGGATGCAGTGGATGACGGCGTCTCGGGTGGCCCGATCGACGCTGTGCGTCACCGCGGCGTGGTGGAACTGGATCGCCGAGGAGAGGATGTGCGACATCGCGTTGGGGTCGCGGACCCACACGTTCCAACCGGTCGAGTCGTTGTTGCGGGTCAAATGTCGAGGACGTTCTGACGCCCACGTGTTGGTCCAATCCTCGATCACGTATTCGAGAATCTTCCCGTAGTCGTGCCACAGCGCGGCGGCGATGAGCACGTCACGGTTGACCTGCGGGAACCTGTCGGCGATGTGGAGCGCGATCTCAGCGACTTCGAGGGTGTGGGCGAGCAGCCCGCCTTCGTAGGCGTGGTGCATGGAGATCGCGGCGGGCCACGACCGGAACACGCTGGCATCAATGACCCTCTGGCATGTTTCAAACAAGCACAGGTCGCTGATCTGGTCGGAGAAACGGATGAATCTGGATGCTGGGGATGTGCTCATGGTTCGATTATTTGATGGAGAACTTGGCAGCCCGGTCCTTGGCCCCGCCGACGACGAGCTTCTTGTCGGGCGCGATGAGGTCGAACTCGCACAGCCGGGCCGTGGCGCGGAGCACTGCGGTCTCGTCGAGGCCCGTGGCCTCTTCGAGTTGTTGACGGGTCATGGGGGTCTTGTTGGCGACGAGGGCGACGAGCACCGCGTAGTCGCGGAGCGTGAGACCTCGGGCTACGGCACGGCTGAGTGCTTCGGGGATGCGTTTCATTGGCGTGACGGGAAGCTACAAAACTACAGATTCCCGTCAAGCGGTTTTTAGAGCCCGGAGAGCTTTGATCGCTTCCATGAGGCCAGCGTTGCCCTCTTCCTTCATCCGCAGCACCTCGACGACGGCTTCATCCAGCGTCCCGCGAGCCACGATCCGATAGATGACCGTCTCCTTCTTCTGACCGGTGCGGACGAGACGGGAGTTGGTCTGGAAGTCGGTCTCCCATGAGTAGGTCGGCGTCATCCACACGGCGATGCGGCCGGAAGCCTGAAGACCATCGACCCCGTGCGACAGGGACCGGGCGTCCGTGACCCACATCGGAATCTTGCCCGCCTGCCACAGCGGCATGTCCTTCTCGTCGAACTGTCGGGCCTCGGGGAATGATTCGAGGACTCGCTTTCTCTCGTGGGTGTAGGACGTGAGAACGAGCAGCGGCTCCTTCGGGTGCGTCTTTCTGATCTTCCTGAGCGCGTCGATCTTGGCGTTGTGGACGAGATGCACCTCCTTCTCGGCGTCGAACACGCTGCCCGCGGTGATCTGCAAGAGCTTTGTGGACAGGGCAGCGGCGGACAGCGCGGTGATCTCCCCCCGCTCCAGTTGGACGAGCAGCTCCTTCTCCAGAGTCTTGTACGCCTTGGACGCCTCGGCGGGCAGATCGACCTCGACGATCTCGTAGGTCACGGGCGGCACGTCGAGGTAGTCCTCGCCGAGCTTGACCAAGGCGATGTCGGAGATCAGCTCGTCGATTTTCTCCTTGGCACCGGGCTTCAGAGTGAATTTGAACCCGAGGTAATCGCTGTCGAAGTAGGTGCTGCGATACTTCGTGTAGGACGTGCCAAGACGCTTGCCGCCGTCGATGAGTCGAACCTGGGCGAACAGGTCGAGGTAGCTGTTGGGTGCCGGGGTGCCGGTCAAGCCCCAGCGTCGCCGGAACGGACTGAAGAACTTCTTGCCGCCCGGCGTCTCGCGGTCGTGGAGGTAGGGTCGCAGCGCGTTGAACCGCACACTCGATGCATTCTTCGCGAGGGACAACTCATCGACGACGAGGATGTCCACGGGGAGCGTCTTGCGACCCTTGATGAACCGGTCCACGAAGCCCGGAGTCGTCTGCTCGGCGATGCCTCGGTTGCAGTTGTCGCAGCCCTCGTCGTTGCCCTTGCAGACCCGGCACTTCACGTTCCGCGTGATCGTGGGGAGCTTCTCGGAGTTGATGAGGTAGATGTCCGCGCTGCCGTCTTCCCACGCTTGCCAACCCTCGGGTTTGCGCATGTTGGCAACCCGCATCCAGTTCGTGTGAGACCACTTCGCCACCTGATGGGGCCATGTGATTGCGAGCACGCGGATCGGGGCCACGATCAACGCGCCGCGGGCAGCACCGTCGAGGATCAGCTCCGAGATGGCGGACAACGTCGTCACCGTCTTGCCGAGGCCGGGGCTCGCGAGATCCAACGCGTCGCGACACGTCGTCTTGTGGCGGATCATCTCCTCCTGGTAGTCGAACGGCGTGAAGACCTCACTCATGGAGCAGATGTGTTCGGAGCCAGTCGATCGCGTCGGAGGCATTGTCGAACCATGCCGCTTGGAACCCGTCGGCGAGGCGTTCACGGAGGAACCTGAGCTGAAGCTCCGTGGGCTTGCCCCCCGGTCGCTTGATCTCCATGAACACGGCCTTGCCGTTGCGCATGAAAAGGCGATCAGCTTTGCCCTTGTCCCCCGGACCCGCGAGCTTGAGCGGCGTGATGCCGTTCTTGCGGGCGAAGTCGCAGATGGCTTTCTCGACGGCGGATTCTCTCATACCTCAAAATCGTAGTTGCGAAACTCAGGGGTGCCACGCCAGTTCCACTCACGGTAGGTCTCATCCGCCCCCTTCTGGGCAGTCCAACCACATGAGAGAGTAGCACGGCTCCTCGACGTGGACGCGAACCCACAGTCCTCCGTGGAGCTTGCGATACCACTCAAACTGACTCAGGAAACAGGCGAACCAGCGCCAACGGATGATGCGTTTCATACTTCAAAATCGTTAAGGCTCCACAAGTTCTCGACCGGCTTCCCCTTCTTCCGGGCGTAGGCGATGCAGTTGGCGGTGCCGCCGGGCGACCCGTCCCACAGGGCGAGCATCGCGTCGCAATCTTCCACCATGCGCTTGTTGCGGAGCTGCATGACCCCCGGCTCGTAGCCGCCGAGGTGGCAGGTGACGACCTTCTCGCACTTCCCGAGGATCGACGAGTAGCGTTCGACCGCAGCCTTGGGCCACTGGTCGGCTTGACCAATGAAAGGCACATAGCATCTGACCGGGATGCCGAGTTCAATCGCGGCGACCGCGACGGCTTGATCCCAACCGAGCGCCATGCCGGAGATCACGACACGGGGCGCGAGCCGTTCGAGAACGGGCTTCACGAGTTTGATGAGCGGCTCCTGGTCGTAGGAGCCGAGGGGCTTGCGGTGGCCGGTGGCGGCGATGATTTGGTTCATTAGGTCCAGAGATTGAGGGTTTTGAGGAGGGCTTCGGCGCGTTGAGACGCGGATGCTATCGCCACCTTTGCGATTTCGCAGTGCTCAGGGCTCCAGAGCGACACGGTTTCATTGTCTTTGCCTCTCAACCGTCCACCATAATCAGAGAGCTGGTCTTCAGTAAGAGACATTTCGATTTCGTGAATCGCGTTGAGATCATTGGGGTAGTCAGCGATTTTGCGTTCGTAGCCGTCGAGATGCCCCCGCCAACACGTCGAGTTTATGTTAGTGAACCCCCTGAGTTTCGCGAGGGCGATTCGTTGTTCTTCTGGTTTCATGGTATCTGTATTCAAAAAGGCCAGTAGGAAGAGAAAATACGCCCCACGCACGTTCGACACAGTGACGCCGTGTGGCTCTCGTGATCGGGTTCCTCCCCGACGGTCAACACCGCATCCACGTCTTCATCGCACTCGTCGCAGGTGAGTCGCGTCCACGAGTCATTGCCGATGATCACGTTCACCTCTTCGTCCGTAGCCGTCTCCGGGTCCAGTGCGTCGAGCTGCTCGGCGATCTGTCTAGTGTTGAGCGGGGGTGATACCATACCCGTTCGCCAAGAGAACCGGGGCCGGTCGTCGGTGAACGGTTCGTAAGTTTCCCGCCACCTCTCGGCGACGGTGCGGATTCGGTCTCGTTGAGTGGTGAGGGTCATGGCGTGCTGGTTTTCTTGAATTTGCGGACGTAGCGATCGACCTTGAGGTTGATCTGGCGCTGCATCTGAAGGTAGCGGTTGCCCGGCAAGCACCCCGCGTCGAGGAGCGTGCGGTAGGCTTCGACGCAGCGGGCGATCTCCGTCTGGTGCTCCGGCGACATTTTCAACGACACCTGCAAGGCAATGGAACGCCCGAAGTCCAGCCGGAAGGAGTCGTCGATGCGAGGTTTGGTTCGGCGAGGCACCCGCTCGTTGTAGGAGCCGTCTTTCTCGAAGTATGGGATTGGTTTGCTCATGGCGTGTTGGTTTTCTTCTTCACAATGTTGACGAGCTTCTCGGCTTCACCAACGTAGAAGTCGTAGTTGATGTCCTCCAATGGGGCGATCACGTCGTGGACGGTGACGTTCCACCCCTTGTTCACGGCGATCTCACGCTCCTTGTCGGGTTTCTTTGGGAGCGGTGGCATGATCTTGATGAGATGACCTCCCCGATTGGAAACGTAGTAACGGGTGATGTTCCGCAGAGTCTTCTCACCGTCGCCGGAGCGGATGACCAGTCGTGACGATCGAGGCACTTTGGCGCGGAGGTAGAAGTCGTAGGGGTCGTCGTGGTTGCGGATGAACTCACCGATGTCCTCACCGCGAACGAGGTTCGCCTCGGCGGCTTTCTGCACCACGAGACATGAGAAGTTCTGGTGCCAATCCAGATCGTATTCATAGGCACCCTTGCGCTTGAGCTTCCCGTCCTCGTATTCGGCGATGTAGTTGTTCACGTCGCGGATGAACATCCGCTTGTAGCGGGCCGACTCCAGTTCGAGTTTGGTGATCTTCTCCCACTCCTTGCAGACGGTTTCCATCTCGCCGACCTTGGTCCTATCCACTCGGATCGTCACACCATCGGTGTTCGCCTGGATCATCTCAAGACCCTCGATCCTCATCAGCTTCTCGGCCAACATGCAGAGGAGAAGCTGTCCGTTGATGGTGATGGCCATCGTGTATTGCGGGTCGTAGAACGGGGAGAACTTGTTGTTGGAGTCTCCGTAGACACCGTTGAGCGCGAGCTTCAACGCGGCGTTCTCCGGGCTACCCTTCTTGTGGGTCATCCGCTGCTCCTTGAGACGCTTGTAAATGAAGCAGAACTCAGGCCCCAAGTGTTCGGGGTAGATGCTGTTTACGATGGCGAGGCTTGGGTAGTAGCTGACCACGTCGAGATCGACGATCACCTTTTGGTCACAGCTCTCGACGGTCGCGGAGTCGATGCAACCATGCAAGCCCCCGGTTCCAAAGACGAAGTTGAAACCATCCACGATGCAGTTCAGGTTCTTGACCTTCCCTGTGACCTTGGTCATGTCGCAATGGAGGACAAGCTCACCGAGTTGGTCCTCGTCGAGACGGGTGAACACGTCCTTGGTGGCATCCTTGAGAACCTGTTTCTCCATCCACGCCTTGACCAGTTGGAACTCCTTCCGCTCGAACCGGGCGTAGGGAAGAATCACGTCACTCAGGGCAATCTTCCTGCGCTTGGTCTGCCGAGGTTTGCGTTCACCGTCGGGTGTGAAGTAGTGACACGTCCCCTTCCCCATGTGCTGCTCCAGCTCCGTCTGGAAAATCGTTTTGCCGATCTTCGTGTCGTTGGCGTTGATGAAGTTGAAACCGTATTTCTCCGACAGCTTCTCGCGGAACCGGATCGCGTCGAGAGTCTTCAGGTAGAACCGGTAGGTCTCCTGAACGTCATGCTGGTTGTAGGAGATCAGCGCGTCGAAGTCCTTCGGATCGACCGGTTTGTTCGGGTCGAACGGGAGATCTTCGATACTCTCGGAACGCATGTTGAACTGCAACACCTTCAACGATGTCGCACGCGCCGTGTTGTCGAAGTGGTGGATCTTGAAGAGGTCGAGCTGCGGACAAAGCTGGTTGTTCTCCCAGATCAGGTGCTTGAAGCGGTCGAAGTGATCGGCACCAATGATCTCGTCGGTCTTCCTCTTCGCCACCGAGCACAACTGCTGCCACGTCGCGGAGCGATTGGTCCTGTAGAAGTTGAGAACGGCGTGGAGAACCGGGTAGTCGTAACCCATGTTGTTGAAGCCGACCATCCTGCGACGACCCTGCTTGATTTTCCTCACGATCTCGTCGAGACGGGATGCGTCGTTCCGACGCTCGCTGATCTCGAACACGAGGTATTGGTCCTTGCGTGGCGAGTAGATGACGACGGTGAAAATGTTCGAGTAGCACTCGATGTCGTAGATCACGTCGGATGTCTCCACCTGCTTCACAGGTTCAGTTGCCTCCCTCTGAAGAAGGCCCCATACGAGTCGGTGAAGAGGAGTGTCAGGAAATTGCATAGTCAGTCGTTCTCGTCAAGTTCAGGCAGCGCGGCCAGCAACTTCTCGTCCCGTGCCTTCAGGTAGGCATCGCAGCGGTGCTCGCCTTTATTATCGGTGGCAACCCACTTCTGGCCGCGAGCAAACCAATGGATTCTCTTACCACACCATTTGCAACTCGGCGTGTTCTGCGGAAAGAATGAACCGTCGTAGTCCCCATCTGAAAGATGGCGATCCGCTACGTGCTCGAACTCGATGTGGTCGATGAAGTCCATAGTTCTCGCCCAAAAAGCCCCGCCCCGGCGAACCAGGGCGAGGCGGGTCGAACGGGTTGCCCCGTCTTCAGATGTCGTCGTCGCCCAGCTCCTCTTCGGGAAGCTCGGGCAGTTCGGACAGGTCGGTCGCGGCACCGATAGGCTCGCCGTCGGCCACGAACTGGACGACCTTGAGGCCACCGGAAACCTTCTTCCAGTTGTTCGGGGCGTAGAGGTCGAACAGGACGTTGCACACGCAACCCGAGTAGGGCTCGCCGGGGCCACCGACCTGAATCGGCTTCTTGCTGCGGTCGAGCACCTGAGGGGCACCGCCGTCACGCGAACGCTCGTTCGGGTAGCTGTAGAGCGACAGCACCCAGTGGCCGTGCATCGCCTCGTTGCTCTTGCCGTCACCGTCGCGGAAGCACGAGTCGGCCTCCGGCAGCTTGTTGAGCTTGTGCTTCTCCTTGGCGAGCTTGTTGATCTCGGCTTGGAGCTGATCGACGACGGCCTCGGCGGTCTTCGGCACCAACACGGTCACGCCGAAGCGCGGGACGTTCCGATCGTCACCCTTGAACGACTCGGCCTTGCGGAGAGCCGGGTAGGCGATGCGGACGTTGGTGAGGACGATTTGACCGTTGGCGGTTTTCTTGATTCCTGGAGTCATGGTTCTGTTTGGTTCTGAGGTGGCCCGTTTGTTTGCTGCTCGCCGGGCCTGCGAGTCGGGGCGATGGAATTGGGAAAAGTGC
>Ga0255150_1000099_pt1 | contig 36311 bp, 58 predicted proteins | sample Atl_Yuk_RepA_8h_FD_183634 | JGI IMG/M metagenome (GOLD analysis project Ga0255150, IMG submission 183634) | Freshwater microbial communities from Altamaha River, Georgia, United States - Atl_Yuk_RepA_8h | ecosystem: Environmental > Aquatic > Freshwater > River | place: USA: Georgia | collected...
CGCCAGTACCTTGCCCGCCACCACCGCCACCGCCACCCGCAACCACAAGGTAGTCCACAGAAGATACGCCAGTAGGTGCTACCCACTTGCCAGAGCCTTTGAATGTGAAGACGGATTGTGTGGGTGCGTTGTATTTAAGGATGACGATACCGGAGCCGCCTGTGCCACCGGTTCCGTTTGTTGCGCCACCACCACCACCACCTGTATTTGTAGTGCCGCCAGTAGCATTTCCACCACCAGAGCCTGCGCCACCACCCCCAGCGCCACCGGAGCCAGCGGTCCCGCCGTTGTATGTGGAACCGCCACCACCTCCGGAATAAGTCACGGACGGCCCAGATATGGAAGATGCTGTTCCAGCGCCTCCGTTACCTCCACCATCTGTCCGACCATTTGCTCCAACAGCGGAAGCGCCACCACCACCACCACCGCCAAAATTTGGTCCTCCAGATAACGCATTACCACCGTTGTTTCCTTGACCTGATGTTCCGGGACCACCAGTGCTGGGGGCTTGGCCTGCACTACCACCACCACCAGAGCCAAAAGGCCCGCTAGTTGGCGCAGCCGCAAATCTACTTGCACCTCCCCCGCCACCATTTGATGTTATGGTAGAGAAAACAGAATTTCCTCCTGTCCCACCAGCAACAGAGTCTGTTCCGGCAGTGCCGCCACCCCCGACAGTTATTGTGTAATCTGTCCCTGCGGTTACTGACAAGCCAGTACCAGTTTTGAATCCACCAGCACCGCCGCCACCACCACCAGAATTAACACCGGATGGCCCACCACCACCGCCTGCGCCACCACCAACAACCAAATACTCCACCTCGGTCACACCTGTAGGACAAGTCCATGTGCTAGTGGCCGTGAAGGTTTGGACGACGGTGTATTGGGTCTGGGGCCAATTGCCGCCACGAACCGCTTTTTGCAATTCGGTCAGCGACCAAATGCCCTTCGCCGAGGATGAGGTTGGATTATTGGCGACCCCAATAACGCCACCATTCCAGCGGGTCATTAGGAAATCTCCTCATAGCTGCATACCACCTTGAGGTCGCTCGCGGCACTAGCAATTGCGCCTAGAGACTTATCTTCTTCCAAATAAATACTTGAGGATTTGTCAATGACCACTAGTGAGGCATCTGCGGGTACAACCACCGTTTTGCAGATTTCCGTGGCCGTGCCACCGAGAGACGCTGCGGAATAGTAGTTAATGGTGATGTCGGCGTTATTTGTGCCATCCACATTGGACACAATCAGCGAGTTCACTTTGAACACTTTACCGCTTGACGCGGCGTTGCTGATGATGGATGTTGCTGCCGTCGTGGTGAGGTCGGCCACTGCCGTTTTGCCGGTAATGGTTGAGACATTGACGATATTAGGGGCTGCCATGAATTTCTCCTTTAAGAATTAGCCACCGAAAACAATGGCCATAGCAATGGCCTTACCCGTTGTAATACCACCACCCCCACCGCTACCAAGGGCCGTCCACGTTGACCCGGTGTAGACTTCTAACACATCGGTGTCGTCGTTAAACCGCACCATACCGGCTACGGGGGTTCCTGGACGCTGCGCCTGAGTACCGACCGGCATTTTAACCGCGCCAGTGCTGGTAAACAATACATCGCCCGAGAAGGTGTTGGTCGTTCCTGTGGCGTTGATATTCCCCGAAATCACCTGCGAGCCGGAGAATGTGTTCGTGCCACTGGAGTTAATGTTGCCGGAAATAATTGCCGCACCGGAAATCGTGTTCGTGGTTCCCGAGAGCGTGGCATTTCCAGAGATGGTCGTTGCCCCGGACAGGGTGTTCGTGCCCGACAGGACATTTGCCCCCGAGAACGTATTGGTCGTGCCAGAGGAATTGATATTCCCGGAGATGACCTGGCTACCCGAGAAGGTGTTGGTTCCGCTGGAATTGACGTTGCCCGAGATGATGACCGAACTTGAGAACGTATTGGTTCCAGAATGAACCACCCCGCCGGAGAAGGTATTCGCCGTTCCCGAGGAATTGATGTTACCGGAAATAATTGCCGCACCCGAGATGGTGTTGGTCGAGGACAGAATCGTGCCCCCAGAAGCCGTCAGAATCCCCGTCACGGTCATGGTGTTGGCGGTAGCCCCACCGGATGACACCAGCCCACCGGCCACCGTCAGCGGGTCGCTAGAGGCTCCCGTCTGGAAGTTCTTAAGGTGAACCATCAACTCCCGAATGGCATTGTTTATCCCCGAAGGCGCACAACCCTCGTCGATGTTAATGCTCTGAATATCGGTATTCTGAGAGTTCGTCGTTGAGTATTCGGAAATCTTGGTCTTGGGCATTTAATTACTCCATTCCATACTGTGTGGATAATAAACCGCGTAGTGCTGTGGGCGGCAGTAGTTCTAATGCTTGTCCTTGGGGGGTGCGGCCAAGGCTAATTTGTTCCATGAGTCGTTGGACATTTTGCTGACGCATCCCTTCTGCGCCTCTGCGAGCCATTTCGGACACCGCGGCGGCGCCCATTGCAAGCGGGCCACCCAATTCTGGGGAAATAGACGCTGCACCGAGATAAGGAACAGAACTGACCGGGCCACGGATAGAAAACTTGCCCACAAAACGCATCATCTGTTCACCAGTGCCACCGCCTTTGGCGATGTTTTCTATTTGAGCGCGTTCTTCTGGCGTAAATGCGGCCATGCGCTTGTTGTTCTTAGCAAGGGCGGCAAATTGCACGCGCAATGCGTTGTCCATACCGGACTGGCTGTATTGGCCAGAGCTGATTTCGGCTTTGTTGACCAAATCTTCAATAATTCCCAAGCGTTTGCTCTGACCGTAGACTTTGCGGGCTTCTTTGAGTGCCGAAACCGCCATTTTTTCGTCGCCAGAGAGGATATTGGTCTTGCCAATACCTTCCACGAGGTCGTCATACTTATCCACAAGGATTCCAGCGATGCGTTGCTGGTCAGGATTGGTAAAGTCACCCTCGGGTGAGCGCACAATTCGGCGCAATGTTTCCAGTTCTTTCAGGGTTTTGGGGCTTGACCCCTCGACTTCAAGACGATTGATGACCGAAGCGACTTTAGGGTGCAATCCAACATCGAATCCAGCATCAACGGCTTCTTGTTTCAGCGTGTTGGCAATGTTTTGAACGTAAGTGTCCTTGACCACCAGCCCTGCACGGTCTGCCAATCGATACGCAGAAGCGGCTTGCGAGGCCAATTCTGGGCGTCCTGCGCCTTTTTCTACGCGACCAGGGCGCACACCCGTTGCCGCACCAACTCCTACTCCCGCGGCCAATCCTGCCAAGGGACTTCCCGTGGCTTCGGTAACGTATTGCGCCGTTCCAGCGACCGGAGCCGCAGCACCAATCTGTGCGACAGGGGCTTGTCCCGCCTGTTGCGCTACACCACGCACTACGGGAGACACCGCACCCGTCGCCAAACGTGCCAGAGCAGGGATTTGTGCGCCCGCACCTGTGATGGCGCTTGCTCCAGCCTCTAGCATCCGCTCTCCACGGCTCTCTGGTTTTGCCAATCCAAGGTTATCCAATAACTCTGAAATCGCCCCAGAAGGCAATTTAACGTCGCTGCGGGTGGTCAGGTTGTAAAGATTGACCAAGAAATCCGATACGGGGATTGCAACACCACCGGCCAACGCGCCAACCGCAGAACCAACGGGGCCAGCAGGAGCCCCCATGAGGGCGCCAGCGGTTGCCATTGCCGCAGGAGGTAGAGCACCGCGTGTGGCAATTTCTGCCACTCTTTGTGCGCCAGCCGCTTTGGGAGCATTGGCTTCGTCATACAGTTTTTTAGCGGCAGCGTTGACTTCGGCTTCCGACATGGTGTCGGGAAACTCAACCTGTCCGACTTTCGGAATGTCAATGACCATTATTCAACCTTTCCCGTCTTGGGATTGTATTTCTTGACACCAGTAGCCGTGGGCGTCGGAGCGACATTCATTGGCCCCAACTCGTAAAACGGCACGAGGTCACGTACCTCTTGGCTTCCGCTCTTACGCAGCACGTCCAATTGACGATTGTGCGATGCGATACGGTAATTGGCTGTCTTTTCCATTGCCGTAAGCAACGACTGAACCTCTGGTGCGGTAAATTGGTCAAGGCGACCACCGGCGGCGCGTTGAATCAACGTCCGTTCATTTTCGGTGATTGCACCCTGTCCACGCATTGCGGCAGCGGCAGACAACTCAAACTTTGCCAAACCCTGCATGGCAACAGCAGTGCGGTCTAGCAACTCTTTGGTGTCTTTGCCAGTGATTCCCAATGATGAGGCAATCTGGGCCACGGCACGCGGAGCGGCACTTAATGGGCCGGCGAACACGCCTTCTGCAAGGATGGGGCGAAGTTCGTTGATGTTTTGTATGGTGCTCTGGGCTTCTTGGGCTTGAGTCAATGAAGAATCAAGGCGCTCCGCACCTTTAGCGCCCAAGACTTCTGCCATCTTCTTGTCGCCAGGAAGGGTAATAGTCGTGGAAGGTGCGCCCGCTTTTTTCTGCTCGGTCACAAATTCTTGATATGTGCCTTTGAATCCTTGGCCTTTGGCGTATTCGTACTCACGCACCGACGTGGGCAAATCTGCCGCTTTGGGTTGCGTCATTTGCAAATACACCTCGGGGGCGTAATCTGCCAACGCGGTCAATAACCGCTCACGGTCAACCGATACACCCGACTTGGGGGACTCTGCAATCACTTCTTGCATGGACATTCCCTCGAGTCTTTCGGGCTCAATGTTTGTCTGCCGACCTAAAACATCTTGCACCGTTGGCTGGCGAGTAATTGCGCCTTGCGCTGCTGTGCGGAACGCTTGTTGGCGTTGCTGCTGCTCCATGACTTGCCGTAATTGCATTGAGCGCAAAGCATCCGTCAACGTCTTATCAAACGATTGTTGGTAAGCACCAACGGCAGGAATTGCCGCTGACGCCAAAACCTGTCCCAGTCCAGGACGTCCTTGCCCCGGTTGACCCTGAGAACGCGCCAAGGCGTTTAGGCTAAAGTTCAGGAGTGCGGCGTTCTGGGCGCGTTGTTCGGCTTGCGCCTGGGCTTCTGCGCCAAGCAGTCCGGCAAGGGTGGATTCGCCACCTAAGATTTCGTTGAGTGTCGCCATGTGTGTTCCTATGCGAGTAAACCGCCCGACACAATCGGGGCTACGTTGGGAGTGCGTGCTTTACCGGCGTTTATCAGACGCAGGAGTTCTTCGTAACTGGTCGTGCCACTTAATCCGGCCTGTTGTTGCGGCATTTCTGGCATCTGTTGTGGAACTGGCTGACCAAATAGATTGGAGCCCATCTTGGCCACATTCAATGCGTCTTTGAGACTAAACATTGTGCTCTGCGCCACGCCGCTTGGGAAGATGTTCATGCCCGTTGCAGACTGCGCGAGGTTTTGAGCAATCACGCCCGGTGTCAATCCCTGTGCGGCCAATTGCGCGGCATCTGCGGCCAAGAATGACTCAACGCCAGCGCCTTGCAAGACTTGAGCGATTTGGGACTGGGACAATCCTTGGGACGCCAACTGTGCAGCATCTTGGCCAACGAACATGGCATCAGTTCCTAGTGTTCCCGTGGCCGTACCGCCTTGGGACAGAAGCGAACCACCATAACCCAATGCCGCACCCGCTAACGCGCCGGTGAGCGGATTTTGTCCAGCAAGTGCTGAACCGCCCGCACCCAAGAGTCCACCGCCAAGCGCTGTGGCTCCTGCACCCGCGAGGGCGCCACCGCTGAGTGCGCTGCCAATACTGGTGGCTATTCCAAATGGGTTAAAGGCGGCCACCGCCGTTCCCCACCCACCAGGGATGTTATTGCTGACGAAATCGTCAAGTTTTGAACCGGCTTTGGAGATGGACGAGCCAAGATTGCTGATTTCTTTGCTGACGGCTTTAGAAGCACTGCTGACGGCGTTGGATACTTCTTTGTATATTTTCTTGAATATGGTTGCCATGATTACACCATCCACTCATAGTCTGGGCGGTCGGACTTTTGCGGCTTGAACCCTAAACCAGTCAAAGCATCAATGAGTTCCATGTCCGTGGAATCGCTGTAAATCGCACGAATGTCGGAACCCTTAATCGTGTCGATGAAATACTTGAGCGACTCGGGTAGGACTTCCGGTGAGTCAGCGGTGAACAGATTCATTTCCACGTCATTCCCGCCAATGCGAATGATGAGCATTACGCTATCGTTCTTGCGAAGCAATATCCCTTCTTGGCTGTTGACCAGTCCCGACACCGTTTGAATCATTTGGTTGGCGTCGTCGCCGGTTTTCTCAGCTTCGGCGGCAATAATGTCCTCAACCCGCATCATAGGAAGTATCCCAAGAGCCCACCAACACCTGCGCCAAGCATCTGATTGGACACACCGCTGAACAACGGGGTTGAGCCCAAGAAACTACCGCCTAAATAACCCAGTCCTGCCCCGCCAATGGCTTGCCCAAGGCGATTGCTTGAGGCCGCTGTCTGTTGCTGGGGATAGATGCTCGAGGCCATCGGCGTGCCGTAAATGCTCGACAAGTACGACTGGAGTTGCGAGTACGGAAGCTGCTGTTGGTATTGGAATCGCTGAATCTGCTCTTGCAACGGCTGGGCGGCAATGGCTTCTTGCGCTGCACCAACCTGTGCCAATGTCTGCGAGGGTAGGAGGCTGGCTTGGAAGAATCCGGGAGCCGCCTGTGCGAGTTGGGCTTGAGCCAACTGCGCTTGCAACTGGTTCTGGCGCTCAGTAGCGTAATTCTGTGCCACGATTCCCGTGGTCACGTCGCCCAATGCCCTGCCATACGCCTCAGAAGCCCCGCCAAGGGCACGTTCCATTGCGCCTGACCCGTAGCGTCCAGCGCGGCTATAAAGGCTGGCCACGCCCGGCAATACCTGCTCCCCGAACTGCTGGGTGAGCGGGCGGGTTGCGGCGGCAATCATCTGTTGCTGATAGGGAGAACCCGTCAGGAATCCACCGGCAGCAGTTTGGCCGACTTGCCCCAAGGATTGCAGATAGGACTGTTGGGCTTGGCCGAGTAATTGTTGCCCTGCACCAGCCGCCGCCTCTTGTTGGGCAAGCGCCTGTTGGGTTTGGGCAGACGGGCTAACGTACATTTGCCCCTGATACATGGACGGCTGCGCCCCGAAGAACAGTTGTTCTGCCCGTTGCAAACCTTTGGTCAGGTAAGGAATCAGGGCGGGGTCAATTTTTGAGCCAGTCGCCACGCCGGTCTGCGGGAGAACAGCGGGCAAAGCACCCATGCCGGGTGCGGTATCTGGAACTACATTGCCGAAAGCGTCAACTGCCATAGTGTCACCTATTTTAGAGGTTATCCAATCAAAATGTAAGCATAAGTTTTATCTGCCGTTGCGTTGGCATAATGACTTATGGTGGCTTGTCCTTGCTGTTGGGCAGAGACATAAATGTTTGAGTACGCAATTGGAGCGATATATTGCACAACGACAATCACGGACGGCGTGGACGGAATTGCAGGGGTTACTCCAGCCGAAGCCGAAACCGCAGGATACTGCTCAAGTGACACCCCCAAATCACTTGGATGCCATGCAATCTGCACATAATCTCCGGCTGCCATATCCACGAAATAGGGCGTTACGCAGATAAGATGGCTTGGGTCACCAGACGACTTCCGTGGTGGCATACCAAATCTGCTATTCGACCCAGTTATATCCGTTCCGTTTTTTCTAAGCCAGATATTGATATCTTGCGAACTATTAGTCGTATTTTTAACTTGGACAGAAAACGTAAAGCAATATGTCCCAGCATTACGAACATTAAATCTGTTTGTGTTGCTGATATAAACACCATTAGACAAGTCCGTGGTGTCGCACGACATGATATTTGCTGCGCCCAGCGTTGTTGCTGACTGGTCGGTACTATCCTGAAATGCTCCGTAAGGTGCGGAATCTGCTTCTGCTGCGTTAGAGAACGGAATCAGGACAATTTTTGTATCTACGGAAATGCGCTCGTCGTACAGGGTCGTGCTGGTTGCGTTGCCCGTGGCCAGCGTAATCGTCCCCGTGTTATTGGACTTGCCGTTCATCAAATTGTTGACCACCTCGGAGATTTCCCGTGGTGTCCCGCCTTGGTACGGGAGAACCCGAAACATCATCGCGTGCCCGCCTCTTGGATGTCCATATCCAGGCCAATGGCCGTTGTCCAATTACCCGACGGTTGCAGACGAATCCGGTGATAGCGCCCGTAAGAGCGCAGACCAACCCGGTTCTCGCTGCTCGCCGCCACTGCCGAAGAGAACGAAATCGCGTCACTCAGGGTTTTGCGCGAGGCAATCGCCGCGCTCGCCGAGCCTTCGTCCACAATGGGCTTGACCATCGTGACCATCGACTGCTTGCCCTGAATCTCAATGTCGGCCGTGTCTATCGTTGCCGTTTTGGGCGTTCCGGTGAACGTAATCAGCTTGGAACCCTTGACCCCTAAAAGCAGGAGTTTCCCGCCCAGCCATGTCCGGCTATCCAATGAGATGGACAGCGCATCCAGACTGGCGCTAAAACTGTCCAAATCCTCGAGCGTCAGGGATGGCGTGCTGACCGGCGCCACACGGCTTGCCGTAGAGTCGGCGTATGACCATCGGCCCGTGGGGATGTGGAACACCAGCGCACGGTAGTCCATGTCGGTGGACGGATAGCCCCAGATGATGAGGTTGTTAATCGGGTCAACTGCCGCGCTCATGGTACTGAGCACTTCTTCCCGCAGGGTATTGAAGAAGTACCGATTGACCTTCTCCGCACCAATGTTCTTAATGTTCGTGCCGTCGCACGCGTAGAACCCGTCATCGGACAGGAAGTACGTAATGCCCTGCCATTGGATGACCGAGTTGGGCTCGTAGCACCCACGGTTGCGGGCGATGTTGTCAAATTGGAATATCAGCGGGGTTCCAACATAGGACATCCGCACAATGCTGCGCTCCAACAATACCAACCCAAACTCGCCACCCGTCACGCCTTGCACTGCACCGCCGTCGGGAATGTCTTGGTAATCGGCTTGGGTGGTGGCCGAGGTCGTCCAGGTCTTTTCGTTGTTGATGCCCGACCACTGCACGCGGCTCTTGTAGGAGGTCTGATAACCCGACACCACAAAGTCCCGCACCACGGTGACAAACTTCGCCTTGGGCGCGTCTGCCGCCAAGTCTGCAAAGGTCGTCCCGCTGAAAATGTCGATGTATTGCATCGTGTTGGACTCATTGGCCGCAATCAGGGACGTGCCAAATTGCGTGTATTTCCAACCCGTTGTCCCGCTGTACGTTGTGCCAGAGATGTCGTCAAAAGCAAACGTCGAGGTGTTCAGCTTGAACAGTTTGGTCGTGCCCGCCGCGTAAATGGTCGTGTTGTTGCTGGCGTTCTTGGTGGCGACCGCATTGGTCAAATCCTGCGAGGCGGCCGTGGAATAGTCCACTTCCTGCGGAAATGCCCCATAGCCCACTGCCTTTGGGAAGCAATTCTTAGCCGTCGTCAGCGCACCAATGACTCCGGGCTGGTCAGGCAACCACTCGCCAAAGGTTATCCGATTTGTACCCATGTGTTGCTTCCCGAAGATTGTTGTGTCCAAGTGTTGCTTTGCACGGAGATGTCCGACCAAGTATTAGGCTGGTCTGGCACTAATACCCACTCATCGCCCATCTTGTAAACCGTACAGATAAATTGCGCGTTACTTGAGATTCCTGCCGCCGCATCCACGACGTAGCCGGCCAGAGCCGTCAGGCTTCCCGACGCTGTGATGGCGTCCGTCGGCCCGAAGGTGGCATTGGCATCGCCACTCATCAATCCTTGGGCGCTGATGACCCCATCGACCACCCGAATCCGTACCGCATCCGAGGTAAACGTCCCGGCAGCGTCTATCGCCCCGGTGACTTCTTGAATCCGTGCGACCAGCGCCGCCACGTTGCCCGAGGCGACAATCAATCCCTGCACGTTTGACGTGACGGACGTTCCGGTGTTGACCGTGCCCGCAGACGTCACTGCCCCATCGGCATAGAGCACGCACGTGGTCGTGAGCGTCCAGATGGCGTCGTCCAAAGAGAACGGCAGTGCGTCTAGGTTTCCCCCGAATAAATCAAGTTGTTCAAGGGTAAACGGGCCGCAAACATCGGCTGGCATCTTAGTCGAGGGTGACCGTCAGGTTACCGCTGGAAATCTTAAGAATGTCGCCGTTGTCAATGCTCTTAGACGTGGTAAGCGCCGTGTGCATCAGCAGGTTTCCGCTGGTGATGGCATCCAACAGTCCAAGGTGCGTAATTGTTCCCCACTGTGCCGTGGCCTGGGGGAAGGTCACATCCGCAGAGGACGTCACAATCCCGCCCGAAGCGGTGGTCACGGACAGGGTTTGGCGGGCATAAGAACCACCCGAGACTTCCGTACCCGTACCCGCGTCCGTGGGGTCGCTCGTGAACAGACCAACATAGACGGTCGTGGGGGATGTGTAGGACGTATTGCGGAGAACGTGGTCAAGAACCTTGTTTTCCAGATAGTTTGAAAATTCAGCCATGTTTACCTCGAAGTAACGGTCATAACTAGGGGAACACCAGAAAACTCGGATTCCTCGTCCGAGGTGTTGATGCGGGTCACGGCTTGGTTATACAGGCTCGACCAAGTGGTTGTCCGTGCATCATTCATCAAATACGGCTCTGCTTCCAAGAGGGCAGCGTACAGGAGCGCGTCCGGGTAGTTGGCCAGAAACTCATTGCTGGCGTTGGTGGACGACAACTCCGTGGGTTTGGAGTAATACAGCATTTGCAGGGTGTACGCCGAATCCGGCTTGGGCGCAAACTCCATCTCGTTGCCCCGCATGGTGTAAAACACCGGCAGCCCAGACTCATCTGCGCGGGAGTTGCTTGAAAAGATGGCCGGGGAAATGTAGGCCACCACGGTGCGCGGTGTGCCTTGGATAAATACGTCGCGGATAGAGAGGAAATCGGTCGGCAACCCAATCGTCGGGTCGGCCACCACCATCGTTGTGGTGGAGGTTTTCAGCATCCGGCGGGTGCGAATATCACGCGATAGGCGCAACTCCGCTAGGCTGATGAAGTCAGGAATCTGGCTGGTAAGGTCACTCCGTCCGAGGTAGTTGGCTACCGTCGTCTGGAGGTCGCTGTATGTCGCTAGGGCCATTGTAATCGTTCCATGAGTAGGTATACGACCCCACATGGCCAATTGCGTTGGACAAATGGTGGTCTAAGTAAGTATCAAATCCTGCGTCCTTGGCTTTCACGCAGAAATACACATCTTCCCCCAGCAGCTTTCCACCAGGGATTTGTTCAAACCAGAACCACGGGCGTGGTGTTTTCTCGAACACTTCCCGTTTCACCATCATCACCCCGCAACCAATCGCCGTCACGGGCTCGAGGTGCGTCTTGTCCTTGGACACAATCGGAATCCAATGGTTGATTTCGTTCTCAAAATCAATCTCAAGATTCTTTGCCGTGGGCCTCACCGGCGCTGTTCGCGTGGTGGCGTTGACCCCGACAATCGGTTTGTCGTGTTTTAGCAACACTTCAATTGTGTTCTTTGGAAAGCGCATATCGGCGTCAATCCAGAGAATGTAATCCGCGCCTTCTTTCAAGGCTTCGGCAGCCAGCTTCTCGCGCTGGTCAAATATCAGGGTTCCGGCCACGGTGTAGATGGCCTGATGGCCTTCTCGGTGGCGGGAGTCGTACGCACACATCACGGCCAAGTCAAACGCCGTTCCTATCTCCATCTCTCCACGAGAAGGAATACAAATGGCGACTTTCTTGCCCTCTACCTTGTTCTTTGCCTTAATTTTGTCGTGAATCTTGCCCACTACACTCTCCCCGGTCGTGTCCGTAGAAAACGGTTCGCCGGGTCGTTGAGAAACGCCTTCATGCGCTTCTGGTCTACTACCGTGAACCCCCTCATAATCCCCTGCACATTAAGGTCGGCTATGACTGAGTTCGGGATTTCTGCCACTCGCGTGAGTTCACCCCACCGAGCACGTTCATCCACTTGGTTGTACGCAGACTTGTTGGCCTCCAGAATAGGGGCAACATTCTGTGCATCTTGAATCACCAGCCCACCTTCGCCATCGGCGTAGTAGGTGCGCTTTCCCTCAATCGTGACTTCTTCGCCTAACTTTTGCATTTTCAGCCCTGTGAAAACGGGGACGGTTTTACCCGCCCCCGATTCTACAACAATTTACTGCGTTTAGGCAGCCTTGATGTCAAAAATACCACCGTGGGCTTTTTCGTTACGCACTTCCAGGGTCAGTTCGGCAAGAATCTGAGTCTTGTCAGAGTCGCCGGTCTTGGCCAGGTCGTTCGTTTGGAAAGGACGCAGATATGCCAGCGCAGCGTACTCGGGGTCGAGCATCAGCGCGTCGGTCGAGCGCATAAAGCGGTCAGGCACGATGCTGATGAGGCCGAAGTCCGACAGGTAAGCACCGGCGGCTGCCACGATGGTCGTGGGCTCTGCGCCAGTCACATAACGCTGCTGTGCAACACCGGCAAAACCCGACACCGTAGCCTTGAGTCCGGGAGGAACGACCAACATCTTGGGCGTGCCGCCATCTTCAAAAATCTGCTGTGCCACGTCTTTGAGCATCGACTCCAGGAATGTACGGGTCGTCGTGTCGGAACGAACGTCCGAACCGTCGCCGGTCGGGTTCGTACCGGCAGAACCTTTGCTCACGTTGCTGGTGATGTAAGACAGGAGCGAGCCCAGCTTACGAGCGCCAGAAGTGGCCGTGCCGTTGGTCTTGGCTTGGTTAGCCGTGATGATGGTTTCGATGTCGCGCTTGATTTCCGAGGAAGCCTTGGCCAACTGGTAAGCCTTCTCCGACTTGCGGCCAGCCTTGTCCACAGCTTCCAGCGTGCCGGAAACCTGAACGGTCTTGCCCACGATTTGCGTGTAGTTGCCCACACGAGTTGTCGGGGACAAGGAAGCGGCAGAAGCGTCGTCACCCTCAATCAGGGCGTTGGCCGTGGTTGCAGCGGCCAGAGCGTCGGTTTGCCACTCGTGGTTGGTTTGGGTCGCACGGGCTTTGCCGATGGACGACATAATCGGGGTATCGGTCGGGCTGATGTCATAAATTACGTCAGCGAGGTCCTCACGCACACCAATCGAGGTGTAGCGCAGGTAGGTATTTGAGGGTACAGACATTTCTAATCTCCTTAGAGGAATCGTTCAAATAGTTTGGCCGCATCTCTGGGCCGTCCAGTTGCCTTGAGTTGTTTGCTCAACTTTTTGGCAAGTTCCGAATCCTTGTCAATCTTTTGATTGCCAGTTCCGGGGCGAAGTGCCTTCGGGGCTTCGGCGACCTTTTTCTGGGCCACGGCTTTCCCTTTGGTCAACTTCTCGTATTGCATCGCACGATATAGCGTGAGAACGGCACGGTGGTCGTACACCTGCGACAACTCTTGGTCAGTCCAGCCCACGGATTTCGCGTAGTTCCGAATATCCCTGCGGATAATCTCGCCTTTCACATCGTCGGCCATGTCGGGGATGGCGGCGCGTAGCCGTTCCGCTTCCTGGGCAATGTGACTTTTCAGCCGTTCCTGTTGTTCAGAAACTTGCTTGGCTTCTACGGATTCGCGTTCTGCCCGGACAGCGGCAAGTTGCTTTTCCCGTTCCATGCGCTCTGCCATCTTGACGGCGTACCCAATAGGGTCTTGGTCTTTCAGGGCAGAGATATCTTCCTCCGGCTGTGTCAGCATTTGCTCGATGACTTGCAACCGTTGGGCGTAGGTGTCGCGCAGTTTGGCGGCTTCTTCTATCTTCGTGCGTTCGGCTTCGACTGCCTTGCGCTGTTCAGCTAGAGTCTGCGTCTTTTTGGTGTAATCCGATGTGCGGGAATACCCCTTGATGAGCTCGTCTAAGTCCACTTCCAGTTCTTCGTTGTCCACTTTGACACGAAACCGTTGTGGTTCTTGGACTTCTTCCTCTTGGATTTCCTCGCCTTCCGCTTCCTCGTCAGTGTCGGCTTGCGCTTCGACTTCCTCGGTGTCTTGGGGCGCTAGTTCCTCGGCTTGGCCTTCTGGCTGCTCTGGGTCTAACATACCAAAGATTTTGGCGGCGGCATCGTCTACTGTTTGACTCCCTTGCGGGTTGGTCTGCTCCATCTGGCACTCCTAGTGGTTAAAAAACCTTCCAGCGTTTCTTGTCAATTTCCTTTTGCATGGCCATTGACTTGAGTGACGCTATAAATTCTTCCAGTCCTTTGAGTTTCAGACGTTCGCGCTCTCGCACGTCCACGTCCTCATCTCGACTGTCTAATATGTTGGAAATATACAACAGGCGTTGCTTTTCCACAACACCCATAAAAAACTCGTCAGTCAAAAAGGCTTGCGCCCGTTCGGATTCGTTCAACCGGGTATCTCCACGTTACCTGTAATCTGTGCCCCGACCTTGGCGGCTTTGAGTTGCGCCTCGGCTTGGAACTCGGCCGTCTTGAGTTGCAGTTGGGCAGCGGCTTTCTCGCGCTCCAGTTGAATCTGGGCGGCGGCCTTGCCTTTGGCAATCTCGATGTCGTTCAAGGCTTTGGCGCGGTCAATCTCAATCTGCGCCTGGGCCTGTTGCATGATGGCATCCATAGCCGGGTTGGAGGCGGGTTGTTGCGGTTGCAACATCTGTTGCTCCATCTCCGGGGTAATCTCGCGGAAGAACTCGTTGGTGTCCTTGAACCCAGAGGCTTCAATGAAGCGTCCTAAAGTGTTGCGGTACTGGGTCGGGGAGACGAACGGGTTTGCCATGCCCATTTGACCAAGAATCTGCTCTTGTTTCTGGAGCACGGCGGCGGTCATGGCCATCTGCTGCTCGCGGTTTCCGGTTCCTAGGCCCACGTTCACGGTCAGGTCGTACTCGTTGCTCCACTCCCGTGGGTCGATGGACACGAACTTGCCCCGCATCCGCACAATCCGCTCTTTGTCCTGATACTTGCAGACCAGGTGCAGGATGGCTTTGAACAGGTCTTTGACCCCGCTTTCGGCGAAGATTCGGGCAATCAGTTCGACCTTGGCCGCGCCAGCGTTTTGCACCATGGCAATGGCGGTGGCCGTTGTGTTTTGCAGGATGTTGGGGTCGAGTCCTTGGGACGTCTGGGTAACGCCGGTGCGCTTCTGCTGCACCTCGTCCATGTAGCCCAGCATCGGGAAGGCTTGACTGGCCACCTGTGGAACCACCAGAGGTTGAATCGCCGCGTTGTTCTTGACACGCACAATCCCACCTGGAGTAACGGTCAACATATCGTCCAGGTTGACTTGGCCATCCACCACGGCCATCCGAGCGTTGTTGGACAGATACAGGTTGTCTAACATCTGACGGGTAATCGTGGTCTTAATCTTCTGAATGTCGCTCACGCGGTCGGCCAAGCTGTGACCGAAGAACTTGTGCGGCATCGGAATCGGGCAGACCGAGCAGAACGGGATGAAGTCGGCTTCCTCGTTCTCTAAGATGGTGCTGCCAGCGTAGAACACACGGCGCAGTTCGGCAATGCCGTCCCCGTCGTAATCCGTGCGGATGTAGCACTCAAACGTCTCAATCTCGTCCATGCTGGTGTCGAGACTGGGGTCATCCGGCTGCTCCCCGTTCGGGAAGCGGGCCACGCGCTCGGGCGTGAAGGTCAGGTCGTCATAGGCGGGCAGAAGGTCGATGTCATCTGCCTTGAATCCCATGGCAATCAACTCGGAGCGGGTCGTCAGTTTGCGGTGCGCCACAAACGGGGCATCGGCAATCCGACGGGCTTTCTTAGAAATCAGGAATTCTTCGGGCGGGACGTTCTCAACCTTGACCGAGCCCTTCTTGTTGATTTTCTTGACTTTGACGTTGTAGGCAAAGATGGGCTGCATCGTTTGGATGGGAGCGCCCGTCATGGGGTCGGGCATCATCGACGGCATTTCGCCAATCTGCACCTGCTCTTGGGACACCACTTCCATCTGCCCATCGGCCAGCAACAGGGTCAATTCATCTTCGGACAGGTTCTCATACTGCTCCTTGTCCACGGATGTCTCGTCATTCCACCAGACCTTGATGACGCCGTTCTTCTGGAGCAGGGCATCTTTAAACCACGTATGAAAGACTTCAAAGCCGGGGTTGTCGTTCATCAGCACCCAGTTGCAATACTCGGTGGCTTGCTTGGCGGCTTCCTCGTCACCCGGAGCCTTGGGCTCAAAGCGCACCACGTCGTCCGACTGCGTGAAGATGCGGATAAGTTGGGGCAGCGAGCCATCCACGGCTTCGGCGACTTCGCCCGTGACGATGGTGGAGCGGCCCTCGACTTCGTTGCCATAGGGCTCACGGTTGTAGGACATCAGCGCATTGCGGCGCTCCTCTACCGTCTCGGTATTGATGTAGCCAATGGCGTTGTCAATCTCGTTGTCCAGGATGGCTTGTAGGTCAAATTCTTGCATTTAGACAATCCATTTCGTGTTAATCGGTAGCGGTTTGCCCCACGTGCTCGACGTATTTAAGCCGACAGCGAGATACCTAAAGGCATCCGCAGCGTGAGAACTCCAGTCATGCAGGGGTTTGTCGTAGTAAACATTGCGTTTCTCATCGTACTCGCGGCGGTAGTTGCGTAGTGCATCTGAGCCTTGTTTAGTTCGTGGATGGAAGTAGCAATTAGGTAAAAGCCTTCTAACGGCTTGTATGCCATCATCGACAGAGATTTTGGGACAGACTGTAATGTGGAGTCCAAAGTCCTGTAACACCTCTTTTCGGCTCTTACCTGTTCCCAGTTCTCTAACTTCGACATCGTGGGGAAGTATATGTTCAGCCTTGGTGTAATCATTCTGCTTTATCCAGTTCACGTACCAGTCTAACCCGACACCGTGATTTTCCACGAAATCGAGGATGCGCCTTTCTTGACCCGCCACTTGGCAGACCCAGATGGCCGTTGAATCTCCAACACCCAAGTCCCAAGCGGTGTACGTTTTGCACAAATCGTCCCGCGCAAATTCTTGAAAGCGTTCCGAGGCGAGCGCATTAAGGTGAGCAGCGTAATACGCGCCTTCAACCGGGCTATCAAAGGAGCACTCAAACTCTTGGGCGAACTTGTCATCGCCCATTTCTTTCTTGGCGGCCTCAAGTTCTTCCGCTGGAAGTATGCCCGTCTCCGAAGCCTTGAACTCAAGTAACTTCCATCCAGGCTCGGATTCGGCTCGGTCTCGGAATTCTTTGAAGTGGTTAGCACCCTTGGGCGTTCCTAGAAATAGCGCCCAGCCCATGCGGTCTGCGAGAGCAGGACGAACAATCTCGTTCCAAATCTTTGGGTTCTGGTCACCAATCTCATCCAGGATAACCCCATCAAAGTATTGCCCCCGCAGCGAGTCGGAGTTGTCGCTTCCGTAGAGTTGGATTCTGCGCCCATAGAAGTCTGCCCTCAGTTCCGAGATGTTATGCGTGGCTTCGAGCGGTCGCGTGAAGTTGCATAGGTAGTCCCAGGCAACCCGCTTGGCCTGTCCGTAAGTGGGCGCGATGTAAGCAAAACGCGGGTCTGGCTTCTCGCACTCCAAGGCGGCGTGGATAAGCTGATTGAGCGCAGCCACAGTCTTGCCCATACGTCGGTGAGCCACCACGACCACAAACCGATGATTGGCCACAGCGTCGTGGATTGCTCGCTGCTGGGTTCTTGGTCGGTACTTGGTGTCAACGGTAACCTCACCCAATGCCGGTCACCACGTTAATTTTGAGCGGTTGGCCATCGGCTCCGGTGTGCTCGTTGACCTGCGTCTCTTTCCAGCCAGCGCGGGTCTTGAGCCAGAATATCATCGCCGCCGTGTTGCCGTTCTTGGCCTGTTCATAGAGCGACTTGCCTATCTGGGCATTGGCGTCCACGCGGCCATCGTCTAACTCCTGGCGATAATACTTTGTCAGCGTATCGGCGCTCACACCGAGCTTCGCTGCTATATCTTCGTGCCGGATACCTACCGCAGCCAGAGTCTTGACCTGAAGCCGATTCTGGTCAGTCGGTTGGTGTGCCGGGCGGCCCACTCCTTCTGCCATTTTATATCTCCGTTAAATTAAACTGAGCAACCACTAACTTGTCTGCATTTGATTGTGCTGCGCGGTATTTTTCTGCTGCTGCCTTGTGGACAAAGATTGCTCCGTCCACAGGAGACTTATCGTGCTTGTAGACCACTACCCAGCGCTTAAACACGTTCAGCCTTCTGTCCGGTGAATTCTTCCCATCGTTTGACAATGACGTCGCAGTATTTTGGGTCAAGTTCCATAAGCCGAGCCACACGTCCGTTTTTCTCCGCTGCGATAAGGGTAGAGCCAGAGCCACCGAACAAGTCTAAGACTATATCCGCGCCCTTAGTGTTGTTGAGCAACTGGTACTCAATCAACTCCACCGGTTTCATGGTTGGGTGAAGTTCGCTTTTGGATGGACGCTTAAAATTTAAAACTGTCACTTGTTTTCGGTCAGACGCCCAAAGATGCCCCGCTCCGTCTTTCCACCCGTAAAGGCAAGGTTCGTGCTTCCAATGGTAGTCAGAGCGGCCAAATGCTGAATTATCCTTATTCCATATAAGCGTTTGTCTAATTTTCCATCCGGTGTCTATACAAGCACCACGGAAATTGTACCCCTCGGAATCAGCGTGCCAAATATAAAAAACTGCGCCTTGTTTCATGACTGCATTTGCTGAAACAAACGCGTCCCGCAAAAATTGCCGGAACTGGTCATCGGCCATTGAATCGTTTTTAATCTGTTCCCATTTTTTTGTGCCACCCTCATAGGCAATGTTGTACGGCGGGTCGGTAATTAGAATATCGGCCAATCCATCATCCATCAGCTTCTCCACCGCGTCTATGCTGGTAGAGTCGCCGCACATCAACCTGTGCCGTCCAAGTTTGTAGATGTCTCCGGGCTTGGTCACCGGTTCTTCTGGAACCTCTGGAACCTCGTCCTCGTCCGTCAGCCCCTCGGTTTCTTTGATGGGGTTCAGCAGGGCATTGAGTTCGTCAGCCTCAAATCCTAGTAAGGACAAGTCAAAGGATTCCGCGTCTAGTTCTTGCAGCTCGACCGTGAGCATCTGGTCATCCCACCCGGCGTTCAACGCCAAGCGGTTATCCGCTATCACGTAGGCTTTGCGCTGGGTGTCCGATAGGTGAGCCAGCCGGATACACGGGACGGCCTGTAAGCCTAATTTCTGGGCGGCCATGACCCTGCCGTGGCCAGCAATGATGCCGTTGTCCTCGTCAATTAAGACGGGATTGTTAAAGCCAAATTCTTTGATGCTCCCGGCAATCTGCGCGACCTGGGCCTCGCTGTGCGTGCGGGAGTTCTTTGCGTAGGGAATCAATCCCTTGGTTTCAAGCCATTCAACTGTTTTTGCGCCCTGCATCCGATTCCTCTGAGGTTGTTCGGTTGTTGCTAGTTTACCACAAGTTTCTAATCTTTCGCCACAAGCGACTTAGAAAAGTCTTGAGGTCTTGGATAAATGTGTTCATGTCAGTCCTTTCGCAGTACGACTTGCAGGGCATCCACGGCGCGAGGGGTGCGAATGATAGTCTCTAAGGAGACTTTCTGCTCCCGCATCTCGTGCCCGAGGTCGGAAAGTTCAAACCCCAGTTGCGTGCAGGTGAACCGTTCTTCCCAGTTCAGATACCAGTGCCAGTCGGTGTAATACAAGAATGAGTTTTCGTTAAATGCCCGTACATGGGTCGGGTCTTGCCACGCCCCCAGACTCAGGTCATAGGGCACGTGGATGTGCATTTCCCCGCCGCGTTTGAGTAAGTCCCGGCAGTTGGTCATGGCTTTTACAAGGTCAGGAATGTGCTCCAGGACATCGTTGGCGATGATTTCTGAGAACATCCCCTTCTCGACCGGGAACCGCCCCAGGCGGGTGTCGATGACCGTATCCCACGGGACGTTGCAGATGTCTAATATCCAGTCCGGTTTTTTCTCCGGTTGGATGTCGGCGTTGATGCAGTCCTTACGCCAGTCTTTTCCGCTGCCTAAGTTGAGTGATAAGCCCATCGACGTCCTCTGAACATAATGCGGGGATGAGCGGCTCTATCTCCGCATCCGGTAAGTCCCACCAGGCCAAGTCTAGCAGGGCGGCAATCTGTTCGTCCGTGAATCGCTTTTTGACAACTTTGGCAGGGTTTCCAGCCACAATGCAGTAGTCAGGAATGTCCCGTGTGACCACCGAATTACCTGCCACAACCGCTCCGTTACCAATGGTGACCCCAGAGTAGATGGTCGCGTTTGCGCCTATCCAGACGTCGTTTTTGATAGTAACGTCGCCTTTAGTAGCGGGGTGGCCTTCTACGTGAACCTTGAATACGTCTTTAGAGGTGTGCCCGAACGGGAAAGTTGTCACCCAGTCGGTGCGGTGGTTACCACCTAAGAATATCTGCACCCCAAAGGCAATACTGCAAAAATTGCCGATGGTGTATTTAGCCCCCTCGCCCCATTGAAAGAGTTGAGGGTTGCCGTAACTATGCCTCACTTTTTCGGCTTGTACCTTTCTTTGAGGCGGGAGCCGAGGGCTTTGAGGTCTTGGAGGTCTTGACGGTTTTGCGGGACTTTGGCTGCCCAGCGTTTGAACTGGAGGGCGGCGGGCGTCGGCGTTCCGTTGTCGTCTTTGAGAGGGTGTCCAGCAGTGAGGGCTTGGGCCGCTTTGCGGTAGATGAACTTGGCGCGGTCGTACTTGTCGCCTGTTGACGCACCCGCAACTGACCGGACGGGCTTGCGTACACCACCACCTTCGCGATTGTATTCAGCCATCTTTCGGCTAGTGCGAGTATCGTACTTCTCAAAGATTTTAGCGGCATCTTTTACCTTCATTTTTTAGCCTGTGCCCCACGCATATTGGCCAGGAGAGAAGGGTACTTTCTCCCTGTTTCCTTGGCAAATCGTTTGGCCGCTGCCTTTTGATTCTTAGACAACGCCTTGGGCTTGGGCAAGGACTTGGGGCGGGCTTTCTCCCAGACGGACTTCACATCTTCCCCTTGACTTTAGTGGGAAGCTTCTTCAAGGACTTCTGGCCTTCCTTGACCATTTTCTTGGCAACCTTCTGGGGCACGCCGGTGGCCTTGGCGACCTTGGGGGACGCGGCGGCAGCGAACATCAGTTTGGCTTGTTGCTTAGACTTGAAGGGCATTGCTATCTCCTAAAAGGGCGGGCGAGTGTGTACGACAACCGAATCCCACGTTGCGGGCTTCTTAGTCCTCGCCCTCGGATTCTTCTCCCTCAGATTCTTCTTCGGGCTTCTTAAACTCGTATGCCGCGCAGATGTTAGTGTCGGCACACTTAAATTCCCACAGTTCACAGAACCCTTGGCCTTTAGACAATCCGGGCAGTTCCATGTTGAAGTATTCGCAGTTTCCGCAATAGCGCTGCTTGTCCTCGGATGGGCCATAGTTGGCTTTCAGGACGGCATTGGCCTTGTTGGCCTTGTTGACGGCTTCATCCGTCATGGCCTCGGGCATCTCCATCTCGGACTCAAGCAGCCCGCCTTCGGGCTTTTCCTTGTGCATGGGCTTGCCCAGCAGCCCAATCATTATGGTCGGCCCTTTCATTTCTTCGGGGCGTACTTGCCCGGTTTGGCGGGCTTCATGGGTTTCATGGGCTTCTTAGCGGGTTTCTTGCCGTACATGGTCATTCTCCGTAAAAGAAAACCCCCCAGCCTTGTGGGCCGAGGGGTTTAAGGGCTTGAAGGATAAAGCGTGAGGAGGACGCAAGTATCCACGGATTAGTCTACCCATTTTGTTGCGAGTTTGCAACAAGTTTGTAGAACCACTGCATTTTTGGGCCGTTGCCGTTCACGCGCTCCATTTTCTCTCGGCACAAGCGGTTGGACTTGCACAGGGACACCAGAAACCCAGCCACCAGATTGGGCTTGAGTTCTAAGGCTTCCTGTATCTCTTTCAGGGATACGGGACGGTTCTGGGCGGTGATGAATTCGACAATCTTATCGGTGGTTTTCAACTTCTTCTCCTCTTTCAGTACGGTGATATTCAGGACGGTGAGCCGGGGTTTTCCAAAGCCAGATGCCAACGAAACCATAAACAAAGACCCCCAAGCCAATTAAAAACGCTGTTTCTTTTGACAAGTGAAGCATTTCCATTGCGTCCTCCCGTTGCGTTTGATTTGACTACCTGCCTCCAAAGACTTCCAAGTTTGGCAGGTGAAGCACTTTTTCTCGCCGAGCGCCTTGGTGGCCGCCTGGTCGATTTCCTTCTGTGTGGGTGATGTACCTCTTGCGATTTCTAACAATTCGTCTCACCTTTCCCTGTGATAACAGCGAATTGACGGCTTTCCTGACCGTAGACTCGCTGACGAGGAAGTGCTTCATTACCTCCTCGATGCTGACCCGTTTGCGGGACAGAATGTAGGTTTCGTACCGATTCATGCTTTACTTTTTCCTTATAACGCTCCATTGACACCCGGATGTCCGTTTTGTCGGCGGGCGTGTAATGAAAATCTGGGTTGAGTATTCTAGCCATTTTCGCCCTCGATTCCACGTGCCCACCTGTAAATTTCACTGGCAGAGTTCTCAATTTCTTGACATAACGCAACGATGGCGTCTCGGTTGGGATTAAACGCATTTGCCATCTCGTGCTGGAGGCGGTTACCCAGTTGAATAATCCGGACAGCATGGTCAGCTTCATACATCAGTCTCTCCTCGTAAAGTCAGAAATACGGTAGACGCGGGTATGCCCGTTTTCATAGATGATTTCTACGTTTCCATCTTTGACATACCAACAACCCTGAATCTTGCGGTACTCGTTAGACCACGTATATGCTTCTCTAAGAGCGTTATACGTTTTCCCTTCGTGTATGCAAGGTCTAGCAGTCAGGACAATTTCGCCACCACCTTGATTCGGCATATAAAACACCTGGGCCAGACCGGCCACGGGTGTTAGTAGTAACGCGGCGAGCCACCTCATAGCATCACAAGCACGGCGTAACCTGTAACGCAACACGCTACAAAGATGATACCGTCAAGCAGCGAGTTCGGACTTGCGCTTGTCTTTCGCTGCATTAACCAGTGCGAGTGCATCTGGCATACGCTGTAATGCGGCAAAGGCTGACTTGAACGACGTTTTGAGTTCCTCGACATTTTTACTCTCCTCAATTTGTTTGACATAGTTGGTTGCGTCTACTGCATCGCCTTCGGGTAAATCTTCCCCGGCGTAGATGTAAAGCCCAAGCCCGTGCATGGCAATACATTTAGCAAGGCAACGCATGATGGCCGTGTTGACCTGAAAAGCGTCTGGGTTTGGTATGGCCTTGTTCCGATGGTCAAGCACCGGAAGCTGGCAGCAGAGTGTCTTATCGAACATGGACACCTCCACAAACACCATCGCTGTGTCGCCAATCTTGCAGTAAGGCTGGTCGTAATTTGGGCCAAACATCTTGACCTGCCATTCGGCTTTGGGGTCGGCTTTGATGGCTTCTTGCCATGCCCATGCCCACGACAAATACGTCAGGCCGTTTTTCTTTTCCGTGTGGTCATTGACATTGACCTTTAGTAATTCTAACGGACTCATTACAGGCTCCTCATTTTTCTGTTGATATTCTCAAAGTCACCGAGCAGGTCAAGCAGCCTGTCGATAACCGCCTCTTTTTCGTAACCCGTGGGGATGAAGTCCCGCAGGTAGCGAATCTGGTTGATGATTAAACCATGGTTGGTTTTAAGTTCCTCATCGCACTTCTCTAATTCCTCAAGCCATTGTTGGTGTTCCAGCTCTTGCTGGTGAAATTCGGCGGCGTTCATGCGTTCTCCCAGTATTGTTTCTCAAGCCATTCTTTATGGTCGTTCAGTTCGTCATGTAATTGACCATCTGCATCTGACCACTCCTCTTGCTTTTCCAGTTCACGGATTTGTTTCTCGACAGCATTGAGTTCCTTTTCCATTTCCTGAATGTATTTGTAACTGCGTTTCATGTTTTTTCCTTCAAGTCAATTGTTTTAGAAGATTACACAACAACGCTGTTTTTTCTTTTAGAACTTCAGGTGGCCAAAAAACCCATCCTTGACGATGAGCATTTAAGTCTCCACGTAATTCTTGAATTTGCTGTTGAATTGTCATTTTTTTTCTCCTTCAAGCCACGGCGGTATTGCCGTATAGGTATTAGACATCTTTTCTTAGAAAGGTGCAAGTGTTTTCTAAGATTTTGACTAGGGCTTACCCTATGTTGTATAAACCCAACAGTTCTCTAAGGATTAGAATGTGGCCATGTCCCCGACCCAGCGTTCTCTAAAGTATCTGCGCGACCAAGGCTATCGGTGCTGGATAGTTGAGCGATGGTGTCCGTACTCCCGCAAGCGGATAGACCTGTGGAACTGCATTGACATCTTGGCCATCGGGCACGGGCAGACCATCGGTGTCCAGACCACGAGCCGGGGCAACGTATCGGCCAGGGTCAAGAAGATTGTTGAGAATGAGTATTATTCCGAATTGGTGCGAAGCAACTGGAAAGTCCATGTGCACGGCTGGGGGAAACTCAAAGCCGGGTGGACGATAAAAATTGTTGAACTAAACTGATTTCGTGGTATCGTAGTGGTGTCAGCGGTGTGGCAGCCGTTGGAAACAATATAAGCGCAATGCACAAGCCCATATCAGTCTGGGGCGTGTGTGGTGTTGAGAAGGATGGGATTTTCGCGCTTTCCATTGTTTTCAACGCTGCTCATGCCAGAGCCACGCTCTAGACTCATGTGGGCTTTTTTATTTCCGCTGACCGCACTCCGAGCGAAATCAAGCACCTGCATGGGTGGCGCGGAAGGAAACACAGGATATTGGCTCACCACCAATCGTTCTCGCAGCCTGTCAGCGAGGGACTGCACAACCAAGTGTCTGCATTGGGTGATGACTCGGGTGCTTGGGATGAATCGCTGCCTTATGGGGTATGTAGGGTTGGGACTGTTTCCTTGTTCTTACCTGGCATCAGAGTGATACGGGCTATCACCCTAGGGGAACCTATGTTCAGGAATAAACAGTACGCAGGACAACTCAAAGACTTCTCCGGTCTGAGATGGGGAGCCATATCCCCCACCGACATTGACGGGCTACTGGAATTCTCCAATCGCCTGTTTATCTTCGTGGAGACCAAATACAAAAATGCCCCAGTTCCTACGGGACAACGCCTCGCTCTAGAGCGCATGGCCGATTGCGTCCACCGTTGCGAAAAAGCCGCGATTATTGTGGTCACGAGCCATGAATCCGATGGGGACATCGACATGGGTTTGACAACTGTTAGACAATACCGTGAAAATGGCACCTGGCACCACGACGTGCCGGAAATAGGCTTGAGGGATTTTGTAGACTTAATGAGGAGAAAATATCTTGGATGACTTTGATGCGTTCTGGAAGGCGTACCCGAAAAAAGTAGCAAAGGCCGATGCCCGCAAAGCATGGGTGCAAACCAAAGATGTACGGCCAGACATTACAACTGTCCTCAACGCGATTACAGCGAATTGCAAAACCGAAAGCTGGATGAAAAATGGCGGGACGTTTATTCCCTATCCCGCCACCTGGTTGCGCGGTGAGCGTTGGGACGATGAGTTGGAAGTCAAACTCCCGGATGTGGTCAACGAAAAGCCGTGGCACGAAACGGCCAGCGGCATAGAAGCCAAGGGCAAAGAGTTGGGGATGTCGCCCGACCAGTTCCCATCCTTCCCCCACTTTAAGACAGCGGTCATGCGTGCTGCGATGAAGGCCGCGTGAATCCATTTCTAATCACAGATAACACAGCCATCAGTTTCTCCGGTGGTAGAACGTCAGCATATCTTCTACGCAAGGTTTTAGACGCTAATAATGGGCTTCCAGAGTGCTCCAGAGTATTGTTTTGCAATACAGGGAAAGAGGATGAAGCAACTCTTAAATTTATTCATGCCGTTGAAACGAAATGGAATGTGCCAATCACATGGCTAGAATACGTTGCTCCGTCTGAGTTCAAGGTTGTGACTTATGAAACTGCGTCTAGGAATGGCGAGCCGTTTGAATCTATTATTCGCCATCGCAAAATGCTTCCAAATACTAGGGCGAGGTTCTGCACAGTAGAACTAAAAATTAGAACCATGCGGCGATATTTGCAAAGTCTTGGCTGGGAAGAATGGGACAATATGATTGGCATACGTGGTGATGAGCAACGTCGGGCCGCAAAAATGAAGCCGGACTGTAAGCAAGAAACGCCGGTAATGCCTTTGCACGAGGCCGGGATACAAAAATCAGAAGTCTTGCAATTTTGGGCAAACAATGACTTTGACTTGGAATTGCCAATTATCAATGGGGAAACCATTGGCGGGAATTGTGATTTATGCTTTTTAAAATCTTTGCCAAAAATAATGACGTTAGTGGCTCAGAAGCCGGAACGAACAATTTGGTGGGCAAAACAAGAGGATTGGGCGCAAACTCAGACCAGCGGAGATGCAAATAGATTTCGTATTGACCGACCACGCTATGCAGATATTCATAATTTTATAGACCGGCAAGGCGATATGTTTGATGATTCCATTGAGTGTTTTTGCGGGGACTAAATGATTCTTACCCAATACAACCGAGAAATCGCCGCGCAAATGATTGATGCCGCCCCGGATGGGTATGTGGTGGAAGTCCGCCCGGCAAAGCGGTCGCTTGACCAAAACCGGTACTATTGGGCCATTCTTACGGACATCTCTGAGCAGGTCGTAGTCGGCAAGGATTACGAGCCAAGCATCTGGCACGAATACCTACGAGCGTTGTTCTTGCCAGAACGCATGATTGAGTTGCCGGATGGCAGCATGAAAATGTTGGAACCCAGCACGGCAGAGTTGCGGAAAGACGAGTTCTCGGAATACTTAGAGAAGGTCATCAAGTTTGCGCTCGAGCACGGTGTGCAATTCTCAGAAAACACACGGAGGTTAGGTGACCAAAGATGAAAAAAAATGGATGTCCGCAGTTGCCGAGCTCGGATGTATGGTGTGTAAAAGACTGGGTTATGACACACCGGGGGTCGAATTACACCATCTACGTGCCGGCCAAGGATGGGGAAAGCCCGACAACTTCCACGTTATCCCGTTGTGTTTTCGACATCACAGAGGAAACGATGGAGTTCACGGCCTCGGAACCAAAGGCTTTCCAAAGCACTACGGATTTACCGAGCAAGACTTATTAGACGACGTGAGGAGACTGTTAGCGTGAAAGCCATCGTAATTGCCACCGTAGATGCCAAGTGCCTGGTCACCCTAGCCGCCTCGGTCACCGCCTATGTGCCACAAGACGTCACCGTGTATCTGGCGGGCAGCGGGATGATATTTCCCCGCCACCGGACAATCAACCTGCCCAATGACGCCAAGAACTTTGGCAGTGCTTATAACAATGCGGTTAATAGTGCGTTCTTAGAGTATGACGAGGTAGTGGTCTGCAACGACGATATTGTGTTGACCCCGTATACCTGGGAGGCGCTAGGACGGGACGTTTCGCTACTCAAAGGCGATAATATCCCCCTCGGCTGGGTCGCGTGCCGTAGCGATTACGCTAGAGGATACCAAAATATCCGGTTGGGGCAAGGCAAGATGGAGTGGTTCAGGTTTGAGACCGAGGACAAGATTCTGCGGGCCGAGGTCATCGCCCCCATCTGCGGGTGGGTGTCCAAAGAGGCGTGGGTCGATTTCCCGCCGATTAACTGGTACTCGGACGATATACAGTGCCTTGACATGATGTCTAAAGGACGGCAACATTTTATAAGTCGGGCGTATGTCCACCACGTGGGCAGCCAGACGTGCGGCAAAGACGGGATGCAGTGTATTCGGGACGCCCAGCCCTGGATTAAGGAAAACAGGCCAGAACTTTACGATTTATGGTTTCGGAAGAACGACTGAAAAACTGGGGGTGGTGGTGTGCGTTTGGGCATCTTGGCCCAGAAGTCCGTACCCAATGCGCCAGCGCCGAGGGAAACTATGAATCCGAAGATGTATTCGAGGGCGAGGAACCCCGGGTCGAGCCGGATATGCTGGACGGGGAAGCGGTAGAAAATGCCGTTCGCCATCTTCCAGAATTATCTCGCCGAGTTCTCAAATACCGTTATATAATGTTCCCGTACCACTTGCAGCACACGGTGGCACAAAAACTAAAAATGTCTACGGACAGGCTTGAAACGGAATTGACTGTCGCCAAGAGGAGGCTACATGACAGACTTCAACGAGCAGGGCAGCAATGAATGGTTCGCGGCTCGACTAGGGCACGTAACCGGCAGTAGAGTATCGGACGCACTCGCCAAGGAAGGAACCGCCACACGGGAAAACTACCTGTGGCAACTGGTCGCCGAACGGTTGACCGGGCAACCCCAGGATTCCTTCACTCCCAATGCCGCGATGATTCGCGGAACCGAACAGGAACCCATCTCACGGGCCGCATACGAGGCGCACACGGGCACGTTTGTGGAGCAGACGGGCTTTGTCCACCACCCGACCATGAAATGGTTTGGAGCCTCTCCCGATGGCTTGATTGGCACGGACGGAGTGTTAGAACTTAAGAACCCCAACACGGCCACGCATTTGGCGTACAGGAAGGCCGGACAACCACCGGCCAAGTATCGGTATCAGATGATGGCGCAAATCGCCTGTACGGGCAGAAAATGGGCCGATTTCGTCAGCTTTGACTCCCGGCTTCCCGAGTCCAAACAATTGTTCGTGGTGCGATTTGAGCCCGAGCAGAAAGAGATGGATGAGATGCTGGAAAAAATACAGAAGTTCCTTGACGCCGTGGCAAAGGAATGTGAATGAGCCAACAGGTGATGATTGAGGAATTAACTAAGGAAATCTACCTTGCGATTGAAAAATTCAATGAGGCGCTACCGTTGGCCTCAGTCGTGGGAGTATTGGAAGTCATCAAGTACGAACTGATTCTCAATATAGGAGATGACGATGAAACCTGAATGGATAGTCCTTTTCCCGCACTTGCTCGCGCAGGAAGCGGCATATTTTCTACTATGTATGCTGGGCGTTATTATTTTTGCAGGATGGACGGAATGGCGGCGTGGCTGATAGCCATCATTGGTGTGGTGTACCTTGTGGTGGCGGTTCAACTGCTTCTGCAAGGTAAAATTGGGCTGGGGATAGCGTTTGTCGGCTATGCCCTGGGAAATGTGGGCTTGTATATTGCAGCGAGGTAATTATGGAATACGACAATACGAACACGGGTGTGTTGTTCAAGAACGAATCGGACAATGAGAAAGCACCCGCTTACAAAGGCAAAATCAATGTGGACGGCAAAGAGTACGAGTTGGCCGCATGGATTAAAACCGGAAAATCTGGGCAAAAGTTTATGAGCCTCAAGGTGCAGGAGCCACGCGAAAAAGCGCCGAAACCCGCCCCTGTAAAAGACTTTGCCGACATTGCGGATGACATTCCCTTCTGAGGTGAGCCATGAGTATCTTCTATGACGTAGATGCGTTTATGAAGGCGTGCGGGCACAGCCCTGACCCCAAGCGGGTCGGGTTGTATTTGGACTTGGTGCGCGAGGAAACCGGCGAGTTAGAGCAAGCCATGGCCGAGTTCTACGCTGCCGAAAATAAGCAAGACGAGCAGGTGGCCAGGGCCGAGGTATTGGACGCCATCTGTGACTCGATTTGGGTGCTGGTCGGGCTTGCCAAGACGATGGACTTGCCCGTGGACTGGGGCTGGGATGAGGTCACCATCACCAATCTCAAGAAGATTGACGCGGAACTGGGGACGGTGTTGCGGGACGAGAACGGCAAGATTATGAAGCCGCCGGGCTGGAGAGCGCCGGATATGCTGAGAATCATTCAGCAGTACGACGTCAAAAAGTCCGAGTTGGGAAGCGCCGAAGTCCAAGAGTGAACCAGGCATTATTGCGGTCGCTGTTCACGTATAAGCGCGGGAAGTTGTATTGGAAGCCACGCCCACGGGAGGACTTTAACCAGCATTGCACCTGGGTGATGTGGAACCGGCGCTACGCCTATCAAGTGGCCGGGTGCATTGGGAACCGTGGGTATCGAAAAATAGCGATAGCGAAAAAATACTATTTTGCCCACCGCCTGATTTGGATGTACCACCGGGGATGGATGCCGGAAGCCCTTGACCACAAGAACGGGATTCGGGACGACAACCGGATGAGCAATCTACGCCCTGCCACGCAGATGGAGAACCGCTGGAACTCCCGCCGACTGAGAACCACCAGCACGAACGTGAAGGGCGTTTACAAGCGGGCAAACGGGGCTTACGAGGCTCACGTCTGCGCCAACTATAAGAGGTATTACCTTGGACGATTTGTTCGCAAATCTGACGCCGCCAGAGCCGTCACCGCCGCCAGAAAAGCGCTGCATAAAACATTTGCTCGGACTGGTTAATCGCGGTACGTTTACGGCTACGGAATCGGAGATGAGGGAAATTATGCTATCCGAACACGAAGCCAAGATGGAAGGGTTAGCGCGGCACGTCCTTGCCAAGCGTACTAAGGAGGAGAGGAGAAAGTGGCTGGACGAGTTTGAGTCCAAGCACGGGTATTCAATGACGATGGAGTTGAAAAACCGGATTATTGAGCTGGCTCGGATGCGTAGAGAGCAGACTCATCCTTCCGACGCTTAACGAGTCCCGGCAGTTCTTTCCCACCGGCCTTTGTCCAGGCCATAAATGCTTCCGCAGCGCCATCAAAGTCGCCACGGTTGTGCTTCATTCGGATGGTTGACCTTTGCAGGTTACCGAGTCCGACATTGAAGGCAAAAGATACCAAGGCGTCGAAGCGGCCTTGAGTAAGATTTTGAGGGCAAAGTCGTAATACTCCCCGTTCAAATCCTGCCAGGTCTTGCACGAGGATATCATTGACTTCTGCCATTGATAATACTCTGTCCCACCCGTCGGGAATGGGTAAATTTTTGCGCTCATCAAATTTCACCCGAATATGATTGGGGTCAATAACATGGCCAACACCCACAGTCCACAACAGCGCCGGACAGCGGTAGGGCTTAGTGCGGACGCCTTCATGGTGCTTAATCATTTCTATTGCACTGGGTGATACCTTCACTTCTTAGACCACCCTCGGCTTCCAAACCAAAATCCGATTATCCCCCCGAGCATGGCCATTTCGTCGGACGAGAAGATGAGTTCGGCCACCTTTTCCAAGTCGCCCGTGGAGGCCACAAGGTGCGGCATGTGAAAGATATTCCAAGCCAGCCACGCATTGATGGCAATGAGCTCGAGAACGAACAGGTAGGTCACCGTGGGGCGCACCGTTCCGACATAGTTCACCACCCACGTAGAAGCCCGCTCCATGACCTTTTTATCGTGGTCCAGAGCCGCATTTTGCATCTGGGCTTCGGTCTGCATGGCAATCTGGTCGGTGCGGATTTCCTCGACTTTTTGCTGGGCAATAAAGCCACGCTCGGCCAATGCCAGTTCCCGCTCCGTCTGGATACGGGCCAAGTCCAATTCTTGCTTTTTGTCGGCCTTGTCTTGGAAGAAGTCTAAAACACGGGGCAGACCGGAGATGAGCAGACCGCCTAGGGTGGAAATCAAGGAGAGCATTACAGGTGTCCTTTGAAGATGTAATACGTGGTCACGAGGATGAACGACAGCACAAAGCAGACGATTTTGAGTTCTCGGAGCTTCTTTAAGTCCCGTCCATACTCATCGCGCCCTGCTTGGACTTCTTTCATCTGGCGCTCTTTGATGGTCTGGATTTCTTTCCACTCGATTTCGGCCTTCTCTTTCCCGTACCGCTGGATGAGTTGCTGGCGTAAATCTTCTTCGGCTTCTTTCACTTCTTTGAGGCGTCGCCACTCGGCAAACGCGGTGAGGATGGTGGTATCGCCTTTGACGACCCGTTGCTTACGCTGGAATTGTTGCTTTGCTTGGAGTTCGGCGACCCCAAGTTTCTGAATGTCGGATACTACGGATTCAATCTCTTTCCCGGCGGCCAGGGCGCTTTTTATGCCTTGCGCTGCGCCCTTTGCCGAGGATACTAAATCACTCATTCTCTCCTATACTTTCTCTCCCCGAAAGTAAGCCGCCCCGTTGATGACTTCGCATAGTTCAGGAGGCAGTAACATACCATCCTTAAATGTCAGGACAGCGAATCCCGAACACCAGTTCACAGGATTGCCCTCACAGTATGTAAATTGCTCGCCATAGGGCTCCGCTAACGTCCCGGTGTCCACCCCATAACGACGCCCATTGTAATCAGAATACGGAGTGACTTGGAGTTTGTGCAGGTGGCCGGTCACAATCGTCTTTCCGGCCTTCAAGGTGTTGTTGTAGGGTGCGTGAACCCCGTTGTGCCAGCGATGCTTCACAATCACTTGCTCGTTGATGTCCACCCTCCAGCCGGTATGCCAGCCAGGGAAGTAATCAAACAAATCCATGGCGTCCGAAAGTTCAGGTGCGTTGACCGCAATATAGCGATGCAGTCGAACGTCATGGTTTCCAAATGTCCACAAGCAACGTGCGTTCTTGGAGGCGTTGCGAATCTCGTCTAAGCGGTCTTGACAGGCTTCTATCTCTTGCTTGGGGGTAGGAGGGGTTGTGCCCATCAGCGGCTCGTGGCGGCTGATTCTGGCCCCGTCAAAGACGTCCCCGTTGAGGATGATGGTCTTGGGCTTAAATTCTTTCAGGAGGTCTACAAACGCCCGATGCGCGGTGGTGACTTCCCCTGGCCAGTAGTGGCAGTCGGAAGCGATAAAAACGTGCCCGTTCTCAACGGTGTGCTCTAGGATGCGGCGGTTATCAGGAATGATGGTCTTTAGGACAGATTCCTGCTTGGCATTGAATGACGGAAGGACAATCCCGTACTTTTCTTGGATTTTACTTCTGCGCCGGTAAATGTTGACTTGGTCAACTTGGAATTCTTCTGCAACGGCTTTAGGACTTCCCAGGCGCTTGAACGCCTCGATGATTTGCTCATCCGTCAGTTTTCGGCTTGCCACGACTTCTCCTCGGTAATCTCAGAACATCTATTGGCTCATGGGAGCTGGTGTCATACATACAGGCAATTTTTACCGCTTCCACCGGAGATAATCCCAAGTGCATGGCGGCGATTGCGTAGTTTGCTCCTGTTCCAATAGCCCAAAAGTCGTTCTTGATACGCGCAGGGATGATGGTACTTTCGTAAATCCAAATGCCATCACTTCTGAGTTCAAGAACCGTCACATCGGTGTCAGAGTCCAGGTCACCACCCTTCTCCAACGCCTGATAGAACTTTAATATCTTATCCCAATCTCCGCAAGCCCCATAAACAGAGGCTTTTCCTTGACGAAGTTTCTCTACGAGGTAGAAGGAATCGTCGCCGCTCACCATACTATCTGCGGCGATTTCTCCCGTAGATACTTTGGCGGCCACCGTGGTCATTTGTCGGCTTTAGTCTCTAGTCGGTCAAAGATGCGCTCAAGGATGTTCTCTAGCCGGTCAAAGCGAACTTCGATGTCCACTTTCTTGACGTAGTTGGAAGGCAGGTCAACTTCAATTTGATGGACGTCCCGGCGCAACTCTGCTACGGAGTCCCAAATCTGGCGGGCAAACCATCCAATCCCTGCCAACGCTGAACCGCCGATAAGGTTAATGATGGTCTGCCATTCCATTATGCGGCCTCAACCCAGCTTGTCGTGGCCTCGTCCCATGAATACATCTTGCCGTCGGTCGGCATCGGGGTTGGCGCTTGCCATTGGCAGGTGAGCTCGTTCAGCACCCAGCTTGCAAACGGTTTAGGCGGCACAAACGCATCGCGGTCGGAATCGTATTTGAACCCGATTCCAGCGTAGTTCTTGCGGAAGTTGCCGTTATAGCTGGTCTGCTTCCATGTGCCACCGAACAGGCGCTCACAGAAAGCCGCACCGATGCTTTCTTTTTCGACACCACCGGCATCGGATGTGTCCTTGTTATCGACCACAATCACCTGGGTGACGTAGCCATACTGGTCAATTTTAGCGAAATGCGCCATCGAGTTCTCCTAATTGAAGTCCGGTTAAATCTAATTCCTCCCCGATATTTCCAACGGGGAAAGTGTTAAATGCAAGGCTGATGCGGGTTTGGTCAGATTCTACGGTCTGCACCATGTGGGTCAGGCTTGACGGGAACAGCACTAAGTCGCACGTTCCCACCTCGAACCACCACGATTCCGAGTTCCAGACATTCCATTCCGCAGGTGGAAACTTAATCTGCTGGTATCCATTGCGGAAGAAGTAAATCCGGTCCTTGGCTTTATCGGCCTGAACATAGAACACCCCGGACACAAACGAATTGGGGTGCTCGTGCTTATGGTGATACTGACCAGGCTCGGTGTAATTGGTCCACGACTGCGTAATCTTGAGGTTGACCTTGTGCTTGGGGCTGTAAACCGTGGTGAAGTATTCCGACACCTTGGTTTCAATAAAGTCCCGCAACTGGGTCAATTCTTTAGACTTAAGAATCGTGTTGTTGGTGCTGGTCGTGTTGCCCGTGTTTGACCGTGTTTCCTGATTCTTTAGGAACGATAGTTCCTTGGCCGACAGGTCACGGTCTAACTTATACATACCCACAGGTGTGGGAAACAGGTTATGCAGCACGTTGTTCCTCAATGATTGCATCCACCTGTTTCTGAATTTCCATCTGACCCGTTAATTGTTCAATCTGCTCTGGCAACCAAATCGTGTTGATGGAATCCTCAAACGCTTTAATCTTTTCCATTGTGTCTTGAACCTCTTGCCAAGTAGGGCAGGGCCGAGGGTCTTCCCAACGGGAAAAATAAGTGTTTGAGATTTCCCACTTTGCACCCGGTCTTAGCAAGTGCATTGCGGTGTCGATTCCATACAACCGATAGATTTTGGTTTCCATTTGTCCTCGTTATTGATTGGTCTTGATGATGACGATACCTGAACCACCGGCAAATGACTGATTTGCGCTTCCAGCTATACCACCACCACCCCCACCAGTATTTGAGCCACCAGCGGTTCCTGTTCCAGTAGCACCACCGCTGCCATTTCCGTTACCGCCACCGCCAGTTCCTCCGGTTCCTGCCGCACCAGAAAAGAAAGCACCGCCACCGCCGCCGCCAGCATAGGTTACAGAAGTTCCTGTAATTGAAGATGCGGTTCCGTTACCACCATTTCCAGACGCTGTTCCAGTAGCACCAGCCGCAGACGCACCACCGCCTCCACCGCCTCTAATTTGTGATGGAGAATTTGCTAGTGACGCACCGCCGTTGTTGCCTTGAGATGGCGAAGTAGATGGAGTGTTTCCAGTCCCACCACCGTATGAAGCGTTTCCAACTTCACCACCACCACCACCAGAACCTCCATTTGCCCCAGTAGCAGGGGCAGAACCGCCACCCCCACCGCCACCGCCATTAGAAGTGATGGTAGAGAAAACAGAGTTTCCTCCGGTTCCACCAACAGCGTTTGTTGAAGCGGAACCACCAGCTCCAACTGTAACCGTGTATTCCGTATTAGCAGTAACACTAAAACTTGTGCCAGTTCTAAAACCACCAGCACCACCTCCACCGCCAGTACCTTGCCCGCCACCACCGCCACCGCCACCCGCAACCACAAGGTAGTCCACAGAAGATACGCCAGTAGGTGCTACCCACTTGCCAGAGCCTTTGAATGTGAAGACGGATTGTGTGGGTGCTTGGTATTTAAGGATGACAATACCGGAGCCGCCTGCTTTGCCTCTTGTATTGTTATATGAAGCACCGCCACCACCGCCAGTATTTGTACCTCCAGCAATGCCATCAACGGCGGCAGTTGCTCCTGTGCCACCACCACCTGTTCCACCTGTTCCGCCTGTTCCCGTATTAGTGCTACCACCGCCACCACCAGCGTAAGTTACAGACGAGCCACTAATTGTAGACGCAGTTCCTGCGCCACCAGCACCCCCAACATCTAAAGCACCAGACGCTCCAATTGTTCCATTTCCACCAACTGCGTTAGCTCCGCCACCACCTCCAGATGCCAAATCAGCACCTGACCTTAAAGCCCCAGTTCCAGCATTATTCCCTTGAGAAGGAGAGGTATTAGGTGTGTTGCCAGAACCTGCAGTGCCAAGTGTTGTTACTGCGGTATTACATCCACTACTTCCACCAGAGCCGCCGTTTCGCCCATTTTGTAATGAATCTGAATATGCCCCACCACCACCACCACCATTAGAAGTAATGGTAGAAAATACAGAATTACTTCCATCACTGCCCTGCGCTCCTCCACTTGTATTGGCGTTACCGCCAGCGCCAACTGTAATGGTGTAATCTGTTCCGGCAGTTACAGACGCACCTGTTCCTGTTCTAAAACCGCCTGCTCCACCAGCACCGAGACCACCACCACCACCGCCACCAGCAACAACCAAATACTCCACCTCGGTCACACCTGTAGGACAAGTCCATGTGCTAGTGGCCGTGAAGGTTTGGACGACGGTGTATTGGGTCTGGGGCCAATTGCCGCCACGAACCGCTTTTTGC
>Ga0255150_1000109_pt1 | contig 34687 bp, 40 predicted proteins | sample Atl_Yuk_RepA_8h_FD_183634 | JGI IMG/M metagenome (GOLD analysis project Ga0255150, IMG submission 183634) | Freshwater microbial communities from Altamaha River, Georgia, United States - Atl_Yuk_RepA_8h | ecosystem: Environmental > Aquatic > Freshwater > River | place: USA: Georgia | collected...
ATTAAAAAGAGGCAAGCCCCCGCGTTGGAGGCTTGCCAGATTCAGAAGAACTCAGGTAGCAGATTCGTCGTTAATGCCAGTGATTAGCAAGTTTTGGTTGGGCTCAGGAGTGAAAATGTACTCATCGGCGTAAGATTTGAACTGATAACCCGCTTGGTTTTCCAAGGGACGGATCAAATCGCCGTTGTCATCCATTCCAGGAACTTTGAACCCCACTTGAGCGGAACCCGATCTTTTCCAGGTCTCAGTTCTCAAAGCGAAGGCATATCCTTCCTTCATACATCTATGCGCCTTGATAGTGAGCTTACCGGTCTGTGTGTAGTACTCGATATCCCGGAAACCGTTTTGAGCTTGGGAAGGAGAGTAAGATTTGTCATACACACGAAGGCCCGCTTCGGTATTGGACAAGGTAGACCAAGAACGTGGGTTTACATACACGTTTACGTCGCCTTCCAAACCACCGCCGTTTACTGCATCGGCAAGAGCGTCTTGCAGTCTGGCAAGAGTAAGCTTCACGCCAGTTGCAGCGCCGTTGCTGATATCAGCGACGTTACCCTTAAAGAGAGGGTATTGAGCGCTGTTGATGCCAAACAACGTGCCAGTATTTGCCAGGATTGCATGAATACCGACCATTTCCCCGTAACCTTCTTGACCGTCGAAGCACAAACGGACAGACCCAGATCCAGAGACTGCGCTTGGTGCGACAGGCACAAAGTCAACGGTGATATAACCATAACGGGAGTTGTAACCAGTGAGCTTACCAGAGGCCAAAACTGCCCCGGTCGAGCTTACTTGTTTCACTTTTACGCCGATCATACCAACCCAAAAACCGGCCGCAAATTCGCCAGGGGCAACAAGGATAGCCTTGTTTGCTACGTTAATACCGTTTGTGAAAGCGATACCGTTGAGTGTACCAGTACCGTTGGTAAAGGACACTCCGCGATAAGTTCCACTATAGTACGAAACATAACCGAGAAGGGACGGAGACTGGCCCCACATGCGGAAGATTTCGAGGAACTTATTGTGCGATTTTAAATTATTTCTCGTGATAAATTTCGTGGCTCTAAAAAACGCTTGTTGATCCCCAAGCGAACGAGAAATCGTGGCAAATGGCAGAATAGAAGGCAAAATCGACACGTATGGGATGACAAGAGTTTGTTTAACTGCGCCAGCAATAGCCGCGTTAATTTCGAAAGCCTCTTGTCCAGACCCGCCTAGCGTGATCCCGACTTCCGCACCAAGAACCACATCTTCAACGAACTGTGCGCCGACTCGTTGTCCTTCACCCCAACCGATGTCCATTCCAAGGAGTTGATCCTCTGGGACGAGGTCATACATATCGCCATAAACACTTTTGAATAGCTCAATCACCTGATTATTAGAAACAGAAGCCATATCAGTATCTCCTTAATTAATGTTCAAATTATTTCGCAACCCAGCAAAAACGGACTTCCAGAAGGCCACTAGTCAAAGCGTCAAGACCTGCCAAAACAAAACGTCCTGCAAGATTTCCTTGGGATCCTAATGCGCCTTCACATGCCAAGGTCGATGCAGTCAGACCTTCGGCGACTTTTCCACACTCTGCTACGGTTGCACCGTTGCTTCCGCTCAACACCCTGGCGGTAACGGAAAGCAAACTTTTCGCTTGGCCACCCATGTCCACAATGACAGCAAAAGCGTTGGTGCCCATAGCCGTCGCGTCAAATGCAGACACGAGGAATTCGTTGGATGTACCCAAAAAGTTATCAATTACCGCTTGCGATGCAATTGCATCAAAACTAGACAGCTGAGCACTATTTGGGACAACAGGAACGACTGTTTTAGCAGCTGTAATTTTCCATTGCAGGATCAAATCATTTGCTACCACTTTTCCCAGCTGATCATTGTAATAAAACAAACTAGAGACTGGCATGATTAACCTCTTCTTTTAAATTTGTTTTCCATTTCAGCAAATTTCTTTTCAATCGTCATTGGAGAATCGTCTTTGCGGGGCGTTGCCTGCGACGGTTTTGACCTTGACGATGTTCTCGTATCTAGTACCCGGTCAACTTTTGCTTTCATAAGACTATCTAAGAGAGATTTCGGCAAAATTGCCATAGCCTCTTCCGGCGTGAGGTCTGACAAATACGCGCCAATATCTTCAGTGACTGAACGGGTAGCGTATTTTAGCGCCTCTTTAGCGGGGATTCTTTCACCCTTGGCTTTAAGATTCGCTTCGATCTGCTCAATGATCCGCAAGGCTAGTCTCGGATTGGCTTTTTTTCCCGCTTCTTTTAAAGCATCGGAAATCTCAGCGTCCAACTCGGCCACGGCTTGGGCAGCAAGTTGCTCCTGTCGCGTCCTGGTTTCTCTCTCCTCAATGTCTTTCATCTTGCGCTCAAGCTCTTCGCGTCGTTTCCGCTCGCTAAGTAGCTCTTTGCGCTCTTCTGGAAGCTCGTCGTATTCCATTTGTTCGATAAGATAATTCTCAAACATCTGGCGAGCCCTTTGGGGGCCTAGCTTGTCTACCAAAAACTTAACGTCGCCCTTTTCGAGCGCTTGGTTAACTGTTTGGGCTTCTTGAGCTAATCGAGCCGCTTCCTGATATCGCCGTGTACTTTCTTTCCCGTTTTGGTAATCGCGTATGAGTTCGTCATACGACACCTCACGTTCTTGACCGCCAAACTTAACTTTGTGCTTAGCAGTTTTCCACGGCTCTTGCTGTTCCGCTTTAACGGTCGCCTCTGGCGCTTGGTTTTGCGGATTTGTCGGTTGCGGGGATTGGCCCCCGCTCGTGCTGGTTTCCATCGTATCCCCTTGGTAGTCTTTCGACGCCGATTTTATGTCAGAATTATCGCACCGTTAAAATAATAAAACAAGATCCACAGGCAAAAGTTCCGCAGAAGATGGAGGATTGCCAGCTGAATCAGCAAACCGTAATTGAATCGTCAAACGATTGTTACGGTCATAGTACCATGACGTACAACTCACGCCATAAACTTGTGATTGAACTCGTGTCACTATTATACCCAACACCGTCTTAGTTGAGACAAGGACTTGAGGTGTCGCGTGTTTCAACGTGACCGTTTTTGCTTCACCTGCAAAATTATCAGCGAAGGTAAGACCACTCCGAAGATTCCTCACAGTCTGCTCAACAAACTGCGCCATGTAGTCGAAAAACTCAGGTATTTGTTTTCCTGCATCGGTTTTACTAATACGAGCCGTATCTAGTAGCCGAGTGATTGTGAATTTTGCCATATCAGTCAATCGCCTTTAAATAAATCCAGAGCATAATTGTCACATTTATCCAGACAAGAAACCATATCCAGTCGTTATATGACCACATGGTTAGCCCCCAAACTTTTTAGGCCCATCACCAAACTTTCTAGGAACTACATTTAAATCGTTTTTTGCAGGAGTATGCCAGTATCTGTCTTTGTTGATAATCTGCGCGGGATGCGGGTTGGTGCGATTAAGGCCCCTGATAGCATACATGAGAGCCGCAATTGCATCACAGTGTCCTAGTGTTTGTGTCCTTTCAAAGTCGGTATGATGCTTATTGAAAGTACCTGACTGACAACTCATGATCGTCAATTTGCAATGTGGAAGGATGCGGATCTTGTCCTGTGTGAATCGATTAGCGAGCCCGTTTATGCTCGCCTCCCAGTCGCTCTTTTGCGGGAGCGCAATTGTCATTCCAAAAGTACGGCCCAAGTCAACGGCAAGTTGTCCTGGCACGTCGGCATAATAGACGTGCTCGGATTTATTAGGCTGTAACCACTTCCCGCCCCATTTTCGTCTGATATCTCGTACAATATTCTCGGTTGGCGTGTTGGCTGGCCACCATAGTTCATCAGCCACGATATCGATTCCTTGCAGGAAGTCATATCCCACAACTGTGGCCACGGTAAGATCCCGGACACCTCCCCAATCAATGTAGATTTCCCAATTACAGGTGTCTGGGACTTGCACGTCAGCAACATGCCGGTCGATATCAAAATCAGGTACGACAACAATACTTTTATCCCGGATAATCTCATTAAGATATTCTCGCTTGAAATCATCCGTGTGTCTCCCACCTGCTCGACGTATGCAAGCCTCATACTGCGAATGGCTCAACGCTTTGTTGTCGTCTATTGTAAACGAATAAAAAGCGTTGTTCATTTGCGCCCTACTCATCGTCTCGGTAATAAAAGGATGATCGGGGATTTTTGGCAAAGTAGTCAAAAATATGATTTTGCCGCCGTCGCTGTGCGTCAAAGCAGGGCCTACGTCCGACCTTAGGGATTCAAGGTACTGATCGGGGTTGGCGTCAACAATCTCCTCGACGAATACGCCTTGGAGCGTCTTACCTCGCTGCGAGCCCGTGTTAAGGTCGAAGCCTCCCATCACGAGCTCAGAGCTACCGATGTACCATTTACCTTCGCTCTTACTCGGCCTAATTAGGCCCTCTGGCGCATCCGCAATAATGTGTCTTAGCCTAGGCGTGACAATCTCGCGTGTTTGCTTGAGCGTAGGTCCGAGGATTAGAAAGCATTTGTCTTTCCACCGTAGGCATTGCTCGATTGCGATCAAGACGCCTAGATGCGACTTGCCAAACTGGCGAGCGCAAAGAACAACGGCCTCATCAATTTCTTTAGGTAGGGCATAAATAGCGTCATAGATCGAAACTTGTTGGTCCCATAGCTTATATTTCAAATTTCCCCGAAACCACAACTGATCGGTTAGCGTCTTTAAATTCATTTTCGCTCAATATATGCAATTCGCCCCCATGATTCACAATGGCGACGATATCACTATTCCCGTCGATAATTAGTGATCCATCCTTGTAACCATGCACTAAGTAGAGCCCAAAATCGGACTCTACCTGTGCAAGCTCTTCCCAAAATTTCTCAATTGCCTTCGTGTCCATGCTCAATCCATTCAGCAGCTGCAATAAGCCATGCAGCAATAGCGCGACATTCCCGCGCCGTTATTTGCTCTGCCCTAACACTGACAGCAAAAGGCCCATCGGCCATTCGCGTTGGAGCTATCACAGCGTGGTGCTCATCTGCCAAACTTCCTCGATTTCTTGGCCTATGAACTGAGAGCAAGGGGTTTTTCATCAGTACCTCAGAGCTTGGGTTTTCCATATTTTCGCACAAGCTTCTCGATCTCGTGGTCTGGAATTGCTGAGAGGTCTAATTGCTCCACTTTCTGCTCAATCTTTTCAGATTGCCCAAGATACTGTTTGCCTAGCCAAATCATCATCACGCGGTCGCCATTCTGCGCCCTTCTAAACTGTCGACGGCGTAGTGAGCACTTACCGCCAGCGCTGTACTTTTTATACACTTCCGAAAAACTCTTGTTATAATGCTCGGTTACGCGCCTAACGAGTGTCTCCTCGTCGATCTCAAACCAGCCTGCAATCTCTTCTTGTGTGCATTGCATTTGGCAACATTTTTCAAAGTCTCGGAAATCGATATCTTTGACTTTCGCGCCTGTTTCGCCTTCGGCTTTTGGTCGTTTCGTGACGCCCGCCATCTGGGTAGTCCTCCATCTGCTTGTTATGGTTGAAATTTACCACGGTTGCATACAATAGTTAAACTTTAAACACAAGGGGCAGCCATGGCATTTTTTGCGTTTGAGTTTAAGGACGCCGACGAGAAATACGACCAATTTGGAAACCGGCTTGGTATGTATTGGCGTTTTAATCACAAGGCGGAACGGAATGATTGGGTAAAGCGTAGCCCTCGCCGAATCTTAGTGCCGAGTTCGGACAAAGAACTTAAAATGCTAAAATTCAGGGCAATCATTGATGCGTTTTGTATAGATGATTATTACACGAAGAGGTAAACAATGGAAGATTTGCTTCGATTGGCTAAAGTGTTTCGCGCTGCTCAGATTGTGGCCCACGACGCGCACAACAATATTTCCGGGCCATCTTTCTTTGCCGACCATGAATTCCTGGGCGAGCTTTATGGGACCTATGAGGACGCCTATGATTCCCTCGTCGAACGGTATATTGGTCTGACGGGACGATCCGTCGATGGCGTGTCATTAGCTAAAGATGCGCTTGAGCTTGCCCCGGATTCACAAGTGCAAGCGATCTGGGATATTTTGTCGATGTTTGAGCGCACCGTTTGCAAAGTTTGCTATGCTTTTTGTGAGAAAGAAGGCGTCTCGGAAGGCACGAAACAGCTGGTAGGGGAGCTTTGCAATCAAGCTGAGATGAGGCAATACAAGCTTAAGCAGCGCATGAGCTAATGATTTCGGATGTTTGAATCGTTCCACTATTGCTTGACTGAAACGATAGTAAGATGTAAATCTTCCTCATCGTCAATCAAGACGCTGTGGGTTTAGACTCCATGTTTAAAACGAATCAAAAGATTTTTGCTGGGCAAGACGGATGACCAGTTTTTAGGCTGGTATCAATATTGGCAATATGAACAAGGCTATTCTGACGATAGCTCATACATGAGGCACCCAAAATGAACGCGACAGAAGCGAAGGACCTTGCCGATCAAGTAAATTCTGCCAATCCAGAAAAGGCCATGCAGGAGGCTATGGCCGTGATCAAATTGGCCGCTGAAAAAGGCTTATATTCTGATTTGGTAGTCTTGCGTGAGGTGGATGCCGAGGCTATTTTGCCCATCTTGAGCGTTTTGGGATACAAGACAGATGTGAAGGTAGCGGAATTGCCGGAAATGCGGCAAGTGTGGATTACTTGGGATTGATGTTAGAGAAAGGTGTGTTTTTAGATGCAAAATAAGATTTTTGCTGGCTGCGATAGTGCCGGTCTATTTGATTTGTATGAGCATACAGACAACAAGCACGATTTTTTACTTTCTGTCCGCCAGTTTAGGGACATGAAGACAAAAAATCTAAGGATCAAAAAAGCTCAAAAACATGCCGAGCACTTTTTAAAGATTGCTTTGAAAAAAGAACCCAAAAAAGGTGCGTTTTCAAGGGGTCAAATTGCAAAGGCTCTCATTGAGTCAGCTACTGAATCCGCTTGCAAAAACGGCTTACCCGCGAAAGATTACCGCGCTTTTATTACATCAAAATGCGGCAAGGACTTTTTGGAAATCGTTTGTACCAAATTGGGCTATCAAGAAGCTCTTGGATAAGGATTGTGATGAGACATTTTCACTTTGATAACCCCGACGATTATTGGGCTTTGTTCAATAATTCCAGCGATCGAAACAAGCTTGTGACGGATATTAGCCTTTTTGCCACGTCCGATTTTGGAAACCGCTCGTCCGAAATGATGGACTATCAGCAGGCCGCCATGCAATGGCTGAAAGATTTTGTTGAAAACGGTTGCACTGAGAAGCAGGACGTGTTTTAAGAGATTTGTTCGCCAGTGATAGAGACGACGATGGAAATGGAAGGGGCTACATAGCCCCTTTTATTATTCTGTCTTTTGATTTGCTGCCAATGCCTGCGCTAACACGTTTCCATTTCGGTTAATGATTTCAATACAGCGCTCGATTACTGCCACCGTTTCTTGCAAGCTTTCAGCCAACTCATTTGCGTCACCGTGTTTCAATGCTGCCTTCCATTTTGTGAAATTAACATTCATGGTTAATGCGCCTTCTTAATAGCTCGTTTTCGTCAAGCATGTTGACTACGACGGTTTTGTACATCACTTGTAATCCGTCTTCATAGCCATCGCGTTCGCCTTTTTTATAGGCAAAATGATAAACGCACAAATTTATACCTAGGCAAAACACTAGGACAAATTGATTTTGTGGCATTAAAAGCCATTCATGCCAACTCATTCTTTAAAGCCTAATTCTTCTAAAAATTCCGGCAAAGGGCTTAGGTGATCAGGTGTATATTCGGGTTTTGCTGACCATTTAGCAAAACCTCTGGCCCACGCTTGCAACACTTGAGTCTTTGTCACACAGATGACTTGCTGCTCAACTTCCCAATCATCGGCAATCAAAGCATCATACATTGTGTTTCTCAAAACCTCTTCCCCTTCATGAGGCTCTGCCCAATCTCCTTTGTTCCAACTTGCTCGCCTAAATCTTTTACCGCTCTTTATTGCCTCAATGACGTTCATCGTTTCCCACCCATACTGCTCATTTCAAGGGCTGCAAGCCTGTCAGTCGATTTTTTGACTGTCTCCGCTAGGGAATTGTGGGCTTCATTCACCGCTTTCGTGAGCTTTTTCATGTCTTCCACTAATTCTTGCAATTCTTTTCGGATCTTAGCGCGATTCGCAAAATCAATGGCAAATAATCCCGCCAATGCTCCGCAAGCCATCAGATTGATACCTAACAACACTTCCATCAAAATAACTCCATTCCGTTTTGTGGGAGATAAGAGACGATTTCATAATCGTAAAATCTCAAAGCTTTTAGCCTTTGGTTTGATTCTGCCAGAATTTCACGACTTGTCGCGGCATGTATCATTATCGCTTCTTGTCGCCAAGCACTAAATTTATATCTCAAGAATCTAAACGATACGAGTACAGGGACATAATTTGGTTCCCCATCACTGCTGAATATTGGCATTTTCGACACGTATACACTCCTCGACCTTCAACCGTCCGAAGGTGTCCGGGACTAAACCAAAACTTGTGGTCACAAGTCAACTGGCGCACCCATCGGACGATGAAGTTCATAAATGTTTGACTCCGTATAAGGCTATGAGAGCTGCATCGACTACACCTTCATGCAGTCTACCAGCACCGTTTGCTATTTGTGGAGCTACGTCGCTCCAAAGTCTCCTAAAAGCAGTACTAGAGCGGTATTTTGGAGCGTCACAACTATTTGTGCCCTTGTGCATTTGCATAGTCCAGTGACGAGGTGGCACTAGATGATAAGCAACACCATAAATTTCCATCGCTGCAATCAATTCACCGAAACCGCACCCATAAGTAAATGCCGAGACTATCCCTTGTTTCGGCATAGTTTGCGCTTTTTCCAAGAAAACGGCGCGGGGCTTCCACGTCTCAAGAAGCGTATACAATAACCTTCCGCTTGGGCTTAACGTCCAACTCAGCACTTGGCCATCGTGATCTAGCGCTACTATTGCTCCCGCTTTGCCTGGGTCGATTCCAAAATAGATACGGCTTGGTGGTTGGTTGCTCATTATACTCTCTAATGTAATCGTTTACTTGTTTAAATGGTAGTAGTAGCAGTGATGCAATTGTTTCCGCTGTCATGTCGTATTGGCGTAAAAATATGATGGCCTGTTTGTCTTCGTAGCGCATACATGGTCTCCCTTTTCCATCTATGGTATGATCTAATCTCCTGCCTGGCACCTGTTGTTGATTTCATTGCCCTTTTTGCTCCTTCGTTTCTAATGGCCCTAATTTGCCTTGTATTGCGTTCTTATTCCTGTCCTATGTCTGCCATTACCTAGCCTATTTGCGCTTATCATTGCGTCAATTTGCATATCATTTCGCCCGTACTTCTCTAGTCTGCACAAGTGACAGCACGTCGAGGACGTTCCTGGGTTCTTCCGGGAGGGCTTGGCGCTCATGAGAGGGGGGCAGGCCGAGGCTATCTCTGCGACGGTCGATGTCGGCGATATCGAGCAAAGCTTTTGCGCTCTCTCGCCATTGCGCCTTGAGCGTGGAAACGTTGTCGTAACTCGCAATCTCACAAACGACTCTCCACCCGCCCATATTCTCCACGACTTTCCAACCAGTCTCGCCGATAGCTGTTCGCACCAAGTCCTGTTTGCTCTTGAGTGAGCCAAAACGCTCGATGCCTCCCCAAATCTTGTCAGCGATCAAACGAGCCTCGGCGTCATGGTCGGGCTTGGGATCTATCGCGTCCAGGATTTCTTTGATCGCAGGGAAACGAGTAAACTTTTCGTGCAAAGTACCAAGCACCGCAAAAAGTTGATGCGCGGGATACTTCTCGAAGATGCGATACCACGCGCTGAGTTGGTGTGCGTCAAACTCTGGCGCTTGAAGCGGAAGAATTGCTTTTACTGCGTCGATGAACTTTTTGAACTCTTGTGGCGTCATGGTTTTTTTCCTCCAATCCAGTCAAGCATTTCTGCCCAATCGTTTGCGAGTTGCGGATTCTCTGCCCAATCACTTGCAGTCTGCGCGTCTTTGATCTGCGCTTTGCTTTTTGTTTGAGCAAAAATGTTTTCGACCTTTCGCATCCCGTTAGAGCCCTTTTTGAGAAGCCCCATGGGAGCACAGCACTTGGGAGCCCAAAAGGTGTCGTGCTTCACGTAAGCCAGAATGGTTTGCATATCGGCGAGAGTGTATCTGCACACGTTCGCGACTTTGCGAAGCTCGAGCGCAAATTGATCCGGCGTCCATTTGGGGTCGTTTGTCCGGTTCGGGAAATGGGTAACGGCGTACCTGAGCCATTGGGTACCCAAGTCGAGCTCCTCGTCAGAAAGGTTCATTACCTGGACGGCTTTGGATCGGGAGCGCTTTGCTTTGGCGGGAGGTGGAGGTGGTAAATTTTGCGACGTTCTCTTTTCTTGCGTTTCGTTCCGTTCCGTTCCGTTCCGTTCCGTTCCGTTAGACACGGATCCGATCGGATTCGTTACGGCTGTGCACGTATCCGTACCGGATTCGTAACCAATCCGTAACGCGTCCGTATCGTCGTCGTAACGGCAAGATAAAAATCCTCGTGATTCCAAGAACTTGACAGATTGGAAAATTTCGGGGAGTGAGCACCCAGAAAAGTGTTGCACGTAATCAGGTGCAATATCGAGTTTGCCTTCCTGATTTTGACGCGCCGCCTCTGCCAAAAGGAAGATGTACAACCAACGCGTAGCCGTAACGGATCCGTGTAGCATCCGATCGGATCCGATCGTGGCCGGTACGCGTATCCATGGTACTGACTTCAAATCGGAACGGGTCACATACCGTTTCCAATCTACAATTTGGATTCGCAACATAAGGATATGATCCTAATTTTAGACAATAGTGTATTAGGCTAAGTAGCTGACAAGATTACAAATTGGGGATTTGTGTTGATTTCTGGGCTTATGGCAGGATATGAAGCGCGAACGGTGAGCTAAACCGTTCAAGTTATCCCTGCCTTTTTCTCCTTTCTTTCTTGTTAATGCGAGTATCCATTAAAAGTTGTGTGTGATTGGTGCCCAGACTTTAAAGGCAAGTCTGGGCTCCGACAACCCTTTTTTGGAAATAATTATCAACTTGCGCTTGCCGAAGATTGTGAGCAACATAGGCAGACCTTCACTTTGCCAAGTAGCTCAGTCGGTAGAGCGTCGCGCTGTTAACGCGAATGTCGCAGGTTCGAGCCCTGCCTTGGCAGCCATCCCCTTTTGCTCAAAACTATGGCACCATAAACTAAACATTTTTGAGTTTGTGGAGGTGCTTATGGTCCGGCGAATAGTGCTAGGTCTGGCGTTATTCCTACAAAGTACCGTGCTTTTAGCGGATTGCTACAAAACCGACATTGGGACATGTGGCGTGGAAAAGTCCATGCTCGAGGCCACCAATGCCTTTCGCGCTCAATACGGGCTTCCCGCTCTACAGTACAAAAAAGAGCTAAATTGGGCCGCTCGGAAATGGTCGGAAAGCATGGCTGCCACGGGTAGGCTGTCCCATGACGGCTTCCCTACCCTGCGCAATCAAACGATTATCCTCGAATTTCCCGCCAGTAATCAAAAAGTACACGGCGAAAATGTGGCCTATTTCCAAGGCTACAAACCGCCAGATTTTGGCCGATTTTTTGTGGATATGTGGATTAAAAGCGGACCCCATCGCCAGAACATGCTGCGAAATTTTCGCTTTATCGGTGTGGGATATGGGCGTAATAATGGGCAGCATTACGCGACACAACTTTTTGCTTGGTAAAATAGACTTATTTCGGTTGCGCCGAATCGCTGTGGTTAAATTGTGGGTAAGTCTATTTGTCCTCAACGGGACCATTCTCAGATTTTAGCACAAAAATAGAAAAACCCCGCATAAGCGGGGAAAACGGCGTCCGTTTTTTTTTGTCACAACAAAGGAGGAAAACCTATGTTTTCTAGTAAAAGCAAAAGCAAGTTAATGAGTTGTCATCCTCAATTACAGCGCCTTTTCGATGAAGTTGTCAAGACTCATGATTGCACCATTTTGGAAGGACACAGGGACAAAAAGAGGCAGGATGATGCGTACAATGCGGGACTGAGTAAGCTAAAATTTCCTCACTCTAAACACAACCGCTACCCTTCCATGGCTGTTGACGTTATCCCCTACCCAATCGATTTTGCCGACGTTCCCAGAATCTATGAATTCGGTATTTTTGTGTGCGAAACAGCGAAACGCCTTGGTATCAAGATTCGTTGGGGGGGAGATTGGGATATGGACGGCGATTTTAAGGACCAAAAATTTAATGATCTAGTCCACTTTGAAATCGTTTGACTATTCAAACCCACCGATGTACCAAGGGAATATGTTTCGTAAAACTATTGAGGAGATATAAGTATGAGGCCACGGCTAGCTCAAGAAAGTACTTGTGTACGTGTTGGATTTTCTTGTGCGCCAGCTACAAAAATCCGCATTGAACAACTAGCAGTCGAGCAAGGAAAGTCATTTTCCCAACTTATTAGAGATTTGATCGAAGAGGTTATTGTTAAGTATGAGCACCCTAAGCGAGTTGAGCAGGGCCTTGATTGAGGCCGATGAGATTATGGAACCAGATGAGTTTGATCCGGCTTTATTAGTCGGTGAGCTCAAGGACAAAGTTGACTCAGTAAAATGGAAAATAGATCAATGGGAGGCAGAGGCCAAAGCCCTGCAAGAGAATTGGATCGAGCCGCTTGTTGCACGTCAAAAAGCGCTAAAAACCAAGGCCGAGAAGCTTCGGGAATACTGCGCCTTTGTGCTCAAGCGGGATGAACTAGAGATTTTACCGGGGAACGCCTTTGCGCTCAAGCTTCGGAAAAGCGAGAGCGTCGAGGTAGACCTAGAGCCTACTGCCCAAGACGCCCTTCGCTATGATTTTGTGCGAACCAAGATCAAATACGAATGGGATAAGAAAGCACTTGCCGCTAAGCTCAAGGCAAAAGAGGAATTGCCTTTTTGCCGCATCAAAACTAATTTTTCCGCTCAATTTCAAGTTAAGAAAGACTAATTTTCCATGCAAAAACCATCGTCTCAACAACAGCTATCACCTGTCACTAAATTGTCGCATCTAATGCAGCAATACAAAGGCCAGATTGAGGCCGCTTTACCGCAACACATGACGCCCGATAGGCTTATGCGGATCTGCCTCACGGAATTCCGCAAGAACACGCGCCTACAACAGTGCGACCACCTAAGCTTTCTTGGTGCTGTCGTAACCGCTGCCAGTCTCGGCCTAGAGCCAGGATCGGCCCTAGGGCAATGCTACCTCGTGCCTTACAAGAATGAGGTAGAGTTCCAGATTGGCTACCGTGGAATGATTGATATCGCCCGACGGTCTGGGAATATCGTCTCCATCTCCGCTCGTGCTGTGTATGAAGGCGATCATTTCAAGGTCATTTACGGCACAGAGGACGCCATCGAGCACGAGCCAAAATTCAAATCCAGCGAGCTAACGCACGTTTACGCCGTGGCAAAACTAGCTGGCGGGGGAGTACAATTCGATGTCATGTCCGTCGCTGAAGTTGATTCGATTAGAACGCGCTATTCTAAAGCTTCCCAAGGCAAAGCATGGACAGATTCCTACGATGAAATGGCCAAAAAAACCGTTCTTAGACGTCTTTTCAAAATGCTTCCGGCTTCTGTCGAGCTTGCGAAGGCCCTCACAAGTGAAGAGGTAAAGGCCCACGAAATCATCGACGCTGATTATAGCGTTCCAGATTTTCAACCGGACGTCGACAAGTACAAAAATGCTCTGGCAGAGGATGGCCAGGAGCAATCTGGATCGTCCCAGGATTTGACAGCATACCGGAATGAATTTGTCAAACGACTGTCATCGGGGAAAAAAGCCCCGGAATCTTGTGGCGCGGACCCTATGGCATGGGCTAAAACCGCTACCAGTGCTCAATTAGCTACTGCGCTTTCGCTTATGGCCTGATTTTTTCTTGTGCTCAGTGCATGGTGGAGGCTTCTCCTCGGGGGGAGCCTCCTTTTTTGTGTGCTCTTTGATGACTGTGACCAAAGCCGCTACGATGGCGCTTGCGATAGCTTCTACTAATGGTGCAAACCACATTATGCAATCACCGCTTTAGCGAGCTTAAGGCTCGCGCCAAGAGCTTGATTTAGGACAATATTACTCAAAGCAGGGCTTTCGCTGATCTCTTTGAGTTCTGCTACAATCTTATCAGCACCCAAAATTGCTGTACGCAAAGCACCCAATACCGGCAAAATTTTTGGAGCATCTTTCCAGTCTAATTTGCCGTCTTCTTTTACCTCTAGGATTGCGTTGCCTAAAACGTCAAGGAGTTCAATAAATTCTTGGGTTTCCTTGGCTGCCATATCTAATACCCCCACTAAATATACTTACAGAAAGTATATCAAGAGGTCATACAATAAACAAATTTTGGTGTTTGTTGTCACATTTGACATTTAAAAAATTCTTGGATCGAAGGTTTGGCGTGGTCTTTACGATATCGGAACCATTGGACAGTCTCAATAATAATCAAAAGTACCCAATTGACTACTAAAGGCCATGCTTGGATGTGATAGGTGTAGCCTAGCTTTACTAGGCAACCGACAAGCCCCAATGCGTGGAGAAGGGCTCGGTCTTTGACTAGAAAGCTCGCTACAAATATTACTGTACCTGTCCATCCGACAATTGCCCAATGAAATTCAGACAAAGCGAATCTCAAAAGTTAAATAAAAAAGTGACGCTGGCATATTATTATACCGCGTCACAAACTTTTTTTCTTTTTTTACTGCCGTAATTCCAATTATGTCTGGATTAAACAGGATTGGAATGTTCAGCGTTTTTATCCAATAAAGATTTTTTTAGTGTCTCAATAGCGTTTTGCACGATTTCGTGTTCTTTCAAAGTACCTTTGAAAGCGCTAGCAACTTGAACTAAAACATTTAGAGCTTCATTTGTATTCATTTTGCACCAAAAACTTTCAATAATTGAATTTACCTGCCAACTCGGCCCTATATTTCAAGAACCAAAACCTTTGATTGTTACGTTGTCTAGAGTAATGCCTGAGCCAGCAGCTGTGACGATTGCACGAGCAAACCGCCATAGTTCACCCGTTACTTTTGCCGAAGCAATCCCGACAACACTAGTCACTGCAGCCGATGACGTAAACCAGTTAGCTCCATCATCACTGAATTGCAGGGCGACAGTGGCCGCCGTGGTTTGCGCGGTTGCTCTAATAGCAATGTGCCATGTGGACACCATTTCACACGGTATAGATACCGTCGTAGAGTTTAAGGTGTTCAACTCAATAGTACGACTGATTAGCTGAATGTTTTGTGATGCGTCATAGTTATTTTGTAAACGGTTAACCGATCTTGTAAACGATGGCGTAGTCCCGCCGACAGTCTGCACGTATCGCAAACGGTTTCCGAGAATTCTCAAAGAGGAGCTTTGATAAATCCCTGCAGCCGTGATGCGCGGAAAATCATAAACTTTGAACCAGTTAGTTCCTCCGTCTGAAGATTCTTCGATCGAAACATCAAGTGTTGGGTTAGTCCCAGTCACCGCCGTTACGGGAATAACTACCCGGTAGCCAATTCCAAATGTTGGCGTTAATGCCGCCGTGGTCGTCGTAGTGGTTAACGCTGCTGATGCCACATCGGTGATTGACGACTGTAATCCCAAGTTTGCCGATGTAACAGCTCCAACAGTCGAAACAAACGTAACAGCGTTCAACGTACCTGTTAGAATGTTTCCAACTACAACAGGTAATGGTGTGTTATAAGCTTGCGCCTTGGTATTAACTAGGCTTACTGGCTGATAAGAAAACCTTTCAATAGAGCAAGTACCGATTGCCCATGTAGTACTAGATGCAGGAGCAACCGTTCCGTTTGCAATCCTAAATTGTAGATAAAGGCTAACGGATTCATCCGGTATATTGATAGACCTCGAGGCCCTCATGGAGGCTTGCACCGTTGTACTAGATGCAACAAGTTGATCAGACAAACTAGCGGTGTTCATTTCTCCTTGAACTATGGTCATGTGACCCGTTGCCGTGGTGTTGATAGCCGCCGATGTGAAACCGGAAGCGTAACCACGCCTCTGGGTATCAAAACCCATGGTTGTAGCGGTAGTACCGTTATAGACCAACTGATAATAATTCCATCCGAACAACGAACATGTACCAGTACCAGAGGCTGGAAATCCAGCAACAGTAAAGGTTACGTCGTTACCACTTACCGAAGCTATCGTATAGCGTCCTGGGACACTTCCGATAACTGTCATAGCTCCGATGTACATACTTTGACCAACATTTGTTGCATCAAAAGGATTGTTCGGAATTGTAACAGTGACAGACGTAGCCGAGTTGATGGTCATAACTAAACCATCACCAATAACGTCTACAAGCTCAGCATAAAAGTTGTTGTTGGCGATCCGTTGCGACAATGTACTTTGTTGACGGAAAACAAACGGGCTATTCCACGATACGTTTGATCTAATAATAGTCTCGGCGTTTGCAGTAACACCGGAGGTCAAAAGTAAGTTACCGCCAGACTGCGAAATACCATGATCTGGGGATTGAAAAACTGTCGTGAAAAATCTGGAATCAACTCCAGAAGGAATAGTTGATGCAAATCCGACCTTGAACGATTTTACGATATCGCTTTGGTCTGTACTCGCGTATTTTTTTGGGATCTCAATATATGACATTTTTACTTTCCTTTAATTAAAAATCTTTTTTTGTAAAAAGAGAAGAATAGATATTACCGCTACCTGTACTGTATGTCCATTTCACTCGGACATACCTAAATCCAATCTCGGTAACATCCCACATATGGTTTTCGCTATATGTAACATTTTTTGAGCTGCCATCTACGTCAACGAATCCATTTGCTGGCTCATTAGAAGCCTGTAGGACAAGGACTCCCTCTAGATTTGTGCCAGTAAAAAATACTTGTATCGAGAATTTAGTAATATCGACTAAATCATAATACACACTAGTTGTGCTTGAATTTGCCGGTTTAGAAGGAATTAACTCAACAAAATGCATTACTGCCCCTCCTCAAAATATTTACGATATTCAGGGTCATTGTTAATCAGCAAGTTATGATAAAGTTCTGCCGCAGGATATCCACCACGGTCTATAGCCTGCCCAAATATTTTACCGTATTTCGATTGAAATATCGGATTGTTTCCTGCAAGTTGAAATATTTTTTGAATAGCATTTTTACCTGCCATCACTCCAGATATTGCCGACCTAGTCATAGGTGGTCCAAATCTGTCAGCCATTGAGCCAAGACCACCTCCGACAGCTCCCCCAAATGTATCTCCTAAATACCCACCTACAGCAGTACCCAAAAGAGTTAATCTCGAGCCCCTTGCCGCATCTTTATCAAATGCGTCATAAGTATTTCTTGATTTAATCAACTCGTTGAAATCATCCCCACTGTAGTCGCTTAATACTTGCAGATCTTTTCTATCTGTCCATGGTGCTGTTTTTTGGCCCTGCCTTCTGATTATCGATTGCGTTCTCCTTGGAGTAATGTTTTGTGTTGGACCTAAAACAGATTTGACCATTTGCTCATCGGCCATAGCTTCCTGAAGGGCTTTATAATCCTCTGGAAATATCTCGCTTGATATATCCTTGTCTTTCATTCTTTGCAGCAACTCGGACTGCGATTTGTATCTATCAAGCAATTCAATAAGCTCTTGATTATTTCCAATAGAAGCATTTTTTCTCAGTTGCTCATCAAGCATAACGCCTTTGGCGCCGCCACCCTTTCGCAATGTGTCAAGTGTACCAATGCCTCGTGTCTCGTCAGAACCGCCAAAAAGCTTACTGGTTTCCTTCAGGCTTTCTTGCATAGGTGCCATTTGGTCCATAATTTGCGAATAGCGCTCTAAATACGGGTTTTTTTGCCCAGTTTCTGTTATTTTACCCTTTAAAGAGTCGCTCATTTTTCTTTGGAAATCTTTTCTAATTACATCAGCAGTCTCGTTATATGCGCCAGCTGCATAATCGAAATTCGTATCTCTTCTCAAATTTTTGAGAATAACTCTTAACTGTCTGGCTGATAGCCTATCTCCGATATTTTCATCTATATCTTGAATAATTGCATTTATATCGTTCAATGCTGACTTTGTTTCTTTCCCTACAGGAATCTCAATAATTGAGTCTCGTGCTTGTCGAATAAGCTTTAAAAGATCCGCTTTGCTGTATGATACTCCGCTATTCACTAAAGCTTCATCCGCCAGATCGCTAAGCTTACCAATAGTTGCCTTTTGCTGTTCAAGGTTTCCTTTAGCTTTTCTAACAATTTCTAGTGGGACTTGTTCGCGCTCTAGACTTCTTTTTTTCTCTTGGTAAAGATTCTTTAAATACTCTTGTAATGCTTTACGTTTGTCTGTGGCCGATGCTATATCGCTTCCTGCTGCTTTTACGGCTTCGTCTATTTGTATGCCAATTTCTTCGGATGGGAGCGTTCTTCCGACTTGATTAACTCTCGCGGATCTAGCAATTAAATCTTCCGTTGCTTCTTCGGGAATACCAAATAAACCCCTTGCAGCTTTCTTTGTTCCCCATTTTGTAGCATTACTGACACCTTTTGCAGACGCTCCGGCAATCTTGAATGGCGTTATTCCTTCCGCCGTAACTATAGCGAATGGGTCGGCAACTGCTTCGAAAACTCCACCAAGAAATCCTGCGGGACTAATTTTGAAAGTCTCGCCTGTGTAAGGATTCAATTTCAAGCCAGTGGTATATTCTCTGTCAGAAACTCCAGCTTTGCGAAAAATATCTTTCCCGCTGGGGGCATTCGCCGCTGGTTTGCCAAATTGTTCAGTGTATCCTCTGATAAATTGACTACCTAAAGAAGATCGCCCGCCAGTTTGCAAATCCTTGGCAGGATCATAGTCCATAGCTCTGCCAATACCAGCGCGAATTGGTGCTTGTGCGTATCTATCAGCAAACTCAGCAACACTTCCGACCGCACCTAAAACAGACTTGCCAAAATCTCTTATTGGACTAACGTATTTTTCTTGGGCTGCTAACATTGGATGTTGCGCAATAGGAACACTCTCCCAATCATCGTTTGCAACGTCCTCCCAATCGTTAATCCCACCGTCTTCAAAATCATCGTTTTGGTTGGCCATTGTTTCGCCTTCCTTGCAAAGTTTCTTTGGTGCCGTCAGAATAAATAATTATTGTTTTGTTTCTGCTTGGGCTATATTTTTCATCGATGATTGTCCGTGAAGACGATTGAGGTGGTAAAGATTTACCCTCGCCAGCTCTTCCTGAGGCATCAATCAAACCTTGAACAAAACTGCGCCTTGCTTCTTGCTTGTACTTAATCGTTCTTTCGTCATCACCCGCAATTATCCTGTAACCTGCCAAAATTCTTTTAATTTCTTCTTTTTGAGCACCGGCACCCGTGACGGAACGAAGGAGCATTTCTACAAGGTTATTTGAGGCTGTATCATAAAGCCTGTCATCATCACTCAGTATCTTGTTTCCCATCGGCGAAGCAGTACCACCAAGTCCTCCACCAATAATCGATCTTGTCCCAGGTCTATATGGTTTAATTCCTTGAGCTTGATCGCCATTTTCCATGGCTTCAACTTGAGCCAAAGCAGGTATCGCAACTGTGGCTTGAAGGCCGGTTTTTCGTTCGGATTCTGTAAGATTTCCGCCACTTGTTCCTATACCGGATGCAATCTTGTCTTTTTTGATTCCTTCATTAACTTTATTACTACGTTGTTTTTCCTCCTGAGCCATAATTTTTAGCTCAAGTTCTTTTTGTCTCAGTTGAGCCATATATTGCTGATAGCGAACTTGCTCACGCATCAACTCGCCGCGACGTTGCTCGCCAGCGACTTTCATGTCCAAGTCAATTTTTCTCAGTACATTGTTCGCTTCCATTTTCGCTTGTTCAAGGCTTCTCAAATTGTCTGGAATAGGTAGCTGTCGCGTTTGTCCAGTTACTGGGTTTCTCTCAATGATTACAGGATTACCTTTTGCATCCATGAACATCGGCAAAGTAGACCATGGATTATTAGGCTCGTACCCAGGTGGAAGTTGACGAGGCATCAAGTTTCCTGCCTCATCGTACATAAGAATCTCGCCCGATTGGTCTTTCGTAGGTGGTTTATAATAAGGCAAAATTTTGGGAGGTTTTGGGCCTGTACCTTTTAATAGCTTACTCGACAAGGAAGCGCCTTTAAGTAAGCTATCTTCGCGTTCAGCTTCAAGAGCCATCTGATCTCTGATCTGGCCCATATCTCGATCATAAAGGGATTTAATCAAAGGCTGAAAATCTGCTACTTCAGAGCGCTTACCTTGCAAGGTGCCCATCTTTGATGCACTACCTGCTAACAAAGCGCCAAGTTGATTTACAGCGTTTAAATCTCTTGCGTTGCCCATGCGATCAAGTCGATCCGCATCCAAAGCCTGACTATTTAATTTTCGTTTCAAGTATTCATACAGTTTTGACCTGAAATCTTCGCCATCGCCTTGGGTTGCATTCAAGGTTGAGTTACTTGTGTTAGACCTATTAGGTAAGTATTCAAACACATTTGCAGAACTTGTGCTCACACCCGGTTTAAATTTTTCCACAGGAAGGTCATATGCGCCAAGAATTGGCGACATGTTGTTTGTGAACTCTGGCACTTGCAAACCTAAATTGTAAGGTTCACGTTCACCCATCAACCCAAACGATGATTCTCTAGGAGCATCCACGGCAGAAACAACCGGCGCACTGGAAAAGTTACCTTCGTCTTTAATTTTTGAAGACTTTGGCACTTTTGGCAAAGTAGTAGCAGGTTTTTTTGATGTTTCTGCCTCCATCAATTTCTTTTCTTCATTCGGCGTGAATTTTTTTGGCAAATTAGGATTTATTCCAGCATTTTCGACGCCACCCTTTTTTGTTTTTAATCTATCTTGTAAACGCTTTCGTTTTTCCTCAAAAACTACGTCCACAAAATTCGGATTTCCAATATCACCACCAGGGTCATAACCCGGAGCGTATGGTGTAGCAGGGTATGTGCTCTTGTATGCTCCTTGACCTTGCAAAGGTATTTCTTGAGGCGAACCCGGTCTTTGACCTTGTATTGGCAAATTTATTTCTTCAGGAAAAGGCCCATTTGACGGCTTACCTGGAAGATTTATGTGTGAATTTCTCAATTTTTCGAGAAAATCTGCCGGTTTTTCTTCGTAATTTCCATCTAATGGTAATTGCTTTAAAGGCATCATCGGCCCTTTCTTCGCAAATATTCGTCAAAAGTAAAATCGGCCTCATAAGGTGCATAACCAGTGGTTTCATAGGATTGATTTGCACCTAGTCCACTCGGGACATTCAGACTATAAGGAGCCTGACCGGGGACGGTTGGTGTCCCATAGCTTGGCATGACCGACGATTGCTGTGCGCCTTTGTAACTAGGAGCACCATACATGAATCCGCCCATCAATCCTTCACCAATACCCTGTACAGCTTGATTACGATCACGAGTCGCTTGATTCATGTAATCAATCATATTTTGCTGAACACCTGCACGAGCGCCAGTGTGTTGCATTTGATTAGCGTAATTTTGCTGCATCAACTGTTCTTTACGCGCCTGAATAGCTAACTTGTCGGCACGCGCCTTGTTTTCCATGTTGTATCTCTGCGCCATCAAATCATTGTAGCGGTTGAGATTATCGACAGTAAACTTGTTGCGCTGCGCGACGTTTGCATCGGCTATGCGTTGCTCTCGATCAAGGTTATACACTTGCGCCTGATTTGCCATGTTGGCTCGCTGATTTAGGTAGTTTTGATAATTAGCGCTAGTGCGTTGGTTAAAATCATTGATGATTCCCGTATTGCGAGCCGCTTCGCCCATTTCGCTTGATCTAATGTCACCTCCCAGCGCTGCACTTCGATCAAGAGCCATCAACTGATTTCGGTAAGCCTCCGCCGCCGCCGCTTGGCTTGCCAGCGCTCCGCGAGTCATTGCATCGGACTGCCCTTGCAGCTGTGCAGCAAGTTGAACACCGCTATCTAAAGCGCCGCGCCGTTGTGCGTCCTGCAAAATGGATGCGTTCCTACCTTGAGCCTCAATCCTCGCCCGGTCACTGGCTTCCTGCATCTTTTGTTGGAAGAGCGGATCTGTTCGGCCAGCTGCAACGTCCCTATAACGACGTAGGGCCTCTAGTTGCGCACCTCGGCCCTCTTGAGCTGCCGCCGAAGCTTCTACTACCTGGGGGGCTACCTCTTTCACAAACGAAGCCACCTCGGGCACAAACTGCCCTACCGAGGCGAAAGATTCAGGAGTAATCCGCGAATAGTCGAAAGCAGCTGGAGGAATCGTCTTGACTAGCTCTGGGTCATCATAAATCGAAATATCATATTGTGGGGGCACAATCTCATTGAACATCCGTTCAATGTCTTGGAGGCGTTTTTTTGAGGCCCCACGCTCCCTTTCTGAGTTGTACAGCTGAATTAAACCAGAGGCCGCCCCAATAGCTGCCATACCTATGCCAATAGCTAATGGCCCCATTTAACGGCCTCCTTTTTTATAGTTTGCTTTAACCATACCGCCACAATTGTACTGATCTTGGACTTTGCCCCCACAAGCGTACTTGTTTTTGAGTAATTCGCGGGTTTTTGAGAAGGGCATGTTGTCGATGAATTTCTTGGCGCTTTCCTTATCCATAGCCGAACTTCGCGGAATCACGATCTCGCCAGGACTGAGTTTCGCACTTACAACGTCATTTGCTGGGTTATCGCCATCCTCTGGGGCGTAACCCGGCACCACACCGCCATCGCTAAGCCCGATAGCTAATTGCCCAGGCATCAAAGCAGGACTCCAATTGGAATCAACATATTGCTCGTTTGGATTTGCTTGTGGCAAGGCAGCATATGGCTGCTCTCCAAGGTCAATAGCCAGTTGCCCCGGTTGAGCGATAACTTGTTTTTGTTGTGGCAAAGGACGAGGTGGGGGCGGGAGTTTTGCACCTCCTGCGTCGTATGCTCCTGTATTGGCAAAAGGAGATTTACGAGCCCGCTCGTTCTCGGCTATCGCACGATTCGTCAAATCATTGCGGAACGCTAAACGATCAAAACCCAAAGCCTCTCGTCCAGGACCTTGTTTTCCTGCCAGTCTACCAGCTGTAGCAATATTTCCCCCACGGCCCAGGGCTGCCATAATCCGGTTAAAGTTACCGGCTTGTTCTTTACTAATGAAATCCTCGGCCCGTGTACTCTCCGCCGTCGCAGGTTTGAAATATTGCGCGAACTCGGACTCTCGCCCAGTGGGATTGAAAAAGTAGCCCCGCAAGTCTTGGGGAGCGTTTGTTGATAGATCGCGCATCTCCTCGGCTATGACTTGATTACGCAACGGGTCCAAGTTGCCAAATCCCACGTCGTATGCCGATTCTGCCTGTTTTGCCGCATCCTGAATCGCTTGAGCTTCGGTGTCCAGCGTTCCAGTGATGCCAGTTTTGTACTTATTGAAAGCTTCTAACTGGGCTTTTCTTGCTTCCGATCCAGCATTTGCCTCAATATCGCCTTTGGTCTTGAGGAGGTCGGCGTAATCTTTGAGAGTCGCTTCCCTATTGATGTTGAATTGCGGATCGGCGTTGAGAATGGAAAAATCAACCGCCTGCTCTCCGCTTCGCGCCTCGGGATCATTCGGGTCTCTCAAATATGACCGTATACCTGCATCCGTCTGCATTGCCCTCACAGGAGCAAACTCGGTTTGGGCTTGGCTTGCAAAAGCATTTAGCTGTTGAGGTGTGCCTTGTTGAAAAGTCTTCATCCAATCCGGTTGATCGGTCTTATCTGTCCCTCTGGCCCAATTTTGAACGGCTTGCGTTTGTTGCGCTCCGTACTGGTAGGGGGCCACTGCATTTTGCATGTATTGGTCTTTTTCAGACTGTACCCTCTGTTTGCTCCCCTGCAACGCTTGTCTGGTTTGCTGGAATTGAAACGGATTGCCAGACTTGCCGAGATTGCGTTCTAGGACTTGGGAACGGCCAACATTGGCGGCCCTGGCTGCATCTCGAGGACGTTCACTAGATCCGCTTGCCGTCGCTTGGACTGGTTCAGCGCCAATATCGCCCGTCGTATTGCTTAAGACTGTCGTATCTTGCTTGTCTTCATCCGGTTTTTGTGCCTGATACGAGCTTTGCTTTTGATCTTCATACGCGTAAGCCATTCCTAGCGCCTCCCTAGCATATCTTCAGCGGGTTTTGCATTTTCTGGACTTGGCATAGATACCGGATTATTTTCGCCAGTTCCTCCCTCTGGCGTTGGCCCATTATCGCCAGAAGGTGGTGCGCCCTCTATGCCAGGAGGTGGCGCACCTTCCATACCGGGAGGAGGTGGCATATTACCGCCAGGAGGGGGCAACGGAGGCATTTGGCCAGTCTGCACCATGGCCATAAGTACCGGATCGGTATTTTTGGCCAGCTCCAAATGCTGCAAGATGTGATCAAGAATCAGCTGGACACGAGCCCCATCGGCCCGGACTATCGGGTCATTGAGCAACGTGCTGTGCATCATGATATGCCGAGGATGATTGTCGGTACTAAGGACAATCGTCTCCTTGCCGTCCATCATTGCATCATTCTCAGACTGTACAAGATCCGACTGGCTAGCCTGTGGCTGGAATAGCTTGGTCAAAGGCTCGCCGTCCAAAATGGACACGTACTCTTGAATATTGGTCACTAACCCACGGTCGATCGCTTTATCAGCGATTTCGACACGTCCAGCCATGGTCTGCATCAGGGGATTGATATTCTGAATCTTGACGCCGACGATTGGATCGAGGTCCTGAGCGTTAAACTTGCGACTGAATGACTGATAATTTTTACCAGTCATTCTAACAAGTCGCTCGGTAGTCGCAAACACTCGATATGCGGTAATAGCATGATACATCGTTCGCTCAAGGCAGTTAATCATGCTTTTGCTGTAACTCGTCAAAAACTCCAAGGCGTTGGTTGTCAAAGTCGCAATAGCCACGCCTGAGCTACTTTGAGGGACTTCGCCCCTAACCGCTGCGTTGATGTTTGAGATTTGTTGCATGTTGCTTAGCAGAGCTTCGGCAAACTTCAAACTATTGGGGCTATCTTGTAGGAGATTGAGAGGCTCAGGCTTGCCACCACCAGGGATATCCTGTGGAGTGTAAAAGATGTAGTTCATCCCGCCCAAGGCTTCGACGTTGATATCTGCGCCCCTCGCAGCTGTCACATTTTGCACACCTAGAGCGCTATGATTTGTGGCAACCGAAGAAAACTCATGATCGTACATCTCTTGCGCTGGCAAAAGGTTTGAGAGCATGGGATAGCCAAAATTCAGACCTTTGATGGGTTCAGGCTTGTACTGTTCAATCGGTATGCAGCCATATTTGTTCACGTCATCATAAAGGACACAATTCTTGTCCCCATAAATCATCATCCGGCCACGGGGCAGGCTTGGCGTCGGTTTATGATACATTTCATAAATGTACACCGTATCGGTATCGTCGAAACCCATATAAGAACGAGACCTAAGCTCAGTCGCAACCGAAGGAAGCTTAATGATCTGTTCTTTTAACTCTGGATGCTGTGCAATAAGTGTCCATCGATTCCGTCGAACTCTGACTTGCACCCAATCTAAATCCTCCCAGCGAGGAATCTGAAAGTTGTAAAGCATATCCATCATTTGAGGGACGCTGATTTCAATGTCACCCTCATAGATCACTCGCTCATTCTCGTCCACGGCCACCGCTTGACCCATATCGGTTCGCCATGTCGTTTTGATAAAGCCTGTACCTGTGACTAGTCCGTCTTCGACAAGGCTATCGGTCAAAAGATCCAATTTCGTCTTTTCAACCGTTTCCTCACAGATTGCATTGCAAAGCCGGACGTTTTCTGTAACCTCCGCGCCATCCGTTTTAGCAATCCCGTGGAAAGCTAATTTTTGCTTCGTCACAAGCGTCACTAGCTGGCGTATCAGTGACCTAGCTTGAGGCACGCTCATCTTGACTAGTTCGCCCTGGTCCCCGACGAATTGGAGAGCCGTAAACCAAGATTGAGCGTCGAGAATAGTCGAATAGTATGCATACGTGTTGCGCTGCCACATTTGCCAGATCGGATTGAATGACGCGCCGTAAAAACGCTGATTCATCCCGATAAGTTTTGCAGCCAATTCCTCGGCTTCCCAAGTCATGAAATATTCGCGGGAATTCAAACTCATTTCGATACTCTCTCTCTGTAGGCTCGGATCGCCCAGCTAATCGTTTGAATGTCTAACGATTCAGCCGCTTCTTGGTGATTCATTACCGCTTGGATGAATGTATTTCTCTGCTGAAATAATGGCACGTAAATACGAACAACTGGCGCTGGTTCCGTGACTACTTTTGCATCCAAAAGATCGGCTTGACCCCAACCGATCAGACCCCATGGAGCAAAACCCCAACCAGCTGTAGGCCCAGTCACTTTAGTTTCTGTCCATTCCGCTTCTTGTGATCCGCCCAATGACTGGCCCTGGAATGTCAGTTTGATTCGGCTAATGTTGTTGCTTCGAGTATGTAATTGGATCTGAGCAAATTGTTTGCCCAGACCCACAGTACCACCATGAAACGGAGCCATCACGACCGTGCTTGGAATATTAACATACAATTGGGTTGCCAGAAGAGGCGACAAATTTGGTACTTTTGCAAACGTGACTAAAAACTGATCATTACCGATATTTTCAACCGATCTTATGCGATTAATCACGTCACTATAAACAATCACATCGCCAATTTCTGGATTATGTCCAGCAATCTGTATCAAGGCTTGTTTTGAGTCATAATTAACAGTCAAAATTACACACAGATAATTCTGCCCAGTGAACTCTAGACGATTACCGTATTTTCGTTCCTTCAAAACTTTATTGTTGGATACAAGAAAGAGCTTATTGCTAGGCCCAACAACGCCAGCTGTAAATAGGTAGTCGCTCGACGTCCAAGTGTCGTTCAAACTATTGTAAATATACGTTATTGATTTCGTACTTGAGTTGTAACCAAGCGTGGAAATTCGATAGGTCCGGTCGGATTCATACGATACGGCAGAAGTCTGCGAATCTAAGTTCGCTTGGCCAAGGATAGGCTCAATAAAGTTCTCAATCCTACGGCTAAGAATCTCGACGCTAGAATCAGTCGCCGAACAAATACCCTGAGTACCAAGGAAATAGACCTTGTTATTGAGGAGAGCACCGCTATTTTCGGCCAACACAATGACGGTTGTATCAAGAGGCGTGACACTAAAATTAGCAATATTGTTGCCAGTAATTTTGAATATTCCATCTTCTTTCAGCAAAATCACGCTATCACGTAGCGCAAAAATCCTTTTGATCGCCTTATTTTTAGACCCGACTAGCAAATAGTTTACCACCGGGACCGCTTCTGGCTCACTGACTTTGCTAATAAATACGGCGTTTTTTTGGATGTTGTTTTTGCTGAATACCTGATTACCGCTCGCAAATGACGTAGGCAAAACTAGGCTGAAAGCATTGCATATACCCGTCGAGCTTCCTCGCAAGTATATGGTGCCGGTGAAATCTTCCGCGCTTATGCGAATTTTTCCAGGAGTATCATCGATTGCTGATACATAATTGCCGTATACTAGAGAAGGCAAATCCCTATTTATGGCTTTAATTAACCCTTGGGCGGTACGTCTTAACTGCGCCCCAACGCTAGAGCTTGTCTTATCGTACTGGAAAATAGGATAGGTGCCATTCGTTACACCCTGAAAGTAAACGTAAACCTCACCATTATAAGGAATACCAGCGCCAAATTGTGAAAGCTCAAAGCTATCAGCCAAGCTATTTGTGACTGTGTAGGTATCAACGGCAAGCGTTCCACCGCTTATGAAATTAATAAAAACCGTGTCACCGTTGAGGAAACCATGACCCGTGTAGTTTATGCGCAAGTAACCGCTAGCATTGGTGACAGTTTGAGACTGGACACTCTGATTTCCGACACCGCCTCTAGCAACATATCGCCGAGTCGTCGCATCTACCTTTATCTCGATGTAGTCATTGTCGGAGATTCCACCGGTATCAATTACGTCTATGTTCAAAACATGGCGAGCAACGCAATTAGCGTAGAACACGTAGTTTTGAAACAATGTGACGTCAGTACAATAAGGAGGGCGCAAATTCGCTTGAAGCTCGCCCTCTCTAGAGTTGGGATTAGTATAGAGTTCCGTCGAGTTGGTGAGGAGAACACTATCGGTTGTGTCTTGATAGGAGAAAACGCTTTTGGAGATACTCAAATTATCAAGCGTGATTTGTTCAATTAATTTGAAATCAGCACTAGGACTAGCTGTTTCGCTATTACTTGCAGTTGTACGGTAAATTTGAATGAAATAATTTTGCGATACTGAAGTGATATCGTCCGGTATTGACGCCTCAATTAATGCCGTTCGAGATGTTTTCCAAGTCAACGTGCTGCTATCTGAATTTCCGTTGCTGGCGATATTAAATGTATTTGCGGTTACTCCACTAACAATATACGACCCAGCAGCTACTGGCTGATTTCCAGCTGAACTAACAACGGTAATTTGCATACCATTGACTAAGTTATGACCTGCACTAGTGACAGTCACAACGTTGCTAGTTCTCGACCAAGTAATTAGGCTTCCGTTGCTCTGCCTAGTCTGAATGGCATTAGTCAGAGGCACAATGTCAGATGGGGCTCCTAGAATTAAATTCCCGTTCACATCCTCGCGCCCAAAACAGACACGATATGCAATCTGACTGTCTCCAGGGATAGGGCCATTGAGAGGAAGAAAAGAACCACGGCAATCTAGGCCGCCAGCTGTACCGGCTTGAAAGACTGTACCGTTATAGGAATCTGTCTTTAATATGCCAGTGTCGCTTGTGAAGTACAAATTCCCGTTCTGCTCAATTGAACGAGACACAAGGGGAGATGTAATGCTAACAGGATGCCCTGATAACGGTGTAGCCGTTCCGATGGTATTAGGCTCACTACCAATATCAGAAAAATAGACAATCTTGTCATTGAAGACGCCCATTAAGCGCGATTGGTAGGTAAATAGGCTATTTAACGTGCTGGCACCGCTCGGATAGTATGAATAAAATCCGCGAATCTTCTGCAAAATGTTGTCATCATTGATTACAACATTTGTGGCTTGCTCCATCGCTCCATCTGGGAGTGAAAAAGTATTAGGCTGCGCAAATAAGCCGCGAAACGCTTTGATTTCAGGGTATGAGTAGGTCAAAAGTAATACCCTCCGCGAACGCGCCAGTAATTATACCCTCGCCCTCGCAGTAATCCGTTGCGGTTGATAATTTTAGTCTGCTCGCCCTCGATTCTTGGCTGAATGATCTTGAGCAAGTTTTTTTCTTGCGCTACGGCGTCTTTTTGCAGCGCTTGCGAGCCTTCATAGTCGCCAATAGCGTAAAGCACTCTGTCTGCAACACACGTCTCTAAAAGTTGCTGGGCCTCGTCCGGTAGCTGCATGACCGGCGATTCTTGCGCTAGAGCGATATAATCACCCACGCTCAAATCGGTGGGAACTGATCCGCTTGCAAATAGTAATTGGGTAGCCCCTGCGCTGCCTATGGCAACGTCATACGCCAAGGTGCTGCATCCTGCTTTGCCCTGGATGAAATCGACCAAAACACCCGCCTGAAAGGTGGTTGGACGAACGTCAATATTTACGATATCTCCACTGATACTTGTAACCTTTGCCGCTTTGTCCATGGTGACCATTTTATTTGGCTGCAAATTGAAAAACTGTCGCAGCAAATAAGTGTCAGCGTTTGGCTCAGGGCAAACCATGATCGAGTCGCCAGAAAAATAAAACCCAGTAGGCAAGGTTTGTTGAACGAACAAATGCTCGTCTTCTAAGGCGATCAATCGCATATCAATAGTGCGAATGTTGTCAAGACTTGCTTTAAGTTTGAGGTCCCTTAAAGCTCTGCCAATAGCTCTATAATGAATCGGGTACTTTCGTTGACCCTGATACATAGGAATATCGACGTAGGTCACAAAATAGTTCTGATTCGTCGATAAAAATAGAGGGACCATTTTGTCTCTGATCACGTCTGTGGCCAGATCGAGAAAATTTTGATCCGTCATAAGGGGCTGATTTGCCGGAATAGTAATCCGACGTTTTAGCCCCTCTAAAAACCTGTCGGATGTTACCGTCATTTCATTTTACCTTGCAGTTTGGAAGATTTCATGGGCATTTCTACGTTGCTTTTACCCGGTTGTCTTTTTTCAACCGCTGCGATAAATACGCCAGTACCATTTCGCGAGGCCGCTGGTTTTGGTTTGAAATAATCCCTCTTCATCTTCTGCAAATCACTCAATTCTTCCCCGCCTTCATCTTCTGCCAATTCATCTAATGGGCTTTTTTTCTCCAACGCCACGGCTTCCGAATCTTCGCCCGATACAGCGTCTTTGATTTCATCCATAATTTCGGCTTCGGACGTGCCCTCTGCCAACATGTCATAAATCAAATCCTTTAGCTCAGCGATCTTGGCAAGCTTTGCATCCATATCACCGCCCATTTCCATGTCCATTGGCATAATTCACCCCTATTCTATCACTTTGGTTGAATACGAAAAACCACTACCCATTTATCGCCTACGTGCGCCGTACCTATAGCCAGATTATCAGGATTTAGAAGGATTTTCTTGCCCCTAAAATCTCGCATCCATCGGAAAATAGCCGTCTCAGGAAGCTCGAAACCGCATCCAACTAGCTCCGCCTGGGCCTCGGTGCCACAATCTTTGGCTCTCTCTTCAAAAGTCGATCCATCAGATCCAGTATGACCGCATGAACGAGAAATCATCAAATCTTTAGCATGACGATTAGCTGCACAAGTAAGCTCCGTCGTGGAAAGCAACAAAGGCAAGTCGTTTTGCGACCTGACTTCATTAATCTCCACTTGCAAATCATCTAATCCAGGATACGGAGTCGGAATTGAATCAGATGGAGGTACTGGCATCAAAATTTGAGCATTGGCAATTGATGCTAGAAAAAGTTTTGCCAACATCATTTTCAAATCTCCGTCAAGTCTTTAAAACAGTTTTTTACAAGGTACTGCTGAGTAGCGTACTACCAAACAAAGCAGGTGCAAGCTCTGCAGAGGCTGTACTTGCTACAAAATGCCACCTAGCTTGTGACGATTGTTGTGTTGGTGCAAAATAAATTCGGTTTTGAGTAGGTGCATAACTACCGCCTTGATAACCAGCAGTCAATGCCGTTACTCCATGAGCATACGCTACAACGCTACCAGTTGCGCAATCAATGTAGTGCCAGTTGGTTTGACTCGCTTGCTCATAGGGTACGAAATAGATACGGTTTTGAGTCGGAGAATACACCCCGCCATGATATGCCTCATATACCGCCGTTACTCCATGAGCATAAGCTACAACACTACCAGTTGAGCAATCGACGTAGTGCCAGTTTGCCACGTTCCCTTGTGTAGCTGGAACAAAATAAATGCGGTTTTGAGTCGGGGAATACACTGCTCCTTGGTACGCAAATGATGCCGCTGTTACTCCGTGAGCATATGCTACAACGCTACCCGTTGAGCAATCGATGTAATGCCAGTTCGTCTGGGTAGCTTGTCCCAATGGAGATAAGTAGATCCGATTTTGAGTCGGCGAATATCCGCCTGTTACATACGCAAACGCTACTGCTGATATTCCATGAGCATAGGCTACAACGCTACCCGTTGCGCAATTTATGTAGTGCCAGTTCGTTTGGTTTGATTGTCCATAAGGTACTAGATAAATCCTATTTTGGGTCGGGGAATAAACTCCGCCAGCATAACCATTGGCTACTGCTGTTATTCCGTGAGCATAAGCCACAACACTACCAGTTGAGCAATCGATGTAATGCCAGTTCGTTTGGTTTGATTGTGCATTAGGCACCAAATAGATACGGTTTTGTGTTGGGGAATAAACTCCCCCCCAATATGCGTCTGCTACTGCTGTTACTCCGTGAGCATAAGCCACAACGCTACCCGTTGCGCAATCAATGTAATGCCAGTTCGTCTGGTTAGCTTGTTGCGAAGGAATCAAATAGATTCGGTTTTGGCTTGGGGAATAGACTGCACCGTTGTATGCATTGAGGACCGTCGTGACACCATTAATATACGTAGCAATTCTTTGCCTGGCGTTAACATTCTTGACGTGCAGATTTACGATCTGATCTAAATACTGGTTAATGTTTTGTGTACCAGTATCGCTTGGAAGTACGTTAACGCTTCCAATCCCTCCAAACAAAGCCCACGTATTATTTGCTCGACCTTCGAATGTTTTCAAATCAGTGTTGTAACGCATCATCCCGTCAACTGGAGACACTGGCCTATCAGCTGTGGCCCCAGATGCGATTTTAATAAATCCCGTACCGTTCTGCGTCGAATTACCTGAAATGGTCAAAGTATCAGCTGTAGAATCACCAAGTATCGTGTTTCCAGTAACATTCAATGTCACTGCATTGACAGTCGTACCGCCTACAGTTGGGGATGAAATCGAAGTTGCTGTGATTGTCCCCACAACATCTAGAGCTTGTGTCGGTGTTACCGTACCGATACCAACACGGTTATTAACAGCATCAATCACCAAAGTATTTGCATCAAAATTGAGATTATTGGGAATCAAAATGGAATTGGCCTGAATCGTCACCGTATCCGTCGACGCATCACCTAACGTAGTATTGCCATCGATTCTCACATTCCCATTAACATGCAATAGCTCAGATGGAGTCGTGCCAATACCAACACGACCACTACTATCAATACGCATACTCTCAAGAGGTGGTCCACCCGCAAAGTTGGTTATCGTATTAAATACGACTCGACCACCAATGAACGCATTGGCACCGTCTATGTAATCAACAGCAGCTATGATTTGAGCCGCTCTACCAAATCCAACTCCATCGGCAAAACTTCCGGCAAATTCTAATGTCCCAAGATTAGTGTTGACAGTGACTAATCCGCCAGTGCCAATTGTATTACTATTGCTTTTCGTAAACAAAACCTTGCTCGAGGAAATTGCTGTCGTGCTCCAAGAGCTTAAGGACATAGGGAAGTTTCCATGAATCTGAAATTCCGCTTGCCCACCTATCCCTACCCAATCAGTTGATATGGATCTGTTTTTGAGAATCCTACCATTTGTATCAATGACAAATGGGGATGTATCTGGGCTTGCAGAATCCTCGACAACAAAACAATCGGAAGCTCCCGTGTTTGTTATCGTCATGTTGCCGAATACGTGCATCGTGCTAGTTGGGGAAGCAATCCCAACACCTACTCTATTATTTGCTGCGTCTACTACTAAGGTATTGCTATCAAAATTCAAACCATTGGGAATCGTAATTGCTGTTCCCTGAATCGTCATTACATCAGTCGATGCATCGCCAAACTGCGTGTTGCCGTTCACCGTTAAGTCAGTGGACACTTTGGCAGCGCCTACAACGTCCAAAGCGACCGTTGGAGAAGCAATACCTACGCCGACCCTATTGTTAGCTGCGTCGATTACAAGTGTGTTGGAATCAAAATTAAGGCCATTTGGTAGTGTAACAGCTGTGCCATTGATAGTCAGAACGTCGCTTGCGCCATCTCCAAGCGCCGTGTTGCCGCTAGAGTTCAGCGATACGGCATTAACCGTTGTAGCCGCGACAGTTGTGGCAGTCACGGTGCCAGATACATCTAGAGCGGTTGTCGGAGAAGTATTACCAATCCCAACGCGATTCGTCGAAGCGTTGATGAAAAGCGTATTACTGTCAATATTCAAATTATTGGGTATGGATACTGCAAGGGAGTTAATTGTAAGCGCATCACTTGACTGATCTCCCAAAGTTACGCCGCCGTTTAGCGCCGTTGCTCCATTAATTGTCAAAGCACCGCTAGTGTTAATTGCTGTCGATCCGCCAATTGTGCCACTAGTAATAGCGTCTCCGCTTACCTTTCCAGGTGTCGAGATGACTCCTGAAATGTCTGCATCGACTACTTGGCCAGGAGGTATCATGTAATTAATTATTTTCCAGTCAGTACCACCGCCAAAGTATTGCAGCCAAACAACTTGCCGATCTTTATTCATCACAAGTTGCTCTGCACCCGCGATTGTATCCGTGCCCAGAGGATAAATTGTAATGTTGTCGATTGATGCATTACCCTTGCCGTCTACAATCGCAAAAATACGTCCGGGTAATCCCGCTGGAAGGTTAACCGTCACGGGAGTAAAGGCATCTAAATTTGTCACGATGGCAAAGTCAGCCATATCAGATATGACGACCGGGCTCACAGTCGCCACGCGAATGGCCTGCTTCATCTCATCAGCGATTGCCGCTTTCTGGCCAAGAGCGACGAGGAAATTTGTCAAACTCGGCCAATTAATTTCCCCGGCTTGTGGGATTGAATATGTTGTGCCATCCCATGTGACGCTGATAGCCATTTTTTTCCTCAATTAAAAAGAGGCAAGCCCCCGCGTTGGAGGCTTGCCAGATTCAGAAGAACTCAGGTAGCAGATTCGTCGTTAATGCCAGTGATTAGCAAGTTTTGGTTGGGCTCAGGAGTGAAAATGTACTCATCAGCGTAAGATTTGAACTGATAACCCGCTTGGTTTTCCAAGGGACGGATCAAATCGCCGTTGTCATCCATTCCAGGAACTTTGAACCCCACTTGAGCGGAACCCGATCTTTTCCAGGTCTCAGTT
>Ga0255150_1000120_pt1 | contig 33336 bp, 41 predicted proteins | sample Atl_Yuk_RepA_8h_FD_183634 | JGI IMG/M metagenome (GOLD analysis project Ga0255150, IMG submission 183634) | Freshwater microbial communities from Altamaha River, Georgia, United States - Atl_Yuk_RepA_8h | ecosystem: Environmental > Aquatic > Freshwater > River | place: USA: Georgia | collected...
GGCTGCACTTCCACTTTGGACTTGGGAATGCGGCGCACCCTGGAGTTGGCGCTGCGAAGTTCCTGGTTGAGGGCGCGAAGACGTTCGTTCTCCTGTTGCAACTTCGCTATCTTCTGGCGGTACTGATCAAGACCCTTCTCGATCTTGTTGAGGAAAGCGTCCTTGACGGGAGCGGGAGTGGGAGCGGGAGTGGGAGCAGGAGCAGTTTCGGAAGCCATGGTTGATATGCTCATAAAGGAGATAAAAAAACCATAAAACAAACGCACAGCCTAGGCCGCAGAGGGCTTGGCTTTACTCGATATTTTTGTAGATGTGACCTTGGGAGGGAGAGGGGTGGGCGCGGGTGGCTCCTCCTCCTCGGCGGGCGCCGCGGGAGCGGTCGTCTCGCCCACTGCCTGGGTGGACGCTGGAGCTGTCGAAAGTTGTGGGAAGTAGGCGACGGGAGCTTGTTGGGCCAGAGCAGTGACGTGTCCTCGAATCCCGCGCACCTCGCGGAAGAGGATGAACATGGCGATGGATAAGACGATTGTGACGACGGCAAGGGGAATATGTTCCTTAACGCTGGGCATGGCGCGGTCTTATAGGCACGCAGACACAAAAAAATCCGCATTTAAGCGCGCCCAAGCCGAGGACGTCAAGAAGCTTTCGCGCGCGTGGAACTTAATATATATATATTTTTTGGACCCCACGCCCTGCATAGAAAACACAATGTCAGGGCGGATACGAAATACGATGACGGCGGCCGAGGCGGAGGCGGAGGCGAGAAAGCAGGAGGTCATGGCGGAGATCGAGTCCAAAGATCGAGAAGAGATCCACGCGCACATGAATATGTTGTTTCAGCGGTGGGGGTGTGATACAGAAGCTGCAACGCACTTAGACTTTTCCAAGCGGGCGTTTGAAAATTTTGGTTTAGATTTCAACGCCACCTTAGACGCCGGCGTGGAAAACGCGGGGATGAACGAGGTGATGGCGACGATCCAGCGGCAACAAATGGTAAGTTGGCGTTTGTGTTGAACCCTCTGAAATGGCATCACATTCACCGTCGTCATTATTCCAGGAGGCGATGGCCACTCTCCATCACCTGCGGACGCACAATCTGCTGAACGTCGATGCGGTCCAAGAAGAGGGCGAGAGCGACGAACACTTCCAACTTCGCGTACAAGAGGCTGCACACAACCTTATGCAGATCAACAAGGTCTTGGAAAAGATTTTTTATGGTGCGCGGGCGGTGCTGTCGGTGTTACAGGCCGGGCTCACGGATCACCAAACTCATTGCAGCGATTTTGTGCTCAGCAAGGACATTGACCAGGTCCTGGGGGCGTGGAGTCTTCGGTTTCGATGGTTTGACTCCAACAGCATCAACGAGTTCCAGACCCTGATCATCTACCTCCTCGATTGCGCCTACGAACGGAAACTTCGGAAACAGGAAGGCAACAACGACAAAGAAGGAGGGTTGTTTGAACCCGTGTATGTGGATGGACACAACACGCACGCGTTTCGGTTTTCATGTACCTTTGAGGAGTTTGTGCATCGCATGACGCCCAAGGAAATCCAGTTTCAACAGTGGAGCAATCTCACGCATTCCCCGAATACCGTGAAAGGTGTCGTCGAACATTTGCGGTCGTGCTACGATACGCAGCTTCCATGGCTCATCAAGGACCGACACGCCTTCTCATTCCGAAACGGCGTCTACTTTGCGGATCGGAACGTCTTTCACCCCTATACCAGCGAAGAATCCATCAAAGATGTCGTGGTCGCCGCCAAGTACTTTGACCAGCCCTTCGAACCCTATGAAGAACTGCACGACTGGCGGGATATCGAGACGCCCACGCTGGACAGCATCTTGGATTATCAGGAATTGCCCGAAGACGTCAAGCGCTGGATCTACGTGTTCCTGGGGCGCATGTTGTACGACGTCAACGAAAAGGATGGATGGCAAATTGTGCTCTTCATTAAGGGGTACGCAGGGACTGGAAAATGCTTCGGCGCTGGCACGGAAATCCTCATGTACGACGGCAGCAGCCGGAAGATAGAAGACATTCTTCCGGGGGACCTAGTCATGGGCGACGACAGCACCCCTCGGACCGTCCTTGATCTCGCGAGGGGTTCTGAAGAATTGTATGAAATTTGCAGCGAATATGGGTGCTTTAAAGTGACGCGGGACCATGTTTTGTGTCTCAAACACAGGTGGTCTTCGGACGAACACGTGGTGGAAATGACAGTGGGCGAATACCTTGGGCTGACAGTCTCGCAGAAGAAGCCCCTGAAACTGTATCGCCTCGGTGGGACCCTTGTATATGACTTTCGAGTCTTCCATATTCCTGGCGCGCAGCCCTATTTTGGATTCCAGACGGATGGGAACCAGCGCTTTTGTTTGGCCGACGGTACCGTGACGCATAATTCCACCATCCTCCAGCACGTCGTTGGGAATTTTTACGACAAAGTGGACACCGGCGTGATGAGCAACAACGCCGAAGAACGGTTCGGCCTCTCGGCGCTTCACAATTCCTATATTGTCGTCGCTCCGGAATGTCGGCGAGATTTCAAAATCGAACAGGCTGAATTACAGAGTATCATTAGTGGCGAGAGCGTGCAAATCAACAAAAAGCACAAGACGGCTTTCAGCGTGACCTGGACGGCGCCTCTCATCATGGCGGGCAACGAAACCCCACAATTCAACGACACTGCAAATTCTATGGGGCGACGATGGGTCATCGTGGATTTTGTCAAGCCCGTTCACGGTGGTGGCGATATGCGGCTCGGAGAAAAATTGGGGGAAGAGATTCCGGATATCATCGTCAAATGCAATCGAGCATACCTCGAAGCCGCGGGACTCTTCGGCAACAGGGACGTATGGAGCGTACTTCCAAACTATTTCAGGAAGACGTCGTCCGAAGTGGCTCAGAGCATAAATCAGTTGGAAGCTTTTCTCGCCAGCGACCGTGTGATTTTCGGGCCCGAGCAGTTTGTCCCCTTTGACAGCTTCAAAACGGCCCTCTTCCAGTACGGGTCCGAACACAATTTCCGGCGGGTGACGTTCCAATCCGATTATTTTCGAGGACCGTTCACACAGCGGAATATTATCATCGAGGAACGGGCCTCTAAAGTGTGGCGTGGACAGAACATCGTCAATAAAATGTTTTTGCTTGGCGTGGATATTGTCGATACCACGGAAACTCACGCGCATTTTTAATGTATTTTTTTATGTCTTTTACAGGCGCCAAGTTAACTTCACGCTTTCTTTTTAAGGAAAGATAGAAAACTTGGCGCTTTTTCACCGTGTCACCGTTTATTTTTAGAAAAAAAAACAAAAATGTTGCGAGAATATCTTGAACAAGCGCGGGCTGTCTGCTTAGAGGACACCATGGAATTGTGCGTGCAGTTTTGAGTTCATTGCAATGTAATTAATTCAATGTAATTCAAAATTTATTTTTTTGCAGACTGTGTTTGAGGTTCATGGAGCTGGCTTTTGAAACGTAAGTTTAGTCTTTTCATTCATTCGAATTTTCATGATTTTACATGTGCAATAATGAAATTGCAGTGCTACACAGTCTGGGGCTCTCTTCGAAACGCTCGCGCGGGAGGTTCAGCATCGCGCTACGAATGAATTTCTGGACCACGTAAAGTCCTTAGGCTGCAGACCTTCTCTGGACCAGATCAGCGACGTTCTTGAAGCAGCGTTGGCCCCTCCTGGAACATCCTATCGCCTCGACATTGCCGACGGTCTTGTGTTGGCATATTATTTTCACATTGGGTGTCCGCAGAAAAACGCATGGAGAAGCGTGGACTTTGGAGAAGGCCGGAGCATTTCGTTTGGTTTTGATAATAACGACAATCACAATCTGCACATGATGCGAGTCCAGGGCAAGGAACATTTTGCCGTCAGGCTGTATCCAATGTTGGAAGCCGATGACTCCCCTTCTGTCGTATTCCACGGATATGCACCCACGAGTTTTCGAGATGAAGCTTGCTGGTGGAACCAGTTGTTTGATCAGGCGAGAGGTGTCGCATTTGACTCACTTGATGAAGTGTTTCTGGCTGTCCGCGAAGGCTGGAAACTCACGTCGGTCCGAAGAAAACCGGTTCATGAAAATTGGGAAATGATGCCAATGCATATCGAATGCAATGATCTTCCTTTTTGCATTCAACGCTTTGAGGAAAGTCTGGCCAACGACTACACCATGATGAAAAAAAAGAGCTACTTCCACATGCTGGTTTTGGAAGAGTTGAGGCAAAGGAAGGATTTTCCCGATAAGAAATTTTTGGAATCTTGCGTTGCATTATTTGAATCGGTTCCAATAGACATCTTTGCCCGGTACGTGCCAAAAAAAGTTTGTCGTGATGGTGAGGCTTCTCAAATGCTAAGTGAAGCAGGTGCGTCATTTTCATCGGATGAATTCCAAAACTTTGTCACGAAGTTTTTTAAACTCGTGGATATTGCATCGGCCATCAAGGTGCACACTGTGGAGACTTCCAAAGCAGAAGTAGCGTCGGTCAAAGCCATGCTGGCTCATCATCTTGACGAGGTTGCTGCATGGTATGTCTATGCGCGAGCTCTGCAACGCGCCAAGGCACCTCAGGCCGATATTGCCAAGGCATGTGCTCAAGGACTTCGGCGATGTGGCGATGATGAGAGGTCGCACATGTACAGAGACCTGTTTGAGACGTTTGAGAAGAAGTATCATATGCTGAAACTGTGTGATCAGTGTGTCAAACCATCGTTGGCTTGTCGCATCTGCGAACGATGCAAAGGCGCGACCTATTGTTCGGTCACATGCCAAAAAAAGCATTGGAAGATTCATAAACCCGCGTGCCAATCAAAATAAAATTCTCTTTTTTATTCCGTAGTTTAAAAGCAGGTGAGTGGCGAGAATGTCTCCGGCCATATTTGTTGATAGCACAGAAACGCACGCGCATTTTTAATTTAATTTTTATGTCTTTTACATGTGTAAATGAACAACAACAATAATATACAACAGAACAGAGAAGATGACATGGAACGCGGCTCGACGGCACGGCTCATCAGAGAACATGTCCGCCAAATTGCCGCCGAAGAGATCGAAAAAGAAGTGCAAGATTTTGTGCGGTCGAGATACTCCTGGAAACGGCGCAGTGAAATCATTGAAACGTGCTCAAAGGTGCTCACCGCCACAGGATCCATCTTAGCGTTCGCAGCCTCCTCCATCAGAGATCCCAGAATTTCAGATATTCTCGCGTTCACCAGCGGAGCCGTCGGTACCACGGGACTCGTTCTCCTCACTTTGAGTTTCTATGCGGCGAAGGAAAGCCAAGAACGCACGACCGAAGTCAATAACCTGCTACAGACCATTGGGGTGACGCCGCTTCCACAACTGTCGGCAGGGGAGGGACCTCCTCGTAGGACGGCGGCGTCATCAGTCTAGGTCGCTTCAGCTTTCTCTCTGCTTCATCGGCACTTCGAGGTAGAAATTCACACACCGCCAACCGATGCATCTTGGACGATACTTCGGACCAATCGGGCACCGGACCGGCGTGAAACCCGATCTTCAGCACGCGAAGATCGGGACACCGGCAGGCAAGCAACATGAGAAACCATGTTCGTGACATATGCACGTCAAGCACCAGGGTGTCCAAGGATTTTGGCAGCGTCGAAAAAATATTCGGCGTCATCGAGATGCCAGTCTGGCGGAACTCCAATTGGGTCAACGTTGGTGGCAGGGGCGGGTGAAGCCATTCACCCTCACCTCCTTCAAAGACCAGGGAGCGGAGACGGGGAGGGAACGCGTTCGGAAGCACGAACCGTCCCCGAGGTCCCGTCGAGATCACCACATGCTCCAATGTCTCCGGCCACATGCACTGTCGAAACTGTGCATCCATCGACATGTCCAACAATGGAACGTGCCATAATCCAAGTCTCGTGAGGTGTGGCACGCCGCGCAGACACTCCAAAAACCTCGGGATGTCGTGCCCAGATCCCCTGGCCACGACATCGCGCAATGCCGTCTTCCGTGTCTCGATACAGGCCTCCGCGTCAAACAAACATGTTCCCAAGTGCACATACGCGTACCGGGAGGCGACGGGATGAGTTACTACCACGTCATGAAAAGCGCGATTGATGCGAGTCAATGTGTTCACTCGCTCTGAAAACGCGCGAAGGTCTTTTTGGTGTGGAATCACAACGCAGTCCACAATACGACGGAGAATTTCAACTGGAAGAGCGTTCATTTTTTTTAAAATGTCACGCCTTGAGGACGAAGAGAAAAAGAAGAAGGTTTTCCGTCCTTGACCTTGGTTTCACTTTCCGCAGCAGCACCACCGCTTTTTCTTGGTCGAACCAGTGAGTGTAGGTGTGGTATGCTTGAAGGTATCGACGATATCTCCCACAACGCCCATGCGCACTAACGACAAAAGTTTGACGATCGTCTCGGGAGGAACGATGTCGTCACTGGTGCCGCTCTGCCTATCGGGTCCCGCGGCCAAAGCTCGAACCAAATCTTCGACATGTGCTCGCTGTTGCTCCTCCGGCACGCTCGCTTTGGCAATTTCGATGGCTTTGGCAACAATTTCGACGGCCGAGGACACGTTCACTCCAGAAAGATCCATACACTTAAGCAAGATATTAATCTGGGGGGCAGGAACGTGCATGCCGACGTGGACGGATGCGACCGAAGAAGAGCGTTGGTATGCAGGGGGGGCCTTTGATGGCGACGGTTGCGTCAGCGTCTCTTCCGCACACTTCCTTCCCCGACTCGAACTTATCCAAGCCCAGCGTGGACGGGCGCTCCTCGACACATTTCAGGCCCTTTTCGGGGGCGCCATCTACGAGCGTGCCAAACCCGCCGATCCCGAGCGTCACCAACCCACTTGGGCGTGGGTGCTGACCGGAGCATTGGCGATGGCGGCGGCCCGCTCGCTGGCACCCTATGCCCATCTCAAGCGTCCCCAGCTCCTTCTGGTCGGGCATATCCGGACCGACACCAAACGCATCGTCCACGAACAGGTCGCCTGTCTCAAGCGCCACCCCCACCTCGCCATCGAACACCTACCCCTGCCCACGCCGTATGCGGCCGGATTGCTTGATACGGATGGGTCCTTCCGGGCCTACCCACACGTCAGTCTCCAACTCACGCAAAAGTACCCCGCGGCGCTGCTGGCCATGCAAGGCACGTTTGGGGGCAGCGTTTGCGGGGAGAAATGGACGGTCTACGGCGCCAAAGCGAAAGATGTCGTTCGGACCATCCGGCCCTTTCTGGTCGTCAAAAACCCACAGGCCGATATTTTGCTCCGTGCCAAACTGACCAAAGACATCGACGCCAAGATTGCATTGCTTCCATACCAAGGCAACCAGGGGGCACGGCGCCACCGCCACGGCCTGAGCAAACTAAATTGCCTTACACGCTCCGAATGAATTCCCACCCGAGCTCGGCACACATTTTCTTCCAAATGACGTCCTGTTGGTACAGTTTTTCAGGAGACTTGAGAAGGTTGAAATTGCTCAGCAGGTCGTCCCGTCCCAGCAACTCGCAAAATTTGTACAGCGTGTAACTGTAACTCAAGAAATTGACGCGTTTCATGTCTTTGACGGCCCGGTCAAACGGCCCCTGGATGGCCACAAACATATTGCGGAGGGTGGTCTCCGTCTCAGGGTCAATCTTGGCGGGGGGCACGCCGTTGATCAACATCGTCACGTAATGCGCGTGCTCGTACAGTTTGTTCATATTCAGTTTCTTCATGTACTCTCGGACCTTGGTGTGTGTAATTTCCTTGCGTGTAGACGCGCGACTCTTTTTAAACTCGGCCTTGATCGCATTGATCACCTCATCCGTAATGTTTTCCGTCGACCCCTTGCCCTGAATGCTGTTGAGCCATTCGTTGAAATGATTGAGCCGTTTGTAGGAGAATGACGATGGTACGTTGAGGGAAATTTCTTCCTGATACGACAAGTTGGCCCCCGTCGACCCCACGTACGGCTGGTGCACGCCGCACTGGGGACATACCATCGCGCTCTCTCGAGCCAATTCCAACATGCCGACCTCGCACGCGGGGCACGTGAACTCTTTATCAATCTCCATTTCTAATAACGGAGCGTCTGTAATCTCGTTTTCAACGAACAACAAGTACTTTTGAAACACCTGGTTCTTGTTGCTCTTACTGGTCACCGTGATAAATTTGTCAAGGCCCGTTTTTCCGAGACATGTTGTCGGGAGGGCGGCGACCGCAGGCGAAGACCCCGTGTATTCTTTGATGAAGGGTGCAGACTGAAGGATGTACCCCACCTCCTCCTCTCGGAGCTTCTCCAGCCTCTTTGCAGCAGCTGCATACTCGTGCGTCTCGGACAGACACGACGCCAGCGCCTCTTCCGCTTCTTTCACGGCCGCGGCAAATTCTGCTATCCGGGTCTCGTACCGCGCCTCCAGCGTCGTCATTTCTGTATCCACTTAAGGAAAATAATTCTAGTTAAATGCACGCACACGCCGATGTTTTGGGAACACGCCATCCTCCTGCTGCATTATTGCCGGGTAAAAATTCGCCTCGCGTGGCAATGGCTCCTCTCCTTCGTCCGAACTCATACCGCCCCACCCGACTGGACCATCACGGCCGCCTACGCATTCGATGACGAAGGCCGATTCATGGACGTGTCGGCCGTCTTTCAACCCACCGACCAATGGGCACAAGACACTGAAGAGTATACTACGTGGCCAGTCAGCAAAGTTGAAATACGGTACACGTCCCGTCTCGGGGTCAAGTACCGCATGATTCTACGTCCAGGAACCCCCTGTCCGTTTCCACCCGACCTCTCAGGACCGCGCGGCATGGGCTTCGTGAGCGCAGTCTTCCTCCCAAGCTCCGTCCCCGACGCCAAACCAATAGACGTCACCCACCGCCTCCGCAAGTACGCTGGTCCGCTCAAAGATTTCCACGCACACGCCGGTCTCACCGTCCGAGCCTCCGATATCCTGCCCATGGACGACTGGGACTTCTTCACGGAACGGTTTAAGAAGCTTGTTGTTACGGATATGCATTTTAAACGCCATGTCTTCCTTCTCGATTCCAACCCGGAGATTTGTCTCGAGCATGGAAAGAGCGAATAAAGACAAACGTCCTCGAGGCTTCCAGTATTGCTTTCGCGCCGTCGTGCACATGACGGATACCAAGACTGGGCGCATCGTGGGAACATTTACTGGGTTCGACAAGTCGCCTCGAGTTGCAACACTTACCATCGAGGCATGCCGCCATCACCTCACCACAAAACCCGCCGGTGAATGCCTGCGTTGTGGTGACCCCGAACTCACGTTTTTTGCCGAATGTCCCTCTGAATGTTCCGGGGATATCACTTTTGTATTTCATCGAGAAGAATGATGTACTTTACACATGTAACAAACGGTTTATAAACGATTCAGTTGACTCCGTTTCCGCTTGCGCCACACCTGCCGCCTCGCCGCCATCAGTGCGGTTCGAACGTTCCGTAACGTCGGGTGTGCCAAAAATGGGAGCACCCCTGAGCCTACTACAGTTGTTGTCTTCATCCTCGCACCGGGGTGTAAGGTATTGTACAAGAGCAACAAACGCCGGGTGTTCGCTACCCCGCCGCCTTTCTTTGCGAATGGCGCCAAGATTTTCCACGCCGAGCTCAGGACGACGAGCATATCGACCATTTCACCGCGCCGAAGTTTGTCAATGGCGGGGCCCACGATCCGGTGAACCTTTCATTCGCGTTCCCGGGTCAACGCGGAACGCCATGCCAAAATCGATGATTACAAAACTTGTCGCCCGATTCCCCACAAGCATGTTCCCTTCGTGCAAATCCGTATGCACAAAACCTGCATTCCACAAATACAAAAGCGCTTTTTCCATCAAAGCCGTCAGGCGAAACAAACTCTTTTTTTTGTAATCTTCCTCGTTTTTCGTTCGAGGTTCTTTGTTCCAATTATAAAACGTCGCATAGTCTCCAAAAAACTGCATGCCGAGGACGTACACGCCATGCTCAAGATCAACGCCGGCAAAGTACAGCCGCGGGAACACGTCGTCGTCGGGGTACTTGGTTCGCAGGTATTCGAGGATCTCGGCTTCATGCTGCCCGCACGCCGCAGTGTAGTGCCACGCGTAAATTTTCTCATGGTCCGGCGCATCTTTCCAGGCCTCCTTGAACTTTTCCAAGTTCGTGTTCGTTTCCAAATCGTCTATCGCATTCACGGCCATGACTTTGAGAAGTACAGGTTGTTCTCTGGGGAGCGGGATATCTGGACCAACACGAGACGTCAAACGCTCGCGCAGGTGTTCGAGGGCGGGGCCGCTTTTCACCATATATGCCATTCCCTGGATACCTCGCCCGATAAAGGTTGCCTCGGCCCCGAGGTACTTTGTGACGTATGGACTCGACCTTGCCCTTCTCGCGGGATGCAGGATGATCTGTGACGGCACCACGCGAGGGAACGAATTTGTTTTGAGGTTCAAGGCTTTTGCGTGGGCGTGCAAGAACTTGAAATCCATGTATAAATCTGCAAATGCACGCCGCCGATTGCTACTCATATATATATTTTAATCTGCACAAAAAAAATTCTTGCGTCCACGGTATGCTCACCGTCGACCAACTCCGACAAAAGCAGTTAGAACGAGCCAATATAAACCACGAGACCTATAAACGTCTGTATGCTATGTGCACCAAGAGAATTCAGGACCTTGCCGCACACAATATCACCTCCTGCGTGTGGGTCGTCCCGCCCTTCTATCCAGGCAGACCGCTGTACACCGTCACCCACGCCATGCGATATGTTCGGGATAAACTCCGGCACGGCGGGTTCAGTGTCACTGCCGACCCTCTCAACAATGCCTTGAACATCGACTGGGACGCCTCTCGTCAACCGCCTCCACGAAAGAAAAAGAAGAAGAACAAAACGAAGAAGACGAAGAAAACACGCGTGCTCTCCCTGACGGACAAGGCCGCCCTTGCAGAACGGTTGACCGGTTCTCTGCTGCGGCACTGACCGAAAATATTTTTGTATTCTACGAGGTATGGACACACTCTCGCCATTCTTGATTGACGCGAAACGCGAATACCTGGCGCGCATGACCGATGCCCTCACCCCCATCATCGTCTTCAAAGAGTTCAAGCGCATGTACGATGCCGCTCAAAAAGCGAGGGGCGACAAAGCCCTGCTCATTTTTCAACGCGACCTCCAAAAGATCCAAAGTTGGAATGCCGGCACGGTCCGAGAAAAAACCCAAGCCATCGAAAACAAGTATTCCTGGCTGTCCCAACTCATCGCCATGCTCTTTGTCAGTTTCATCAAAGTCATGTCCTCCGTTCGCGTGACTAACACGGACCGTCCCAATATCCGCCTCAAATTACCCACGAATGACGTCTTCATTCACAAAGTATATGTGGAAACCGCCAGAGCGTACTACGAAAATCCCTACCTTATCCGCCGAAACGATACGGAGGTGCACCAGGCCATCGTACAAAAAGCCATCGAAACCACCGTTCGCGACGAACTGCCGCTCCAGGATATCTTAGAAGCCTACCTCGGCAAAAGCGTAGACGGCGACGGCACCATGGCTCCCATCCTCTCGCCCGTACATTCCGAAGATGAGGATGCTGAAGCCGCGCCAGCGGATGATAGCACCTTCGACCGCGCTGCCCAATACGCCTCGTCCTCTTCCTCCTCAGAATCCGACGACGAGGAACCTCAAGAACCCGCTGAGCCCAAGTATATTCACATGGCCGGACCGTCCACCTCCATCGTCACGCCCGCCGCCCCTCCTCCTTCGCCCACAACCGTCCCACAAGCGCCTCAGCTCCCACCACCACAGCTTCCCACCCAGCCCATGGCGCACACAATATCACCACAGCAGCAGCAGCAGCAGCAGCCCTCACACCCACCACACGTCCCACAAGCTCCTCCCACACTCTTCCAGGATGCCACCGGGGACGAGCATTTCGGTTAATCCACTCGAATTATTTTCCTTCCACTACAACATCACGCGCCAGAGATGCTGGGTTTCCTCAAGAATCCTCACGCCTTTGCTATCGCCCTCGCTGTCCTCACCGCCTTCCTGGCGCACATGTATGCCAAGACTACCGAGTCCGATCCCCAGGCCTCCAAAAAAGTGTTCTGGAAAACCCTGGTCATGGGCGTCATTTCCGGCCTTCTTCTCACCTGGCTTGTGCACCGTCCAGAACCTATTACCACCGAACCCTTCGCCGCCGAAGCCTAAATGGTGATCAAAATCCGATCCAAATTGCCATACACCTTAAACGGATTCAATACACGTGATAATGCGGCCACGACCAAGGGCACGGCTGCCATGAACGTCCACACGCAATTAGTGCACCCCTGATGTTTCATGACAGCCTCGTAATCTTCCAGCGTCATCTCCACGCGCCAAATACTCTGCCCGACCGCGGGGGTGTATCGTATTCCTACGCGTTCCGGGAGTAACCGCAACGTCTCTTGGACTAACGCGTCCACCATGCGCGGCGATACAGCCTCCTCGGTCTGTCGCATTGGGGCAGACCGGCGTGCCATCTCGTACAAAGCCTCCATTGAAGCACCGTCCTCCTGCGGCGCCTTAAACCAAACGAGCCCGTCTCGCTGATCTCGTGCCTCTGCAGCACTTTGAGCGCGAAACCTCGAATTTGACGAAGCCGTGAAATTTGGATTCACGCGGTCCGCGCTTCTCTTTGATTTTTTTTGTTCACGTGTAACAACTTTTTTATTACAATTTACATTGTCCACAAAAAATGAGGTTAAGCATGATTTTATTCAATGGAGGATATGTACACAGCGTACGGAAAACCACCGCCCCGACGTCCCCACGTCGCGTTTTGGGCCATGGCCGCCGTGGTGATCAGTCATCATCTTCCTCGGGATCGCCCGCGTACTCGCTGAGACGAGCGGGTTCATACGGCTCTACAGTCTTCTTTTCTTGAAACAAAGTTCGTATGCCAGCCCGCAGCTCATCAGCTCGTCCACACAAAATCCATATCGTTACCATCGCCAACAGGGTGCCGAGGAAGGTCGCCAACGCATAGTCGCTCGCACATTCTAGGGGGCACTCCATTCCTGTATCGTCGACACAAGAAAATTATTTTGACGCCCACACACCCGCCATATCCCGTAATTTTAAAAATACTGGGTCATCTATCGCCCCCAAAACATGTCCCCCCAGACAGAGTGCTCGCACATCACGTTCATTTCGCAGGCACGCGCGCACCGCCGTTGCCACCTCGGGGTCTCGCATACCTTCATTGCCCGCGTCCACACACCGTACCATGGCCGCCAAAACGACGTGCACCATGGTTCTGTCACGCAACGCCGGGAGGAGACCCCGAACGTTGACCCATCGCCACGCCGCCGTATTGTCCTGTGGAGAATGTGCAAACGCCCACAACACGTGTTCTGCCTTGTATCGCGCGTACAGAGGCTTTCTATCCCAATCGCCAGCAAGTGCGGTCACAAGCACGTCTGCCGACAGCGGATCTTTTGCATACGCGGTCATTCGGCCAATCGCGGCCAAGGAGTTCCCGACCACTGCAGCAACCGACGACCACTCCGAAGGGGGCCGGGTACGCCAACACCATTTCCTTACTTCGACAAAAACATCGCAAAATTCTTCGATGCGGTGAGCAAGGATATCTCCGAACTCACGCTTGCTCTCCAACGGCAAATGTCGTGCGATCGCAGCCACACAATCCGTGATTTTCAAAACTTCGGCCGCGTTTCTCTCGAACATACGAATTGGAGCCTGTGCTAGTAATACAACCTCTTTTGAGTAGCGCGCAAAATACTCTCTCACGGCATCTGCAACCTCGGCATCGAAGGACCCGTCTAAAATTCGCGCATGCAGGGCGTCCCATGCGGTATCTTCGCCGCCAAGTCCTCGTAAAATATCTTCCATTTATTTTTACTTCTTTTGATGTGGATGTGTGCTTGCTATTTTTGGAAGCTAAATTGGCATCGACGGGCTTTTCTTTCTTCCAACGTTTCTATTTTTTGATCTAGTCGTAACTTTTTTAAATTCCATTTACGTCCTCACAAACTCACAAACTCAAAATGAAGGAAGACGACGTGGCCTGGCTGAAGGAAGCGTTCCAGCAGGTCGCGACGGAATTTCTGATCAAGCACGGCATGAGCAAGGATGAAACATTCGAAAGGAGCAAGACGTTTGCCATGGCTGACGCGTTTTACGATACTCTTGCCTTTGATATCGATGCGACGACGTTTATGGACACAGACGCACCAGTTGCCAAACGCCCAAAAAAACGATGCGAGGGGACAAAATCCAATGGTGGCCAATGTCTCCACTCCGCACACCCCGGCATTCGGTACTGCAAAAAACATGCGTGGTGGCAGTGCGTTCAAGACGAGGCCGCCAGAATACAGCGCATCAATTGCGCGCGCGACACGCTGATCACCAGTCTCCGGGCCATGTGCGAATGGCTGGCTTCGTTTGTTGTTCCTGACGCGTGGGAACCCTACGAAACCCTCACATTTTTCGACCGACAAGACAACACGATCGAATGGGCCATGAAACGGTATGAAGCGAAGCACCCTCGCGAGGACCCCCCGCGCTGGCAGCAATGTCATTGGGACAACGCCACGGTCAACAATAAGTCCGGCTACCGCTGCATCCAGACGGCACACGACGGCCAGCGGTATTGCGGGACCCATCTCGACGAAGGGCTTAAACTTGACATGGAAAAGCAGCGACGCACACTCAGCGTACAACGAGATCTGGCGGCTCTTCGGGAGCGACAACTCTTGTACTACGCGCGCCTTCCAGACAAACCGTTCTTTAAACAAAGTCACGACGACGAGATTTTGAAGACCTTGTTTATGGAACCAACCGAGCACCTCCAGTCGTTTGTCGTGGAACCAACCGCGGATGAGCTCATCGAAATGATGCGCGTCTCGATCGGGTACTGGAAGGGGCGCCGCGAGTTTCGGGAAGCTTTTGAAAATTTCGTTTTCAGTTCAGAGGAACCCAGTGCCACGTGAGCTTGCATCTGGGGATGGTTTTGCTCGAACACCGGGGTTTTGGAAGGGATCTGTACACGCGGGGATTCCCATCCTCCGCTAAATCTTTTCCTAACTTCATCCTGTACCTACATTCTCTGGCGACATAAGGCGGGGTGTTGCGCAGTCGTGACTGTTTGTTTGTTTTCATTTGGCACGGTCTTTTTCTCTTTATGATCTTCTTGGTCTTCTTGCGACGTGGCATATGTAATTACAACACAGATTTTTTCTCGGGCAAGACTAAAGACATGTCCCTAGCGGCAAATGCAATTTATTTTCTCCACATGCTGCTGGTCGCTTGGATCGTGATCACGCCGTTCCAGAACTCAGAGCCAATGCTCGTGCTCCACCTCTTCTCCATGCCCTTCCTGTGGCTCCATTGGCTGATGAACGACGACACGTGCTGTCTTACAATCGTTGAGTGCAAGCTGCGAGGCATCGAACCCACCGACGCCAAGAACAAATCCTTCTTCTTTAATCTCGTCTCGCCCGTGTACAAGATCCAGGACGCCGACGTGCGACAGCTCGCATGGGTTTTGTCAATCGTGTTGTGGCTGATTACCCTCCACAAGGTGCTCAAACGCCCCGACATGATCAAAGAAATGTTCGTCAACGCCAAACGCGCCTTCAAAGGGGAACCGCCGATTTTGCCGCAAGAGCAAGACGTAGCACGTCATAAATTTGGGCCAGAGGGGGAGGTTGATGTGGAGGTCGGGGGTCGCTAGGATGAGGTTCCCAACTGACTACGATTCGATTGACGTTGCTCCGGTTGTGCCACACGTGGGTGACGTGAAACGGTGTCAGTTTTTCGCGTAAGGTGTCCAAAAGCGTCGCGGGCACGAGCGCCTTCAGATCGGGATCACGGGGCCCCTTGACCATGGTGAGCAGCGGAAACCCAGAAGATTCGTCCAACTGGCCGCCTTGAAACCGAAGTACATCAACGCGCGTAGAACCTACGGCCGCGGCAGCTCGCGCGGTCTCGGGGAATGACGCGACGATGGTTTCCGCAACAGATTTGATCGCAGCGTTCAACCCATCGGCAAGATGTTCGACGTCAGGTCTTTCGGGTTCGGTCTCGCCGACGCGCAACGACAGGGCTTGCAAAGTCTTGTACAGGTCCTCCATGCTCATACTGCCGGGCCGGGTCTCTCTTAAGTGCATCGAAAAGGAGTTCTTCTGGGCGAGCAACTGTTGATTTTACATTTTATTACACTACATTTCATAAGAAACGGAATTTAAGCATGCAACCTTTTATTTGGTACGATTCAAATTCGTACAACACACACAACATGGTCGCTTGGATCGTCATCATGACCAATGTGAAGCAATACAAACTTTTGTAAAAAAAAGAGGCAAAAGAATGTCTTCAAAGATTGGCAGGAAGCTAAGAAGAAAGGCGATTTAGGTGAATGTATTGATATTCAGTGTGATTCATCTAAATTGCCACATCGAAATCAACTTGGGTTGCTGCTTCGGGTATCATAAACGCGCGACGACAGAGCTTGCAAAGTCTTGTACAGGTCTTCCTCCATACTCCTGCCGCGGGCCGGATCTCAAAGTGCATCAAAAAAGGAGTTTCTTGATCAAGCTCCCGTTATTCTTCTTCTTCTGGGTCGTTCCGGCCTGGTTTGCGAGGGCCTTGACGCGATTGGCGCCCACCTTTTGCATCAGGGTCACGGCATCAGCTCGCTGTTCAGGCGTGGTTGCAGGCGTGCGTCGGAAAGCCACGGCATAGGTCGCCTTGAACTCCGAAGGCGACATCCGGCTCAAATACCGCCACAGCCTGGTTTGCTCGGTCTGCGTGGCACCGGGGGTGGGCGTGCGCGGGGTGAGTGCGGGGCGATTGAACAATTGTCGTCGAACTTGATCATGCCCACCGCCTGCAGGCAACCGGGCGCGAACGTTGCGACGGCGGTTCAGTGCTGGAGGCGAAGGCATTTTTGGTATACGAATAAAATTTTATTGGAGCTCCCGAGTTGGGACTGAGGTTGACAATAAATAACTGAGTGGCGCGGGCGGCTCAGATATGAAAATAGGGGTCTTGTACGTCCCCAAATCGATAGGGATTGACGTGATAAAGGCAGAAGCCTCGTCTGAAGAAGGCAATCTGCTCAGCGTGGCCATCCCCCCAGCGCACACGCAGAACATGCAACTGAACACGGCCAAAAAGAGCATCACATGCGTACTGGTCTCCATTAAACTCACGCTGAGATTTTTTTGTCCGTGCGATCCGCTTAAACTATGGCCCATCCGCGTCTCTGCTATGGACGTCGTCGTCCTCGTGATGACCCGACTGAATCATTGGGAGGAAGGCTATCGCGTGCGTTTGCATGTCATCCCGGCATTTGCGCGCGCCCCACTGGCTTGGGTCGGCGACGAAGATATCCTGGAGGCCACGCGTCTCTTTTTGATGTTCACACCAGTCCTCGAGGACGCCATACGGTCCCCATATGCCAATGTCAAACGTCTCGAAGCGACAGGGGCAACATGTTACATGGCGCTCCCACGAACTTCCCCATGCGGCATGCTGCGCGCTTTCGAACCAGCATCGCTCTACACCTTTGCGTGTGCGTCCAGATATGCTATGCTGCTGGACCTCCGTCCCCGTGACCTTTTTCCGTTCTTGTGGCACGTCGTCGTACCGGACGCATGTGCCCGGTGCGGCGGCGAGGATACCTGGGCTCTGTCTGCCCCGTTCCAAACCGTCTGTCAAGGATGTGGGTATTCCGAGTGCCTTAGCGACCAGCGACGGCCCCTGCAGCTTGGTTTGGCGTGAAATTCTCGTCGCCAAAATCAAAATCGTTGAAATCGTTGGTGGCGTTGGCATTGCCGCCGCGTGTATTATTTCTCTTGGGGGCGTTGGTATTCTTGCTTCCAGTGGTGTTGTTCGCGTTCTTCTTCTTGCCATACTTCTGATACAAGAAGTACCCGCCGATGCCGAGGGCGACCAACAGACACAACATGGCCAGGAGCATGGGCCATTTGGAATGGCGGACGGGAGGCTGGGTGATCACAACGGGCGGAGGAAGCATAGGAGCCACAGCCACGGGGGGCACTGTTACGCGGATGGGTGCTGCTGTGGGAGTTGGCGTGACCGTGGGTGCGGTCGACAGCGTGGTTCCGAACAGGGGGGCGCCCAACGTCTGGCTCCCGGTCCCATAGTTGGCACTATAGATGTTGCTCACGTCGCCGATCTTAATGCTCGCGTCGCCTGTATTGACACCAGGGTATTGTCCTGCAACGTACCCAACTCCAGGCACGCCAGGGCCATAGACAGGGCCCGGATAGGGATAATAGGGGTAGCGAGGGCGGTAGCGATCACGTTGTTCCTGGGAGCCGGAATTCGTGGGATTGGACACTTGCAAATTGATGCTGACGGGCAGGGGAGTTGCGGGCACCATGGTGGTTGGGGGAAAGGTGATGGGAGGCAACGTTGGTTCAGCCGTGGGAAGTTGTGTTGGGGCCGCGGTGGGTGTGGGAGTTGGCGAGCTGACGTTTGGCGCAGGGAGCATCGCCATGATCTGGTCTGCGCTCAGCATTTCCTTTGCGGGTAGAGAAATATTTTTTTTTCGACACCAAGACTTCGAACTTCGTCCAACGCACCCAACAACGCCCCCGCCGACAACCCACATGCCTGCGCAAATCTCGACATGGGAGGCAGAGGGACCCCCCGGCGTTCGATGGTCACGGCAATCATGGCGGCGCACACGCTCTGGGGTTTCTTACCATCCAGTGCCGCTTCGTCACGAATCGCGTCTGCTAATTTTTCGACGTCACGGCGCACTTCGTTGTATGGGACCGTCTCCTTCAGCGTCGACAAGCACAGCACGCGCTGCAGCATCCTCGGGAGCAATGCCGTCGGGCGGATACCTTGTAACAGCGTGGGTGCGTACGTTTTATTCACCAACGCTGTGCGCAACCGGTTGCAACACTTTTGCAAGTCCCGTCGGTGCACGCCCAACGCATCTGCCACCTCGTGCTCGCCGCGGTCCACTTTATCGAGTTTGCACGCAAAGTACAGGCAGGCCGCGGCCACCACGCGAATGCGTTCTTCGGCTCGGACCACGTCAATATCCATGGAGTCGCGCATCAACTCCCGCGCCCACGCCAGCGTGCACTCCGAAAGCCTCAGCTCCCTTCCCAAACGACTCACCACGAGACAAGCCTTGCGACGCACGTGCCGGACTTCCGAAGCTTCCGACAACATGGCCCTTCGTACGCCTTTGATCCCGGACAACGTCGTGCCCACCATCTCGTCATCGTCCACATACGGTTCCACCGCCTCGCCCACACGATGCAAATCTGCAAACGCAGCACCGTCATACAACATATGTCCTTCCAACACCCGACCACACCGCGTACAAATACGGTCCCCAGAAGACCCGTCGATCACCTCGGTCTCCGGTGACCACTCCTCGCAACACTGCTGCATTTTTTTGAGAATAATAATAATTAATATGCCGAGGCGGGTGCCGGAAACAAACATTTCTATTTTTTTCGGCATGCCACCTTCCGGGGTCGAAACCTCGAATCACATTTTTTATAGCGGTTTGTAAACCATTCACTTAAAAAGACGTTTTGGATGTGGAGACCACATGCGTTCCGTCACTGTGATCACCGCCACTGTTGGGTCGCCGCTGTTGCGTGAGGCCATCGCATCCGTCAAAGCTCAGACCTATCCTCAGATTGCACATTGGATCATCGTGGATGGCGAAGAGTATAAGGATCGCGTTGCACAGTACACCGACGACTCACATACCATCTTAGTATTACCGCACAATACAGGGAGTCCAGACCGCGGCAATTACGTGTGCCATCGCATCAACGCCGCCATCCCTTGGCTGGTCGATTCCGACTGCGTATGTTTTTTGGACGAAGATAACGTCTATGAACCTACGCACGTCGCAGACCTCGTAGACGCCATCGAAGGCAAGCGGTGGGCACACTCCCTTCGGTCAGTCATGGCACCAGACGGGTGTCTCCTCGGCTACGACACCTGCGAATGTCTGGGCGGGATCCGGCATTCCGTCCTCGCACCAGACGACTTCCATGTGGATACCAACTGCTACCTTTTGGAGACAGACCTCGCACGTCAACTGTCGCCCTGCTGGAACGTTCCCGCCAGACCACCCGCGGGATGCCTGGAAGCCGATCGCGCAGTGTGTCGCACGCTTATCGCCTCAAAACTCCTGCCAGGCGTCTCGCGCAAACCCACCGTGCGATACCGCGTCTCGGGGCGGCCAGACTCCGTGTCCGCCAGCTTTTTTGAGCGTGGCAATGCCGTCTCGCGCTTCGATCCCCAAAAACAGGATGTCTATCTGTTACATTTTACAAAAGAGGCGACACGCGCGTTCTTGAGCTCGGATACCCACCACCCGCTCAGCGAATGGGCGTTGACCCTCTGGTCCGGCCTGCACGCCCACTACAATCTCTTGGATGGCTTTGCGAACGAACCCGTCATCCCCAGCGGTGCGACCGTATTGGCGACGCTGTGGCACCCCGACGCCCTGCCCCTTCAACTTCTCAAACGCACCGATATACACCGCATCGTGTTCATGCTCGAAAGTCCCAACATCCGTCACGCCAAACAATTTTCCATCGCCTGGTTGGAAGAACACGCCGACGTGGTGCTCGCCTACTGGCACCCCCTCCTGGACGCCTTGGGGCCCACCAAAAGCATGTTCTGTCCCATGAACACCCACGCCATGGACCTCTCGAATCCCATACACCGTGTCATCGGGTTACGACCAAATGTCGGCAAAAATCGATCCGTGGCCATCGTGCTGGAACACCGACCGCGCCTCGGAGGATCTTACACAATTAATGGCATCACCCTACAGTGTTTGGACCCCCTCCGGCTCGTGTATGCCTCTGGTCTCCGCGACATTACATGTTACGGGAAAGGGTGGGATGCTGTCATGCCGCCCTCGAAAATCGGGCATACGCTCGGCAAAATGGACGACCCCAAGCACAGCGTCGATATACTCCAACACCACGTCTTTGCCCTCATCATCGAGAATTGCGACGCGGCCGGCTACGTGTCCGAAAAAGTGTACGATTGTCTCATGGCTGGGTGCGTCCCGTTGTATTTTGGGGACGTCCCGGGAGGGCTCGGCGTCGATATTCGGCAATTCGAGAATGGGTTCCAGCTGCAAACGTACCTCGACACCCTTTCAGACGATGATGTCCAACAAATGCGCGACGCGGTGTGTGCCAAGCGTGAAAATATTTTGCGCTCCGTCGGTATCCCCACCTACACCGCGTTGGTTCAAAACCTGTTACAAAAATAAATTTTACGGCCAGCGTAGGGCGCCAGCGCTCTTCACTTCACTTCACTCACGCTTTCTTTTTTACAGGGTTTTTAAGAGGGGCCGTCGCCTACTTTGTACATATTTTTATACCATTATGAACACCACAGCAAACAGCATTCGCTTCAAAGCCATTCACGGCCTCAAAGCCCTGACGGACGCCGTGAATGGTATGGTCGGGTACTATGCCACATTGGACCGCCTGCCACAACACATTCAAGAGACCTATGACATCGAACAATTGTGGGTCATGTATACAATTCTGGATGCTTTGGACACTGACTATCAAGAGCTGACTGAAGAGGACCTGGACTTCTTTTTGGACGGACACCGTGTCGCTCTACCGGAAACATTCTTCGATTTTCCTACCCTGGACAAAAAGAGATTTGCGTCTGGCATGAAGTACTTTGACATGTATCTTGGCTTTCTTGAACGTAAAGATTGTTGCTTTACCATGTAACACATACAATGATTAGATTAAGAGAAAGCCGAGGCGAGAATCAAGTAAAAAATATGATGTTCGAACTGCTTGCCATCATCTTCCTTCTCATGATTCTGACTCTCGCCATCTACTGGATGGCCGACGAATTTGATTTGGAAGAGCACGAATCCAAGCGCGTGTTTCAGCCATACCACACGCCGTCACCACAGGGCCAGTATTCCGTCGTTGAGCACCCTAGAGGCACTTTGGCACTCGGCGTCATCACACCGCCACCGTCAACATGATCTTCCAATTGAAATTTACAAATCTTTCATAAACATCCGAGCATCATCGGGATTTCGAAATAAGAGCAAGCGCGTCGCGTTCTGGTATTGATATGCAAATTTCAGACTGCCTTCGTGGCGCCTTCCGATCCAACGCACTGCCTGAATGGTCTGGGGGTCCAACTCGTCCAATAACGTACCCACCACCACCTCCTCTTCCTCCGTGGTCGCGGGGCCGTCGATCTGGATCATGCGCAATCTAGAAAAGTCTACCGGCGTGATAACGTGGGCAAGGCACCGGAGTGCCGCCGGAGATACGACCAAGATCTCGAGTGATGGAGCCAGGGTGAGCCATGGGACGTTACGAATCGACGGACTCGTGTTCGCCAGAGCGAGTTTGGTCACCGAGGGGCAAAGGCTCAGTGCATGCGCATCTAACAATGGACCGTCACACGACAGGTGCTCCACGGATGGGGGCAATCCGCGCAACGATAAAATCACCTGGCGCTCACGTATATCCACTGAAGTTAGACGCGAAACCTCGCGAAGCCCGTCGCACGTTCGCATGCCACATCCAATGATGCGGAGGTCCTGGAGCGTCGTGAGCTGCGCGAGAGCCTGCAAGCCGTCGCCAAGGTACGTGCCCGAAAAAAGAGCACGTCGAAGTCTCGGCAAGAAAGGTAACGTGGGTGGTGTCGCTGTGGATCTCCGGGACCGGGCATCCACCATCAGCGTGAGATCCTCGACGCACGGGAAACTCCGCAAAAACCCGTAGCCGTGTTGGGGAATGGCCGTCTCGACGTGAACCGATCGCACAGACCGCAGTGGCCCTTTCGAGCAGAACAACAACTGATCTGCGTACACTTTGCCGACACGCAACACCAGCATCTCCAAATTGGGCATGCGGGCCAAGAACCGCTCAAACGACTGCTCTCCGGGGCACCACCCGGTCGATAATACGCACAATTTTGTCAGCGTCGTTTGCTCCCACAAAATTGTTGTCGCAGCCTGCAAGGGCGCTTCGGGCGGCATCTCCAATTGCACGAGCCGCAAGCTGGGGATGGGAGGCAACGGAAACGTCATCTCTTCCTGCACCCGAAGGTACAGCGATTCTAGGCGGCAGGCGTTCTCGAGGGCTTGTGTCAACCGCTCCGGCTCCAGCCGATACTCCTGCGTGGGTTCCAGGCACCCCACGACAACATCCATCACCTCGAGCGACTCGCCAAATGCCATCATCACGTCGCACAACCGTGAGACGGACGCCCGCTCGTCATTCCATCCGTCCAACCACGCTTCGATTCCAGTCACGCGGTTTGATTGCGACACCCGGGTGCACAGATGCCTGACGAACAAAGTCAGGGTATCGCGATCGACGTGATCCGTCAACCGCACAAAGCTCCACGCGTCTTGCATTTTGTGCAACACAATAACTCGGAACCGCCTGCACACAAGTTGGAGACGGCCCAGTTTTTGCATTGCCGAAAAACCCGCGCTCGACGACACCACTCGCATCAGGCATCGCGCCAAGAGATCATCCGGCAAACTCAGCAGCGCCTCTCCGCGCTTTCTCTTAAGAGCGGTCATGCCCATGTTACTCACAAACAATTATGGATATCGCCGAGGGGTTTTACGATGCACAAGCGGTTGCCGGGGCAGGGCAGACCCGGCGTGAGCGCGCGGAAGGGCCGGCGGGGGCGCTGAAAAAATATCATAACGCCGTCAAACGCGCTCTCCTCGGGCACTTTGTCACTCCGGGGGATACGTTGTTGGACCTTGCTTGTGGAAGGGGCGGCGACCTCCACAAATGGGCCGATGTAGGCGTCGCTCGCGTGGTCGGCGTCGACATCTCTTCTCGGGCCCTTGAACAGGCACACGCACGGTACCACGCCCTGCGCCCGCCTTTTGCGTTTGAAACGCACCATGTCACCACCCTGAAAACGCACCCTTGGACTTGTCCACACGCCCCCCTAGACATTGCGACATGCATGTTTGCTCTGCATTATTTCTTCGAATCCGAAGCGTCTGCGCGCACGTTTCTGCACACCGTGGCCTCGAATTTGAAAAAAGGGGGATACTTCCTCTGCGTGCTTCCAGACGCGTCATGCATCAACCGCTGGCTCATGGAGGGAACGACCGATGATTTGCTCCGTCTCGAGCCGCAATGGTCGGGGCCGCCCAAACCCTTTGGGAGCGCGTACACGTGTTCTATTGCCGACACCGTGACGGAAAGCGGGAGTCCCGAGTACCTTGTGTATGAAAACGTCCTCCTCAAACTGGCCGCCACGCTGGGACTGGACCCCGTGTACGACGTCGATCTTCCGTGCCTCCAACCCGCCCCACGCCGCCTATTCAAACCATTTCTGCCGCGTCTGCCGGCAAGCTCGGTGTTTGTGGCGTGTGTTCTGCGGCGTAGGTGAGCGCCTGTAACAGACAGTCAGCCAAATCATCGCGCTTGGCCGCCGAAAAAAAGGTATGTACCCAGTCGGGCGCGCGCTCTCGGATAAAATTGGCAGTGCACGTGATCGCTGCACCCTTGCGCTCCCGATACGTCCACTTTTTCTTGCCTTCCAACCGGATGTTGGATGGCCACCACCGCGTCGTGCTTGCCCAATACAATTTGGCCTTAGGTTCCATCAAGTGCGTCGGCTTGCGCAAGTGACAGGCACCAATCATCTCGCAGTAATTCTGGATGCGGGACATGACCACGCTCTTTCCAGGCTGTCGTTCCACAATCACAACGTCCGGCTGCTCCCACCCAGCCAGCGCCTCCGTCACGGTCTCTAACACCCGATGCACTTCGATCGGTTTCCCCGGAATGGCCACCAACGACCAGCGCAGGAGCGTATCCGGAGCTTCCAACAAACATAAACCTAAATGGCGGACGCCCACATCGACACTCAGAATCCGCATTGCCTTTTTTCGCACACCCAGCCACCCTTAAGCCCCTTCAAAATCGGTCGCGCCGCCACGATCTCGAAAGTCGGCGCAAATAGGTCTTGGTGCCCTTCCGGCCAAATGCGGGCAGCATCCCCACCGTTTGCGCCCTGTTTCGCAGCTTCAAAATCGCGGCCTCTCGACGCAATTTCTTGGCATCAAGCACTTGGCCGGCACGATCAAACAGTCGTGACTGCGTTCGGGCGCGGACGGTATTCGCGTATTTTGTTTTTCGTTCGAGTGTCTGTTGCTTATAAGAGTTTGTCAAATTGGTCAATTTGTTCCTGTAATTCTCGATCAGGTCCTTGCGGGCCTCCTTGTACGTTTTAATGGCTTTGAATGAATTGCGAAGGGTGTTTCGCTTCAGCTCTTTATCGGACAATTGCTGTGATATTTGGGCCAACCGCAGGCGGCCTCGAGCGTCTTCAACCGCTCCTCTATATCCCAGCGTTTCTGCACCTTGCAATAGCCCGCCAGCACCGCGGACGACTTTCCACCCAAGTTTACGAGACATCTCTAGTGTATGGCAAATACAATTTTTTTCGGCGCCTCGTGATAGAACCGTCATGCGCCGGTTTCTTTTGTATGCGTTGATAGGGGCCGTTATTCTCGTTCTCGCATGGCCTCGGCCCATGATCAATCGCGACGGCTTCCAAGTCCGAAATGATCCAGGCCAACAGGAAGTCGCCCTTCTGCTGCGCACCTTACAGACAAAACTCTTTGCCTTCCTCGACGCGGCTCCGGCATCCGACCCGCGCATCCAGCGCATCAAATCCTACTGGACAGGCGGTATCTCGGAAATTGACAAGGAATCCGAACAGGATGGCAGCCTCGCCTATTCGCTGAACAAAAATTCCATCCATATTTGTCTGCGTGCCCCAGACGGGTCCCTGGCCACCGAAAACACCGCAACCTTCGTCTTACTGCACGAACTCGCCCACATCGCCAGCACCAGCGTGCACCACACGCCTGAATTCTGGGCCAACTTCCAATGGCTCGTCGAACTTTCAGAACGTCTTGGATTTTACAGGTACGAAGACCACGGGGAAAAAAACGCCACCATCTGCGGCCACGTATTAGGGCCCTCCCCACTCACCTGCGTCCGCAACAAAACCTGTTCCTCCACGCTTCAATGAAAGGATAAAACCAGGTGGCAAATTTAAAATCCCTCGCTAATAATACACATGCCTCCCAAAGCGAGACACGCGCTTGGTCGGCGGTTCAAACGCCTGCCCAATACCGCCCAAAACCAGGTGGCCCGGTTGCTAGATACCAATACCTTGCGCGCCATGGCTACTGCTGACGCCACCCTCAAACCTCTCTACTATACCCACCGCGCCCGCCGAAACGTCGCCACGGGACTGGCAAGACACGTTCGGGACAAAATCCAAAAAGCCAAGCGGAACGCCACTCTCGAACGCGTCAGGCATCAGCGGAGCACCGGACACGTTACAGGAATGATTCAGCGATACAATTTTCGCCATTTAAACAATGCAAATAATAATATTAGCGACCATGCACGCAGTATGCTCGCACACCTTCGGCAGCGCCCTGAACTCGGACGCAAGTTGTACCGCGAATTCGTCAATGGGGTTCGGAAGAAACATCCGAACGCGATCATCAATTTCGTCGAATTCGACGTCTATTCGCACGATACCGAGAATGAGAATAATATGAATATAAACGCGTTGATCACGGCGGGAATTTGGGGCAACGTCCATTTTGTCTTGCCAAATGGGACTCGGATGGTGAATGTAGAATTTACGATACCCATGGCAGCGTCAGGGTTTTTAAACAATTGGGGCATCAGTACGAACTGGGGCCCAGTGCGTGCAGGAACCACGAAACCAAATCGGAATGTCAGCTCGCATTTGCCATATATTTTGTTACCGAACGGCGAGATCGTCGACAGCCTGGCAGTGTGAAAAAAAAATCTAGGGCAGAATTATACATACACATGAATAGGAACGCAGCGGCAAGCAAAATCCAGCGTGCCACAAGAAAATTCCTCGCCAAGAAGTACGTGTACGAGCCAAATGGGATATTAACAGTTAACAAGTAAACTAGGAAATTTTATGATTCATTTGAAAAATCTTCTGCGTCCAGATTTTCCTAATTTTCTCCTAAGCCAAGGTAGGGCCAGCGTGCCAAAACTGCTACAATTTTAGAAGCTAAGAGACCTGAAAATAAAGACATACATCATTTCAAAAATACATTTTTACCAGGAAGAAAAGCAGCAGTATTACTTGGAGTCTCCCAGGACACCCTTCGGGGATGGTCCGATCGAGGAGAAATTAATTCAATTCGATTACCAAGTGGGCACAGAAGGTATGATGTCTCAAGCTACGTCTCTTTGGAACAACAAAAACCATATACTCAAAGTGAAAGAGTGTGCTATTGCAGGGTGTCTACGCCTGGACAGAAAACAGAGTTGCGAAACCAAATTGAATTTATGCAACAACACTACAAAGGCTACCAAATCATTACAGATGTCGGGAGTGCCCTCAACTGGAACAGAAAAGGTTTTTTGTCCATTCTACGACGAGCACGTGAAGGAAATATCAGACAAGTTGTGGTTGCCTTCCCTGATCGGCTGTGCAGAGCCGCTTTTCCACTGGTCCGTTGGCTGTTACAGGAATACGGCGTCGAACTCCTGGTTCACCATCCAGAAGTGGACTCCACAGAAGCAGAGCTCACAAACGAGCTCATGGCCACTCTCACCGTCTTCATCAGCAGGTTACATGGCCGGCGTTCATATCAGAATCGCTCCAACGGAAGCAGAGCTGACAGAGGAGATGTTGGCAAAGAAGAAAGAAGGTGCAGCGAAAAGAGCAGAAGAAAAGAAAAGGAAAGCGGAAGAGAGGAAGTTAACCAGAGCTCCAAAGCGACAAAAGACGAAATCTGCGAAGCAACTGGAAAGGGAAGCTGCTGCAGCACAGAAAAGGCAGGCAAAATTAGAGGAAAGAGAAAGGCGAAAGGAGGCGGCGGAGAAAAGGAGGGCGGAGAACAAACAGAAACAGCCAACTGTAGAGCAATTAGCAGCGCGAAAGAAGGCAGTGGAGAAGAAGGAAGCCAAGAAGGCAAATGCGGCAAATGCATGTCGCACCGTTAGACTTTATCCTGGTCCTGAAATGAAAACTGTGTTGAAGAAGTGGATGGGATGCTACAGGGTGTTATATAACAGGGCTCTTGCTCTTTCAAAATCTACCAAGGCACCGAAGAGCTACAATTATCACGGGTTTGTGCGGGCAGCTGTCTGCAACGAAGAGAGCATTGTGGAACCTTGGCTAAAGCAGATGCCTGCTGCTTGTCGGAAGCTGGCTGCAAAGGACTTGTGCGAAGCCTTTTGGTCAAACCATGCCAAGAGGGTCAAGAATGGAGGAAATTATGAGTTTAGGCTCCGGTTCAAATCAAAAAAGGATGCGAGTCAAGTTTTGAAGGTTGAGAGTGCTCATTTGAGATTTTCAAGGGGCGAGAGTGAATGCTTGCGTATCTGCCCTGATAAAGCAAAGGTTATGATCAAAGACGTGTGCATCAAGAGAGGAGTCAATTTTGAAGACGGCATGCTAGATATTCCAGTGTCTATTGGACAGCTAGATGGAATATCATTGGTTAAAGATGTGGTTATTACCATGGATCGACTCGGTCGTTTTTGGATGCATTGTCCATACAGACGCGAGGTACTTGTCGAAAACCAAGACAGACCCGCTCAGTGGACTGCTCTGGACCCAGGAAACCGAGTTTTTCTCACAAGTTATGACCCATCAGGAGAATCTTTGAAGTTTGGCGCTGATGCCAGTAACCGCATCACTCGTCTCTGCCAACATCTCGACTCTCTTATTTCTAAAACGGATCTACTGTCAACTAAGGTCAATAATAGATGGCATTGGTCAAAGAAGAAGAGAGTCCAGCAGAAGATTGCTCGAATGAAGAAGGCACAACAGCGGCTAAGGTATCGTATTCGAAACCTTGTGGCAGAGATGCATTGGAAATGCGCCTCGTATTTATGCCAACGTTACACAGATATCATCTTGCCTGAGTTTGCCACTCAGCAGATGGTTTGCAAAACAGACGGTCGCTGCATCCGCAATAAAACTGCAAGATGCATGATGACTATGAGTCATTTTATGTTCCGTCAACGGCTGTTGCACAGTGCCAAGATGTGTGGTGCGCGGGTGTACATCCGCCAGGAGGATTACACAAGCAAGACTTGTACCAACTGTGGTGAAATACATGATCGACTTGGTTCAAATAAGGTATTTTCTTGTCCTTCATGCGGTTTGAAAGCTTGTAGAGACGGAGCCGGTGCCCGAAATATATTTTTGAAGAATGCTGTTGTTGAATTTCATTAAAAGAGTTGTGTCCTAACGAGGATGCAACGTTGCTCGCTAGAGCCTTGGCAGAAGTGTGCCATGCAGAAGTGTGGGCAGCTGGAGAGAGAGTGGCTAGTAACCCCTTGTGTAGCAAGGATATCTCTTATTGATGGCTGCTATTCAGCCTCTCAAAGTCTAGGAAATTATAGTTTTCACGGATTTTCAGAGGAATTAAGTGATTTACACAACTTTTTTCTAGCGGCGTGTTAACCGATGCTCAGACCATAGAGGGCAAATGCACGCAGTTTATTGAAGGAGAGTCGGTGTTTTCGTGGGACGAGTCGCCGAATATGTCGGAGGTGGAGATCCTGGTGCCTGGTGCAAAGTTTTGTTCGTGGTGTGGAAAAAAGGGTCATGTGAAAGTTTGTTCAGAATGCAAACATTCGTTTTACTGCGATTACGAATGTCAGAAGAGACATTGGAGGATTCACAAAGGATACTGCAAGTCCTTTGCATCCATGAGGACAGCAACGGGCTTTCACACCATGATGCTGACCCAACAATGTAATGCCGTGTCAATGTTTACTCCTGAAGATGATGACGTTTGTTTTTGAAAAGATGTAAGGCATTTTTTTTGCTGCAAACACAGTACAGCCTGTATTACTATTACTCGAGTACAGAGTGGAAAGTCATCGTCGCCGGAAGATGTTGTATTGGTTTAAGACAACGCGTTTCAATCCGCCTGTCATGCTCCCGCCGCCACCAGAGACCGTCGTGTTGCCAACGTACGTTCAAAGTTACATTCGGTACGTGTGTCCTTTGCGTCCCAAGACCTGCAAAATGGGGATGCACGTTCGAGCGCCGCCGATCGAGATCCAGCGCGCTCGTCTCGAGTATTTGGAGACCCTCCCGGAAGGTCTCCGTGGCTTGACCCTCGAGCTCTTGGACGAAGGCAAGGTGGACGAGGTGGCGTTTGTGGAGACCCACAAAGAGGATTTCAAGCGCTTTGTCGAGTTGTTTGAGAATGTGCCGGACGACCCTACTATCGAACCACCGAACGATACCTAATGTGTTTTGTAACAAGGCATTTTTTTTTCGCTGCAACACAGTACAGGAAAAGCAAATGAAATCTCGAGTGCTTTTGCTCACCATCATTGTATTCGCGTTGGTCACCGTCTGGCGCCTCACTTCATGGCGACTTGCAACAACGGTCTCTGCCAAAGACGTCCTTGCGCACGCTACGACGGGCGATGTCGTCCTGTTTCGCAGTAACAGGCGTCCGTGGTGGTACCTCGCCGTCGTGCCCATGACCCATGTCGGCGTCGTCATCAAGCCACCGGGATCTGCCACGCCCTACATCCTTGAAATGCACCAACTCGGAGACGGGCCGGACGGATTTCCAAACGTGGATGGTCCTCGTGTCTACCCGCTTGAAGCGAGACTTCGAGATGCCGCTCGCCCCAACCGCCGCTGGGAACTGTTTTATGCCCCCTTGCAAAAACCCCTCCCACATGCTCCTGGCTTGGAATGGGCGTTCCCCACACCGCCCTACATTCCCTACGATTATGACTACGTTCGACACGAAGCAGTGTGCCATTTCGTCCCTTTCCGGCGGCGCGTGGACACCGTGCCCGAGAAAATGCACTGCGCCAACTACGCCGCCTCCGTCTTACGGCGCTTCGGCATAGCAGATCCGACCACCCCCATCGACTGTATCACTCCCGTTGACGTGATCGGGCGCGGAGTTCCTCCCGGTACCTACGGTCCTGTCGCTGCAATCGTCTGACAAGGCATGCTTCAAAGGCTTAAGGTCGGACGGGTTATTTTGAGATACCGGATTGACGTTCCTCGGTAAAAGACCCGTACGATACTATCATGAAGGCTCTCCTGGTGGCTACGAGTCTTATGCACACCGTGGGCATCGTCCTGCTCACGTGGCACAGGCCTTGGGTTCAATCCAATGTCTGGGACCTGGGCCATCGCATAATTCCTTTTTGGAGTTCCGCTGCCCGTCTCGCGGATTATCTCACGGTGTTTTCTCCTGCGATCTCCATGCTCTGCGTTCCGACGCGTGTACGAAGAGGCGTTTTTGCATTCGGCATTCGTTTGTGGTCGCGGCTTTGGATCTTGAGAGTTCCATGCCTTCTGGTCACCATGTTTCCTCCTTTGAACCCTGGCAAACCAAATTCGAACTTCGGTTTCCTCACCGTCCTAAAACATCTCGCGCTCGGCACCGACTACGAGACCATCTTTTCCGGACATGCGGCAGTCGTGGCGGCGAGCCTTTTGGCCGCTCGCCCCTACTTGCCTTGGACCATACTTGCCAGCATAGGAACACTCCACACCGGTCTGATTTTGTCGGCGCGGAATCATTACACCGTCGATATTCTCGTGGCGTGGATGCTGGCGCTTTTGCTCTGGTGGAACGATCAGCGGTGCATATGTACAAGGTGCCTCCAAATACCAGCCTAGATAAAATAATTATCTTGTACTTGAGACAAGGATGTCCTCCTCCATTGCCTACAATCAACTTACTGCTGTCATCGTCTCTCTCGCTGGCCTGTCATCGTGCTTTGCTGGCATGTCTGCCGTCGACACCACGGGTTTCGATAAGCTGCTCATGTTCGGCATCGCCCTGACTCTCATCGTGGCGTCCGGAATCTCCTGGCAAAACAAGAATCCCATGATCGTGGGCGCCCTGCTCTGCGTCGTCGGGATCCTCGCCGCCATCGTGATCAATACCCCCAAAAATATGTATGTGTCAGAAACGATTGGCACCGCTGAAATGCCCACTGGAATGCCCACTGAAATATACAGGGGCATTGGTTTTGGGGTTCCTGTCAGCTAAAAAGAGAGCAACCATCACGAATACCGCGCGGCCAAAAAGAAAAAGGTTTCTCGCAAAAAAATGGTCGACTTAGGCGGGAGTCTTGATTGCCTCTTGGTGGGCGATGACGGCGTTCTTGGTCGCGTTCTTGGCAGCCACGATGGCGTGGTTGGCCTTCTTGATGGCGACCACGGAGTTTGCACGATGGGCCGCGTTTGCAGCTTTATTGGCGGCAACGATGGCGGTCTTGGCAGCCAAACGCGCGGTTTCCTTGGCTTGGACCGCCACTTGCTTGACAGGAGCTATGCGAGCAGCATTTGCAGCCACTGAAGCGGCTTTCTTGGCTTCGTCTGCGGCGCGTCCGAGATTGTTGATCTTCTTAGCGGTTGATAATCTAACCATGGAAAATGGTACTATTAAAAAAGAAAAAAATGTGGCGTCCCCCGGCCCTATCTCTACAATAGTTTGACGTGTGTTACAACTTTGTTAATTACCGTACGTAGAATCATTTCAAGATAATGCAGCAGGCACGTTCATGTACACAAATTGAGAGATGTACTCCCCTGGACTAAGAGAAAACCATCTTTCGGGACTCGAGTAGCGCCGAAAGGTGGTGGAATAGGGATTGTCCCAAGTCGATCCAGTTACAGGAAAGTTTTGCACAGAATAATGGTACGAAAATTTTGCGCACTCCAACAACGAAGCCACGTCCGAATCATCCAGACTATCCTCCTCCTTGAGCTTCTTAAGAGCCCGCAGCATGCTTGCCGTCAAATGACATTTTCTGCACGTCAAACTCCGCAGATATGGCTCCTTATTCTCCGGGTGATACCAAAAGGTGAACAGCACGAGTTCGGAGGCCATTTCTTACTGCACCAAGATACAAAACAAATGTCAGAGCGATGTGTAAAGTTTTTAGAATAATATAGAGTAGTAGTAAGTAAGGTACAATATCTTACAAGTATGTATTATTTTTTCTAATTTAATTTAAAAAATGAACAAAAACAAAAGGGTCCTGGCGTTTTATCATATCTCTGTAAAAAAAAAAGAAAGCGTGAACTTCATGCTTTCTTGTGCGTGTTACATATGAGTTTTAATCGTAAACATTTCGATTAAAAAAATAGAAATACCGGATAGACACAATTTTAAGGAACGGTGATATAGGAAAACATTCCTTAAATTAAGGTCCTTGGTAAAAGAAAGCGTGAAGCGTTCCTTTTTTAAAAAATTTCTTGGTAAAACTTTTATTTAAG
>Ga0255150_1000128_pt1 | contig 32035 bp, 32 predicted proteins | sample Atl_Yuk_RepA_8h_FD_183634 | JGI IMG/M metagenome (GOLD analysis project Ga0255150, IMG submission 183634) | Freshwater microbial communities from Altamaha River, Georgia, United States - Atl_Yuk_RepA_8h | ecosystem: Environmental > Aquatic > Freshwater > River | place: USA: Georgia | collected...
CGACTGGCTCCCCCAGAGGGCCTTCCTCGCCTCCCACCAGCCCCTCCCCTACCCCCACCTCCTCCTCAAGCCCGCCCCGGGGAAGAACCGGGGGAAGCCCCTTGGCCTGGAGGAGGCCAAGTGGATCCTCACCGAGTTCGCGGACTTCGCCGGGGTGAAGGCGGAGGGCAAGCGGCGGGCCGACCTCGCCCTCCCCTTGCGCTGGCGGGCCATCCGCCGCTTCCTCAAAGAAGGCCACCCCAGGGAGAAGGTGGCCTACTGGACCGGGATGAAGAGCCTCGTGGTCCCGGGGTGGGGGGAGGAGTGAAGTGCGCTTCGCGTTCCCAAAAACCCGTCGCTCCCGGGGATTACCCCCCTCCCCCAGGCTTGGGGTCTTTGGGTCCCAAGCCGGGGGTTGTCCGGGCAAGAGGCCTACCCCAGCCCCCCGTCTACCTCTACCCCGCCGTCCTCCACGCGCTTCAGGAAGTCCCCCCACCGCCACGAGCCCCTCCCCGGCGAAGGGCCTGAGGGCCATGGGCCCCATGGCCAAACCTTTAAGCGCCTCCGTCTTGGCCGCCTTCATAGCTCCCCCTTGAGAAAGGCCCGCACCAGGCGGTGGAAGGTCGCCGCCTGCTCGATCTGCACCCAGTGGCCCGTCCGCCCCAAAAGGACCAGGTGGGCGTTTGGCAGGTGCTCCATGAGGTAGAGGCTCGTCTCTATGGGCACGATCCCGTCCCGGTATCCGTGGAGGATGAGGACGGGGTGGTCCATCCGCTTGAGGGCCGAGGGAGGCACCACCAGCTGGTCAATGGCCTCCTGCCTCGGCCTCGGCCACATGGCCTCAAAGCTCCGACGCACCTCCGGCCTCAGGGCGGCCTCGAGGCGCATCCGGGCGATCTCCTCGAGGCGGTCCCTGACGAACCCCTCGTCAAAGGCGAACCAGCGGATGGCGTTCCTCATGGCGCTTAAGGTGGGGTCCTCGTAGAAGCCCCAGATGCGGTCCAGCTCCGGGGTCAGGCGGAAAGGCCCCCCCACAGGCCCCATGAGGACCACCCTCCCGAAGCGCTCCGGGGCCTCCATGAGGAGGTGGAGGGCGATGGCCCCCCCGAGGGAGTTCCCCACCAGGTGGGCCCGCTCCAGCCCCAGGGCGTCCAAAAGCCCCAGGAGCTGGTCCACCCAGAGCCGCATCCAGGCCCTCGCCCCCCGGGGGGGCGGCTCGGGGTGGGTGCTCTCCCCGTAGCCCACAAGGTCCGGGGCCAGGCAGAGGAAGTCCCGCCCCAGCTCCGGCAGGGCCAGCTGCCAGTTGGAAAGCCCCGTGGCCCCCGGCCCCGAGCCGTGGATGAAGAGGACCGCCTCCCCCTCGCCCGCCCGGTGGAGGTGGGTTAGGAAGGGTCCCGTGGCGACCTTGACGCTTTCCATGTCTACCTCCTTAGGCCCACCGCGAAGGGCTTTGGGCCTCATCCCCCTTCGGCGCCTCCTCCAGGACGAAGACCCTAAGCCTCCCCTTGGGGGTGCCGAGGACCTCCTGGAAGATGGCCTCGGCCTCCTCCTTCAGGGCCTCCCTCTCCTCCCGGGTGAGGGGCTTCTCCCGGGAGACTAAAACCTCCAGCATGGGCACGAAGACCACCCCCTAGGCGAAGCGCAGGGAAAGGGCCCTCCCCCCCGTCCCCACCAGGGTGAAGAGGTCCCCCGGGCCTGCGGGCTGCACCGGGGCCCAGGCCCCGGACATCACGATGTCCCCGGGCTCCAGGGCCACCCCGAAGGCGGCGAGGGTGTTGGTGAGCCAGGCCACGGCCCTCGCCGGGTGGCCGAGGCAGGCCGCCCCCGCCCCCTGGGCCACGGGTTCCCCGTTCTTGTAAAGCACCAGGCCCAAGGCGGAGAGGTCCTCCTCCAGAAGGGCCTTCTCCCAAGGCCCCACCACGAACCCCCCATAGGAGGCGTTGTCGGCGATGGTGTCCTCAATGCGGATCCGCCAGTCGCGGATCCTGGAGTCCACGATCTCTATGGCGAAGGCCACGGCCTCCGTGGCGGCGAGCACCTCCTGGGGCGTGACCCCGGGGCCCTCCAGCCTCCTCCCGATGAGAAAGGCGAGCTCCCCCTCCACCCGGGGCTGGAGGAAGAGGCGGGCCTCCACCTCCACCCGCTCCCCCACGCCAAAGAAGCGGCTTTCCCAAAGGTTGCCGAAGTCGGGCTGGTCCACCCCGAGCTGCTCCTGCACCGCCTTGGAGGTGAGGCCGATCTTCCGGCCCACCACCCGGTCCCCCTTCCCTAGGCGCAGGGCGTTCCAGGCCTCCTGCACCCGGTAGGCGGCCTCTATTCCCTTGAGGCCCCGGTCGGAGAGGGGCTCTATGGGCCTCCGCTCCTCCCAGGCCCGTTCCAGTTCCTCGGCGAAGGTTTCCGGGCGCATGGCTCTCCTAGCGGTTGGCGATGCAGACGTTCTTGGTCTCGTAGTAGAACTCGTAGCCGTAGTGGCCGCCCTCCCGGCCGATCCCCGACTGCTTGGCCCCGCCGAAGGGCACCCGGAGGTCCCGCACGAACCAGTCGTTCACCCAGACCGTGCCCACCTCCAGGGCCTCGGAGACCCGCACCGCCTGGCCCACGTCCCGGGTCTGGACGATGGCGTTCAGGCCGTAGGGGGTGTTGTTGGCAAGCTCTATGGCCTCCTCCTCCGTGTCAAAGGGCATCACCACCACCATGGGCCCGAAGATCTCCTCCTGGCAGACCTTGTCCGAGGGCTTCACGTCCACCACCACCGTGGGCTCCAGGAAGTAGCCCTTGTCAAAGGGGTGGGGAAGCTCAGGGCGCCTGCCCCCGGTGAGGATGGTGGCGGTTTCCCGGGCGATCTCCACGTAGGACATCACCTTGTTCAGGTGCTCCTCGGCGATCAGGGCCCCCATGCGGGTCTCGGGGTCCAGGGGGTCCCCCACCTTGAGGGACCGGGCCGCCTTCACCAGCCTCTCCAGGAAGGGCTCGTAGACGGAGCGCTGGACCAGGAGGCGGGACCCCGCCAGGCACACCTCCCCCTGGTTGAAGAAGCTCGCCCGCATGGTCACCTCCACCGCCCGGTCCAAGTCGGCGCTTTCAAAGATGAGGTTGGGCGCCTTCCCCCCAAGCTCCATGGAGAGGCGCTTGAGGGTGTCGGAGGCGTTCTTCATGATGATCTTCCCCGTGGTGGTCTCCCCGGTGAAGGAGATGAGGCGCACGTCGGGGTGCTTGGTGAGAAGCTCCCCGGCGGAGTCCGGCCCAAAGCCGTGGACCACGTTGAAGACCCCCGGGGGAAGCCCCGCCTCGTGGGCGCACTTGGCGAGGAGCCAGGCCCCGAGGGGGGTGAACTCCGCGGGCTTGAGCACGGCGGTGTTCCCGAAGGCCAGGGTGGGCCCGATCTTCCAGGTGGCGAGCATGCTGGGCATGTTCCATGGGGTAATGAGGGCCGCCACCCCCACGGGGAAGCGGAGGACGTAGTTGATGTAGCCGTTTTCCATGGGGTAGGCCTCGGAGCCGTGGGTCACGGCGAAGTCGGCGAAGAACTCGATGTTGTTGGCCATCCGGTCCACGTACCCCAGGCGGTTCTCGTGGATGGGCCGGCCCACGTCCAAGGTCTCCAAGACCTCAAAGACCGGCTTGTACTCCCGGATCTTCTCCGCGAAGCGGCGGAGGTAGGGACGGCGCTGGCTCGGCGGCATCTTGCTCCACTTCTTGAAGGCCTCCTTGGCCGCGGCCACCGCCTGCTCCACCTCTTTTTCCCGCCCCTCGGGGGCGGTGCCGATCACCTCCCCCGTGGCCGGGTAGACCACGGGGAAGAAGTTTTCCCCCCGCACGAACTCCCCCCCGATGTAGTGGGTGACCTCGAGGGGAAGCCGGAAGGGAAAGCCCAAAGCCTCAAGCCGCTCCACCGTCTCCTTGTAGATCTTGGGTTCCACCATGGCGCACCTCCTACACCACCCGGGCGAGGAGCACGTCCCCCCCGCCCCAGACCTCCAGGACGCCCCGCGCGAGGGGCACCGCCTGGGCCGGGGAGCCCAGGAAGACCACCTGGCCCGCCCGAAGCCCCCCGACCCTCTCCGCAAGCCAAAGGAGCCTCCTCCCCGGGTCCCCCAGGGCCTCCACGGGGCCCTCGGCCACCTTCTCCCCGTTCAGGTAGGCCCGGAGGCTTCCTTGGGGAAGCCGGGAGAAGCGCCTCCTTCCCAGGAGGAAGCCGCCCCCGGAGGTGTTGTCCGCCACCACCTCGGGGAGGGTGAAGCGGTAGCCCTCCCACACCGAGTCCAGGACGTCCACGGCAAGGAAGTACCCCCCCACCGCCCGATAGGCCTCCCCCACGGAGGCCCCGGGGGGCAGGTCCTCCTTCAGGACCACGGCCACCTCGGGCTCGAGGCGGGGCTGGACAAAGGCCTCCAGGACCACCCGCTCCAGGAGCATCCCCGGGTGCACCCGGCCGAAGATGGGTTCGGCGATCCCCATCTGCCGCTGCTTGGCCTCGGAGACCAGGCCCAGCTTGTAGCCCTTGAGGGGCCCGGGGAAGAGGGCTTCCTGGATGCGGTAGGCCTCCTCCAGGCCCACCCCCCAGTCCCGCCCGCCGGAAAGGGTCCTCCTCTCCGCGCGGGCCTTCTCTACCGCCTCAAGAAGCGTCATGTCCCCTCCTTGTCCGAGAAGAGCACGCCCCCCGCCGCCCACTGGTCCCGGCGCACCTCGTAGAGGATGACCCGGACCTCCTCGTAGGGCTCGCCGAGGAGGCGGGAAGCCATCTCCGTGAGCCTCCGCACCAGCTCCCGCTTCTTCTCGGGGGGGCGGCCCTCCAGTAGGGTCACCTTGAGCACCACCATCAGAACCTCCGCACCAGGTAAGCCCCGAGGAGCACCAGCAAGAGGCCGAGGAGGCGGGGGAGGTTCACGGGATGGCGGGCGTAGAGGAGACCCAGGTGCTCCAGGAGGAGGGAGGCGAGAAGCTGCCCGGCGATCACCAGGGCGAAGGTGAGAAGAGGTCCAAGCCTAGGCGCCAGGACGATCACGGAAACCACGTACACCGCTCCAAGAAGCCCTCCCACATACACCCACGCGGGGGCCTGGAGCATCCGGCCCCAGGGCCAGGAGGGCCCTGTGAGGAGAAGGGCCAGAAGGAAGAGGGCCAGGGTGCCCACGGCGAAGGAGACCAGGGCCGAGCGCACAGGCCCCCCCACCACCCGGGCGAGCTCGGCGTTGACCCCCGCCTGCAAGGGGAGGACCGCCCCCGCTAAGAGGGCCAGGAGGACCCAGGCCCCCACTAGCCCCACCCCCTCTCAGGCCCGCCTGCGGCTGTAGAGGTAGGCCAGGCCCCCCCAGGGAGGAAGGGCCCTGTGCAGGTTGGGGGGAAGAAGCTCCTCCGCCTCCGCACGGCAGCGGGAGCAGACCATAAGGAGCCCCGTGTGCCCCGCGGCGGTGTAGTAGTAGAGGTGGTCCCGCCCTTCCCGCCAGGTGAGGGCCCGCCCGCAGAGGTCGCAGCGGGGAGGGGAAAGGTCCCAGCCCTTTTCCATGGCCTCATCATGGCCGCTTCCTCACCTCCTTTTGCGCCCTAAGCCACATTTAACCCCACTCTCCCAGCCGGCCGTACCGGCCCGCGTAGTAGAGGAGGGGCCTCCCTTCCCGCCAGGAGAGGTACTCCACCTCCCCCAGGAAGAGGGTGTGGTCCCCCCCGGGGTAGACCGCCACCACCCGGGCCGCCACCTGGGCCAGGGCCCCCTTCAGGAGGGGCACCCCCGCCCGCTCCTCAAAGGCGATCTCCAGCCCCTCCTGGGGACGGCCCGCGAAGTGGTCGGAAAGGGCCCGTTGCTCCTCGGCGAGAACGCTCACCCCGTAGCGGCCCGCCCGCTCCAAAACGGGCTTCGTCCGGGAGCGGTTGTCCAGGGAAACCAGGACCAGGGGAGGGTCCAGGGAGACGGACATGAAGGCGTTGGCCGTGAGCCCCCTGGGGTTTCCCCCCTCGTCGTAGGCGGAGACCACCGTCACCCCCGTGGCGAAGCGCCCCAGGGTCCTGCGGAACTCCGTGGGATCGATCACGCCAAACCTCCGTGGGCCTCGGCGAGCTTAAGGATGGCGGTCCAGTCCTCCTCCCCCATCCCCCGGGCCACCCCCTCCAGCATCCGGTCCAAAAGCAGGTGGGCAAGGGGCATGGGGGTGTGGGTGGTGTCCGCCGCCTGGTGGATGAGGCGCACGTCCTTGAGCCCAAGGCGCAAAGCAAAGCCCGGAGGCGTAAAGCGCCGCTCCAAAAGAATGCGGCCGTAGTTCTCGTAAACCGGTGAGCGGAAAAAGGCCCGCACCACCTCGTAAAAGGCCTCCCGCTTCACCCCGTTCTTCTCCACCAGCACGTAGGCCTCGGAAAGGGCCTCTAGCATGGCCGCGATGAGGAAGTTCCCCCCAAGCTTCACCGCGTGGGCCTGGTGGGGACGCTCCCCCACCACGTGGACCTCCTGGCCCAAGGCCGAAAGAATAGGCCTCGCCTCCTCCACGTCCCTGGCCTCCCCCGCCACCACGATGCGGAGCGCTCGGGAGGCCGCCGCCTCGGGCCTCCCAAAGACGGGGGCCGCCAGGTAGCGCCGCCCCGCCGCCTTGTGCCGTTCCTCCAAAGCGCGGGAGTAGGGCACCCCCAGGGTGCTCATGGCGATGTGGAGCCCCCCCTCGGGAAGCCCCTCCAGGATCTCCCCTAGGACGGCCTCCGTGGCGGCGTCGTCCGCCAGCATGGTGATGACCAGGCCCGTTCCCGCCGCCTCCTTAGGGCTTCCCACCAGGACAAGGCCCTCCGCCTCCTTGGGCGTGCGGTTCCAGGCCAACACCTCGTAACCCGCCCTCGCCAGGTTCTGGGCCATGGGGAGGCCCATGCGCCCAAGGCCGATAAACCCTACGCGCCTCATGGCCTCCCCCTAGTCCGCGAGGGCCCCCGCCTCCTTCTCCTTGAGCTCCAGGGCCACCCGCAGGATCCAGTCCTCCTGCCCCGCCACCGCCTGGCGGCGGCCGAGTTCCAGGAGGATGGCCAAGGGGTCCACGCCCAGTTCCTTCCCGATCCTCTTGGCGTGGAGGAGGAAGGTGGAGTAGACCCCGGCGTAGCCGATGGCCACGGAGTCCCGGTCGGGGTAGGGCTGGAAGTGGAGGATGGGCCCCATCACGTACTCGGCGGCGTCCAGGAGCTTGAAGACGTCCAGGCCCGGGTTGAGCCCCGCCTTGTCCAAGACGGCAGCCAGGACCTCCAAGGGGGCGTTCCCCGCCCCCGCCCCGTAGCCCCTTAGGGTGGCGTCCACCCAGTCCGCCCCCGCGGCCAGGGCCGCCAGGGTGTTCCCGATGGCGAGGCCCAGGTTGTTGTGGGCGTGGAAGCCCACCTTGGCCCGGGAGAGGGCCTCCTTCAGGGCCTTCACCCGGGCGTAGGCGTCCTCCGGGAGCATGGCCCCCGCCGAGTCCACGATGTAGACCACGTCCGCCCCGTACCCTTCCATGAGGCGGGCCTGCTCCGCGAGGAACTCGGGAGGGCGCATGTGGCTCATCATGAGGAAGCCCACCGCCTCCAGGCCCATCTCCTTGGCCATGCCGAAGTGCTGCTCCGAGATGTCCGCCTCGGTGCACTGGGTGGCGATGCGGACCATCTGGATCCCCGCCTCCACCGCCTCCTTGAGCTCCTTCCGGGTGCCGATCCCGGGAAGGAGGAGGGCCGCCACCTTGGCCCGCCGCACCGTCTCCCGCACCGCGCGGATGAGCTCCATCTCGTCCGTGCGGGAGAAGCCGTACTGGAGGGAGCTTCCCCCAAGCCCGTCCCCGTGGGAGACCTCTATGGCGTAGACCCCCGCCTCGTCCAGGGCCTGGGCGATGGCCCGGGCCTCTTCCACCGTGTACTGGTGCCGGTGGGCGTGGGAGCCGTCCCGCAGGGTGGTGTCCACCACCACCGGGGGCTTGGCCGTGGAAAGGTCCCAGCTCACGCCACCACCTCCTCCACGGGCTTCCCCAGGAGGTGCTGGGCGAAGACCTCCCCCACCCTCCGGGCAGAAGCCGTCATGATGTCCAGGTTGCCGGCGTATTTGGGCAAATAGTCCCCCGCCCCCTCCACCTCCAGGAGCATGGAGACCACGGTGCGCTCCCCCCAGGGGGTGGGAAGCCTCTCAAACACCGGGTCCGCCTTCAGGCGGTAGCCGGGCACGTAGGCCTGGACCTCCCGCTCCATGGCCCGGACGCTCGCCACCACGGCCTCCCGGTCAAAGCCCTCGTCCTCGGGGATGCAGCGCACGGTGTTGGTCATGAGGATGGGGGGTTCCGCCGGGTTCAGGATGATGATGGCCTTCCCCTTCTTGGCCCCCCCGATGGCCTCCAGGCCCCGGGCGGTGGTGAAGGTGAACTCGTCGATGTTCTGCCGGGTGCCGGGGCCCGCGGAGCGGGAGGCCACCGTGGAGACCATCTCCGCGTAGAGCACGGGGGCCACCCGGTGCACCGCGTAGACCAGGGGGATGGTGGCCTGCCCCCCGCAGGTGATGAGGTTCACGTTGTCCTTGTCCAGGTGTTCCTTCAGGTTCACCGGGGGCACCACGTAAGGGCCCCGGGCCGCCGGCGTGAGGTCTATGGCGATCTTCCCCGCCTCCCTCAGGAGCTTGGCGTGGCGCACGTGGGCCTTGGCGCTGGTGGCGTCAAAGACGATCTTGATCTCCGGCCTCTCCAGGATGTAGGCGATCCCTTCGTGGCTCGCCTCTAACCCTAAGGCCCGCGCCCGGGCCAGGCCCTCGGACTTGGGGTCTATCCCCACCACCGCCACAAGCTCCATGTGGCCCGGGTTCTTCAGGAGCTTGTACATCAGGTCCGTCCCGATGTTGCCGGAGCCCAGGATGGCTACCTTAACCCTTTCGGACATAACCTCTCCTCCCTCTCGCCTCCTCGTAACCTAAGGCCTCGGAGATCTCCTTGGCCGCTTCCACGATGACGTTCCGGTAGGCCTGCTTCATCTCCAAAAACCGGTACTTGGGGACGGAAAAGCTCAGGGCGGCTATCACCTCCCCCGTGTGGTCCCGGATGGGGGCCGCCACGCAGCAGAGGTCGGGAAGGTACTCCTCCAGATCGTAGGCGTAGCCCCGCTCCCGCACCCCCCTGAGCTCGGAAAGGAGTTCCTCCAGGGTGGTGATGGTGTTGGGGGTGAGGGCGGGCAAACCGTGGGTCCTGACAACGGCGATCACCTCCTTCTCGCTCAGGCCGCTCAGGAGGACCTTGCCAAGGGCAGAGGCGTGAGCGTAGAGGTAGGCGCCCACGCCGGTGATGTTCACCTGAATGGCCCGGTTCCCTTGCTGTTTCTCCAGGTAGAGCACCCTGCCCCGCTCCAACACCGCCAGGTGCACGGTCTCACCGTAGAGCTCGGCCAGGCGGGCCATGCGGGGGCGGGCCTCGAGGCGAAGGGGAACCGACTCCATGAGAACGCGGTTGAGCAGGGGAATGCGCCAGCCCAGGCGGTACCGCCCCGAGGGCAGGCGGTGGAGTACCCCCCCCTCCACCAAGGAGCAGAGGAGACCATGCACGGTGGCCTTGGGAAGCCCCAGGGCCTGGGCGAGCTCCGTGACCCCCCACTCGGGACGCTCCTCGGTGAAGAGGTCCAAGAGCTCCATGGCCTTCTTGACGCTCCGGATTACCTTCGGCACGGCCCTCAAGCGGTAGCGTAGTCCTTTTGGGGTAAACCCCACAACAAGTATGTTCGCCATAACCGAACAAAGGCTCGCCGCCGAAGTCCCGAACTCTGCTCAGCCGAAGGCGCTCCCGAGATTTGTCCCGTGATTTTGTAGCCGGGACCGAAGTTTCCGTTCGCCTTCAGCGAACCCGCCCCTTTGCAAAAGGGCCTCTTCCCTCTAAAGTCACTTAGCGAACCCCAAAGGGGTAAAGAAAGGAGGGTTTGGAATGAACGAGCAGGTACATGCGCGGCTCAAGGCGCTGGCCCGGCCCATGACGGGCGAGGAGTACCTGGAGAGCCTCCGGGACGGCCGGGAGGTCTACTTCATGGGCGAGCGGGTGAAGGACGTGACCACCCACCCCGCCTTCCGCAACACCGCCCGCATGTTCGCCCGCTGGTACGACCGGCTGCACGAGCTCCACAAGGAGGACCTGGAGCGCTCTAAGGACCCCTCGGGCTGGAAGTGGACCGTGCCCACCGAGTCCGGCAACGGCTGGACCCACCCCTTCTTCGTGGGGCCCCGGAGCGCCGAGGACCTCCTCAAGGCCCGGGACACCATCGCCGAACTGCAACGGACGGTCTACGGCTGGGGCGGCCGCAGCCCCGACTACAAGGCGGCCTTCGTGGGCACCCTGGGGCCCAACGCCGAGTTCTACGCCCCCTACCAGGAAAACGCCCGCCGCTGGTACAAGGAAACCCAGGAAAAGCTCCTCTACTGGAACCACGCCATCGTCAACCCCCCCGTGGACCGGCACAAGCCCGTGGAGGAGGTGGGGGACGTCTACATGCACGTGGAGCGGGAGACGGACGCGGGCATCGTGGTCTCGGGGGCCAAGGTGGTGGCCACGGGGAGCGCCTTCACCCACGTGAACTTCATCGCCCACTACGGGCCCCTTCCCATCAAGGACAAGAAGTTCGCCCTCATCTTCGTGGTGCCCATGGACGCCAAGGGGGTCAAGCTCATCTCCCGGGCCTCCTACGAGTTCATCGCCGCCAAGACAGGGAGCCCCTTTGACTACCCCCTCTCCAGCCGCCTGGACGAGAACGACGCCATCCTCGTCTTTGACAACGTGCTGGTGCCCTGGGAGAACGTCTTCGTCTACGGGGACGTGGAGAAGGTGAACGCCTTCTTCCCCCTCTCGGGCTTCGTCCACCGCTTCCCCTTCCAGGGGTGCACCCGCCTGGCGGTGAAGCTGGACTTCATCGCCGGCCTCACGATGAAGGCCCTGGACGTCACCGGGGCCTCCCAGTTCCGCGGCGTCCAGGCCCGACTGGGCGAGATCCTCACCTACCGCAACCTCTTCTGGGCCCTCACGGAGGCCATGGCCCGCGACCCCATGCCCTGGGTGGACGGGTACGTCCTGCCCAACCTCTGGGCGGGCCTCACCTACCGGGTGCTTGCCCCGGAGGTCTACCCCAAAATCAAGGACATCATTGAGCGCGACCTGGCGAGCGCCCTCATCTACCTGCCCTCCCACGCCAAGGATTTCCAGAACCCCCAGATCCGGCGGTACCTGGACCAGTACGTGCGGGGCAACGGGGTGGACGCCGTCACCCGGGTAAAGATCATGAAGGCGCTTTGGGACGCCGTGGGCACGGAGTTCGGTGGCCGCCACGAGCTCTACGAGCGCAACTACGCTGGGAACCACGAGAACATCCGCATAGAGGTTCTGGGGGCGATGGAGGCCGCCGGGGTCAACGAGGCCCTCAGGGCCTTCGTGGACAAGTTCCTCGGGGAGTACGACCTGGAGGGCTGGAAGGTGCCTGACCTCATCAACCCCACGGAGGCCTAAGGTTCCTCCACGGCCGCGCCGGGGTCCTGAGGACCCCCGGCGTGTTCCTCGCATCCCGCTTGCGTTTGACTATGGCGAACACCACCCCGCCGTTCAACACCTCTTCATGCGGGAGCGGGATTTGACTATAGCGAACACCCCCCTTGCGCTTTACACTTTCAAGTACCTAGCATACAACTGGCCTCAAGGCCAAAACGAGGGAGGTAAACCATGAAGCCGGAGCCGATTTTTGACGTGCACCAGCTGGCCCACGTGGAGATCTACACCCCCAACCCCGAAGGGACCCTCTGGTTCTTCCGCGATCTCCTGGGCATGGAGGTCACGAAGCAGGAGGGGCAGTCCGTGTACATGCGGGCCTACGAGGACTGGTACCACCACACCCTGAAGATCACCGAGGCCCCCAAGCCCGGCCTGGGCCACGTGGCCTGGCGCACCAGCTCCCCCCAGGCCCTGGAACGCCGGGTGAAGGCCCTGGAGGCCACGGGCCTTGGCAAGGGCTGGATTGACGGGGACCTCGGCCACGGGCCCGCCTACCGCTTCACCACCCCGGACGGGCACCCCATGGAGCTCCTCTGGGAGGTGGAGTACTACGAGCCCCCCGAGGACAAGAAGACCCCCCTCCTCAACCGTCCCCAGAAGCGGCCCCTGAGGGGCGTGCCCGTGCGCCGCCTGGACCACGTGAACCTCCTGGCCTCGGACGTCACCGTCAACAAGAACTTCATGATGGAGCACCTAGGCTTCCGCCTCCGGGAGCACATCGTCATGAAGGACGGCACCGAGGCCGGGGCCTGGATCAGCGTGAGCCCCCTGGTCCACGAGATCGCCTTCATGCGGGACGGCAAGAGGGCCAAGGGGCGTCTGCACCACATCTGCTACTGGTACGGCTACCCCCATGACCTGAACAACATCGCCGACGTCTTCCGCGAGGTAGGGATCAAGATCGAGGCCGGCCCCGGCAAGCACGGCATCAGCCAGGCCATGTTCATGTACGTCCTCGAGCCCGGCGGGAACCGGGTGGAGCTCTTCGGCGACCCCGGCTACCTCATCTTTGATCCCGACTGGAAGCCCATCAAGTGGACGGAGGAAACCCTCGAGGCCGGCATCATCTGGTACGGTAGCCCCCTGCCCGCCGAGTTCTTCCTCTACGGCACGCCGGATGTAGAAGAGCAGGTGGCGGCGGACTAGCGGGGAAGTTTGCGCGGGGGCCTGGAACTTCCCCAGGCCCCCTAATTGCAAGGAGGAGCCACAATGAAACCTTCAAGGCGGGATTTTCTCAAGTGGACCAGCGCTCTGGTGGTGGGCTCGGCCTTCCACGGCCTGGGCAAGGCCCAGAGCGGCACGATCAAGATCGGCTTCGTCAGCCCTAGGACCGGCCCCCTTGCGGCCTTCGCCCAGCCCGACGACTTCACCCTGGAGCAGGTGCGCAAAGCCACCGGCGGTAAGGTGCGGGTCGGGGGAAGGACCTATAACCCTATAACCTGGAAATCGTATACAAGGATTCCCAGTCCAACCCCAACCGCGCCGCCGAGGTGACCGCGGAACTCATCCTTAAAGACCGGGTCCACCTGGTGGTGGCCGGAAACACCCCGGAAACCACGGTGCCGGTGGCGGACCAGTGCGAGCTCAACGGCATTCCCTGCATCACCGACGACACGCCTTGGCAGCCTCAAAACTTGCACCTCCCGCATACCCCGCATAAACCTTCACCCCCTCCCCCGGGCGGCCCCAGACCCAGGGCGTGGAGCTCCCGCAGGATGACCTGCACCACCAGCTCGGGCAAGAGAACCCGGGCTGCCCCCTCCCTGGCCTCCCGCCAGCTCCCTCTCCCCTCCACCCCCACCCAGTGGGCCAGCAGGTAGGCCAGAAGGGAGAGGACCAGAAAGCGGTGCACCCCCAAGGCCGTCCGCTGCCCGAACTGCCCCAGGGAGAACTCGCTCTTCGCAGCCCGGAAGAAGTGCTCCACCGTGAACCGCCTCTTTCCCCAGGTGAGCATGGTCCGGGGCGTGGCGCCTGGTGGCCACCACGTACCGCCACTCCCAGCCCCCTTGGGGCAGGGGATAGTGGTACCAGGCCACCCAGACCGGGAAGGAAAGCCCCCACAGGTAGACCCGGCTCCCCTGCCGCCTGAGGTCCAAAAGCCTTCCCCCTCCCCGCAGCCTCCGGTCCCGCCGCATCCCCACCACCGTTTCCAAGCCCAACCGCCTCACCCCAAAGAGGAACCAGGCCGTACCAAAAGCCGCGTCCGCGGCCACCCGTATCCGGAAGGTCCGGCGCATCCAGAGGGGCAGAGAGGCCAGGAGGCTCAGGGCCAGGAGGGAGAGGCCTTTCTCCCCCTTGCCCCGCCATAGACGGTAGGCCCAGGGGACGCGGAGGTCTCCGTAGACGAGGTAAAGGACGACGAGGTGGAGGCCCCACTTGCCGTGAGTCAGCCCGTCAGGGCTACCTTGGGCAAGGAGAGGGGGAGGTGGGGGAAGCGGCCCCGCTTCTCCAGGGTGACCAGGTCCAGGACCACCAGGAGGCGGGGCTTGGGGCCCTTTCTCCGCCTGGCCCGGTCCAGGGCTTTCTGGGCCTCCTCGCGGACCAGGCGGATGAGGGCGCGGGTGGGCCAGGGGTAGCGGTTGAGGAAGCGGGAGAGGGCGGAGGGGGACTTGGTCTTGCTGTGCTGAGGTCTAGCCTTGCCGTGACCGGTGAGGAAAAGGAACAACAGGGCCTTCAAGGATTCCCGCAGGTGGGGGGTTGGCATGAGGGTCAGGATGGTCCAAAGTAGGGATAGGGCCGCTTGGGTCATGGCACCCGTCATCAGACGGGAAACCGGCGGCCCCTTTCAAGTGGTCCCCCGAGCATAACTATCCCCAGGGTGCATAAGTGCAAGTTTTGAGTAAGTGCAAGTTTTGAGGTAGCACACGGATGAATAAGAAATCCTCCAGATCCCGTTCCCCAGCGCTTCCCGGCCATCCGTGGAAGAGGGCATGGCCGGCGCGATGTTCTCATGGTAAGGGAAAAACCCACGGGGAGTTCTTATCACGGAGTCTCACCAGAACGCGTCCTCCTGCCTAGACTCCAGCCCCCGTACCTCATACCTCCTCAAAGGAAGCCTCGGCCCCGAGCACCCGGCTGTTCTCCCTGAGGACCCGCTCCAGATCCTCGGGGAAGCCCTCCGGAGCCTCGGCGTGGGCCTCGAGGACCACCTCGAGCCGAACACCGCCCTCCTTGTAAAGGTGCAGGAGAACCTCCTCGGCCAGGGCCCTCACCTCGGGAAGGAGACTTTCCATCCGCAGGGTCTTCTTGAGGTAGAAGCGGCGGGGCCTCGAGGGCCTAGGCGGAGGCGGGACCGGGACCTCCTCGTCATCCCCCTTCCCGTCCGGGGATGGGGGAACGTCTCCCCCGGTTTTCTCCCTCAAAAACCGGGCGGCCACCTCGGGCTTCAGGAGGTAGCCCCCCAGGGAGGGGGCCACCTCCTCTCCGAGGACCACCCCCTTGGGAACCCCGCCCTCCAGCCTCTCGGCGTAACCAAACCGCCCCTCCTTAACCCCCTGGGCCACGGTGGCGAGCAGCACCCCTTCGTCCTTCAACCGGGGGAGATAGAGGTACGAGGCGAGGTCCTCCCAAAGCCGCCTCAGGGAAAGGACGCCTTCCGGCTCGGCCACTTCCCAGAACCCGTAGCGGGCGAGGGTCTCCCCCAGAAACTCCGGGTGCCACCGCACGAGGACGAGCCCCTCGTTCTGGGCCTTGCTGGCCGCCCGCTCCAAGGGGTTGCCGCTTCCCAGGAGGCGGAGGGCGTCCACCTCCAGGCCCGGAGCCTTGGGGTCGGGCTGGTGGAAGACGAGGAGGTGGCGGTAGGCCTCCTCGAGGCGGAGCCTCAGGGTGTCCTCCGCCTGGCGAAGGCGGCTCTCCACCTGGCGCACGTCCGCCGCCCCCAGGTTCAGGCTCTCCCGGTCTTCCCAAATGGAACGCCAGGCCAGGTACTGGCGGGCCGCCTCCTCGAGGTCGGGGACCAGGACGGCCTCGGGAGCGAGGAAGAGGAGGGTGTTGCGGTAACGCCTTGGGGCCCGGCCCCGCCCCTCCAGGACCTCCCGGGCCCACCGCTCCGCCTCCGAGCCCCCCTTGGCGTAGGGGGTCCGGGGAGAGAGGACCACAAGGCGCAGGCTGGGCTCGTCCGGCACCTCTCCCGAGCCCGCAGGAGCCGCGTGCACCCCCTGGAAGAGGGCGGGGCGCCCCTTGGCCCAGGCCCGCAGGCGCTCCTCCAGCTCCATCAGGGCCTCCTCCCGCGAGACGGCCGCCGCCCGGTCCTGGGCCATCCGGTTGAGGCTTGGGCGGGTCTCAAACCAGTAGCGGTCCCCCTCGGCGTGAAAGTAGACCAGGCGCTCGGAGAGGGCCTTCAGGGCCTCGGTGAAGAGGGCCGGGCTCTCCCCGGGGTGGGCCACCCCCAGCTTGACCCGGACCCCCTCCACCCCCCTGGGCTTGCCCGTGGGGGCGGCCCCGGCGGGGGCGGTGGCCAGAAAGACCGCCCTGGCCGCCCGGCGGGCCGCCTGGTGGCGGCCGAGGGAGGGGCGCTCTTTTTCCAGGGCGAAGGCCTTGGCGTTGGGGCCGTCTATGTCTGAATCAATCACCTGGTCAAACCCCTCCTGGTGGCGGGAGAGGTGGCGAACGAGCTCGTAGCGGGGGCCGTCGGCGTCCAGGGGAAGGCCCCCCGGCAGGATCAGGGGGGAGGTGTCCCCCCGGACCCAGAGGGTGTAGACCACCGAGGCCAGGAGGCGGAGCACCCCCCGGGTGCGCTGGAAGCCCTCGAGGGTGGCCCAGTCCTCGTAGAGCCGGTCAAAGAGCTCCGGATGGATGGGGTAGGCGAGGCGCATCCGCTCCTCGTAGCGGGGCTCGAGGACCTCGCTTGGGAACTCCCCCCGGTGCTCCCGGTAGTAGCGCACGTACTCCCGCACCACGGCGTCCCGCACCCGGTAGCCCTCCGCCGAAAGGGGCTGGAAGAGCCGGCGGCGCACGATCTCGTAGGTTTCGTCCTGGGTGGCGGGCTGCCACACCGACTCCAGCCTCCCGAAGACGTTCTGCAGCCGGAGGAGGGCCTCCCTCCCCCCTCCTCCCCCCACCTCGGCGTCGGAGGCGGGAAGGGAGGCCACCACCAGGGCGCGGGGGCTGCGCTTGGCCGCCTCGGTCAAGGCCTGGGCGAAGGTGAGGTTCTGGTCAAAGGTCCCGGCGGGGAGGCCCTCCTCCCCGTAGAGGTTGCGCAGGAAGGCCACCCACTCGTCTATGAGCACCAGGGCCGGGCTGAAGCGGTCAAAGAGCTCCTTGAGGGCATCGGAACCCGGGGCCACCCCCGTGCGGTCCTCCTCCTCCAGCATCCGGTAGCCCTCCACGCCCCCGAGCTGGTAGGCGATCTCCCCCCAGAGGGTGCGCACCACCACCCCCTCGGGCTTGGGGTGGGGACGGGCGGGGCTAAAGGCGGTGCCCACGAAGACTGCCCGGCGGGCCAAGGGCACCCGGGCCACCCCTGCCTGGGCCAGGAGGTCCTCGAGGCCCGGCACCTCCCCGGGGTCCACCGCCCCGCCGAAGAGGTGGTAGAGGGCAAGCATGGAGTGGGTCTTCCCCCCGCCAAAGGCCGTCTGGAGCTCCACCACCGGGTCCCCCCCCTCCCCTGCTAGGCGCTTCAGGGCGTTGAGGAGGAGGCGCTTCAGCCCGGAGGTGAGGTGGGTGCGGCGGTAGAACTCCAAGGGGTTCCCGTACTCTTCCCCGGCCTCGCCCCGGTGTACCTGGGCCAGGTCGGCGGCGAACTCCGCCTCGCTGTACCGCCCCGAGGCCACGTCGGGGTGGGGCGTGACCACCTCCCGCCAGGGCTTGAGGCCCTGGGGGACGACGGCCAGGGACTGCTTGACCGCCCGCTCCGCCTCCCGCTTCGCCTCCTCCTCAAAGCGGCGCCTGAGGAGCTCCCGGGCCATGCGGGCCGTCTCCTGGGCCTCCTCGGCGGCGATCATCTCCAGGAGGCGGGTCATGCTGTCCAGGGCCCGGTGGGCGTCCTCAAAGGAGAAGGCGCCTTGGTGGGCCCAGCGGTTGCGGAACTCCAGAAGCTCCTTCACCAGGGTCCTGCCCCAGCGCCCGAGCTTCTCGTCAAAAACCTCGTTCCAGCGGTAGTCCATGAGCTTGAGGAGGGCCTGGGCGTCGGGGTCTTGCAGGGAAGCCCGGTCCCCCTTAAGCACCTCCCCCGCCTCCGTGACCCATTCCTCGCCGTAGACCCGTCGGTACTCCCGCTCCACGAAAGGCCTCAGCCCGGACCGAAGGAGGTCCAGGCCCTTGCCCACGATCTCCCGGTTGCTGAGCGCCATACCTCAAAGCTTAAGCCCCCAAACGGCCCAAGGGGGCGGCAGGCGACCCCTCCTAGACCTTCCAGGCGGGCAGGACCAGGCGGGGAAGCCCCATTTGCGCCGTGAGGAAGTCCACGTAAAGCCTCAGGTAGGGCCAGAGGTGCACGATCAGGTTTCGCTCCCTGAAGGTGCGGAAGAGGGGCTCGTCCGGGAAGAGGGGCGTGGCGTAGCCGGCCCTCACCCTGAGCCGCAGGAAACCGAAGGGCCCCTCCTCGTCCTGGAAGTCCAGGTTCAAGGCGAGCCCGGCGGTGAAGCCCCCCTCCCTCGGCTCGGGGCCGAAGGCCTCGAGGCCCATGCGGAAGGAGAGCTTCCCCTTGGGGGAGCGCTCCAGCTTCGCGTGGGCCTCCGTCATCTCCACGGACCGGATCTCCAGGCCCTGGATGAACCTGGCGTAGGCCTCGGGATCGGGCTCCCCCGAAGGCGAGGGCCCCCGTCCCTTGGGCTTGAGGAGGCCCGAGCGCTTCAGGGTGTTGTAGACCCTCTGGTAGCTCAGCCCCAGGGACTTGGCGATCTCGGAGACGCTCTTCCCTTCCCGGTAAAGCCTGCGGATGGTTTCCGACTTGCTTTCCATGCTCTAGGCGGCCCAAGAAGCCCAGGAGGCCTTGCCGGAAGCAGGCTTCGGGCTAACCCCGGCGTTTTCCCAAGAGGAATCCGTCGTCTCCGCCACGGGCTCGTCCGCCGCGAGGGAGAAGCGGGCCAGGACCTCCCCCCTCTCGTCGGCGAACTCCAGCCTCAGGGAAAGCCCCAGGGCCTGGGCGTAGCGGGCCAGGCTCTCCAGAGTCATGGAGAGGCCCGCGGAGGTCTCCAGCTGGCTCACCCGGCCCCGGGAGACCCCGAGGCGCTCGGCCACCTCCTTCTGGGAAAGCCCCCTCTCCTCCCTCAGGTAGCTGAGAAGCCAGGAGAGCTCCTCGTCCAGGACCTCCCGGTAAAGCCGCCGGGCCTCCGGGTCCTTCATGGACTCCCGGAAGTAGGCGTTGAAGTCCGTTCCTTTTGGCATATCCCTACCTGTGGGGCGCACAAAGGGTTAGCCCACCTGGCCTGCCCTAGGCGAGGACCCCTGTCCAGATCCCACCCCCGGAGGATGTGCCCCACTCCCAGGAGTCAGGAGCCTCGGCGGCTCTCCCAGTCCGCGTCAACTCGCGTTTTAGGGCACGGAGAGAGGACCTCTCCGCAAGCAAGCTCACGATGTACTGGTTCAGGCTCACCCCCTCAGCCTTTGCCTCCTCGTCCAGGCGGCGGTGGAGGCTCTTAGGCATGCGCACCAGAACGCGCCCGCTGTACTCCCGCTCCGTGGACGGAAGGGGGATCTCGTCCCCGTGCTCGTAAGCGGCCTCCAGCCAAAGCCTGCGGGCCTCCTCCAGGTTGGCCAAGGCCTCCTCCGGGGTCTCGCCCACGGAGACGCACCCCTCGAGGTCCGGGTGGAGGGCGGTGTAACCCCCCTCCGGCTCCGCCACCAGGAGCACGGGGTACTTCAGGCTCAGGTAGTAGTCCAAAGGCTTCCGCTTCCGCATCACACCTCCTCTAGAAGTTCCCCAAGGTCCTTACCCGTAACGTCCTCCAAGGCGCTAATTACCTGTTTGAGGTAGGTGCGCGTCACCACTTGGCCTCCCCTCTTAGGCACCGTAAGCATCCGGCCACTCGGGTGCCGGAACTGGTGGTGGCTCCCTCCAGAGCGGACACAGGAGAAGCCAAACCAGCCGAGGACGCGCTCCACCTCTTCATAGGACATCTCCGGGGGTAGGGCCTTGAGCTTCTCTAACAACTTACGCTTCCTGCTCAACCCTACCTCCTTTACGCTATCACATGCGATATCACTTTGTCAAAATCTAACCTTCCCACACTAATCTCCCTCCCGGAAAAGCCCCTCCTGCACCGCCCCCCGCGCCCTGGCCGCCTCCACCGCCAGGTGGCCGTAGCTTTTGGCCAGGAGGTTGAAGCTCTGGGCGTCCTCGGCGCGGCCCTTGCGCTCGGCGATCTGGTAAAGGCGGTAGCCCAGGGCCCGGGCCCCCTCCGCCAGGATGGGGGGAAGCTCGGCGAGGAGCCTGGCCGCGGCCCCCTCCCCTTCCCTCTCCAGGAGGCGGATGAGGTGGTGGGCGGCCTCCCAGGCGCTCAGGCGGCGGTCGGCCTTGGGGTCCCAGTCCTCCGGGTACTCCTCGGGCCGGAAGAGGCGCACCTTACCGCCCCGGGCGAGGAGGATGCCTCCCTCCTCCAGGGCGGAGACCGCCACGTTCTTGGCCTTGGCCAGGGTCTCGGCGTCGCCGAAGGGACCCTCGCCGTAGCCGTACTGCTCGTACCAGGCGAGGGCGAAGCGGCTTGGGGCGTCCAGCTCCGCCTCTTCCTCGGCCAGAAACTCGTCCAGGACCTGGTTGATGAGGGCCAGGGCCTCCCTGACGGAGAGGGGCCTGCCGTCCGGCTCCACCACGGCGCTGTAGCGGCTGAAGACGGCCATGCCCGGGCCGATGGCGCTCTGGGCCAGGTCCACGGGGGGAATGCTCCCCCGGGTGAGGTCCTCGAGGGCCTTGGGGAGCTCGGCCCGGAGGGCGCGGAGGAACTCCTGGCGGGAGGCGCGGGGGGCGTTTTCGGGCCTGGGACGGCAGACGAGGACGATGGAGGAGGCGAGGGCGTTGGAGCCCTGGCCCCGGGGGCGGTTCTGAAGCTCGGTGCGCATGGGCCAGGTGGCCACCAGCTGGAAGCCCTCCTCCACGAGCCCCTGGAGGAAGGTCTCCCAGCCCGTGGAGGCCACGGCCTCGGTCTCCCCTTCCTCGTCCTCCTCCACCTCCTGCTGCTTGAAGGCGTAGTAGAGGGTGAGGGGGTAGTCGGGGTGGGCCCTGGCCCGCAGGTTGCGGAAGACCCGGCGCATCCCCTCCTCAAAGTGGCGGCGGGCGGCGTCCGGCCCCCCCTGGCGGTGGGGGTCGGCGATGAGCTCCTCTTCCTTGGGGGTGAGGAGAGTGCGGAAGAGGTCGGGGTAGGTGTCCCGGAGAGCCCTCCGGAGCCAGACGTAGAAGAAGTCGGAGAGGTCGGCGTAGGGCACGTTGTCGTAGTAGGGCGGGTCGGTGGAGATGAGGGGCGGGGTGGGGACGCCGTTCACCGCCTCCACGGCGTTCACCTGCCGGGCCTGCCCGAGGGGCCGGGCGGGGAGGGTCTCAAGCACCTTCGCCACCCAGTCCACCATGCCTTCCCAGGAACCCGTGCTTTCGCTGAAGGGGTTGGCCTCGGCGAAGTCCCAGGTCATGGGGAGGGCTTGGCGGGTAAATACATGGTTGATCTTTTCCCCTGTTGTGTGCCAGCTGCAAAGCGCCGAATGGTAATCAGCCAAGCGGTCCACCGCCATCGCCAAATACACCCCCACCGCCTCGGCGTAGGCCCGGGCGCCCGTTCCCCCTTGGGCCAGGGGAGTAGGGTCGTCGGGCAGGCCCGCCTCCAGAGCGTCTTTGTAAACCCGTTCCCTGGCCTCGGCCACCAGGTCGGAGAACGTGGCGAGGGCCAGGAGCTGGCGGGGGGTGAAGAGGTCGGAAAAGCGCCCCAGGCCATAAACCCAAGGAGTCATGTGCCGACTGTTCTTCGCAAACTCAAAATCAGGCTTCCAGGTGGGCAAGATGTCCTGGGCGAGAACCTCGTGCTCCGGGTCCGGGGCGTGGTAGCCGCGCCCTCCCGCCTCTTCGGTCACGATTGCCATGAGCCTAGCCCCCATGTGCCCGGCCTGGCCCTCCTTCCGCACGTGCTCCAGGGGGATGGGGGTGCCGCAGACGAGGCATTGCGCCCCCCGGCGGTTCACCGTGCCCTCCCGGGGCGGGGCGCCCGCTCCGGTTTTCACGCGGAACACCACCCTCCCCCCCTCCACCTCTGGGACCACGTAGGCCTCCTTCCCCCGCTTCTTGGAGAGCCAGAAGGAGCGCACCAAGGGCGCCTCGGCCCGGCAGGCGGGGTTAGGGCAGGCCACGGCGCGGGCCCAGAGCCAGGCGATGACGGTCTTGCCGTTTAAGCTCGGGTAGAAGGTCCCGATGCGCCGCCAGGCCTCCTCCCGCATCCACTTTCCGTAGTAGCGGACGTCCTCGGCAAGGCCCTTGGCCCGGGAAAAGCGGTCCGTGGTCTGGCGCCTCGCCCGGTAGTCCGGGTTCACCGGGGGAAGGTCCGCAAAGAGGGGCGGCACCTCCACCAGGGCCTTGTTGATGAGGACGGCCACCGGGTTCAGGTCCCCGGCATAGGCCCTAAGACCCAGGCGCTGGGCCTCCAGGGGGATGGTCCCCCCACCCGCGAAGGGGTCCAGCACGGGCGGGGCCTCCTCCAGAAGGGCGAGGATGGCGGCCCGGTCCTCCTTGGAGCGAGGAGGGGCCTTCCCCAGGGCCTTCGCCAGGCTCTTCGCCATCTCGTAGCGGGCCTCCCAGAGGGTGGGGGAGTCGGGGTTCTTGGACTCGTCCCAGTTCACCAACCTCTCCAGCAGGGCGAAGAGCCGCTCCCGCTCCTTGGTGGCCTGGTCTTCCGGTAAGTGCTCGCCGGGGTCGTCCACCACGCTGGCGAAGAGCACCGCCCTGGCCGTGGCCAAGGGGCGCCTCGCCCACCAGAGGTGCAGGGTGGAGGGGTGGCCGTGGCGGATGGACTTCTCGCGGCTCGCCTCCTTGTTGATGGCCTCGAGGGGTAGGGCGACCTCAATCAGCTTTTTAGGCATTGCGGGCCTCCTCCAAGATTTCCAGGATCTCCTTGGCGGCGTAAAGCCTGTTGCGCTTCCTCTCGCTGACGGGTGTCAGGATACCGTCTTCTTCCAGCCTCTGCACCAGCCTGTTCGCCCAGGCGTGGGTAATCCCCAGGCGGTCCTTGACCAGAGGGACGGTCAACACCGGGCGCTCAAAGAGAAGGTCCAGCAATCCCAGGATGTGGGCGCTCCCTCCCTTGCGCCCGTACCTTTCCCGCCACTCCCTCCAGAGGTCAAGGAGCCTGCGCGCACGCTCCGCCACGTCCTTAGCCTCCGTGCGCACCCCTTCCAGGAAGAAGGCCAACCAGTCCTCCCAAGCTCCCCGCTGGCTCACCCCGAGGAGAAGGTCGTAGTAGAGGGTTCGGTGCCGTTCAAAGTAGGCGGAGAGGTAGAGGGCGGGCTCCGGTAAGAGCCCCCTCTCCAAAAGCATCAAGGTGATGAGGAGCCGCCCCATCCTGCCGTTTCCGTCCAAGAAGGGGTGGATGGCCTCAAACTGGTAGTGGACCAGGGCAATCTCCACGAGGGGCGGAAGCCCGTGGTCGCTGTGCCAGAAGCGCTCCAGGGCATCCAGGGCCTCCAGCATGGGGCCGGGAGGAGGGGGCACGTACCGGGCCTCCTCCAAGGAGCTCCCCGGTGGACCGATCCAGTTCTGGGCCCGGCGGAACTCCCCCGGGGCCCGGCCCCCTCCGCGCACCCCCCGCAGGAGCACCGCGTGGACCTCCTTGAGGAGCCTCAGGGAAAGGGGTATCTCCTGGAGAAGTTCCCTCCCCCGCTCCAGGGCGCGGATGTAGTTGAGCACCTCCTGGGCGTCCTCCCTGAGCTTTGGGGAGGGGAACAAGGGCACCTGGGCCTCGAGGGCGTAGACGTCCAGCAAGCCCGCCTGGGTGCCTTCTATGCGGGAAGAGAGCACCGCCTCTTTCTGGATGAAGGGCCGGATGAAAAGGTAGGGGTTGGGAAGCTGGCGCAAGAGCCCCGCCAGTTCCCCGAGGGCCCCACGGGCCTCGTCAAGAAGGGCGATGAGGCGGAGGCTCCATTCCAACCGGGGCGGTAAGGGGTCTGGCAGGAAGGCGTACACGCCCCGGCCGATGGCCAAAAGCTTCCCCGGGGCCTGGGGGGCGAACTCCTCCGGGCGCACGGCCCTTATGATACTAGCTCCCCCATCTTGTATCACAAGACTTGGCATGTGCTACTGCCGTATCACAAGAGCCCGCTGGTCTTCTGCTAGCCTATCTCCCGTGGAGCCCGGAAAGCTGGCCCGTGGGGTGCGCCTCCGGGGCCTCACCCCGGAGGGGAGCGTGCGGGTGGAGGACGTCCGCCCCCTGGGGAGCGCCCTCCGGATCACCTACCGCACCCCCTCCGGGAGGCTGGAGGAGGCCCTCCTCTACCCCGAAGACCTCCGGGGCCTCGAGGTGGAGGAGGAGGCCCGCCCTCCCCTGGACGCCCCCGGAGACCTCTTCCGCCTCGCCGCCGAGGCCAAGCGCATCCAGTACGCCTACCTTTTTGACCCCTGGATGGCCGTGCACACCTCCCTGGTGGAGCCCCTCCCCCACCAGATTGAGGCGGTGTACGGCCACATGCTCCCCAAAAACCCCCTCCGCTTCCTCCTGGCCGACGACCCCGGGGCGGGGAAGACCATCATGACGGGCCTCTACATGCGGGAGCTGGCCCTGAGGGGGGCCCTGGAGCGGGCCCTGGTGGTGGCCCCAGGAAGCCTGGTGGTGCAGTGGCAGGAGGAGCTTTGGGAGAAGTTCCGCCTCCGCTTTGAGATCTTCTCCCGCTCCTGGCTGGAAAACAGCCTGGAAAACCCCTTTCGCAAGCACCCCTACTGGCTTGCCCGCTTGGACCAGCTGGCCCGCTTCCAGGAGGTGGCGGAGAGGGCCCTGGAGGTGGACTGGGACCTGGTGGTGGTGGACGAGGCCCACAAGATGTCCGCCACCTACTACGGCCTGGAGGTCAAGGCCACCCGGCGCTACCGCCTGGGCCAGCAGCTTTCGGAAAGGGCCAAGCACCTCCTCCTCCTCACCGCCACGCCCCACCGGGGCAGGGAGGAGGACTTCCGCCTCTTCCTCGCCCTTTTGGACCCCGACCGCTTCGCCGGGAGGCCCCGGGCGGGAAGCCCCGCCCCCGATACCCGAGGGGTCTGGCTCAGGCGGCAGAAGGAAGACCTGGTGCGCTTTGACGGCACGCCCCTCTTCCCCGAACGCCGGGCCTACACCGTGGCCTACCGCCTCTCCCCGGAGGAGATGGCCCTCTACGAGGCCGTGACCGCCTACGTGCGGGAGGAGATGAACCGGGCGGAGTCCTTGGAGGAGGGCAGGCGGCGCACCGTGGGCTTCGCCCTCACCCTGCTCCAGAGGCGGCTGGCCTCGAGTCCGCTGGCCATCGCCCGCTCCCTGGAACGGCGCAGGAAGCGTCTGGAGGCGAGGCTTTCGGAGGTGCGGCGCGGCCTCGCCCCGAGCTTTCCCGTGTTGGAGGAGGAGGACATAGAGGAGAAGGAGGAGTTCCCAGACGAGGAGCTGGAGGACGCTCCCGAGGTCCTGGACCAGGCCACCGCCGCCCGCACGGCGGCCGAGCTGGAGGCGGAGATCCGCACCCTGAAGGCCCTCGAGGCCCAGGCCAAGCGCCTCCTTCAGCAGGAGCAGGACCGGAAGTGGCAGGAGCTCCGCCGCCTCCTGGAGAGCGACCTTATCCGGGGAAGAAAGCTCATCGTCTTCACGGAGCACCGGGACACCCTGGAGTACCTGGAAAAGCGCCTTTCCACCTTCTTGGGCCGCCCCGAGGCGGTGGTGGTCCTGCACGGGGGGCTTTCCCGGGAAGAGCGGCGACTGCGCCAGGCCCGCTTCGCCCAGGACCCCAAGGTGGCCCTCCTGGTGGCCACGGACGCCGCCGGGGAGGGAGTGAACCTCCAGCAGGCCCACCTCATGGTGAACTACGACCTGCCCTGGAACCCATCCCGGCTGGAGCAGCGCTTCGGCCGCATCCACCGCATCGGCCAAACGGAGGTCTGCCACATGTGGAACCTGGTGGCGGCCAACACCCGGGAAGGAGAAGTCTACCTGCGCCTCCTGGAGAAGCTGGAGGAGCAGAGCCGCGACCTGGGGGGACGGGTGTTTGACGTCCTGGGACAGCTCTTCCAGGACCACCCCCTGAGAGACCTCCTTATAGAGGCCATCCGCTACGGGGAGGACCCGGAAGTGCGGGCCAGGCTCTTCCGGAAGGTGGAAGGGGCCGTGGACCGGAAACGGCTCCTCGCCCTCCTGGAGGGAGCCCTGGCCAAGGAAGTTCTGGACCCAAGGCGCCTTTCGGACCTCCGGGAGGAGATGGAGCGGGCCGAGGCCCGGAGGCTCCAGCCCCACTACCTCACAAGCTTTTTCCGCGAGGCCCTGGAGCGGCTCGGAGGGAGCGTGCACCCGAGGGAGGCGGGGAGGATGGAGGTGACCTTCGTTCCCCCCCGGGCGCGCGGACCGGGGGTGCTCCGGCAGTACACCCGGGTGACCTTCCACAAGGACCGGGTGAGCCTTCCCGGAAAGCCCCAGGCCGACTTTCTTGTTCCCGGGCACCCCCTCTTGGACGCGGTGCTAAAGGCCTCGCTGGAGGCCTGGGGGGAGTACCTGGAGCGGGGGACGGTGCTGGTGGACGAGGAGGCCACGGAGCCCCGGCTCGTCCTTGCCCTGGAGCACGGGGTGGAAGACGCCCGGGGGCCCGTTTCCCGGCGCCTCCTTTACGTGGGGGTGAGCCTTAAGGGGGAGGTGCGTCCGGAGGGGCCCGCTCCCTACCTGGACCTCCGCCCCGCCACGGAGGAGGAAGGGCGGCTAGGTCGGGAACTCGCGGGCCGCCTGGACCTTCCCGGGCTCCTGGAGAAGGCGGAAGCCTATGCGGTGGAGCACCTGAGCCGGGAGCACCTGGAGGAGGTGCGCCGCCAGCGGGAGGCCGAGGTGGACCGGACCCTCAAAGCGGTAAGGGAGCGCTTGATCTCGGAGATCCTCTACTGGGACTCTCGGGCCGCGGAGGAGGAGCGAAAGGCCCAGGCGGGGAAGGTGGCGGCCAAGGCGCGGGCAGAGGCGGCGAGGCGTCGGGCCGAGGAGCTTCGCGAACGGCTCAGGCGAAGGGAGGAGGAGCTCCTAAGGGCCAAGCACATCCGGTCCCTACCCCCGAGGCTTTCCCAGATCATCTGGGTGATCCCTCCCCTGGCCGAAAGCCCCCTGGCCCCCGAAGAGGAAGCGCGCCGCAGACTGGAACGCCTCGCGGTGGAGGCGGTCCTTAGGCTGGAGCGAAGGTGGGGGCATGAGCCCCGGGAGATGCCGCCGGGCTGGCCCGGTTACGATGTGGAGTCCCGCCTCCCCGATGGGTCCTTGAGGTTCCTCGAGGTCAAGGGCAAGGGGCCAGGCTCCAGCGTGGTCACCCTCTCCCGGACCCAGATCCTCACCGGCCTCAACAAGCCCGATGCCTGGTTCCTGGTGGTGGTGGAAACGGACGGGGAGCGGGCCCTTAGGGCCCACTACATCCCGGCCCCCTTCCAGAGGGAGCCGGACTTCGCCGCCACCAGCGTGAACTACGACCTCGGCGAGCTTCTGGCGCGGGCCCGCTGGACGGTGGAGCTTTAGCCGAGGAGTTCCTCAAGCTCCTTGAGCTTGCGCTCCACCAAGGCCCGCCGCTCAGGGGGTAGGGCCTCGAGGTCCAGCCGCAAGAGCCTCTCCCCCACCTCCCGGTACCAGGGCCTAGGGGCCTTCTCCTTCCGCAAGACCTCCCGCACCCGGGCCCTCAGCTCCCGCAGGGAGAGGCCCGCCCTCGCCTCCTCCAGGAGGACCTTCCGCGAGGCCTCGTCCTTCACCTTCTTGAGCTCCAGGGCGGCGGTGTAGGGGATCGCCCCCTCCTCCAGGGCCGCCTTCAGGTCCTCGGGGAGGGAGAGGAGGGGGAGGCGGGCCTGGACGAAGCTCTCCCAGGTCATCCGGCCCAAGGCCTTGAAGACCTCCTCCACCCTCCGGGCCTCGGGGCTACCCAAAACGTTTTGGGTAGCTTTGCCCCTCTTCTCGTTCTGCATCCTGTGGAGAAGCCCCACCACCTCCTCCACGGGCTTCCCCAAGTCTTCCGATAGCAGGGCGAGGACCCCCACGGTCTCCTCGTAGGGGTTCAGGTCCTCCCGCTGAAGGTTCTCCACCAGGGCGAGGAGCCTCGCCTCCTTCTCGGAGAGCTCCACCACCCGCACCGGGACCTCGGAGAGCCCCGCCATCCTCGCGGCCCGGTACCGCCTCTCCCCGGCCACGATGGCGTACCTCCCGTCCCCCAAGGGCCGCACCAGGAGGGGCTGGAGAACCCCCTTCTCCCGGATGCTCTCGGCGAGGGCCTCGAGGTTCTCAAAGCGCTTGCGGGGCTGGGGAGAGGGGACGAGGACCTCGAGGGGAAGCGTCTTCCCCCCAGCCTGGACCGGCTTCCCCTCCATCTCCTCCAAGGCGGAAAGCGCCCTGGCCAGGAAGGGGTCCATGGGGCTCGGCTTGCGGCTCATCAGGCCACCTCCTTGTGAAGCTCAGCCTTGACCTGCTCCAGGATCCCCTCCAGAAAGTCCCCGAGGGCCCGCATCTCCCGCCGCACCTCCTCCCCGCCCACCGCTTGCACCGGAAGCCGCTGTACTTGAGCCTCCCGGTACACCGCCGGACGGCGCACCAAGGGGGGCGCTAAGGGGATCCGCCCTCCAAGGCCCTCGAGCTGGGCCAAAACCTCCCGGTCCCGGACCGTCCCTTCCAGCCCGTTAGGGATGAGGGCGCGGACGAAGGCGCCCCCGCCCCACATCCCCAGAGAGGCCAACCCCTCGGCGTAGTCCTGGGCCACGGAAAGCACCGTGGGCAGGGCCTGAAGACCCTTGGGTGAGGCCTCCACGGGAACCAGGAGGCCGTCCCCGGCCATGCCCGCAACTCCAGCCAGGGAGCCCAGAGAGGGCAGGGAGTCTACGAGGATGAGGTCGTACTCCTGCCGGAAGGCTTCCAGGGCTTTCCTCAGGGCGAACATCTTGTAGGGCTCCCGGATGAGGACAAGCTCGGCCCGGGCAAGTTCCACATGCGCGGGGATGAGGCTAACCCCTGGAAGCACCTCCCTCGGCCTTAGGCGCCCCCTGCCCTCTAGGAGGCCGAGAAGGGTCTCCTCCACGGGGGCGTCCACGATACCGAGCCAGGCGGAGAGGTTGGCCTGAGGGTCCACGTCCACGAGAAGAACACGCTTCCCCCGCGAAGCCATCTCGTACCCCAGGTCCCGGGCCAGGGAGGTCTTCCCCGCGCCTCCGGCGTGGGTAAAGAGGGTGAGGACCACCCCGTCTCCCACGGGGGCTTCTACTTCCTTGACCACGTACCAGTAGCGGCCAAGGCGCCGCGCGTTTAGCCTCCCCTCCTGGATCTGCTTGAGGGCGCCGGAGTAGGAGAGCCCCTGCTCCATCGCCCAGTCCTTGAGAGGGATGAGGACGGTCTTCTTCATGGTTGGAAGCAATATAACCCACCCCGCGTCGTGAGTCAAACCCCACAACGGGTGTGTTTGAAATCACCGGCCCGGAAAAACCCCCTGTTCTGCCCGCTACGGCCTCGAGGCCAGCAGAACTTCCCTCTACTTCAAGAGGGATCGTCCCAAAGCCTGGCGGGCTCCACCTTCTTCGCCACGAGCCGCCGGGTCTTCAAGCGGGCCTCCCCCTCCACGTAAACCCCGCTTCCCACGGGGGGCAGGCCCTCGAGGAGGGAGAGGGGGGCCCAGAGGGTGAGGGTGAAGGGCTCCTTGAGGCGTCCCCCAGGATTGGGCCGCACCTCGAGGCCAAACCTCCCCTCCTCCCGGTCCACGAAGGCCACGCGGCCCTGGGCGGCCATCAAGGGGTGGCCCTTCCCGTCCCCCTTGGGTGCCCCAATCCGACCGAGGCGAAGGGACTTCTCCAGAAGGCCTTGGCCGTTCGTGCGGGGCCAGAAGGTGCCCCGGATGTGCGCCCCCACCAGCCCGGCCATGGGCCGGCCCCGGTGGGCCCGGGGCAGGCGGAGGAAGCTCCCGTCCGGGAGGCGGAGGCGGTAGAAGGTGTAGACCTGGCCGTTCGGAGCCCGGCTCTCCTTCACGAAGACCTGCCCTTCCACGATCACCACGGCGGCGTAGTGGGCGCCAAACCCTGGGGGAACCCGGCTCAGGGGGGGTGAAGGAGGCGTCGTGACCATTCCCCCTTACCCTAGCACACGTGCCCGGAGGACGCTCTCCCGGTCCACCAGGTAGGCCACCCCGTCCACCTCCACGAAGGCCTTGGCCCCGCCCCCGGTCCACCCGGCGAAGTACCCCCGCCTCCCGTCCGGGAGGAGGAGGAGGGCGTCCTTAGGCACCTCTTCCAATGAGGGCGGGGGAGGGGAGGAGCGCTCGGGCGGGGCGAGGTCCTGGAGCAGGCGGTCCAGGTAGGCCGCGGGGTAGCGGACCACGCCGAGGCGGGCCCCCTCGAGGGTGCGCCCCAAGGCCTGGAGGAAGGCCTCCCCCAGGGGCAGGGCCTCCCGCTCCAGGCGCTCTAGGTAGGCCCGCCACAGGCCCTGGTGGGCGAAGCCCGGGCGGAAGACCCGGTAGAAGTCCTGCCAGAGCCCCGCTTCCTTGAGGCGGGCCTGGAGGCGGAACTTCGTGCCTTCCTTCACGAGCGCCGGGGAAGATCCAGAAGAGGAAGAAGGAGCCGGGGGCGGCGAAGGAGCCAGGAAGGTCGCCTTCCCTCCTTCTGGGACAGAGGCGGAGACCGCCCTTTCCTCTGGGGCTTTGCGGTCGGCCTCCGCCTCTTCGACCTCCTCCGCCTCCGCCGCTTGGGTGTGCGGATGAGGAGGATTTTTCTCTTTAGTGGTTGCTTCTCTTTCCTTTATTTCCCGCGCCGAGAGAAACCCATCCTGGAGGGTGTTTTCCTCGCCTGGGCCTTGCAAAGTTTGCAAGGGGGTCTGCGCGGCGCGCACGGGGGCCTCAAGGTAGCTTCGCTGACCTGGGTCCTGCCCGGGCGGGGCATCGGAAAGCCACCACCCCGTGGCGTCCCGCTCCACCAGGCCCGCCTCCCAGAGGGCGAGGAGGGCCTTCTCCACGGTGCGCTGGTCCCGCCCGAGGAAGCGGGCCAGGTCCTTCGTGGAGGCCTTGTTGGAACGGAGGTTGCGGCGGGTGGCAAGGGCGAGGAAGACGGAGTGGGCGGTGGCCGACAGCTTAGCCGAGAAGAGCTTGTTCAAGAGGGGATTGGGAATAAGGGTGTAGCCGTTTGGCGCTTCCAGATGGGTCCAGCCGACTTGCGTTCCCACGGTCCTTTATGGGCCGCTTACCCCCGGCCCTGGGGCCCGTGGGGCTTCCACCCGGGTTGACATTTTCCCTTCGGCTTGGTACCCTCGGATTAGCGGATTGCGAGGGTACCAAGCTGGTGCGGAGAAGGGATCGGGGGAAACCCCGGTCTTCCTACTTTTGCCTACCGCTACCCGTCCCTAGGTGAGCTCTCACCTCCTTAACCCTGGAGTCTAGCACGCTCACCCCAGGGTTGGCTAGCCTCAACTAGAGGTTAGCATATACCACCCATTTTGGCAATACATGGCCTCTATAGCACCCGCCATCCCCGTACCAGGCCCAGGACCTCGGGGCGCTCCTCCTCGAGCCAGAGGGTGGGGAGCTCCGGGTGGAGAGGGTAGAGGGCCAGGGGGTCCCTCTCCAAGGCCTCGTGGGGGAAGAAGGCGGCGTAGCCCTGGGCCTTCCCCAGGTAGACCGCCTGGGGCTGGAGAAGAGGCCTGAGCTCCGTGAGGACCCAGACCCTCCGTGCGGTGGGGAAGGGGAGGTCCAGGGTGGCGAGCCACCTCCCCGGGACCTCCAGGAAGGCCAAGCGCTCCACCACCGCCCCCCGGGGAAGCTCAGCCGGAGCGAGGAAGGCCCGGGAGGCGAGCTTGCCTTCCTCCAGCTCCTCGGGGGAGGTGTAGACGGGGAGGGTGAAGGGGACGAAGCCCAGGTCGTCCCCGGGGACCTCTTCCCCCATGACCTCGGAGAGGGTGAGGCCGAGGGCCCGGGCGAGGCCCACCAGGTACTGGGCGGAGAGGGTCTTGGGGTCCACGGCGCCCCGCTCGATTTTGGCCATGAGGCTGGTGGAGAAGCCCGCCATGCGGGCGAGCTCTTCCTGGGTGAGGCCGAGCTCCCGCCGCCTCTCGCCGATGCGGAGGACGTGGCGGGGAAGGGGACGTTTGCTGGTGCGCGGCATGGCCACACGATACGGCCTGTTCTCTGCGGGTGCAACGGCAATCCTGGGAAGCGGTTGAGGCATAGCGCTTCCCGTGCGGGCGCAAGGGGGGTTCGTGCAGATTCTTCCGGGTAAACTGGCCCCGGTGGAACCGGCTTTCGCGATCTACGCGGACGAGTGTGGCCGCCGCCTCAAGGCGGAAAAAGGATTGGGACCCCCGGTCGTGTAAGGATTTATGTGTAAGGGTCCGTGTTTAATAGGGGGGCACACCTTAGCACGAGGAGGTGCCCCGTGGACCAGGATACCTTGCGGATCTTGCTGAGGGAAGCGGTGCGGGAGACAGTAGCCGAGGTTCTGCAGACGGTTCTGGAGC
>Ga0255150_1000154_pt1 | contig 28957 bp, 60 predicted proteins | sample Atl_Yuk_RepA_8h_FD_183634 | JGI IMG/M metagenome (GOLD analysis project Ga0255150, IMG submission 183634) | Freshwater microbial communities from Altamaha River, Georgia, United States - Atl_Yuk_RepA_8h | ecosystem: Environmental > Aquatic > Freshwater > River | place: USA: Georgia | collected...
TAGAGTCGCAGCCTTCTTTGCAGTGATCTCAATAAAGCCGCCTTCGACGTTTTTATTGGGAATCCGCAGTTTCAGGTCTGGATTTTCATCTGCAAACTCAAAGAAATTAACGGGATCGTTTACGGCTTGTGTGCCGGACTCTTCCTCAACTTCAGAATCTTCAGATGCCTGAGCTTCATTTGCGATATTTTCAGGTTCAGCTTCCTCTTGAGGAGCCGCCTCCGGGGATTCGGCTTTCGCCTCTTCTTGTCCGGCTGGTGGCGGAGTGCTTCCATTGGGCTGTTGACTGTTACGCCGGTTGGCGGCAATCATTTCAGCAATAGCAGCCTCGGGACTACCAGTTTGCTCATTGACGGTCGAATTTTCGATAACGTCTGTCATAAATATACCTTATCTTTCAAGATTCAGCACGTTTTTGTGCGACTTTTGCAAGATAAACAGTTCTTTCAACGAAGACCTGAAAATCTCGCACCCCAGCAACATACTGTGCGTTGCGTATTCTTTCTGCATCATCACCAGAATCCTCCAGTGCCGTCAGCAGGTAAAACCTGTACAGGTTAAACATCAGTGCAAAATCTGGGTTATTCAGCAATCGTTGGGCTGATTCCCCATTCTCAATGACTAGAGTGCGTCTTTCAGAGCTTGCTCCTTTCTCTATATCCTTTGCGGTAGTTCTTCGATTGAAAAACTCCCGAATGCCTTGCAATAAATCTGCCATGCTATTCCTTTAAGTTAACAATTTCAGCTTTTAAGTTGTCAATCAATTTGAACCGAGGAAAGTTTACCCCTTTTCGCGGCCAAAGCCTCAAACATATTGTCGGTGTCAATATCCTCGGCCTTCTTGACGTTGAGTGCCGAAACAGTCTGGGATTCCTGCGTTTTAGCCTTGTTAAGCTCAACCTTAGACAGGATTTCCTGCTGCTCAGGACCAGGACCTTGTTGAGCCTTGGATTGGACAATCTTGGCTGCTTCCTCAAGGGTCGGCAGGTAAGCATCCACATCCTTGATGCCGAGAACCCGCAGAGTGTCCTCAAACGGCTTACGGATCTTCATAAACAGTTCAGGAGCACTGGGGTCCAGCTGCATCATGGCCTGACCAAACTGGGCCTGAGCGGCTGTGATCAGTTGCTGACGGGTCAGACGGTTCTCATCCGACAGGAAACCCAAAGCCAGGTCAATGTTGATCAGGTTGCGGTCAATGAACTCGTAGTTGTCCATCGAGATTGCATCCATGAACGGCTTACCTTGGGCGCAAGCGTTTGCCAGCTGCTGGATGTTGTAGTCGTCAGCGTACTGGATCAGCGTCTTCCAAGTGATGTAGATCAGATCCTTCAGGCCGATAGCGCAGTTCTTGACCATCTCATCTTGGATAAGCTGGTTCGGACCCATAGCCAGCTGCAGCTTGAAGCCGCTGTTGCCGTCCTTCATCACCTCGGGGTTCAGGACATCAGTGGGGCTGGTCATTCCGATAACAGCCATCTTGTCCGACTCAAACCGCTGCATGGACGACTGGACGTATGCCAGATTGCCCTGCATGGGAGCGAACTCATAGACGTGCTTGGCAGGATCGAACTTGCGGTCCAGAACAAACATGGCAGAAACACCACGCTGGATCTCTTCAGCATCCACAAACTCAGGGTTGACGCCAATCCTGGGGGTAGAGGCCTGCATGGCAAAAGCCATTTCAGCACGGCTGATGGCCGTACCGTATTCCTGCATGGGAACCAGACGTTCTGCCAAGCTGTAACCAAAGAAGTTGCCAACGATAGGCTTGGGGCAGATGTTTGCCAGAGGGATGAAATCCACTTCCTTGACGTACAGGACGTAAGAGCCGGAGAAGCAAACTTCAACGATCTCTTCTTCGCCGTCACCATCCACATCCTTGCGAATCCATGCCGTGGTCAGCATGATCACTCGGCTGTATTTGTCAGCACCGGCAGAAGCGATTACGCCCTGACCTGGAACAGGAGTAGAGTCCCGAGCATGCAGAGCAAGGTCGTTCTCCAAAGCCCCTGCCTGATATGCGCCAGCAGGACCGTAAGCGGCATGCTCTGCCAGCTTCTCGAGATCAACATAAGGGAACTGTGCTTTGCATTCATGGATGGTCATGGGGTCATAGAACCCCACAAAATCTTGGTCCACAATCCGAGGAATGGTCGGGTTGCACACGAAGTAGTGCTGGGCAACGTGCTTGACCCGGATGGTGGTTTCGTAGCCAGTGAGCTTGTACTTGGCGCGGTAGACGTTGCTTGCGTTGACAGCATCTTGAGGATCTGCGCCAGCCTCAACTTCCATCATCATGCCTTGCAAATCAACGTCCACACGGCGCATGTTCTCGCGCTTGGGAGTCAGGCCCTTCTCGGTGGCCATGATCTCAAACACTTTGAGTTGGTCCTTGGTGCCTTCAACTTCCTTGTACTGGACAATCGATTTGCGGACCGGGGAAACCATCACAATGCCGTTCTTGTGAAGCAGGGCATCCTGAACCCAGTCACGAACGAATTGATACGAGTCATTTTTGCTGTTGAGCATGTACTTGACCATCTCAGTCGATTGCTGCGACTGGGCGGTATCAGCTTCATTGAAGCGCTCAAACTCAAAATTGATTTTGCCGTTGGGCATCAGGCATTTGGTGACCACAGCTGTTGCGTAATCAACACCCGGAGAGACAACCGGATGGATGTAGTCAATGCCTCGGATTGGTTCGGTGGAGTTGCTGACAGCGATATTCAGATAGTGATAGTCTGAAAGCCGGTTGAAGGTGTTTTTGGCCTGAGTCAACCTCAGGTAATCAACCATCTTGAGGTACACCTCATGGGCGACTTGGAACGCCATGCCTTTGTTGGCAACCGGAGATCCCGGCTCTTCGATAATCAGATTTTGCTTATCCAGCATGGCTGTTCCTTATATACGCTGTGCTTTTCCTTCAATGGGGCTGATCCGTTTGGCGGCAAAGTTGTTTGCCCTGCTTACAACAGACTCCCCATGACCCTGAATCAGTGCCAAAATGCCGATCCTCGCAGAATCAATGTGATCATCAGGATCACTGAATCTGCCTGCATCGTCAATAGCATAATTCCGGGCCTCATCCAGAAATGCGGTGCAGGATTCGTTAATTCTAAACGTCCCCCGCTCCATTCCCAAGCGCATTATATTGATTCCATAAGACTTATGGTTTGTTACTTTGCCTTGGTCGTTTGCCGGATTAAGGATTGCACCAGAGATGACGTTGAGGCCATAGTTGTCCTCAAATACCTCCCGAACGCTTTGTTCGGTAAGGGTGTATCGCCCGGGTTGTGACCCGTCATGCGGTAACGCAATCGGGACTCCCCGTGATTCAACGTCCAGCAGGTAATGGACGTAATCCTCCGGAGTTTCCCCGGAAGGGATTTTGATTTGCCGGTGAAGATAAATGATCTCTTCGACAGGATCACGGAAAAAAAACGAGATGACGGTTGGGTCATTCTTGATCCCCAGGTCAAAGGAAATCAGGCGTTCAAGCTTGGGGTTGCCCTTCAAATCCACATCCACAGATTTGTAGGTAGGCCATTCCAGCAAGGGGAAAACCACACCTTTGCCAACCAGCGGAATACCATTCATCCGGCATTCCCGTTCCCAAGGCATGAAGTCCCTGGCAAGCTGTTCCCGCTCTTCTTTCGAGAAAAAAGTCTCCCCCCACTCATTCTCGTATGGAACGTCATCCCATGTTACACGCACATGGGTGTATCCGTCTACCTGATCCCAGAACTTGCGAACAAGTCCGGACATGCCCTTGAGGGGGGTGAAAGAACACAGTACCTGCCCGTTGCGTTGGGCAGTACGGACAACAAGTTCCGAGAATGTTTCGTCTGGAGGCTGTTCGTCCAAGACCACAAGGTCAAGTTCAAAACCCTGCAGATGGCGCACTTGCTGAGTGTAGTTGGAGAAGTACAGCTTGGACTTTCCACCGGAAGCATGCCAGATCTCAATTGCCAATACGTTAGGCCCATCAGTGCGGATGGACTTCTCATCAATACATTCACGGGGAATTGACCCTGTGCCCAGCTTGTACGACTGCTTGATGTCGTCGCAGCCCAGCAGCTTGCTTTGCAATGTCTTGGCGACCTGCTCCCAGGATTCACCAGCGGCCATAGCAATGATGGGTTTGTCCCACACCTTGCCCTTCCAGCCCTTGGGATACCTGCCAGTCAGGTGATACGCAGTCTCATACGTGGACGCAATCGTCTTACCGGCTCGGTTGGCAGCGATCATTCCACGGCGGGAATGCGTAGCGCCAGTCTCAAAAAATCTGGATTGGTACTTGAATGGCCGGAACCACTTCAAGGTGTTGAATTGCATGTCCTTGGCTACAGACTGCGTAGCCTTCTTCATCTTGAGCAGCTGCTCACGATCAAGGTGCTTGATGGCCGACTTACCACCGGCCAACTTCAGGACATGCTTGAGTGCCCTATCCCGGTAAATGGGTAGGATGTAATCACTGGCTTCACTTTTTGCCATAGATGTCGCGGATGGTCAGCAAGACCTGAGCGGCGGAGGCCAAATAGAAAACCTCCCTTGCCGTCAATTCTTTATCCCCTTGAAGGTCCTTTTGGAGCCATTCAAGGGTTTTTCTCGCACAAGCTTCTGCTTGCCCCGAAAGCTTTTGACGGAAGATGTTGGTGTACTCTTCGATCATGCCCAGGGGTTGGCAATGTTCTTGGCAGAGATGCTGACTTGCTCTCGGTCAATCATCGACCAAATGCCGCCACCCTTTTCACCCACGCAATACGTGTACAGACCACGGCCACGCTCGGTGTACGTGCCGTCTGCACGGCGCAGAACCTGCTCAGGTGTACGGGGATCAATCCAGGTGAACTTCTCCGGGACTTTCTGACCGTACTTGTTGATGCGCTCACCAACAGCGACCTTCTCAATCGGACCCATGATCTGGTACGTGATGATGCCGTTGTCGTACTTGCGGAAGTTGATGTGTACTTTGCGGTCCGACTGCGGGTCGAACGGGTGAGGCATGTTCTTCGCACCGAAGAAGTGGACTCGAGAGTCCTCATCAGGCAGGTCCTTGTCGCGGCCAGGAGGAGGAGGCAGCGGGTCTTCAGGAACCAGGTCCTTTTTCTCCACGTAGGGATTGTCATCAGTGACGTAATCCTGCGGGATCTTCTTGCCCTCTAGAGCGTTCTTGGCGACCATGTATTGGTCGTCTTTGGGCTTACCAATCAGGTCCAAAGAAATGCCCGTTTTGTCATAAACAAATTGGGCAAGATCTTTGGCGTTGGGGAGGTCAAGTTTCAGTGCTTCAATGTCATACGTTGCCATACATTACCTTTCTCAAATCTTACTGGGAACACTCGGCTTGGTGAATTTGCCGCCATTCACATTGTTAGTGTGTTGGTCGGACAGGGTACGAACCTTGTAGGCGTTGTTCACAGCGCCAGCAATAGTAGCGCGGCGACCATTCTCTTGGGCAAAACCCTCCAGCTTGTCGTTGATGCCCTTGGTCAGGCCCTTGGACATCTTTGCGCCACCAGAAATAACTTTACCGTATCCAGACATGATTGCCTCACTTCAGGTAAGAGGAAGACAGGTAGCCATCGTTGTGGCCGCAGTTCTCTTTGGGACGGCTGACCATCACCTTTTGACCGCGACCAGAAGTGACTTCCTTACCGACAGAAGGAGCGCCTTGGCGACCAGCAGCATACGAGGTGCTGCCCTGAGGGCGGGTAACAGCAGTAACGCCACCAGTCAGTTTGGCGGGTTTTTTGTCAATGTTGCCAACACGATTGGGAGCCTGAGCCATCAACGTGGGGGCTTTGTTGCCAGAAGTGTAGTTGCTCATTTGTAACCTTTCGGAGAGCGTTTGGATTGAGCGTCCCGTTTGACTTGGTACGCAATTGCCACTGCCTGCTTCTGGGGCTTTCCAGCCTTGATCTCGGCCTTGACGTTCGCCTTAAAAGCCTTTTCAGACTTCGAGTGCTTGAGTGGCATTTTATACCTCAAACTTTCTTTAGTGAATCCAGAAAATCATCAAGGGCGTCATCAGCCCCCAACTCTTCATCCTTCTGGATGTTCTGCACATGCTCAATGGAGATAATCGGAGCACGGCTGGACTCAAATGTAGCAAGCTTTTCAGCAATCTTGGCCTTTTCTTTGATGTCCAACTCATCAGACTGCATGGCCTCAATCAGCACATCCATCGCCGTCTTCAATGGCGGCAGACCAGAATCAATGCGTTCCTGATTCAGCTTGTTAAACAGGGCACCATATTCCGTCACCCGATTAACAATAGATTTTGGCCGCCCAGTAGGATTAGCCGATTTTCCGATTTTTGGCTCTTTCTCACCAGTCGCCAGCTTCATTGCCTTTTTCTCAGCATATCTAGCCCGAGCATCAGCCTTTTTCTTTTCATCAGAAACCTGACTGCCCTCAGGCCTGATTTCACCGAATATGTCCGTCATTTCAATGCCTTCAATAAATCCTCAGTCCGACCCCAAGCATAGGACCCATTTACTGTAAATCCCCGCTTGGCATGAATCTTCATAAACCCATCATGCTCCGCCCGGATACTCGTTGAACAAATAACCGGTACCCCCCAATTATTGGCCCACAGAATATGCTGGTCAATCATCTGGTTAATCAGCTTCACCCGAGTCCTGACCGGCAGACTCAAATCAACATGGTGGAACTTGGCATTGCTGATCTCCTCATTTGAGTACGTTGCATACCCACCCCGGTCAAACCAGCAAAACCCCAGCAGCTTGTCTTCCTTGGCCTCAGAGTACCACCCATGATGGATATACCCCTCACCCCGACAAACCGCAATAAACTCCCGCCCCTTGTTGAACAACTGCTCCGTCGTAGCAACCGTCACCCGATGGCGAAAGACAGCCCTGTCCCTCTTCAATATGCCATCAGCCTCAGCCCCATACACAGAATCAGCCATCTCCACAATGTCATCAACATCATGCAGCGGGTGAGCCAAAGTCCATTCCATAGCATCTCCAATAAAAGCCGGGACTCAATTTGGTCTTCAACATGGCAAGGCAGAAAGCCAGAAAACACCCTGCGTCAACATCCTTGATGGCTGGCTTAACATCCCGACACGGCTGGAGACTGGCTTGGAACAAATCGGTTGTCCAAAGTTACGGGCTTTCCGCACAATCCCCATGCGTGTTGGCTCCCCAACGTGGGCTCGAACCACGGACCCTGTGATTAACAGTCACATGCTCTACCAGCTGAGCTATTAGGGAATGACACCATTCTAGCCCAAGAAAGTTTTGGAGCAAAAATTTTTATACAGGAACCAGGTATTACTTTTCTGCTTGGCAAGATCTTTGTATAACCCCGAGAAATCCGGCACTTTTGCACATTATTTAAGCAAACCAAGGGTTTTGCCTCCGTAGAAGTAATGCGTCAGTTCTAGTCGGTTTGCGGATGTGTGATGGGAGAAAAAAGTTTTTGAGGAAATTTTGGGAATGGGTCAGTGGGCCCCCTCTATTTTCACCCTTTCCAGCCCTACCCCCTCCCCTTATCCCTGCCCAAATAATGGGGGGTACTTTGTGTCACCATATGGGAACATGGGATTCTCCCTCTGAGGGGCCCGATCTCTTTAAGGGTTTCCAGGATGATGATGTCTCAGGCGCTGGCACTGGCTCCGGAGATGGTTGACTGTCTCTTGTGTCTCTCTCTCCCTTGTGTATCAAGGCTTGCAGGCTGATCGGGGTATCTTTCTTTTTTCTTTTCATCCGTTCACCAGAAGCAAAATTTCCCCAGCTTTCCCCTGCCAATCAACCAGGTAAATTGTCCACAAGTTATCCACAATCTACGTTTATTTGAAATAGTCCAACAATCAAGTAAATGTCGGCATGCTTAGGGTTTGTCCCTATGCTTTTTTTGTGGTTTGTAAGTTTCGCGTCAGTTTCATGCTGACAATGCAAAGCATGTTCAATCAACACCAGGAGCAATAGAACATGAAACTAGATCAAGATCTTCACGAATACACAACCACACTCAATAGCGGCGCTGTGCAGGTGTATCTGAATATCAGTCTGCCCTCTTGGGTCGAACGGCTCGACTCGGTATGGTTTGACGGCGCAAACGTCACCAGCATTCTTGATCAGCAAATCCTGCAGGCCCTGAGCATGGAAGCTGAACGGGCCTATTCTGGCGACATTCGGGAGTAAACCATGAAAAGCTTTTTTGTTGACCTTGCCCATGCTGCCATTTTTGCTGGCGTCATTGGCTTTCCGTTTTTTCTTTATTTTGTGATTTATGGGGGTTAATCATGGATAGTTTTGTTTTTATCGGCAAAAAGCCAAGCGAGAAACAATGCATCGCTCAAATTAAACGAATGGCAAAGAATGGGGCAAATTCTATTGAATTGCAATGGGGCGAAAACTGGTTGCAGTTAGAAAAACAATTTAATGGGCTTTGGTCCGGTTTTGGTTTCATTAAAAATATTGACGCATGCGTTTTGGCCCGTGAATTGAATCACAGCAAATAATCAGATAATGCCCATTTAATCGTGGGCATTGTCGGGTTATTTTGCCCGGATTGTGCAATTAATGGAATTTAAAATGGCACCAAAAATCAGCATTACTTCAAAGCTTGACGGCATCCGCTCATGGTCACTTCAGGCAATAGAAACATGCCCCGGATCTATTGAGTCTCCGGGCGTTTTGGTTGACGCATGCAAGGGATGTTATGCCACTACGGGTAACTATAACTACCCGAACGTCAAAGCGCCGCGCCAGCATAATAAAACCGATTGGCAGCGCCTGGAATGGGTCGATGACATGGTTTCTGAGCTTGATTCAGATCGTTATTTCAGGTGGTTTGATTCAGGCGACATTTACACCCTTGCCCTTGCCGAAAAGATTCTTGAAATAATGCAGCGCACACCCTGGTGCCGTCACTGGTTGCCAACCCGCATGCATAAATTCCCAAAATTCAGGGATGTATTGCAGCGCATGCAGGAATTGCCGAATGTAATGGTGCGGTTTTCCTCCGATAGCGTTATCGGGGAATACATTCCCGGTTTGCATGGATCAGTTATCGGCCCGGATACTGAAAGCTTTCAAGCCAGTGCTGGTGTCTCTCTTTGCCGCGCATATGAACATGAGGGCAAGTGCTCAGGGTGCAGGGCATGCTGGGATAAAACCATTTCCTTAATTGCTTACCCAGCACATGGGAAAAAAATGTCAAAAGTGATCATGTTGAAAAGGGCCTAAACATGAAACCGGATGCAGGAATACAGATCGGGGCTTATGGGTCAATCCTGACAATTGACGGTCCCAATTTTTGGATTGTCACCGGGGTGCATGCCCTGAATTTGATTGTCACCAGCACGGACAATCCCCGGAAATGGCGAGCGGTACATCCTGACGATTTTTGGGTCCTGGTTGACCGTATCTAGCTGCCAAACCCAAACCGGCCCGGATTCTTTCCGGGTTTTTTTGGGCTTGCTAAGTTAGTAAGCGCTTACTATCAGTCCGCATGCTGGCACTGGTTTGAAGGGTCAAAACGGCCAAATAATGCCAGGGGTAAAAACGGGTTTTTAAGCGCTTTTCATGCGCTAGGGTGTATTGGTATTGGTTGACCAGAAAAAACGATTGTGGGCGGTTTTAGAGGCCCTAGCGATCCTCTGGCACTGCCATGATCATGCTGGCTTTGCTGGTCAATCGGTCCAGCACCCCTTGCTTATTAATAGCGAGGGGGTGATATGGCCTTGCTTCCCAGTAGGACATTGGGTTATCCACAGGTTTTCCACAGGAAAAGACCCCCCTCCCCCAAATTTTTTTTGACCCCCAGGTTAAAAACTGCTGGCTGTCTGTGGATTTCTGGTAGCCCAAAAAAAAGACCCCCCAGAAATGGAGGGTCAAGTTCAAGGAGAGGACCACTATCGCAAAAACCGGAGTTTGTAGAGTGTAGTGTTGATCAGATCTGCTATTTCGTCAACGATGTTTTGGATTTCGCTGTCTTTGGGCAGGGTATCTCTGTTTTCTTTTACGTACTCTTGCAGTTCTTCAAGCTCTTGAAGTGCTGTGTCAGCAGGAGCGTAGTAGTCAGCAGGGAATTCCACCAGTTCACCGGTCAGCCCTTGGATAGACTCTGTCAGGGTGTCAACCAGGTCAGGCAAGGCTTCGTAGAAGGCACCCAATGCCATGTGTTCGGCATATGAGCGGGTCCTGAAATGCAGGATATGAGTGTTGGTAGCTGCGTGAAGCAGGGTCAGCAGGAATTCACCGTGCATATTGGACTCCAAGGTGGTTCAAGACTCTCTGGGCAGCTTCCACTTTCCAAGGCCTTAAACAGGGATTTGAGGCGATTTTAGCCCACTCCTGCACCTGTCGTACATAGGCATCCTCGAATGCTTCTTGGCGCTCTTCGTACTCCATCTGGCCCTGATCGAGCATGGAATGGCAGAAGTAGCACCCCCAGACTGTTCTCGAGTCCTCCGCCTTCAGAGACATGGCCTTGCCAGACTGGAGGCTGTTGTCGTGACAGGCAACAGTGGTTGACCCTTCGTCACCCAGACAGCGACGATGGATCATCAGCAAGCATTCCTGCCCTTCAGCGAGTCTCAGTAGGTCTTTGTCTCGATACATTGGGCACGGCCTTGGTGAATGTGGGAAAGACTCTAACCTCTGTCTTGCCAAGCAGCTGCTGCTGGACTCGGTTCAAGTGAGCAAAGTCAGACTGCTGAGAGATGTAGCTGGTCTGTCCTTGCCAGTCAAAGGCATTTCCTTTGCTCTTTGGTGTGCCATCAGACCATTTGTAAGTGCTTGATTTCATTGGATGTTTTTGAGTTCTTGACGTTTTGTATATTCTTGGACTTTGTAAACCTCGATCCTGGCTTGAGCAGCAGAGAGCATGTACTTCAGCCGCTCTTCTTCCTCAGTGGCAATTTTCAAGGCCTCGAGTTGCAGGACGTAGTCAGGATGAGCATAGGCATATGCTTCCTTGTTGCCCAACGTACCGGTCTCTTCGTTCATCAGACGGCTCTTGACCGTCCGCAGGTAGTTCTCGATGAATACCCTATTGGCCTTCGCCTGAGCGAATGCTGGGGCATTCTCCACTATGTACTTGATCGCTCGTTCCGGATTGATTTCCATTGCTATTCCTTGCTGGGCAATCACGCCCTTGATTACAGTCCCCATGACATGGAGGACAGGTTTTCTTTTTGAAGATTTGATCCCAGTTACTGCTGAATGTTTGATGATCTACGCTGAATTTTCTTGGACTGCTTCCTTTTCCCATGATTTAAATGTGCTCGTTGATTAATGCCACCACACCGGCTGATAGGTCACCGTTACCCATGTCTCGCAGGACCTGTTCCTGGATTCGATTGATGTTGATTCCAACCATATGATCGTAGACTCTGAGTCGTTTTCGCCCAGCACCTTTACGAGCACCTCCCCATTTTCCAACAGGACGGCCCAACCTACGTGCCCTAGCGGCTCTTCGTTGCTCACGTTCTTTCTCCACCAGCCATTGTGGCTTTTCATACTGGAATGGGTCTTCAAGCTCAATCATGACTGCCCCCTTGCTCGGATTTGCATTGCCAGAATGCTGTTGCCGTTTTTCTCGGCTTCATCGGCCAACGCCTCGCGCTCTGCTGCGGCTCCTGCGGCGTAGGCAGAATGGACGAGGCGTTCATAGAAAGGCGCTGCACGATCATCAAAAACGATCCCAGCCTCCCGCGCCATGCGGATGATGTCTTCGCGGTTCATGCCTGCCCCCTTGCTCGGATGGCGTCTGGCAATGCGCTGTATTCACCATCAAACTGTTCGGCAAACTTCGCACACGCCTCGCGCTCCTCTTTGATCACAGCCTCGCACTCGTCGTGAATGACTTTGTGCCAGTGCTTGTCGCGTTCTGAGGCGACAAGGGTGGCAAAGCGTTCTAGGTTGAACACGCCACACGCCGGGCAATCGTCCCAAGTCTTGCCCTGTTCCCATCCAGCTTCCTTCGCCATCCGGTCGATGTCTTTGCGATTCATGCTGTCTCCACGATAGGTCTTGCTTGATGATTCTTCACCATCGTGTTGACCAGATCAATGGCTTGCTCCATCTCTTTGACTGTTGCCTCGTCCAGTTGGGCATCATGGATGTCCATAGCCAGCCTGACTGCCAACATCTCTGGTCCTGTGAATACGATCTTTCCTGTCTTTAAGAACCTTTTGCCAAGGCTGTAGATGGCATCTTGGGCATCTCTGATTTCTTTTGCATAGTCCCGCCCGAGATCCGGGTTGACTCGGTACAGTGCCTCAGAGATGTTGAACGCAGCAATCATGTCGTCAATGTGCGTCCTGTCAGCCTCACCCTTCATGATGGCATCCAGTGCAATGTGGTTCTTGAGCTTCAGACCGACACCAGCCTTTGGCAAGTTGCCGACCTTCTGAAACCCTGCTTTGATCCAGGATAGATTGTCCAAACGGACACCCTTGGGTTTGTATTTTGACTTCTTACGCATTTCTTACAACTCAAGCTCTTCACGGACACAGACATGGACGCTGGCAATTGCATCGTATCTTTTTGTGAAATGCAGCGAAACGACTTGTGCATCATCTTTATACACAACTCCATTCATTGCATCGCAAAAAGCTTTACAAATATTGTCGCCATCTGGCTTCTTGGTAGGCTTCTCTTTTCCAGACAAACATTGCTCTTTTCTTTTCTTGGAATATGAATCTGGGATTGGAAAATTTGCGTATATATACACAGCAACAGGCGTTTCTAGGAGTTCTGTCGATCCCATAGCCTTTTGGGCCATCAGACGGATCTCTTCTTCGTAGTCCATCGTTTTCTTTGGGGTGTATGCCCTGCCCTGGCGGGTGAACCTTGGACGGCCTTTGCCCTGAGGGATGCCGTAGACGGAATAGATCACCTGGAAGGTCATTCCTGCCCCCTTGCTCGGATAGCGGCGGCTGCGGCGTTTTTACTCACCCAATCCCACTGGCTTTCCATCAACTTCGCACACGCCTCGCGCTCTGCTTGTACAGCTGTCTGCACCATGAACTTGATGTTGTGGTCAAGGGCCTCCAGCACTTTCTTGGCCGCTTCTTCGGCAGGAACATCCGGGTTGACCCAGATGCCATCCTTGGAGATGCGCAAGACCTCAACGCTCGGTCCGTCGCTCACGTTGTTAAAAAACTGGATGCTGTTTGTTGGCTGTAAATCGCGGAGCTTGTACCCTGCCAGCTGCCCCGTGGGCACGGCGTAGACGTCCAGCGGGTCGATGCGCTTGCCGTCTTGGCTCCAGGCGCTGCCCATGGTGGCGACGTCGCTCAGCAGGTCTTGCATGAGCTGGTCCGGAGTTCTGGGCCCGGTCTCCAGGCCGCAGCGGCTGCAGCGCAGCCTATCGGTGCCGTCCACAAAATGCCAGTCGTGCTTACAGGTGATTTTTTTCATTTCAGTGTTCCTTCGTTAAGTTCGCGCAGCTTGTCCTCTGTTTGGTACGTGGCGCTTTCTTCGTCTGCTGCGTTAAATGCGATTTCGTTGCGCTGCTCTTGGGTAAGGCCAACCCATTGCCGCTGTGCTGTGGGTGGGGTGGTGTAGAGGGGAACGAGTTTGTATTCCTTGGCGTCACCGTCTTCAGAGTGTTGTTCAGGCCAATGCAAAGTCTTGCTTCCACCCATTCGGTGATAAACGGCATACGCCACAGGCTCCTGCTTCTCTGCTTGCTCGATGGCGGTGCGGAGGATGGTGATGGTGTATTCGCAGCGGTAATCCAATTTGTCGGCGGCAAACTCCAACGCCTCCAGCGCCTGCTTCAGTGTTTCGATGCTCATACAAACCCCAATTCTTTCTTGAAGGCAGAAAACGCCAGCACAAGGTCATAGGCTTGCCCGTAGTCCAGACAGACGTAGTAGTCCTGCGAGGTGCTGTTGTGCGAAGGAAACTTGGCGATGTACCCGTTGCCAGTGTTTGTCAGCACCACTGATGTCGCACCCATGTCGTGATAGCCGTGGCCTTTGATGACCATAGCCGTATCGTCGATGCGAAGCACGTCTTGCGAAGTTTTGCCATCCCAATAGGTTGTCATTCCACAAACCTCCACGCACCACAGCGGGTACAGCGATATGCAGGGCGCTCAGTGTTGCTGCCCTCAACCCAGTTGTGTTTGCAAGACCTGATGCGCAAAACTTCTTCCATGCCCTTGGCAATGTCTTCTTCTTCAGTCATAGCAGTGCCTCCGGGGTGTCTGCCAGTTGTTTTGCTTTGTGCTGTTTGCGCTGTTTGGCAGTCCAGACCTTAGGGCCACCAACAGGCGGGAAAGGCCAGTTCACACCATATCGCCGTTGTGAATCTTCTGCATGTAGGCCTGTATTCTGTTGGCCGCTTGTGGACCGTACATTCTGTTCAACCATTTTTTTCGTTCCTCTGTCATTACTTTGCATTTGAGGTGTTGCCATGTGGCATACAGCACCCTGGCTTCAGCCTCTTCCAGCTGTTTCCTGTCGCTCATTGTGTATGAGGCCACTTGTAAAACACCATAGGGCTTTCCCTAGGTGACTCAATATATTGCTGGGCATCCCGGTGAAACCACAGCTTGATGGTAGGCTCACCTTCTCCAGATCCGTCATAGTTCCTCTGCTTGCGACAAAGCAGATAGTGGTCAGGATCGTCCTTCTTACTGGCATACGGACCGTTTTCTTTCAGGTCGTCTTCCTTGACCTTGTTGCGCCAAACCAACATGACGTTGTCAACCTGGTCCGTAATGGCTCCAGAACCCTTGTTGTCGTGCTTGTCAGGCACGGCATTCTCATTGGCTGGTTTCTTCAGGTGGTGGACCAGATGGATGTGGACGGCATAGTCTCGAGCAACCGATGTGAGCTCGTCAACAAAGGTCTTCTGGCCGTTGTAGTCGTCCTCACCCCTGACGCACTTTGCCAAGTTATCCACAAAGATGTGAGTGATTCCTAACTCTTTGGCACAGTACCGGCACATGCCGATGACGTCATCAGAAAGGGCAGTTCCTCTCTGGTCGTACATCCACATCCGGCCCTTGGTCCAGTCGTCGAACTGGTCGTATAGGTCTTCAAGGGCTTTAATGCCCTCTTCCTGCTGAAATTCTGGCAGGTTAGGGTTCAGGCCCATCCACTGCCTTGCCATGCGTTGTAGGGTCGTTTCTGGCTTCATCTCGAAAGATGCCACACAGACCTTCTCACCTTGTCCGACCAGGGAAAGAGCAATCTCACCGGTCATCAGGGATTTGCCGTGACCGTTCTGACCAGACCAGAGGGTTACTTCACCCTTGCGGAAAGCAAAGTTGTCTCGGGTTTTGGTCCAGGGTAGGAAAGCTTTGTGCTCCTGCTTCTGGTGGCGAAGCTTGGTCTTCAGGACGCTGATGTAGTCCGATGCTCCCTTGACCTTGGTCTGGGCATCGGTTTCCTTCAGGTACAGGCTGAAGTCAATGGTGTCGGGGATCAATTCCATGCTTTACTCGTAGTATTTGCGGTACAGACTGTAGGCAATCTGCCTTGCACCAAACTTACGGCACTGGGCAACCAACTGTTCCATGCGCTCTTGTGTCTCAGATGTGACACATACGAGCATTCCAGCAACAAACCTCAGGTCCAGCAAAAAGATGATGTCTTCATGGACATAGACGTCTCCCAGTTCAAGGGGAAGGTTGTCAGGATGGTCGATGAAGTGGATTGCTCCAGGTGCCAGACCTGCTAGTCTGGCTTTGATCACAGCTTCTGCGCCTTTCATATGGCACCTGCCAGACCATTACGTTTGGGCAAAGCCTGCTGGTAAGGTGCTTTGACGTTCCTGACCCAGTTACGCCATGTTGACTGCCAATTGAGCTTGGCTGCTCCGGCATCTGCTCTGGCAATCCAGTAATCAACAAAAGAATCTGCTACGGACTGGATGTTCACAAGATCAGGTCTGGCCTGTCTAGCCCAGTCCTTCCATTCGTTGGGGACAACAAAATCATCTGGTAAACGAGAGGCCTTTTTATTTGTTTCTTTTCTTGTTTCTACTTTATGTTTCTGTAGCTCAATTTGAGCTAAGGGTTGGCTCAAATCTGGCTGGGGGTTGGTGCAATTTGAGCTAAGGTGCAATTCGTACTGACAAGCAATCAATGAACCATTTCGGTAATTGTTGACAACAGTAAGAAACCCAGCTTCTTCAAGACCGTCAATGTGCCTTTTTACAGAGGCAAGGCTCATGCAGCATTTTTCTGCCAAGCGTTTTTGTGATGGATTGCACTGACCAGTATCTGGGTTGGTGTAGTTTGCAAGCATCAAAAGGACAAGTTTTTGTCCGGAATTGGCAGTGTTCTGCTTGACTGCCCAAGTCAGTGCTTCAAAAGACATGATTTTTTCCGTCTAAACCGCTCTGAAGAAAGACTCCGGCAGGTGGAGCGGAAACACTTTTCCCGAGGCTCATGACTTCCTCGGTAGCCGGGCTTTCGTAACAGTATAGCTCAGGACTCCCGAGCCTTCAACATGGCATCTGCCATACGGTACGCATGCCAAGCCACAACGTCATAGTCATCAGGATCGTCAGAGTCTGGCCAATCCTTCTCGGTTGCAGCAAATCCAGCGCACAGCCCATTAATCACCTTGGCCGCGAAGTAGTCACGCAAGGTCATTCCGGGCAGACCATACACCGGGAACGCCGGTTTATCTGCGTTACTCATTGTCAAACCCCCTCATGGGCTGGTTGATCCACTGGTTCATTTCCTGTTCTTGCTGACGCTGGAAATCCATCCTGGCAGCTTCCGCAGGACCAATCTTGAACTGGTTGGTCTGTGGATCGTAGGGCACTCCAGAGCGGAATGCCAGATTGAAGATGTCATCGAAAAAGCTCATTGATAGGCCTCAGGTTACGTTGACTGGCGATTTCCAGTGCGCTTGCCAGCACAGCGACAACAGCAGCGTCTATGTCCTCTGGTTCATGGTGTAGCTCCATGATCCCAATGGCAATAGCCACTAGCTCGTAAGCAGCTTCAAACTCTAGTCGTTGTAAGTTCATGCCGGAAATGCTAGAGATACGTCTGTCAATCGTCTACTGGGGAAAACCCCTATGTTTTTTTCGTTTTTCTGCGAATACATTAACCGGACTGCAATGTTGCAGGCACAGGAGAAATCAATGGAACTCAAGTACTCCAAGCGTACAATGCCTTGGATTCCGGTTGGACACCCTCAGTTCAAGTGGACCGCAGGCGCTGACGTACAGGCCACATGGATCAAGTATGGCTGGACTCCCCCACGGGAAGGCCAAAAGGAAAAGCAATGAGCATCAAGACTATCTGGCAAAAGAGTGCCAAGAAATACGTTGGCACCGACATCAGCAACCTCAAGATCGTTGACGAGCAGTATCAAGGTCGCCGCATCGCTCGAGGCAAATACGATGATGTGTTTGGCAAACTCAAGCACGGTCAAGCTGTAAGCTGCCCGTCAGCTGAAACACAGAAAATTGCCAATGCCCTGCGTGACTGGCTCAAGCGTCACAACAAGAAGGGTGTGGTCAAGGGCGTCACGTACCACACTCCAACCACTGGCCGTGTCTGGCTCATGGAAGAGAAATGACACAAGAATGCTTTTATCAAACGGTTCAAATGGAACAGGAATGGAGAGAACACAAAATGAAATATAATATTTGTGTCGCTGGGGAGCGATCATCTAGTAAGCCCACAAGGGCAGTCTGCACCGTACTAGCGGTGTCTCCCCACATGCTTTTGCATGAGACTGTCCCTGTGGGCTTTTTTGTGGCTGGGGAGCCAAAAAATGTTGACGCAACAAAGCCTTATGAAACATTTTGAATACGATCCTTTAACAGGGTTTTTCAAAAGAAAAAACAGAAAAAATGCAAAATTTCCCGCAGGAACATTGCAACCACATGGATACATAAAAATCCATTTTGAAAAAAAACAATATTACGCACATCGTCTGGCTTGGATATATTTTTATGGAGAATTTCCAACAAAAGAAATTGACCATATCAACGGAAACAAATCAGACAATCGAATATCAAATTTAAGGCATGTGTCTAGATCAGAAAATGCTCAAAACATGAAAACACATTTAGACAATTCTTCAGGCTTAAAAGGAGTTTGTTTTTTCCAAGGAAAGTGGATTGCACAAATTTGCATTAACAACAAAAAACAAGTTATAGGCAAATTTGAGTCCAAAGAAGAAGCATCAAATGCTTACAAATTGATTGCCAAAAAAATTCACACAAACAATGAATACGCAAAGGAAATGTGATGTCTAAAACATGGATTGAACAATACCTGGAAGAGACTGCAGACGTAGAGATCTGCCCGTACTGCATGAATGACCGTGGTGGCAAGATGTCTTGCTGTGGCGAAGTTCACTTCATGAAGTTCAGCGAACTCGAGATGTCTGAACAACTGGAAATTGCAAAGGAAGAATGGGAAATGGCCCATAAGGATCAAAAATGAACGCAGCACTTTTCTTTTACTTCGCCGATGTGCTCAGCAGTATTGGTCTGCTGCTTTTGGTGATCGGTATATGCGCAGCTGGGGGTGGAGCGTCTTTCACTGCCTGCTACGCAGCTGAGCGAGGCAAGTACCACGGCAAAAACTGGATATGGGTTGTTGCAGGCGTGTCGTTTGCGATCTGCGCTCTGATTCCATCCACAAAGACCATGTACATGATGGCCGCTGCGGTACTTGGAGAGCAGGCACTAGAGAGCAAGGTCGGTCAGCAACTCAAAGAGTTGGTTGAACTCAAGCTTGAAGAAGAATTGAACAAATTGAAAGGCAAAGCTAAATGAATATTTATCAACGACTGAATATGGCCCGTCAAGAATTTCATCGGGCAAAACTCAAAAAATCTGGTCAAAACAAGTTTGCTGGATACAGCTATTTTGAACTGTCTGACTTCATCATCCCCGCCCTTGAGATCTTCAAAGCTCATGGCTTGATCGGTGTTGTTTCTTTTGGCAAAGAAATGTCATGCCTCAAGATCATCAATGAAGACAAGCCAGAAGAGTTCATCCTGATTGAATCACCCATGTCTACAGCCGCTTTAAAGGGCTGCCATGAGGTTCAAAACCTAGGGGCAGTACAGACCTACCTGCGAAGGTATTTGTGGGTTGCAGCGCTTGAAATCGTTGAGCACGATGCTCTGGATGCAACCACTGGACTTAAGGGTGACGCTTCGGTTATCACTCCTCGAGGTGGTATTGGCGATGACCTATCCCCTGAAGTCAAAGAATATTTAGAGGAGCTTGCCAGCAAGGTATCTAGACTTGTCAAGGACGAGCGCCCCAAAGAAGCATTATTCGCCCTAGAAAGCGAAAACCTGGAAGCAGACCAGAAAGTCTGGCTCTTCAATCAACTGGACTCCAAAGTCCGTGCAGCCCTCAAAAAAGCGAAAGGAAACTGAAATGGCTGAGTTTGACAATACGAACAGGGCAACCATGTTCATCAATGAGAAAAAAGAAAATGAAAAGCATCCTGACTGGTCTGGCACCTTGAACGTGGAGGGCAAAGAATATTGGATCTCCGGGTGGAAAAAGGTCAGCAAAGGTGGTAAGCCTTTCCTGAGTCTGTCCATCCGTGAGAAGCAAGAGCAAACCCGTCAGAGCAGCCAGCCTACCCGCAAGGCTGCCAAAGATGACTTTGAATCATCAGATATTCCCTGGTAATGTTTTCGGGGTGTTGTTAGGGAATCTTCCCACAACTTATTGTTGTTTTTGGCGAATGGCAACACCCCATCTTAGATAGATCATCTAAGGAACATCATGGAAAAACAAAACGAACGTGAACTGCTTTTCTCCCTACTCAAAGAGCCGGAACTTGCCCATTACGACTGGGGCAGTGTGAAGATGATGCGGCCAACGGGGCGGTACACGGATGCTTCCGAAAACGGAAACCTTGACGGCTTTGAGCCACGGCTGCGCTACATCGTAGAGGTCAAGGAGCCGGGGTTCTTTGGGGCCGTTCGTTGGCTTCCAGTTGCGGCCTTAAAGCGAGTTCAGCGGATCAGTGACCGCTAGACGAAACATCTAAGTAACTACCAATGAAAACAATCTACATCGTACCCTATTGGGTACCCTTCCCCTCGTCAGAGTACGGGGGTGTTCAGGTGGTCATTGCAGATGGAAAGCATGAGGCCCGTCAGCTTCTGATTCAGGAGGTAGGGGACTACACCAAGCGGTCCTATCCAGACTACGAGAAGCGCATCTCTAAGTGTCTGGATGAGGCCCTGAAGTACCCCGTTCAGGCTGAGGAATCGGGGATCGTCTACGACTTCCTGACCTGACCGCTAGACAGTCTCTCTAATTAAGGAATGAAATGAAAAAAGACTTTGCAGAATTGTACAAAACCACCATATACCACCTTGGTGGCATCATGTACGTACCCCACTACCGAAACAAGAACGTCTACGTAGCACCAGGGTATGGACGATTCAACGTAACCACCTATTCAGCCAAAATGCTTGAGGAAGCCGGTGCTATTGCTGGCTTCAAAATGATGCTGCAAAGGGCTGAACACGGTGTCGTAACCCCACAAACACCATGAAGCACTCTGAGTACATTGTCGTCAAGGGTGAGCCGTTCTGCCTTTCCAGAGGCATAGAAAAGCTCAAGAATGGCGATGTCAAAAAGAAAAAGATCAAGACCGTCGAATACGTCAAAGAACGCAAGTTCAAACTGGTTGAAGTAGACGTATTTGATCCCACCATCCACCACAATTTTGCCTACAAATATCTGGGAAAATTCTGGGCGGATATTGTCACCGGTACTCTGTACCACCCTGAAACCGGCGAGTGTCTAACCAGCACTCAAATTCAACTGATCGTGGAGTAACCATGCAATTCAATCTGACTCTTGAGCAAACCAATCTGGTCCTGCAATCCCTGGCTCAAATGCCCTACCACATGACCGCCAATCTGATCGCTGAGATCCAGCAGCAAGCACAGCCCCAGCTGGCAGCACAGCAAGCAGAAGACAAGGCAAAAATGCAGCCTGGAGAGCCGGAATGAGCTGGCAGTACTACGAGAACGAGGTGGAAATCTGGGGCTATGCCAGAGGAATCATCCAGAATGGCAAACCGATGGGCCAAGCTATCAAAACGCTTGAGGAAACGGCTGAACTATTGGATGCCATTAACAAGGGCGACAAGGAGGCGATTAAGGACGCTGTGGGGGATATTATGGTGACGCTTGTGATGCAGTGTGCTATCCAAGGATTCACGCCCACAGAGGCCCTTAAAGCCGCTTTTGAGCAGATCAAAGACCGCAAAGGGTATTTGACCGCAGAAGGTATCTTCGTCAAGGATCTGTGATGGACTTCAGACCGCTGTTGTTGGATGTTGCCAGATGTGACCCAGAGCACCCAGACCATTACTGTCATGGGTGCAAAAGGTACATCAATCACCCCAAACAGACGATGGGAGAAAAGACTCCTGTCGTGCTGGTGGAAACCAGTCGGTCTGAGTCCTGTATGTACATCCCAATCAGCTATTTAGGATGTCGAAAGCATGGTTGATGTGCTTGATCCGATCCTGGAGGCCAATGGTGCCTCCATTGATCTTCTTGGTCATGGCCGTGTAGTCCCGGACATCTGCTAGCTGGTTGAGCTTGTGAGTGTCCCAGAAGAACCCAGCAGCTAGAGCAGCATACTTGGGAGTCGACAGCAGATCCGGCTCCATGATCAGGTCTACACCCAATGCCTGACCAGCATGGTAGTAGTTCGCTGAACCAGTCGTTTGCAGACACCCCCTCCCCCGAAAACGATAACCGTCCCCAGATGCTTCATCCCGGTTACCCATTCTGTTGGCGTAGACCGAGTTGGCAATCTTCTTGGGGTTCCTCTCGTACTGCTTGGCAAACTCGAGAGTCGGAAACCGTTTAGGCCAGATCCGCATCAGAGTCTCTGCCCGGTAGTTCAGGTTCTCTTCCAGGATCTTGAAGTTGGCGCATTCATGCCCACACTGGCCGATGAAAGCAGCCTGACGCAGAGGTGTGTTGATCTTGTAGCGTTCAAAGGTTTCATTGAGCGGATCAAGCCACTGCTCACCAATCCCAAGTTGCTTGAGCTTATCAGCGGTTAGCATTGATCTGGCTCCTTACAGCCTCATAGGCGTCTATACATGCGTTCAGTTGGTTGATGGCTTTGTCACCGTCTGCTGCGATTTGGGCGATGAGTCTGAGGGTTTCTCGCTCGGCATCAGAAGGTTGGTCAGCCGCTCTGTCAGGTTGGGCTGCTGCTTGCTGATTGACGGTGGGAGCGGGGGTACTTGTGGTGGCTTGTACACAACTGGAGGTGGGGAAGCGCACCCTGCCAGCAGCGATAGCACGATTAAGGTCAGACTGTTTTTGGTCAATGGCATTGTTGGCCTCCTGAAGTTTGGTGGTGGTGGCATTGATCTGCTCGGTCATGTTGCGTTCGACCAGACGAGCTTCCTCATTGGCCTTGGCAATCTCAGCCTGCATCTCAGCGTCTCGAGTTGACCAGCCATTGTGATACCCCCACCGGTATAGCCCAAGGACAACCAGCAAGGTGACGACAGCAGCGATCAGATAGCGGTTCATGCTTCTTTCCTTGCTTGCGCAATAGCCTCACGCACAGAGTCGTCTTCTAGGTGGTTTGCAGGCGTTTCTGGAGGTGGTCCAGGGGTCCATGACTCATCAAGCTCAGGGTTCTTGTAGCCCATCCAGTTCCAATCAGGAGCTACCGGATGGGCTTGGGGCTTTGGGGAAGAAGTAACCTCCGTGGGTGCGGACGCCGCTGGCGGAGCCGTCGGAGGTGTTGTAGGTTTCGGATCTAAAGACATTTTCTCAGCGGCAGACTGAATCCCTTTATTGACAGCAAACATGCTGACAATTGTTGTGACGCTACTAGCCAAGATCAGTACGATGTCGTTCAGCATCTTGGTGTATGCCATGTCAATAGGAGCCATTGACTTGATTGGCTGAGTCACAAAAGTCACTGAGTACAGCATAGTTGCAACGATGCCGCCAAGTACCATCATCAAAACAAAGACAACAATACCCCAAACAATGACTTGAATTAACTTGACAAGTTCTTCTACAGATTTAATTTCAAAACTTTTCATTTTGCCTCCGATGCTGCCTGTTGCTGTTGCTGTACTTGCTTTTCCAAAATTGGGGCTACAAGGTACTCGGGGCATGTCTGAGTGAACTGGCACTTTGGCTTTTGGCACTCAGGCTTGTAAAAGTTGTCAGGGTTCTGACATGGATAGCGGTAAACATCGTTACAGCCAGCCAACAGCAAAACAATTAACAGGTATCTCATTCGCCTAACCCCAACATATTCATCACCTTGTCAGCAATCTTTTTGGCAATTGGATCTGGAAGCCTAGGCAAGATGTCACACAAGAAATACAGAGCAAGCAGGATATGTACCCTAGGGTTTTTAACAAAGCGTTGTAGCCTTGCATCAAACTCCTTTGCTCCGGCTTTCCAATTCCAACTCACCTAGCACAGCCAGTTTTCTTGCACCACATCAGCAATTCCCAACCACCCCACATCAGTACGCCAAGCAATACAACACCAATCACCACAGCAATGGTGATCTCAATCATTTCTTCTTGCTCTTTTTTCTTCTTGGCAGCAGCACGTTTAGCAGCGCCAGCAGCTCGAGCAGCTTCAACATTCATGGCAGCTTCACGGGCTTTGATCCGTTGCCAAACATCCATCTTGTTGGCTTGCCAGAACAGATCCTTTAGCTGGTTCTCAAACTCTTTTTGAGCCTCGATGGCAAGCTCAATCTCCATAGCTTTACCCATAGAGGAGCCGGATGCTTTGGCCTGTTGAGCAGCAGCAACAGCTTGAGCTTTGGCGTCAAAATACTTGCCCAGGACAGGGCCAAGGGATTCGACGTTATCAACGGTCTTGCTGGCCTTCTTGACCAGTTCTACGGCCTTATTGACCGCATCAAGAGCCTTATCTGGATCGAGTAATAGGTCGATCATATGAGCACCTTAGAAACAACATGGACGGTCCACAATACGATGCCTATCAATGAAGCTGCTGCGATGAATGCAACAGCCCAATCCTTCATGCTTTCAGGTGGTTGACCACCCACCCTACAAAGCCCCCAATGCCAGAGGCTATGGTCATTCCCATCCAAAAACCACCCTTGGATTGATTAGCCAATTCCAGAAGAGCTTTGATGTCTTTGTCCATTGACTCAACCTTAGAGTTCAGGTTTTCTACGGTTGCAATCAATTTGCCATATTCGACTGGATCAATCCGGTCCATCTCTACCTCAGTCAATCGTGGGGGCCATTCGACGGCGTTTTGCCAGCTCTTTCTGCTCACCAGCACCAAGCTCTGGAGAGAATGTGCCAAGGTTGAACGCAGAGCCAATGCCAGGGATCATGCCTAGCAAGTTGAATCCAAACTCACGGGCAGCACTATAGTCACCCTGTTGAGCTTGCTGTGCAGCCTGCGCCAGCTGTGCAGCAGTAAGGCCAAGACCAGCAACACCGGCCACTTTGACGGCCTTGCCAAGCTTGCCAAAGTTGGTTTCAGGAGGAGCAATTCCACGCTCTTTGGCAACCTCTCGAGGGATAGCAGGACCAATCCGCTCTTGCTGCAGAAGTTGGCTAAGCTCTTTCGCCCTCTCGTAGCTGACAGCAGGCTTGCCTTTGTTGTAGGTCTGCAGGATGGCTTTACGGCCTTCAGGACCATAGGTGTTGAACAGCCAGTTGTCACCAGGGCCAAGGTCAGCACGGAATGACATGCCTTCAGGAAGCTTCTCAGGAGACTTGAACGTCACCGGAGTTTTGGCGGCACGTTTCTTGATGCCGCTTTCTGCAGGAGCCTCAGGAGGAACAGCAGGAGTGGCTTCAATCTGCTTGGCAACATCCATCTGGATAGCCTTGGCAGGGCTTTCTCCAGAGGCTACAGCGTCAGCAATCGCAGGAGTAGACGGTGCTGGAGGTGTTGCACCCATCGGGGCTTGTACGGCAGCAGGAACAGGAGCTTGTATGCCAATCTGAGGAGTGTTAGCCGTAGGAACATTGTATGTAGGCCCAGCAGGCGGTTGAATGCCAATACCAGCAGATTTGCCTTGCATCAAGCGTTCTTTTGCCAAATCCAAAGCGCTTTTCTGCGGAGTCTGTGCAATGTTTTGTTCAACAGATTGAACAGCAGAAGGTCCCTTATTGTCAGCAGGAACAGACAACTCTGGAGCTTTTACGCCAGAGTCATATGTCGCATTTGCTTGACCTTTTTTGTATAAGCCATACGCAGCAGCAAGACCGCCAAGAATACCCAGAGCGGGAAGTCCATATTCGGACATCATGTCTGGGATTTCAGGCTCTCCAATTTGTTGTTGGAGTCTTTCTGCTTTGCGCCCTAATTCCTCAACGTCAGTTTTTTTAGATTGAGGTTTTGTAACGCTGCGTGAAGAAACTCCTGATTTCGGAGAAGGCTTTTCAGCAGGTTCTTGAGATGCGCTAAGAGCGCTGTAGTCAATATCATCGAGCATTTACAGGCTCCCAATCGCCATTCACCCAACGGCGCAAACGGTTTTGACGATCAACATAAATTTGACCCTCTTCTCTTTCAACTTTTTTGCCCCTAGACCTTTCAATTTCAGAATCATAGGTGCGCTCAATTGCCTTGAAAGTCTGAGTTCTGGTGAAATCTTCGCGCAGCTTATCAATAGATTGAGGGTCAATGTTGCGAATGTTTTCGTGCATCTTCTTGGCAAGATATGCGTTCCAAGCAACATTCAAGGAGTTGTTCCTTTGGAAGTCAATATCATGCGCCACAACATCCATTGGGTTGTTCAGCAAAGGATCAACAGAAGAAAGCTGACGAACACCAGGAGCCATGTCTTCAGGCCGCATAGATGCTCGAGCTGCTTCAATCTGTTGAGTGTTTTGAAGAATCCGCTGCAAAGCAAAGAACTGTTCTGGTTTGCTAATCGCACCTTGAGTAATGCGATTGATTTCGCTCATCACGTTTTGCTGAACGGACTCAGACTTGCCGGTAGTCATGCCAGCCAACTCACCAGTAGAGCCAGCAGTCTGTACTTGATTCATTGCGCCAGCACTGCGACTGGCACTTACGCCTGCAATACTTGGCAAACCGCTTGGGGCTCCGCCAGCTTCACCGCCGCCTAGACGACCACTAACAGTTCCTTGGACATTCTGGCCACGAAGAACACTTGCAGACTCACCGGTTTTAAGTTCTTGAGCCGTACCAGAAGTTTTGCCAGTCTGAGATGTGACAAATCCAAACAAAGCCTGACGCTGTTGAGGCGACAGTTTAGAGATGGCCGTAAGAACAGGAATGTTGTTTTGATCAGCAATCAATCGCCTACGGTCTTCCAGCAGATTGCGAAGAGCAGATCCTTGCTGGGCAACAGTGACAGACCTTTGATATTGATCTGCAACCGGCTTGGCAAGACCAGTCATCATTGCTTTTTGGTTTTCAGTGGCAGCAGCATATGCGCCAGTGCTAAAAGCATTCCTGTCTGTGTTGCTAATCAAGCCGCCAGACTCATCAAGCCTCTTGATTGTTTTGGCATCCAGTTCTTCGCCATTCTGCGTAAAGATACGACCAGTAGGACCACGCTGGTTGTACTCTCTTTGGAATTGACCAAGAGTTGGGTGGAAAGCAGCCTCAGTCCGAGTAGAGCCGCCGTTGTAATAGTTGTATGCCTCTTTGAGATTGCCGCCCAAAAGAGCGCCAATCATGGGCAACCATTGTGTTTGAGTGTTTAAATGACCCTGGGTGTCATTGGTGACCTTTTTGTTGACGACATTTGCCATTTCAACACGGTCTTCAGGCGTTGAGTTGGGAGCAATAGCTCGACCAATAACAACGATATTTTCAATGTCTTTGGGAGGCTTAACGGCGTTTTCAATCTCAGCCATGATTTATTCCTCAAAATCAGAAATCATGCCGTCACCATCAAGGTCTTTAGGCTGATTTTGTGGGATAGGAGCAATTGTCACTGCCGGTTTTGCACCAGGTACTGCTGCGCCATTGATGAAAGTTTTTGCAGCATTCATAAAGTTGCCCTGAGAAAACTGCGTTCCGACATCTTGCATCCGTTGCCCGACTTGAGCAATCGTTGGAGCAACCGGTTGGGGCTGAACGGCTTGATTGGTCAACGGAGGGGCAATTCCCATCATCGGTTTGGAAGAATCAAATCCTGCATATTGCGCCCAATCACCGTAGTTTTTGGGCGAACCAAAATTAGGAACTGCCATCATTTTTTAACCTCCCGGCCACTTCATCTGAAAGCCAGCACCTTTGCTAGAGCTTGTCTGGCCCTGAGTGCCTTGGAACTGCGGAGTCGTAGAAGCCTGCGGAACACCAAACACTACCTGAGCATATTTGCTGTAGATGTCCTGAGGCGTCTGAGCGTAGCCAATACGGCTTGCAGCAGCTTGTTGTGCAGCAGACAGACCTTGTTGACCCATTCCGGCAAGACTTCCATAGCCCTGTTGACCAGCACCAAGAGCAGTTTGACCAGCACCCAGAAGACCCGAGTACAAGCCACCAGCCTGACCAGTTGCTGTTTGACCAGCGCCTAAGATCGCTTGAGCAGCCTGTTGACGCTGCTGTTCAACACCAGCCGATGTCTGAGCAGCAACAGAACCCATACGCTGCTCTGCAAGGCTTGCCAGGTTACGAGAAGCCAGAGCTTGACGGGAAGAACCCATGCCACCAGCACCACCGTACAAAGCAGCTTGTTGGTTCATCTGCTCTCGAGTTTCTTCCCTGGCAGGTTGCAAAGCAGCTTGGATTTGCTCTTGCTTGAACTGAGGGCTAAACAGCTGGGAAAGTTGAGAAGCACCTTGACCAGTAAGACCAGCACCAAGACCGGCCTGATAACCAGCAAGAGAACCAACACCACCAGCACCTTGGCCAGCAAGGTTTTGTCCCAGACCGGTTTGATAACCAGCAAGAGCTTCAGAACCACCTAGACCGGTTTGATATGCCCTAGAACCGCCAGTCTCTTGCAAAGCACCAGCACGTTGACCGACGTTCATAGCGGTCTGAGCGGCTTGGGTTGCAGCAGGAGCGGTTTGGCCATAAGCCGTACCAGCACCACCAATCGTCTGCTGGTAAGCAGGAAGAAAGGTTTGTGTCAGTGCGTCAGTTTGAACTTGCAGGAGCTTTCGCTGCTCCGGCGTCATTTGTACCGTAGTGGTACTAGAACCTTTGCCGCCACCCATGATTAAGCTCCTTTACCTTTGCCGCCTAAGAAGCCTTGGCGGTTCCGTTGACTGGGCTGAGTATAGCCAGTGAATGTCTGACTTGGACTTTGTCCAATGGAGGCATTATCCCACGGACCCACGGTATTTGAATAGTTATTTGGCTGCCCAATCCTAGGCTGACCAGATTGACCGGGATATGTGACTCTCCCACCTTTGCCTTGAGGTTGAGGTATTACAGCCGGAGACATCATGTTTTGGTCATATTGCGGGTCACCAAAATCACCCCGGAGTTGTCCGTCCGACGGCCTAGAAGCCGCAAAGCCTTTGCCCTGAGGCTGTCCAGTTTGAGGGGCTTGAACTTGAGAAATTGGAGATCCCATGATTTATCCTTGCGGAGGAGTCGGCCAAATCACATTGAATGGATAGCCGGATTGCTGAGTTATATCACGAAGCTGTTGGCGGTAATCAGCCCATTCTTGCTGCTTTTCTGGCGTCAGAGGATTGTTCGGAATCTGAGTCCAATCGGACTCATACAGAAATTGATTTCTTTGACCAATTATTTGTTCGCAAGCAAGCTCATATTTCTGTTGGTCAGTCCTTGGATCAACCCATTGTTTTGTTTGATAGTTAAACACAGAATAGATTGATGGCGGATTTCCAATATCAAAATCTACCTGTACACAGGTAAGACCATCAATTTGTTGAGGCGTGTCATTGTTGGTTGTAAACAACAAAATATTCTCTGAATTTACATAACCGTAAATCATCGTTTTGTTCCAATCGCAAACAAACTGCATTTTCCGCCAATAGCGAAATTGTAACCCAG
>Ga0255150_1000162_pt1 | contig 27880 bp, 34 predicted proteins | sample Atl_Yuk_RepA_8h_FD_183634 | JGI IMG/M metagenome (GOLD analysis project Ga0255150, IMG submission 183634) | Freshwater microbial communities from Altamaha River, Georgia, United States - Atl_Yuk_RepA_8h | ecosystem: Environmental > Aquatic > Freshwater > River | place: USA: Georgia | collected...
GCGTAGAAAGAGCGTCTGCCGCCAGTAAAGCGCCGATCCATATCGTGATCAACTCCCCGGGCGGAATGGTGATGGTTGGTTTTCAGATCACCCAAGCCATGGATGTCGCTCGTGAGCGCGGTGCTAAGGTTGTCTGCACGGTTGGCGTGCTTGCTGCAAGCATGGCATTCCAACTTCTGCCGCACTGTGATGAGCGGTATGCTATGAAGAAGTCGCTTCTCCTTTTTCACCCAGCACGCGTCGTGGTTAGAGAAGCTTTAACGGCAGAACAAGCTCTTATGGTTGGGCACGAACTACTTAAGATAGACCGTCACGCAGCACAAGAAAACGATGAAATGATGGGCGCTCCTTCTAAAGAGTGGCTGCAAACGCATTACAGAAACGAAACTCTCTGGACTGCAGAAGACCTGGTTTCTGAAACTAAGAAAAAGTGGCTCACTATCGTTGACGAAATTGAAACCCCAGAGGGTATATTTAATTTTGAAACACGTACGGGTCCAAGCAACCAAAGAGACACTAAGTCTCAAGAACTCAAAAGTCTTCCTTGGATAATTGTGAACGACTAAAATGATCTCTCAAGATTCTGCAATTAGATGGTTAGCTGATCAGATAGGTGCAGACTGGTTGCATCTTGCCTTAGAACAAGATGCAACTTTACCCATAGTAAAAAGTTTTCTGGTCACTCTTCGATTTGAACAGGCGTATTGCCAAGCCAGAATAGATGCGAACTCAGTCCCAATTCAAGATCTTGCTTTGTATCTAGACAAAGTTAGAGATGAATTTTTCATGTTTGAAATGCACGCTCTCTCCAGGGAAGAAGGTCTGAGATTAGAAAAGTCTGGAGCATAAAATGGGTTGCGATGCTCATTTCTTTTTAGAGCGCAGGATAAACAAGGGAGACTGGCATCTAGATCCTAGTCACAGACTGGATAAAGAGCAAAACGACTTCCCGCGTGAAATACCTAGTCTCTCTGGTAGAAGTTATTATTTTTTCGGCATAGTTGCGGGAGTTCGTGCGACCTATATACGTCGTCCGGTTGCAGAAGGAAGAGGTTTACCTAAGGATTTATCGCCCCTGCTAAAGGCGTACTATGCAGCATATGATTTTCATAGCCCGACATATCTTTCGCCAAAAGAACTAGAAAGAGCCTTAAAAAGATATAGCACGTATCTTTCGCGTCAAGAAAACATAAAAATGAATCTTTTAGAGCATCCTGCTAAAGATGCGTTCGCATACGAGGGCACAAATATATTTACTATAAATGGATCGGTAATCAACTATATCCGCGATAATTTAGCTTGGGAAAAAGCAGAAAACGAGCTCTTGGGTTTTAAAAATAAAACCGAATATAGAATAATCGTGTGGTTTGATTCTTAAAAAGAGGGCACTATGTCTACTGCAGAAGGTTTTGTTCCCCAGATAGAAACGATGGATTTAAGGGATCTATACAACCATCTCTATGTAGTGGCCGTATCCACGGGCGCAAGAGATGATGGCCGTCTTCTAGCTAAGACAATACACGGCCCATACTCTTTTGATGAGATGGTTGGCGAAGTTGGACGTATGTGGTCCGATTCGCAGGACAACGCGAAGGTCTATATTCTTGAAAAAGATCACAAGAAGAAGCCCAAATGGCTTGATGCCAAAACTATCGACTATATTCAGGCTAAGTATGTGGACATCATCATGGAGCGCATGATCGGCGGCGAAGATCAAAACTTCACATGCACGGCCGGTCTTGTAGAAGAAGATCAACAAAATTTAAACGCACACGAACCCTAAATAGGTGCAAATATGATTAAAGAAACCGCTGGTGGAATGCCGTGCAAGGGTGATCAAGACGATGGCGACAGTATGCTCTGGGCCGCTTTGCTTAAAGCATCGGGCGCAAAAGCACCAAACGTCAACATAGACGACGCGATCGTTAGATCCCAAACAGAAGATGGGCAAACATTTCGCTCTCCATTAAGAGCAAAAAATGCAAAAAATGGCATAAAAGAACTAAATGCTTTTAGTAGAGATATGGCGACCGGTTTTACATTAGCAGCTGCGGCAGATGGCGCGCCGTACTTAGTTCTTGATGCTTTTGAAAACTGGATAGATTATCTTCTTAAGAACGGTTGCATGGCATGCAAGGACACAGACGGTCGATGCATCATGACCCCTGCGACGTTCTGGATGGCATCGTATGCGGGCGCCGACAATGTTCCAACTGGATACGTTTTGACGCGTTTTTTAAATACGCCATATTTAGTTGTTGCCTCGGCCCTGAACCCTAAGGGATTCACTCTCCATCTGGTTGGCGTTAGTCTATTTGTGATGGTTTATCACTACGGCACTAGGAAAAAGCTTCCGTTTTCTTTGCGTCTAGCGGCAAAAATTCTTCATCACAGACAACCACAAAACGCATTTTTTGCTTGGCTTGCTGAGAAAAACGAAGAAGCAAAAGCAATAAATAATACAATTAAAAGCTACATCCAAGCCAACGGCCAGGGAAATAGACACCAATGGGCATGGGAAAGAGATGACGAAGAGCAAGCCTGGAAAAACTCTTGTGGATGGGATGTGGATTTTATAGACAACCTATTGGCCCTTCAGCTTTAACAAGCCGAATGCCCCATCGAGGTTTATAATGCGCGTTCGTTTATTTATAATTGCGTTTTTAACTGCGCTGTCCAGCGCGGGCTATGGTTCTGAGTTGCCAGAACCTAAGTGTCTTTCTAAAAACATCGATTTTTGGCACGATGTATATACAAAATATGACGATCAGGATGGACTGATTTTAGATGCGGACTCTCAAGAGCTTGTTGTTTTAAAAAAAGTGCGTTTACCCGTAGACGAACGCAAACGAAAAGATGTATTAAAAGCAATTAGAGCCGGTTATGAAAAGTCTAACACTAAAATACGCATTATTACTGGGATAAAGTCGAAGTTTAAAGAAGGTCTAGTCCGAGACGCCAAATACAGATCAAGCGTAGAGGCGGAGATCAAGAAGGCCGGTCTTCCTGCTGAGATATCAGCTCTTCCACATGTAGAATCTGGATATAATCCAAGGGCACGCTCTAAGGTGGGCGCTGTTGGTTTGTGGCAGGTAATGCCTGCCACCGCAAGGCATTTGGGTTTTGATCCAAAGCACCTTTTATCCCCGTCCTACAATACTCGTGTTGGACTTGCTGTTTTAATGGATGCTTATGCGAAACTTGGCTCTTGGCCTCTCGCAATCACGGCGTACAACCACGGTGTAAATGGTGTAGCTAGGGCAATAAAAGAAACCGGCAGCACCGACGTATGCACGATTCTATCTGATTATAGCGGACCTAGGTTTGGTGTTTCTAGCCGCAATTTTTATGCAAGCTTCTTGGCCGTGCTTCGCGTACTTCGCGACGAAGGCGTTATAGATGAGTGAAATCGGCAAAATACCGACCCTCGATAAGGGCTTCGTCCAATTGCGTTGCTGCGCCCCTAACGCGCGGGATCTAGATATTATGAAGTCTGAGCTATACCGCGGTACGCTTTCACCGCAACTACTAGAAATAGTTAATGTTTTTCTTAACATAAAGTGCCCATATTTTCTTTTAATACCCCTAGTTTCATCTGGCATTAGAGCTATATCTAGACCGGGTCACACGAGTGACGCTTACGTGCCGCAGGTTGATGTTATAAAAAGTGGAAACAACGCGCTTGATCTAGAAATAGCCGACTCTATGAGTGCAACAATAGAGGCTCTAATGTTGAACCAGATGTCTTACACTAAGGATGGGTGTAACAGTTTTGTTGCCACAATAACAACACCGGTTGCGGCTTATTGGGAAGGCATGATGTTTGGTCTTCTAAAAGACTGGATTAGGTTTGCGAATGCGCCTGGCCTACATCCTCTGGTAAAAGAATACCAGAAATCTGTCATATCAGCTCTTTCGGTAGAATACATAAACATCAACGACATATCTAGAATCCTCCAAAGATGAAAAAAATCAAATCCAAGAAACAACCACCTAAAGAAATTAAAGAATTAGATTCAACATATTGGACAGAATACACGTATGTTTGCCCCAAAAGGGGCAAAATTACTGAAAGAATAAAAGTTAAAAAATTAAAAGCCCAGCCAACACCTGACAAAGTTCAAACACATGAATTAGATATTTTAAAAGAAAATGACAACGACGATGAACGATAATTGGGAAAAAGTAGCAAATATTAAATCAATAAATATTGATTATAAAACCTTTAAATCGCTGCCTAAAAAAGTGCAAGAATATATAGCTATTTGCGCACATTGCGGTGTCCCAAATCCGCAAAGCCAATTCAACAACGATGATATCGTCATTAGGACGTTTGGTTTAGAAAACATGGTCGACACCGACCCGTACGGCGTTCCTTTGAAATGGAAAGTTGCAGCGTCCGTTTACGGTCTTGTAATAGGTCGCAAAGTTCGACCAGATAAACTGGGAGGCTTTGAAATAGTAAACAATTTAAATATCCCAAACGCAAAAGCGAAGATAGATCCAGATTATTTAAATAGCTTGATACTCCAAGATGAAACATTTGACCCAAGCGAACAAAGAAAGACAAATCTAAAAGAAAGAAAGAAAGCTTCTAGACATAATAAGTCAATATCTAAAAGAATACCATCAATTGGTGCAGCAGAGGAATTCTTATCGTCGCTGAGTATCGGCGACAAATTCTATATTGCAAAATCTTATTTGAAGTTAACAACATCTTCAAGACTGTTAATAGTGAGATCAAAATTTAACGGTCATGCCATAATAGTTTCAGATGCCGATCTGCAGGTCTCATTTTATTACGATTACGCAATAAGAGCCCGAGAAATTGTTGAAAGAGTCGTTGCGATGCAAGAACCATACCCATTATCGAAGATAATACATGACGAGACCATCTAAGCTTTCTTTTTATATGGCTATGGCTGAGGTAGCTGCGTCTAGATCTCACGATGCAGAAACCAAAGTTGGTTCTGTTCTTGTAAAGGCTGACACAGGTGCTGTAATAGCTACTGGCTGCAACGGATTTGTGCGTGGCGCTGACGATAGTAAACTACCGGCGCACAGACCAGAAAAATACGACTACATTGTTCATAGTGAGATGAACCTGATAGCAAACTGCGCACGACACGGTGTGTCAACGGATAATTGTTTTGTTGTTTGTACCCTGACGCCGTGCAAAGTGTGCATGAGAATGCTTTGGCAGTGCGGCATAAGTCGCGTTGTTGCAAAGTCTAGATATAGAGACCTAGATGAAATACTGGCTATGACAGATCTGGCAATAGATATCCGATCCGATGAGGGATATATCGATCTGATATATAAAGGTAGAACCGGAACATGAAGGTTTTATTTGTTGGATCAAATCCTGGAAATGCAAGCCCCGACTGCTCTGCATTTCACCCTACCTCAAGGTCGAGAATTGTTTTAGATTCTTGGCTCAAAGGCTTAGAAGTAAAAGCCGCGTACATCAACGTTTACGACGAGAAGACTGAAAACAATAAACCCCTATCCTCTCGGCAAATAAGAGACTCTGTACCGTCGCTGCAAAACAAAATTTCTATGTATGATTCATACAGAATCGTAGCTGTTGGTGCGGCCGCTTCAAAGGCATTGAAGCTGGCTGGGGCTGTAGACTTCTTGTCGATACCGCACCCCTCTGGAAGAACTAGATCTTACAACGATAAAAACTTTACCGAACAAACAGTTAAAACTCTGATTTCATTCATAAAAGGGTATAATATCAATACGGGTGTTTGATCTGCCTGCAAGTAGATCATGAAGGCTACGACTGCTCCGTCTTTGCAGAGAACCTGAGCGTAGTTTAGTCCGTTATTAAGGGGTGGAGAGGAAGTCAGGACCCTTACTATTAATCTATGAGATAGTCACGGGTTTCGCCCAGATATCCGTGTATCTAAGTTAGACAACGCGCCCAACATAAGGAGTAAGCGCATGAGTACTAGCCGTAACGTTTCCAAAGTCAACAGCAAAAACTACACCGCAGCATTCGACGGTCTTCGTGACAGCGTCCGTTTCACGCTGGCCTCTGAAAAAGACCGTTACCCCACCGTGACCGCAGGCCGTCTCGGCATCAACGCAAGCAAGAAAAGCAACACCATCCGCGTCGTTCTTACTTCTAAGAAGACGCTTTCCTCTGGAAGTGGCAACACCTATGAAGTTGAGTTCCGTCTGAATCGTTTCGTCAGCAGCAAGAATGCGACCTTTATTGCCACCTCTTGGCCGAAAAACCTTCGCAAACCCAAAATCGGTCAGCCATATGACCTCGCAGTTCTCGCTATCGAAGCGGTCTAATCATCATTGATGGGGTTTCGCCGTGAACATATTCTTTACATCGCCCGATCCAGTAGAATGCGCTCAGGCCTTAGACGACAAGCGTCTCGTCAAGATGCCGGTGGAGTCTGTTCAGATGCTGTCATCCGCGATATATAGGCACGGCGGAACCCCAGTTTATCGTGTCGCATGGACAAAACATCCATGCACTATTTGGTCGGGTGATTCGCGCGAAAATTTTGAATGGCATTTGGCCCACTTGCAGGCAATGAACGATGAGTTTAAACTCCGATACGGTAAGGATCATGGATCTTATGTTGCTGGCTATGAGAGCCTTAAAGCTCAGGCAGAGAGGCTTGGAATATCTTCCCTCACGAATTTTCCAAATTGCTCGCTCTTCAAAGAAGAGTTAGATGTCCACAAAGCCTACCGAATGGGCTTCTTTGAAAAGTGGAAGAAGGACAAACGTCCTCCACGATGGACCAACCGTAAACCACCAGAATGGTGGACCAATCAAGTACAAAATCCCCAGGGGTAATAGATATGCTAGATGTTCTTGATCAAAGGATGAGCGAGTTGGCCGATGAAGCAGAAGAGCTCGTAAATAAAAGAGCCGAGCTTCATGACACGATCGAAAAGATCAACGTAAGACTCGCTCATGTCGTAGGTGCCCTACAAGAATTAGACACACTCAAAAGGAGAATTGAAGATGGTTCGCAAGAAAACAAAAACTCAACCGAAAACACCTAAGAAAACAAAGTCTAAAAAATCGAAGTTGCCCTCGATCTCTCCGGCAAAAGAACTTGATCTTGCTGAAACTCGTACTGTTTACGAGTACGAGTGTAGACTCGATGTTGACTCCTTGTCCGCAAAGGTAAAATCCAAGTGCAAAACGCTTGGTCAATATCTAAAAAGCAAACTGCATGCGTGCAATACTCCAGCAGCTCGTCAAGCTGCTTTATTTGCCCTAGGCGTATGCTGCGGCGTGGTGGTTGATCATCTTTTTATCAAATGCGGTTAGATCTAATCTAAAATAGATTAAACCAAAATAATAAAGGCGGCATAAGCCGCCTTTATCTTTTCTAAGATCTAATCTATTACTGAGGGCGAAGGACGATGTGGAGGTCGCCAACCACAGCAGCGCCAGTAACAAGAACGTTGGCTGGAAGCGTGCCAGCAGCTACAACCACGTCAAAGAACGGAGCAGTACCAGTAGTGCCGGCTTTAAGACGGACCACAATATCGCCAACTTCAAGGTCAGACCATTGGGTTGGCGAAGTGGTGGTGGCCAAAGAAGCTCTAGCAACAGCGTGTGAGCCAAGGGCTTCAAGAACTTCGTTCTTTGCTGCGCGGTTTGCTAGAGCGACCTCGAGGACTCGTTTTGTTTTGCTTGAAAGAATCATAGTGTCTCCAATCTTTGTTTGAGGCGCTGCGATATGCAGCGTCACTATGTTATTAATATATCAGAGTTACTTACTTAAAATGTCGTACAGCAAAGAAGCTAAACCAACCAATCCACCAACGAAAGCACCTATTTTTGCTATTAATTTTAAGGCGGTTTGCTTCTCGATGTGAGACTTTTCCAGCGGTTCTAATCTGGAGTCCATTTTTTGGTTTAGAACCTTAAGCTCATTAAGTGCCATCTCGTTCAGCTCAGTGCGGCGCATATGCTCAACTAGAGATTCCGTATTCTTTTCTAGTGTCTTTCTAATGTGAGCGATCTCATGCCCCATGTGACGATCGGTAGCGATGTGCTCGTTGAAATCTTTATGGAAATCTGACATAGATGATTCTAGGTTCGAAATACGCCGTCCAGTTTCTTGGACAGTGTCTTTCACAAACTCTAAATCTTTACTAATCAAATCAACTTTATCGTTTTCCATAAAGATCTCTATTGATGGATTTTAATTAGACAGAGACGGTAAACGAACTGGTCGCTATTGTTTCATCGGTCATGATATTTATCAAGCGTAGTTGATATGAGCCTGCGACAAGGGGATTAGTTTCTACCGCGATCTGGCTAGACGCGCTGGTTCCCAGGAACACGCTGCCCATATTTACCGAGCCCAAAAACACCGCAGCCATGACAGACGCGCCGGTTGGGTTTGACATCGAGACAGTCACGGACGTGCCGCCTACGATTGGGGCGCCGACTAGAGAGATGCTCGTGGTGCTGCTGGTGGATTGGTCTTCATTTGCGTAGGCGCAGTTGCCATGAACAAGATCGCCAACTGCAGGAGCTTCTGCTCCAGATCTAAAACTAGACGCAAACAATATACGAGTCTTACCGTTTACATCAGATAGTGTATAATCCAATCCATGGCGCAGCGCTAAACGATCAATGAAAGCACTTACAGATTCATGTTTTACTTTGTAAGCTAGTTCAACACAGCCATTATCGATATCTGTTTGCGTTAATTGACCAGAAAATCTAGCAAAAACAAGCGCTGCAGCTTGACGCGCAGATACCTCAGCAGCAAGATCGCCGCTCAGCTGAGCGTCAGCAGCTTGACGGGCAGATGCTTCGGCGGTATCAGAAGCTTGACGAGCGGATGCTTCGGCATTGATGTTGACTTGCAACGTAGTATCTGCGGCTTGACGGGCAGATGTTTCGGTGGCAAGAGCTGAACTAGAGGAAGAGCTGATGTTCGTAATTGCTTGATTTAGGTTGTTGTCTGCTTGCTGAAACGCAGAAACAATTTCAGCCAAACTGTTGAGAGCAGTTGCGTCCGTGTTGCTAAGAATATTATTAATTTGAGTTTGCAGCGCAGTATCTGCGGCCTGGCGGGCAGATGCTTCGGCGGTGATTTGACTATCTACGTATGCTTTATTTGCGGCATCTGTTGCAGCAGTTGGCGCAGTGACGCCCTTTAATTGATGACTTCCAAAATCAATATCGTACGCCAGGAAAGATTGGTCTATGAGACCGCTACTATTGGTTTTAATTAAACCAGTGACCGCGGACGTGGTGCTTTGGGTAACCATTGCATACAGTTCATAAATGGCCGATGATTCAGTTGTACCTGTTACATAAGTACCCTGCACAGATTTAAGATGATTTTGGAAGGAACCGGGGCCGCCGGCGCCAAGATTAAAAGTACCCCAAAGATATTTGGTCGATGAGCCAATGGTTAGGTTAGATCCTCCAGAAAGTTTTGCTCTTGCCCAAATAACATAATATTTACTTGCTGAAAGCTGAATATTATTAAAATTAAGATAAATCATACCTGGTACTGCTGGCTGCATTGCAAGACCAGATCCTAATACGAAATCAGTCGATGTTGCAACAAGAGTCATGCGAGACGTGTAGTTCGAAGCAAGCACCTGACCATTGGCGTAAAAATCGGCATCAACTTCATAAATCTCGCCATGAATTTGATAATCGTCTAGGTAGGAGCTCGTTCTACCTAATTTAAAACCAATTTTAGAAAAAACAACATCTTGAGCCGGATGATAAGTTGTTCCATAAGTAGTCTGGAACTGCATTGTGTTGGTAGAAGTAAGCTGACTAGAAACTATATTTTCTGTTGTAACTGGAATAGATGCTACGGTTGCCGTCGTTAACGGAGCAGAATTGATCCATTTGTTGGAATCTGCGTCCCACTCAACAACATGACCGTCAGCTTTACTGACAATATTGACATTTGCTAAACTATCTAGCGTTTTGGCATTGATGTTGGCTTGCAGTGCAGTATCTGCGGCTGCACGTGCAGATGCTTCGGTGGTATCGCCTGCCAAACGGTCGCTAACTTCTTTAGCCAAAGCAGCATTATTGCTTAAAACATAAGAAGCAAAAGCAGAATCGTTGGTAGTATCAATGGAATTGATAAGCGTAACGATCTCGGCAAAGCTATCTTTGTCTGCATCAGAAGCCAAAAGGATGGAGTCGATACGAGACTTTTCGGCATTAATATTAGCTTGCAAAACAGCGTCTGCAGCTTGACGAGCGGATGCTTCGGCAGTATCTGCAGCCTGGCGAGCGGATGCTTCTTGAGAAAGCGATGCCTCAACTGAACTAACCTGCTGATCAACATAGCCCTTACGAACCGCGTCATCAGCGACCTGCGGCATATCGGCAATTTTAGGCATCATGCTGAATCTAAATTCGCTTGATTGACTAAAATAAAAAAGATCACGGTTGTCTCCGTTTTGATCTTTTGCTCTCAGTGCTTGTCCTGTTTGAAGTTGTATCTTAGAGCCATCAATAGCGTTGCTAGCGATAAACTTCTTCTTAATCTGAGACATATTTTTCTCCCAAAAAAAACGCAAATATGTATTCACATCTTAAAACAAGATGCATAACAAATCTGCGATAATGATTTATTTAAATCAAATACGATGCAAGAGCTATAAGAGAGCCCCCGAGGGGGCTCTCAAGACACTAGACTAACTTAAATTAAGAGAAGGTCCAAGTTGCCTGAGCTACATCAACTGCAACCCCGTTTACGTAAAGAACGACATTGACCTTAGCTCCGTTGGGGAGTCCGTTAGGAAGTGCGTTAACGAGATCGTACAGGTCGGGATAGAAATTAATCTGGCATACAGAACCTGTGGCCGTCACTGGATCAGAGATAGCAATGGCGCTGGTCCAGTTGGAACCATCCCAATCGCCATTAGTAAATGCTCGCAACACACTACCTTCTTGGAAGTTACCATTGGCCGAAGCGAACACATTGGTTGCGCTCATAAATGGTATCGACAAGAAGCCTGTTCCCGAAACCGTAGAACCATTGTTGTCATAGAGATAGCTTCCACCGCCGCCCGAACCGCCGCCGCTACCAAAATTCCAAGTTGCCGATATGGTGCTAATTGGCTGATCACCGCGGCAGTAGTTAAAGCTAACGCCCATTCCGTTACTTAGTGAACTGGAGTCATAAGTGATGTACGCACCCGTCTCACCCGGCCCAACGTAAGAGAAGCCCAACATTTGTCCTAGTTCAGAAACTACCGAAACAAAGTCCCCGGACTGCCAGGTGTAGCCTGCAGGCCAATTGAGTGAAGCATCGCTGCTGTTAAACGATGTTAGGGTGAGGGAAGGGTTTACAAGGCCACCGCCGGAATCGCCGCCGCTACCGCCGCCACTACCGCCGCTACCGCCGGAACCGCCGCCACTACCGCCGCTACCGCCGCTACCGCCGCCAGAAGATTGATCTTGGTTGCGATACGCGTACGTGCAGCGCACCAAATCTCCAGCAAGAGGAGCTTCTTCGCTTCCAGTCAACGAAGAGGTGAACGTAACGCGGGTCACGCCGTTGACAGTAGAAACAGTGTAATCGTCGCCCTCATGAAGCGCCAGGCGATCAATGAACACGTTCAGGGATTCAACAACAACAGCATGGCTAAGATCGACATAGCTGAGTTGGGTCGAAAGGGTGGTTGCAAATTTAGCAAATCTTGGAAGCTCTGCGGTGCGGGCAGCAGCCTCAGCAGCGTCAGCAGCCATACGAGCAGATGCTTCAGCGGTATCGGCAGCTGCACGAGCAGATGCTTCTGCAGCAAGGTCGCTGGTCAATTGAGCATCAGCAGCTTGACGGGCAGACATTTCAGCAGCGTCAGCAGCTGCACGAGCAGACATTTCAGCAGCGTCAGCAGCCTGACGAGCAGATACTTCAGCAGCAAGGTCGCTGGTCAATTGAGCATCAGCAGCTTGACGGGCAGAAGTTTCAGCAGCAAGAGCAGCGTTGTTGCTCAGTACATAAGTTCCAAGCGCGCCGTCGCCGGTAGTTTCAACAGAGTTGATGAGAGTAACGATCTCGGCAAAGCTGTCTTTATCTGCACTAGAAGCCAAAAGGATAGAGTCGATACGGGATTTTTCGGTATCGATCTTGCCTTGAAGGTCGGCGTCGCCAGCCATACGAGCAGATGCCTCTGCACTGACGGCAGCCATACGAGCAGACATTTCAGCAGCATCAGCAGCCTGACGGGCAGATGCTTCAGCGGTATCGGCAGCTGCACGAGCAGATGCTTCAGCGCTAACGGCAGCTTGACGATCAGAGATCTCTTGCGAAAGAGAAGCTTGAAGAGCAGCGTCGGCAGCTTGGCGCGAAGCAGCTTCATTTTCATCGGCGGCTGCGCGAGTAGCAGCTTCTGCAGTGTCAGAAACTTGGCGAGCAGCGGCTTCAGCACTGACGGCAGCGATGCGTGCGGCTTCTTCAGCAGCTACGGCAGCTTGGCGTGCAGAAATTTCTTGCGAAAGAGAAGCTTGAAGAGCAGCAACAGCAGCTGCACGAGCAGATGCTTCAGATGCAAGATCGGCTCCAAGAGCTGTATCGCCTGCCAAACGGTCACTAACTTCTTGAGCTAGAGCGGCGTTGTTAGAAAGCACATAGCTAGCAAAAGCACTGTCGTTGGCGGTGTCAACAGAGTTGATGAGAGCAACGATCTCGGCAAAGGTATCTTTATCTGCATCAGAAGCAGAAAGAATAGCGTCGATACGACCTTTCTCAACGCTGACTTGAGATTGAAGGTCGGCGTCGCCAGCCATACGAGCAGATGCTTCTGCACTGACGGCTGCCGAACGATCGCTAACTTCTTGCGAAAGGGCAGTTTGCATTTGCCCATGCAGCATGTCGACATAGCCCTTACGGGTCAAGTCGTCAGTGGTGATTGGGTTGATGCTGAGTCTAGGCATCTCTACAAGTCTAAACTCGTTGCTGTTCGTGAAATAGAACAAATCACGATCAACTCCAAGCGAGTTGACGGCGCGAACGGCCTGACCGTTCAACAGCTGGATTTTCGATCCGTCGATTGCGTTGTCGGCAATAAACTTCTTCTTAATCTGAGACATAAACACTCCTAATGGTAGTTAATAACACCTTTAGGAATATTCTATCACAAGTACGTCTCCGACTTCCAAAAGTCCGTCTAAGCCCAGATTACCCCAGGTGATTATATTAGGAGACACCACGGTAAAATCGGTGGAATAAATCTGCGCCGGTCCACCCTCGGGAAAAATCTTTGTTCTAGAGGGGTTGGTGATTGAACGCGATACGGTGAATGTCTTAGTTGATAAATTTGCAGCAATAATAACAACAGTTTCAGTATAATTTGTGTCATTTAACTTGATGATGCCGCCATTTTTGGCAACATTGATAGAACTGCTAGAGAGATTTATCCAAAGTTGATTTTCAACTGGCAAGGTGGGGTCTGCGTCTCTTATCTGCAAACCCTTTTCGCTTACCTGCTCTTCTTGTTTTGCGATATGTGTTCTTCTGGCCATAAATAAAGCCTTATATTCTTTGAAGAAATATTTCACCAGTATTGCTGGCTAATACTTCCCACACAAGATTGTCACTAGATATGCGAACTTGAGTTGGCGGATATGTGCCGCCGATCAACTGCGTTCGAGGAGTTCCAGACGCGTCTGCAGAAACATACCAGATCCCTACAGAACTAGAAACCAACAACGGAGTAGGAAGCGGCGAATTTGATCCAATATTTGGATATTTGGAAGTCGATATTTCGCCAGAATCCGTTGCAGTAAGTTTCCAGAAGCCTGTGGAACTAGGAAGTAGGAGATAGTTTAAAACTACTGGATTCGTTGTGACTTCTTTTACAACAGGCATATCCGTGTTTAGATATCGCCAGATCGTCCCGTCATGATACACTGGCTTATGAAGCGTACCGTTCTTAACAAAAGCCATTGGCACGACCTCGTTCATGCCCACTGGTAGTGCCGGTAGATCGCTTACGCTGTACGTCGGCATATAGTTTAAGGCAAGCTGTCTATGCTCTACGGTACTAAACAACACCTGATTGTCTTGCGATATAACCCTAAATTTAGGGTTGGGTGGTGCGCCGGTCGATTCAGTATAGAACTCATCATCTTCGTTGACGCCGAGGGTAAAAAGATAATTCGATGGACTTCTAAGATAGAACGACTTAATGCTTAGACCAGCATATTCTGGAGAGTTTACCATTATAACCTCTCCCTCATCCGTGATCTCTACTGCAACCCTGGATCCATCGCTTCGTTTAAAGCGCCAATACGTAATCGGACTTTCGTCTGAGCTTTCTAATTGCTGAGATGTTATCTCCCCCAGATCGTTGATGGAAACTCGCCATCTACCAGTATTGCTAGGAAGAACTAGAGAGGTTTCTGCAGTGCCAATTCTGATAGTAACATCGCCGTCATCAGTGTATATGGCTCCGGCCAAAGAATTTGCATAAGTCAAAAATGCTAATTTTTCAATAGCCTCTTGAACGTTCTTTGCATCTATGCCCCGATTTGGTAAAAACGGAGTAGATAAAGCGGTAGCGGTAACAAAAGCTTTTGACATTGTTAACCTACCTCCCAGACCCTAACTTCTGCCGCCCCACCGGTACCACCATTTACAAGCCAGATTTTCATGGCTGCCGCCGCTGGCACGTACACCATCTGGTTGATAAAAATGGGTATGCCGTTGGCAGAAGACACGGTGTTCGCAAAACCCATGTAAACATTTTTATCAATTGGTGTTATAAAAACACCTTTTCTATTATTAAGAGTGCTTGCACCACCTTTTGCTTCGACAGGCGTGGCAGAAACTTGTACAGATGCTCCTTGCGCTGTTCCTTGCAAAGCATCGGAAACTTTTGCTTCACTAAAAGAATTAAATGTTAGCTTGTCAACTGACACTGCTAGACTTTTGGCTTCACCAGGTGCATTTCTGACAAACTTTAAAATATTGCCCGTATCATCCACTGGAACAGTACGTCGTGCAACAATTGGTGCCTCTTCGTATGTGTATCGCTCTATGTCTTGAGTCGCAATAGTTGGACGCTGCTGCTCTGGTGCACTTATCGTAGATGAGGTGTCATATGAGGACAGATCTATGCGCACGTTTGGATTGGAACCCTGCGGGCCAATCGCCATCTGGGTTTCTGAGAATATAGCTTTAATTTCACCAGCAACAGACGGCAGGCTAGGGTTAAGTATCACCACTAATTGGCCTAGTTTAAAAGATACTGTAGAAGAAATAGTAACTACGCCAGTAGATGTGCCATTAGCCACAAATAACTGTGAAGGTATTTCCTTATAGTACTTTTCTAACATCGTTAATACCCAAAGTCTTCTTCATTTGTTTGAGGCACTCTATTGGTTGCCTCTTGCATAACTCTGCTATTATATTCTAATATTACCTCAAGCTCGGCATCAGTTGGCTGCCTGGTGGACACCTCTTGAATCAGTCTTTGCATGTCTTCGCTTTTAAACATGCTAGTGTACTTCATCTTCATGGCGCCAATGCGTTGATCTTCTGTTGGCTGAGGCTTTTCTGAGTATTTTTGCTTGATTTCTTTAACCTTTTCTTGAAAAGGTTTTTCTTTTGAAACCGAATACTTAGCCTTTACAGCAGAAACCTGATCATCAAAACTAGCTTTTCTAACGTTTACTTCTGGACGCTTGGGCGAAATATTTAGATCCTCAACCTGTTCATGCGGTATGGTGGTACCATCATGCAAAAGATAAGAATTATGCTTTTGAGGCCCCATATCCACCACGTCTTTAACGTCGTGGTACCCTTCTTTACCTTTTATCTTTATTTGCCAACCCTTACTGGATTCTTGTTTATCAAATGTTACTATTTCTTGTTTTTCAATTGGGCGACAAGATCCTTTTTCGTATGGCTTTTTGCCAGGAGTTGGCTCATAACCCTCCCAGCAACGATCAGCTTTACCAACCATCTCCTTTAATTCTTTTAATTGACGCTCAGCTTCTGCTACCTGTTCTTTTTTTGAACCGGTACGAAGAACATTTACTAATCTTTTATGCTCTTCGATTAGTTCTGGCTTGGCTTTATATAGTGCTTTTAATTCATCTTTTAGCATTTCCATCTCCTTAAAGCCAGAGCTTTTCTTGTTGGTTTGCCGTTCTTATCCTTCATAGGGCCTTTTACACCGGACATCCTAGCGCAAAAAGACCTTCTTCTTTTGGCTCGTTTACCCTTGGGCTTGTCTTCTGTTACAGCTGTCTGTAATTTAGAGCCTGGATTTTCCCTGCGGTAGGCTTTTACGCCGGCAGCGGTCATTCCACCTTTTTTAGATTTGTGCTTAGCTTTGAGACCTTTCGCTAAAACTTCTTCGTAACCCTTAGACTCTAAATATGTTACAACAGCTTTCTCAAGGAGATCGGATACGTCTTCCTCAAAGATAACGTCAAGCGTGCCATCAGAATATGCTTGTGCATAAATATCAGTCTTGCTTAATGATTCGGATTTTGTGTATTCTTTTCCACCAGAAAGATATTGCTGATAAAGCCTCGTACCCTCTCCTCGTTGCTGCGAGGATAAAAGCGAATTGACATGCGCAGCCATTTTTTCTCGGTCTGGATGGCCCTCTGGAATAACGCCACGGTGACGAACCATTATTTCTTTGATATGCTTTGGGTGATCGGAAATGTCTTCCTTATCAAAACGCTTCTTTGTCTCTTGAACCGCAAGACGCTCAAGTTCGCTAAATTTTTCAGGTTTTAATTTGACCTTAGGTCCAGCGTGGTGCCTAAGCACATCGGCGATGTCTTTAGCAGAACCAGATAAAACAGGAAGTCCTGTAGGAGAAACACCTGGCTTAAGGCGCTTCATTGGGCTTTCCTCTTCTTTGATTAGCTTTTTATCGCTTTTGCTTAATTTATCCACGTTATTTAACCTTTGCTTTTTTGCCTTGGATGTAGTGTGCAACACCAGAAAGATTTTGCGCGGCTTCTGTGATTTGAGCCTTAACCCAATCAGGCGAATCTTCGGAAGCCTTCATATGCTCTCTGATTTCTGCAATATGGTGTGCGATCTGCTCCAGATCAGAGAACATCATTTCTGATCCCTCTTCTTTAGCCATTTGACTTTTTTCTGTCTTTTCTTGTGCAGCTTCGTCAGAATCTTCTGCCTTTCTTGCAGAAGAAATAACACGCAACCCCTCAGAAGGGTGTGCTAGAACGTGGTTAGACATACCAAAGACGAGATCTTTTACATTGCGGGATTTATCTATCATGTGTTTGATAGATGATTTGTTTCGTTCATGCGCATTTGAAGCATCTACAATGCCGTGCGCGTACTCTTTTGCTTTCGCGTGATCTTTCATGCCAGAGACTTCACGCACGTGATCCATCGTAAAAACAGAGTGTCCCATATCTAATTTAGGTGCAGCTTTAACTAATGCCCATTGACCATTTTGAGATTTAATCAGCTTTTCCATCGACCTTGCCTTTATTCTTTAAGTTTTCTAACTTAACTTTAAGTTCTTCTTCGAGATGCTTTAATCTGAGTTCTTTTTCCTTTTTGGCATGATCGTACTCTAGGTCGGCCATGCGCTTGGCATGATCTTGCTGCGTATCGGTTTGTCCCTTAAGACGATCCATGTGGTGATCGTGTTTTTCTTGCTCGCGTATTTGCTCTAAGTTCATTGCGCGCTCTTCACGATCTGACCCCGGGACATGACCGTGGATTATATGTGCGATCTCTGAATCAGAGTACCCATCTTGACGAAGCAGATCAATTAACTTCTCCTCGTCGTAGGCACCACCCTCCTCGCCTTCTTGCGGAGCCTGAGCTTCATCAGCACCTGTACCAGTTTTAGCGCCTCCTTGGAGAGATGAGACATCGACTGCGTCTGATGCATCTTGGGCATCTGGGTCCTCAATGGGTTGCTGAGTTTGCTCTACCGCTTCACCGACAGGAGCTTGAGCCTGATCAGCATCGCTAGGAACTGGATCTTGAGTATCTTCTGGAGATGGACTTTGCTCTTGTTCTTCATCATCTTCTCTCATAGGCATAAAAGCCATCTCGTGGCTAATTTGTGCCTTAAGCAGCTCCCAGCGCTCTAGTAGAGATTTTTTCATTGGTTTTCTAAGTGGTTCTTTACCGGGACCTCTAGTAATTGAGCCGTCTGGGTTGACGATCTCATACTTAGAAAGATCAAGATCTTCGATGTCTTTGTGATAGACTTTTCCCTCAATGCCATCGAGCTGATACGAATATCCATCGTCGCATTTTTCGATGTTGCGTATTTTTCGCCATTTATTTTTATGCAATGCTTTTGGCATACAGGTCTTCCTTAAAACACGTCGATAAGGAACTTTTTCTGGTAGTAGTTTCTAGCAGCGTCTAACTCTAATTGTACTTGCTCCTTTAGGTCGGCGATGCGGCCGGTGAGAAACTGGATGCCAGGAGTGCCGACACTTTGTGATGTCCCGTCGATGCCGATACCCACGGAACTGTACGGAAAAATTAAATGGCCCAATGCACTCAGCGCCATCAGTGCTGCCATTTTTTCGATTAAACCAGATATCATTGCGGGGACTTTGTTTGGCTCGAAGCCGGCGCGGTACTTAACTAAAACTGCACCAGGAAAGTTAAAGACGCCCATGGCCACCAAAGCCATCCACTGCGAACCCGCGAACGACGACAGCACAAAACCTGATGTTGCTGTACCTAGAACAGGTACTAGACGAATGGCACCTTCTTGGCCGTTGACATACACAAACTCAAGCGGAAACTCTACCAATGGCGGCATTGGCGTTCCGTTGCCAAAGTTCAATTGCACAGATTGGCAATCTAAAACAGGCGCATTGTTGAGCTTTATCCAGGCGTATTGCTGCGTCCAGATTTCGCGATCGTAGTCGTGGCGTTCTTCAAACTGCACTGGGGTAATGAAGATGTTGAGCTCGTGCTCTAATCTGGAGATAGCCTTAGTAATATAATCGGTCAAAGTCGAATCTGAGATGGTTTGACCAGTTAATGCAGATTTAAGAGGAATGCCAAATAGACTGGTATCTTTAAGAGTTTGAGCGGTAGGCAGCGGGAGATACCTGGTTACAGAAGGTTGTTCCTGCTCCTTCTCCATGAAAGGAAACGGTGGGTTTAACGGTGAGTTTGAAATGCCCATGCCTTATTCCTTCTTGGCCTGCGCCATCTTGGCCGCGTCTACTCGCTGCATGCGTTCCAGCTGATCTGGTTTTGCCATGCGACGAATGATCGTCTTTGGTTTTTGTTCTGCCGGTGCGGGTGTCTCAGCTACCGGAGCTTTTTGCTGTTCCGTCGGTGCTGGTTGCTTAACAGCCTTTTCACCAACCTCGGGTCTTAAAACTGACTCTACAAATTTCTTATGTTGAGTTGCAAACTTCATCGAAGGATCCATCTGCGCTGAAATTTTCGGACCTTCGTCTTCTTCGCCGCCGCCAATACCCATATGCTCGGAGATTGCGCGAGCAGACATAGGCGCAGAGGTCTCGACGTCTTCTTCACCGGCTTCTTGACTAGCTTCCTCACCGGCTTCTTCGCTAGTTGGATGCCCCAACGGCGCGCCGCCGTGGACGATGTGATGCTTAACATCTTCGATGTGTTTTTTGCGTGCTTCTTTTGCTTGCTCTATGGCAACATTTTGAGCAGAAAATTTATGCGGTTCAATGCCCCGTTCCGGGTTTTGTTTTTCGTATTCGTCTTCAAAATCCAATATTGCCTTACGCCTTGCAGATGAATCTAAATTTTTGACTTGGTCTGAAGCTAAAAATTTATCCAAAGCATCTTTATAGGCAGTTCTGTGTTCTTGTTGTGCTTGTTTAATTTTAGACGTAGCATGCAGTATGGGATTTATCTCTGGTTTAGCTTGTTCAGCCAAATGTTGCTCATATTGATCAAGCCATTGTTGAGCAACTTTTTTAGCATGCTCGTGCATCTTTGGCGAAAGTTGAGTTGGTTTCACATAAGATTCGAGTGCTCGCATAAAGTCTGTAGGCTCACCTCGACCACCTGTAGTAGGAGATATGAGATGCGCCGCTTCACGCGGATGATATCCCTCTTCAACTAACTTTGCGATTCTATATAGTTCCTCTGGCGTGTGGTCTGGGCTTTGCGCCCACCGACGAGAACGCGTTTTCTCTTCAGCTTTTAAAAGCTCTTCCGAGAGCTCTTTCTTTAACGCGCTAAGAGCAATAGACATCTCGTCAAGATATTCGCGCCCTTTGGCAAGTTTTAATTTTGATCTTTTTTCTTTCACCGACTTGATCTGGGCGATATCTTCTTTTTGCTTTGGAGAAAGCAGACGGTCGCGATTCTGCTGCCACCAGGAATGGAGGGCTTCGTGAGCTTCTTGTGGAATTGCGGTTTTCTTACCCTGCGACTCAAGTGCGCGTTCGATCAGGATATTTTTATGTTCATCATCGGCCTTAGACATGCCGCCCATTTGCTTGAAGATGTGCATTATTAAGGGCCAGCGCTTAGATTTGCCCTGCTCAGCTGCAGTTTCTTTTGCCTTTTCCCACTTTTTCTCTTGTTCTGGGGTCTTAACTATTCCTTTTGGCATACTTAATCCTTCAGGAGGTCGTGAAGGTGGGGCGGCAATATTGCCTTAGCTTTATCTTTGTCAGACATCTTTCTAGTGATTACTTTAGTAGATGGTTGTGCGGCGGTTTGAGTGACTGCCGGATGCGCTGGCTGCGCGAGATCTTTTAAATACTCTGGTAAAGCAGGTTCAGAAGATGTAGGCGTAATCGTTTTTCCTGCTTCTTGACGTCTAGACGTTGGATGGATCTGTAGTCCAGGCTTCAAACCGCGAGCTTCGTAAGCACCAGAATCTTTTAATTCTTGCATGCGAGCATCATGAGCATCTAAACCAAGACGCTCAAATTGTTTACGCTGTGCGCTGTATTCTGCGTCACGAGCACCATCTGTGCGTTCTTCTGATGGTTGTTTAAAATGACCAAATATCGGATGGGAATCAAACGGATGGTTCATCTTGCCGTCGTAAATATTTTCAACAGATTCAATTGGTATATATTTACCGTTTATCTTGTTGTGTTCCATTGGGTACGCGCCAATATGACCATGTCTACTTATCTCTTTTCCATATTGGATAGTATCCGGATCGTTTTGAAGAAAAGACCAATCGTTGCCTTTAGGCCGAAAGGAAAATCCTTCGGTGTCGATCCTAAAGTGATGCAATTTTTTCTTACCTCGTGTCACTGGATTATTTTTTGCATACTCTGGATCGCGTGCAATTTTATCCGCAAATGTCTCTGTTCTAGATGGATGAGTTCTTTCCCAGGGTTTTATGTCAATAAGATCTGATTGAAGTTTGCCATGGGTAAGGGGCTCTAAATGATGCACTAAATCCATTGTTTTAAAAAACGTACTGGCGTGATGGTTTGCCATCTTTTTGTCGCCTGCGTCAAGTGCAGCTTTGTAGCGCGACGCATGATGTCCAAGAGCTTCGCGAAGCAATTCTGGCCCGTTCTGCGGATCCATCCTGGTAGCAAAATCTTTAATAGCCTCATTAGCAACTTTACTTACCTTTTTAGGGCTTGTTGCCATTTTTTCCAGAGACTCAATTATCCGATCCGCCAACACATTGCCGTCAATAACCTTGATGAGTGTTTTCAACGACTCGTCGTCGGTCTTGCGCAGAAGGAGCTCTTTGAACGATGAAAAGTCCATGTTAGTCCCTATTGGCTTCGAGACCCACTTGAATATAAGCAGTACCGCTAGATGTTAGCGTTACCGTATCTTTAGAATCTAAATTCGTCCCACGACCAGAGTTGAAAATCATGATCTCGTTGGTGGTCAGCGTTGCAGCAAGCAGACTGTCGAAAGAGATAGAAGTAGCAGCAGTTGCTCTAACTCGTATCGCGCAATATTTAGGAACTTCCCAGGTTCCAGCGCTACCCGTGCTGATCTCTCGCCAAACCAAACCAACTTCAGAAACCCTAGAGGAACCTGTGGGTAAATTAATGGCTCTTGACATACAGTCTCTCCATCATTAAGCTGCTGTTATTATACCAGCTTCCGAGGTTGAGATTTTCGGAAGCTCTCAAGATCTTCTATGGAGCGCTTCGTCTCTAAGTCGTTGAAGTTGTTCAACTAAATTATAATCTACAGTCAGATCCTGCTCTTCTATCCAATCTGGGTTGGCGCATAGATACGCGTTAGCCTCGTCTATTAAGACAGCTTCATGGTAGCCTAAAGACAATATTTTATTGAATAGAGGAGAAAGCGCGGCTTTGTGTGTTTCAATGGTAGATGTAACTGATTCGCGGTAAAGATCATCTACGTAAAAAAGCGCGTGACAAATCTCGTGGTCTAGTGTGGCATCATTGTCGTTGGTGCCAATGACATAATATGGATCACGAACCTGAGCAAAAGAAGCTATGATTTTTTCTTCTAGATCGCTTAGATCTCCAAACTTACCAGACTTGAATGGCTCAAATATGTACGAGGGAACATTGAACCCAGACCAATCATCAACGTAAGAAAAACTACCGTACGTCTGAGAATACCAGATCTTATATTCATTTAAGCTAAAAAAGCGTCCACGAAAATAAGGCGACTCGTAGTGCTCCTGAAATCTTAAAAAGCACATAGCTAGGTCGGCGTGATTATCAAAATATACGCGATAAATGCTGTTATAAATTTTTTGTAAATACATATCACATCGCAGTAAAAGATGTGACCATAGGAATGGTCCCCGCACCAATTGCGGCTGAAATCTTATTCGAGGTTCCATATATAAAACAATTACCTGCATGCATAAAAACTGAACCCAAAGAACCTGAAACCGCAAATCCACCAGTTCCAGTTACTTGGAAAACATTGTTAACACACACAGTTTGACCGCCGGGATGAATTAACAACCCCGATCCGTTTATGTATTTGTTGTATAAGTAGCTATTTCCTATTGAAAAAACACTACCATTTGATACGGTTACAATATGAGAGGATGCGTTGTTTTCGAACCATGAGTTTGATGTAGTCAGTGTTGTGTTCAATAACGAAACTGCGCCAGCTGAACCAGCGTAACAAGTTAAAAACTCAGCAGTGGTATATGAGTTAGATAGATCTAACGCCAAGCTATTTGCTACAACATTATTAATGAGTAGATTTCGAATCTGTATGCGGGTTTTTGTTGATGAGGTCTGATTTGACACCAGACCTCGTTGAGTGCCTGGACCATCTGCATAAATATAACAATTTGTTATTAAAGTGCTGCATTCTTTAGGACCTGTGATGGTGATCGCGTCACCTGTGCCGGGTGAGATCAGGAACCCTTCGACAGCAAAGATAGAGTTATTGACACCATCAACAGTTGATGCTGGGTTTATAGTTAAACTTCCAGATATAATTGTGGAATTAGATCGCGATTCTACTAAACCCACTAGATGAGTTTTTGGCCTAGTAAGCGTTACATTTTCAACATATTCACCTGGACCGACCACAATAATAACATTGCTTTGTGAATTTAGTATATTTGTTTCGATATGCGAAAGAGCGGCGGAAATGGTTAAAAATGGACTAGCTGCTGAACCAGTTGCACTAGTATCGTTTCCATTTTTTGCCACATAAAAAACTTCTGATAATTTTGCGTTTTGAATAGATATTGTTAAATTGTTAACAGAGTTAGATAAACTACTATTAACGGCCTGTAGAGCGGAAACCGAGGAACTTATTGTGGGTAGAACAGCTGCATTTACTGTTAATTGATTTACCGTTAAAGACAATGAATTAATAGAAGATTCAAGTTGATTGGTTTTTGCCTTATCGGCGGCGTCCATTTTTTGCCAATCGACGCCGTTGTAAATAACCCAGTCGCCAGCTTCCCATTCAGAAATACCGCTTAAATTTGTAGCGCCAGGAGTCGAAACGACATAATAATATCCCTTTTTAGGGATATTCGTTGTTAAATCTGGCGTATTAGTTGCCGCATTCCAGGTTCCTTTGTAATCTAAAACCCCTAGCTTCGATGCAAATTTTTTAATAAAAGTCACTTTTGTCTCATTTAAGATAATTATTGTTTAAGTTTGTTTTAATGTATAAATAATATGTACTTTTATATTATACTTTTAGGTGGTAGATGTTTGCTAACAAAACAGTATACGTATTAAACAGTGCTGCAATTGGCGACCTAATTGCCGCCGCACCAACGCTCAAGCACGCAATCGACGCTTATCACGATAAAACAGAATATTTAGTTGCAATTTATGACGATTTTAAAGATATCTTTCCTTTTGTCCCCGACGATAAATTTATACCAATAAACAGTTCTTATCCTGTAGACTTTTCAATTAGAACACTAAACCCGCCTAAAAACGCTACGGGTGTATGTAAGTTAACTCCATCTAGAATGAAACTTACTGAATACGGCTGTGTAAATCTCATGGGTAAGATTTTAAGCGACATTGAACTTAAATACATTCCATTAAAAACAGTAAACGTGGATAGATTTAATGTTGATTTTAGCAAAAGCGTTATAATCATAACAACTTATCGAGATAAACAGAGAACAATTTTATCAAATGAACTGTTAACTATTGCACAATATATTCAATCCAAAGGTTTAATTCCTGTTTACGTAGGAAAAACGGGGAAGATCTCCATATGGAAAGATTATCCGGCAATTAGTGATTTCGAATATCCTGGATTTGGCGTAGATCTACGCGATCAGACAACGCTCTGTGAGCTTGCGTCAATAATGTCGAAATCTCGAGCCGTAATTGGCATGGACAGCGGTCCAATTCATATAGCTTTTACGACCGATACGCCGGTAATTGCAGGTTTTACAACAGTGGCACCATCTAAGCGCATTCCATACAGAGGTCTAGCAAAGACAATAGCAATAACACCAAATATATTTTGTAATTTCTGCGAATCAGATTGGAACCTAAATCTCTGGGACTTTAATCACTGTCCGCGCAAGATGCAACTAGCTGAATGTGTTACAAAAATGACTGCGGTAAAGTTTATTAATGCAATGAATGAGCTTAATGTTTTTTAATTAATTTTACGCTTAAATAAATACACCGTCTGCATAAAGCGAATTGATCGCAGCAATTAAATGAAAAATAATACGATGATCAACTGTCCTTAATATAAAAAGGACACCCGTTAGGGTGCCCTTAATTTGACTTTAGTCAGTGATCTTGATTATTTGCCGACGTTTTTCATCACAGCGTTGAAGCGTGGAGCGTAGACAAACAGTGCGCCGTACATGAGCAAGAGGAACTCGAGGGCGGTCGTGACGACCGCTAGGTTCATCTTGGCAAGCGGTGCAAGTTGTTTAAACTTCATCGTTTCGGCGCCAAGGTCGAGCAAGAAAGCTTCGCCAAGTCCTGGGCGTTTTTTACCGGCGTCGACGATCGCGGAGATGCCGAGACGGTAGTTGCCGATGAACTGGGCGGTCGAAGCAGCAGCGCCCGAAGCCGAACGATATAGCTTGTAGTACTTCACGTTAGCAGGCACAGTTCCGGTGATCGCGACGGTGACGCTTTGACCAGCGGTGGCGGTCACCGCTGAACCGGTGAGAACAGGGGCAGATTCGCCGAAGTCGTTCACGAGGGTCAGTGCATAGTGATACGTGCCAGCGGCAAGATCAGAACCAGAACCAGCAGCCGTACCAGCGATGCTGAGGCCAGCGATGCTTGGGGAGTTAGAGTTCACGGCAGAAGGACGAACTTGCTGACGAGGACGGAGGAAGAGGTTTGGCTTCAGATCGACTTGGCCAGCAGTCGTGGTGACCTTGGACACGTCGTAACCAACAGTTTGGCCAGACAGACCTGGCTCAGAGCGGAACTGAGGATAGAACTGACGAACGAAAGCAGAGATCGCGATCGGTTCAGCGTGGAACTGAGTAGGAGCGCCGAAGTTCTCAAGAGCTTTAACAGCGAGGGTTTCGATGTCGTCTTGAGCAAGGGTTGCACCAGCAAGGTCAAGGACGATAGAGGACGATTCTGCGCCCCAGCCTTGGAAATCCTTGGAGATGAACTGGCTGTCGGTGTCGCCTTTGAGGATCTGTTGGAGCAGACCGCTCATCGCGATGCTGTTGACCGGGAGGTCAGCGGTCGCGCCGGTTTGGTTACCGGTGGCGTCGGTGAAGTGCGAGTTACCCCAGTAGAGTTCGCGCTCAACGTTTTTCAGAAGGTCCATCGTGCCTTCTTTTGCTTGTTGAGCAACGACATCGCCGACCGAAGTACGGACGAGGGTCATTTGGTGGCTGACCTTACGACGTTTGCTGAAGAAGGCGATCCTTTGACCGTCACGTACGTACGTAGAATCTTCTTCTTGGCCAGCGCCACCTTCACCGATGTACGGCGAAGCGTCAGAACCGTAGCCAACCAAACGGTTGTACTGTTCGAACAGGTTGTAGGCTTTGTCGATGCTGAGGGATGGCCACAGCTTCAGGTTTTTCATATCGAAGGTCACGACTTTAAGGGTCGATTCCAGCGATTCAGTTTGGATAACGCCACCGTAGGTGAGGTCGGTCGGACGACCAGCGTAGCCGTAGCCAGCGCTGAGAGCCTTGTTAAGGTTCTCGACTTCAGCCTGGGAGACGAGACCCTGCTCCAAGCCTTGCATAATTTGGTTCATTGCGTCTTGATACATCTTCTCTTATCTCCCTTTCTTACTTAATCCCGTATTTAGTTGCGATTGCTTGCAGTTCGTCAGCCGAACCGATTTCTGCTTTGAGGACATCCTCGGTGGACACTTCTTTACCAGACTTCTTAAGTGTAATCAAATCGCTGAGGACTTGAGATTTGTTAAGAGGTTCAATTTCGCCTGCGCTTTTGGCAAGAGTTTGAACATTCTTGTATGTTGCGCCGCGTGCAGGCACTGGAGCATCTGCAAGTTTTTTAACAGCTTCAAGAACTTGAGAGATTTGATTCTCAAGAGGAGCAACGCGGGCTTCGATCGACTTAGCCAGCTTTTTCTCCATCTTCTTCATCTTCTTCTCTTTGTGCTCTTCTTTAGCCATCTGATTGACGCCTTCAGCCTTTTCAGCTTCTTCTTCGTCGTCTTCAGCTTTTTCCATGTGCTTACCGTGTTCGGCTTTGCACATGTCGCGCTTCTTCATGGCTTCTTTGTAAGCTTTTTCAGCTTTTTCGCACTCTTCTTCAGCCTTCCAGTAAGCTTTCTCGGCTTTCTTGGCTTCGTCTTCGTGCTCTTCGTCTTCTTTATCTTCGTGCTCTTCATCTTCTTCGTCGTCTGCTTTGCTGACCGCATGAGTTTCGGTGGATCCACTTGCATCGTGGCCCAGCTCGATCTCTTCAGCGGAAAAGCGATCGCTCTTCTTCAGAGCTTCGATCTCAGCAAGCGTCTCGTCGATAAGATCGGTGAGGCTTTTGGCGAGATTCTTTTCCATGGTTAATCCTCCTAGGTCTTATTGACCCATAGCCTTAAGATCTGGGTGGCCGGCGAGACGAGCAAGCTCGGTCGTCGTGTCACCAGCTTCAACGACAACGTCGTTAGCGAAGCGGGTGCAGCAAGCCAAAACGGCCAGGTCAGACGAGTTGACAAAGATAGCAGCGATGCTATTTTCGCCTGCGGCGCCTTTGACCTTAAGAACGCCAGGGTTAGCAACACCGATTCCAAGGAACGGCGAAGAACCGCCATCGACTCCGCCCATCGGGGCTTGGATCGCGGCGTCAACGTAGCTGATGGTCAAACCAGCTGCGGTAACCGTGGTGGAGTTGCGAGTAGCCGGAACGCCGACTGCGTCGAGGTTCCTCTTAATTTTGTCTAGCACTTGAACAGGGTTTGCCATTTCTTGCTCCTTAAAATCGAATGCACTAACATTCGTAGTTCAATATACCATGCTGCTATAGTTAAGCAGCGAATTACAACCTTGACATTATACTCAA